>WNFI01128896.1_pt1 | contig 10414 bp, 12 predicted proteins | sample 5400471 | NCBI WGS metagenome assembly WNFI01 (sample SAMN13153348, study PRJNA577476) | soil metagenome | isolation source: 100 cm saprolite on Douglas fir-dominated hillslope | place: USA:California | collected 2013-09-17 | reverse complement strand
CGCAGCGGCGGCGGTCACGGACGCCGTGCGCAAGCGGACCAAGCTACCCGTATGGGTGAAGCTCACGCCGATGGTGAGCGACATCGGCGTAATCGCTCGTGCCGTGGAGTCGGCCGGCGCAGACGCTCTTTGCGCGATCAACACCTTCGTTGGCATGTCGATCGACCTTCATGACTACAAACCTCGCCTGAGTTTTCGAACCGGGGGACTCTCGGGCCCCGCCATCCGGCCGCTCGCCGTCCACCTGGCCCACCAGGCCGCGAGAGCGGTGCACATTCCCGTTTTGGGCATCGGCGGCATCACGCGTGCCGAAGACGCGCTGGAATTCCTTGTCGCGGGCTGCACCGCTGTCCAGGTGGGTACTGCCACCTTCGTCAATCCGAACGCGATTGCCGAGGTGCACGACGGAATCGCGGCGTTCCTGGAAGCTAAGGGGTTCGGGTCGCTGGACGATCTTCCTCGCTACCTGCCGAGAGACTGAGAGATCCGTGGTCCGGGGCGCCCAGATCCAGGCGCTGAATTCCCGAAATTTGGTGAAACCGTGGGTAACTGAACCTTCGGGCGTCAAAATCGATAGCAATGCTCGAGGTTGATGGACTCGCCAAGCGCTACGGCGAGGTGCTTGCCCTGAGAGAGTTGACTGTCCGCGTCGACGCCGGACGGTGCCTCGTCCTGCTCGGGCGAAACGGAGCGGGCAAGACCACCGCTCTCCGCTGCATGGCGGGCGTTCTTCTCCCGACATCCGGGACTGTGAGAGTCGATGGCATCGATGCGGCGCTGGACCCGGCTGCAGTCAGAGCCCGCGTCGGCCTCATGCCAGAGGTGCCCGGCCTTTACGAGCGTATGACCGCTCGCGCGTACCTTGAATATTTCGGCGCGATCTACGGGCTCGAGCCGAAGTCGTTGCGCAATCGCATCGGGGAGCTGCTCGAGCTGTTCGACCTCAACGAGGCCGGGGATCGCTGGCTCGGGACCTTCTCCAAGGGCATGAGGCAGAAGGTCGCCCTGATCCGTGCCACGCTGCACCGGCCGAAGATCGTGCTCGCCGACGAACCGACCTCTGCGCTAGATCCAGATAGCGCACGCCGAGCGTGGGAATACCTCAAGGACCTTCAGGAGGAGGGTTCGGCGCTCGTCATATGCACCCACAGCATGGAGGAGGCCGAGCACCTGGTGAGCTCCGGCGGCGGAGAGATCGGGGTCATGTCCGCCGGTCGTGCTCTCGCAATCGGCAACGTGGGGGAGCTTCGCAGGCGGTCTGGTTTGAAAACGCGTCATGAGCTGCATGAGCTGCCAACTCTGCAGGACATCTACCTGGCAATCGTGGGCAACCACCATGAGCTGGCCGAAACTAGATCGGCATAAGGCTCTGCTCGTGGCGAGGCGCGACCTGCGAGATGCAGCGAGCGAGCTGCGCCTCATCGTGGCGATGGTCGCGCTGACCATCGCGATCCCAGTTGGCTCAGGCTCAGGCATTCGCGCGATGGCCATCTTTGGCGGCGGCACCGCGGTGGTGAACCGGCTGTCCCTCGTCGGGGCATTCTTCGTTGTCTTCATCCCGGCCAGCTTTTCTCTTGTCCTCGCGCTGGAGTCATTCGTCGGCGAGCGAGAGCGCACAACCCTCGAAGTTTTGCTTTCCACGCCCTTGCGTGAGGCGGAGATCCTGGCCGGCAAGGTTGCGGCCGTGCTCGCGATAGCCCTGACCCTCAGCTACGGCGGCCTGCTGGTCTACTCACTGGTCGTTTTTCCGGGCCTCGGCTACTTCCCCGTGGGCATCCTGCTGGCGCTCGCGCTGTCGACGGTCTGTCAGGTCGCGGCCATGGTGGCCGGCGCGGTGATCGTCAGCCTCAATGCGCGGACCATGCGCGCTGCCAACGTCATGGCCTCGTTCATCATCCTGCCGATGTCGGTCGTTCTCCAGGTGGAGGCGGCGCTCATCCTGCTGGGCCGCGCCGAATTCTTGTGGGCCTTCGCATTCTTGATGATCCTCGTCGCAGCCGTATTGCTGCGGATGGGATTCAACGGCTTCTCGCGCGAGGCGCTGCTCTCACGCGAAGCAGGGTTTCGCAATCCGCTGCAGCGCGCGTGGGGCGCGGTGCGATGGAGCTTTCACAACCGTCCAGGGATCGCCCGGCTCGTCTGGCTACGGCGATTTCCGATTCTCATCGCCGCCGTGGGTTTCCCGATAGGGGCCGGCGCGGGATATCTCGCGGGATCGACCAGCGCGATCTCACCAACCGTGGTGAGGCCAGTGCTGTCGAGCCTGCTGAAGTCATCCAACAATGACGGATTTTTCGCGCAGGTTGCCGGCATCTTCGCCCACAACCTTCTCGCGTTCGTACTCGTCGCGGTGTTCGCGATCCTCAGCGTCGGTCTGAGCGGATTCGTCCTGACCTTCGCGCCTGGATTTCTCCTCGGCTTTGCCGCAGCGTTGTCCTCATGGTCCGTCGCGCTGACCGGGATCATCCCCAACGGACTTGTCGAGATACCGGCGGCGATCGTCGCGGGTGGCCTCGCCATTCAGATCGGAGCCAGCGTGATCCACATGGACCCCAGCGGCGGGTGGGGTTCGAGGGTCTTGGTTGCGCTGGCCGATTACGTCCGGGCGCTGCGCTGGCTTGTCCCGGCGCTCGCCGTGTCCGCGGTGCTCGAAGTCTGGTTGGGGTGACCAAACACTTCAGGCCTTAGGAGGCGGATCAATAGGATCACGGCGCCGGCGACCACGGCGCCGATCGCCATCGCCCACGGCGCGCCAAACCGAGTCGCGAGTGCACCGGCCTGAAGGCTTCCAATTGGACCGACCCCGATCAACGCCTGCCCATACAGTGCCATCACGCGGCCGCGCAGGTGGTCGGGGGTGATGATCTGAATCCTGCTGTTGGCCGCGGCGATGAATGAGATCTGGCAGTAGCCGGCGACGAGCAGCGTGACCAGGGAGACCGGGAAGCTGCGCGAGATCGAAAATTCGAGCAGAGCCGCGACCCAGATGACGGCCATCCAAAGCTGGCGTCGCGGATCCGCGCCGAGCCGTGGAAAGAACGCCAGAGTCAGCGCACCCACCAAGGCTCCCAGTCCCATGGCGCCCATCAAGAAGCCAAATCCCTGCGCGCCGACGCCCAGCACCTGGTCGGCGAAAAGCGGGATGAGTGTGAGGCGGTTCATCGCAAATAGAGAGAAGACAGCCACCGCGATCAGGAGCATGCCAACCATGGGCTCGCTCCTGGCATAAGAGACACCCAGAGCAAGCCGGGCCCGCCATGGCTGCTCGGCGCGTGACACGGCGCCGTCGGGCAGGTCGCGCATCAAGAGCAACGCAACGATTGCTGCCAGATAGCTGAGCGAGTTGGCCAGAAAACAAAGCGGCAATCCGACCGCGGCGATGAGCAGGCCCGCAATCGACGGTCCAATGACTGCGGCGCCATTGAACACCGATGAATTGAGCGCGATGGCGTTCATCAGGTCTCTCTTGCCGACCAGCTCTACCTGGAACGACTGGCGGGCGGGCACGTCAAGCGCATTGATCGTGCCCGTGGCAAGCGCGGCCACAATGATCATCCAGTACTCCGCGTGGCCCGACCTGCTCAGCAGGAACAGAGCGAACGACGGAAGCATGAAGGCGCTCTGGGTGAGGAGAAGGACGTTGCGCTTGCGAAATCGGTCCACGACCTCTCCCGCAAGCTGACCTCCGATGAGGACCGGCAGGAACTGCGCGGCGAGGACTACCCCGACGAGAAAGCCGCTGTGCGTCAGCTGCAGCGCGAACCACGGCATCGCGACGCTTTGCATCCACGTTCCGACCGTGGAGATGATCTGGCCCGTCAGGAAGAGTCGGTAGTTGCGATGACCGAGCGCGCCGAACATCCTCCCCATTAGTGGGATGATCGCAGGGTGCCCAAGCTTCACGAAGCGGTGGACATCGAAGCGCCCGCCGTGCGCGTGTGGGCGGTGGTGGTGGAAGACGCGAACAACGCCAACAAATGGGCGACCAACCTCGAGGGGGTCGAACAGCTCGACGACGGGCCTCCGGGAAAAGGGACCAGGTATCGCTACCACGTCAAGATGCCCGGCGGACAGAGCGCCAAGGTCGGGGTCGAACAGTCGGCTTACACGAAGCCGAAGAAGGTCGCGGGCAAGTTCATCGAGGGACCGCTCAAGGGGACCTGGTCGTACACCTTCACATCTCTGAAGGACGGATCCACGCGGCTGGCCTACGACATGGACTATGAGATGGGTGGCTTTCTGCGCTTCGCGGGCGGATTGCTTGCGGGCCAGTAGCCCAATCGAGACCTGCTGGATTCATCAGCTCGGCGACCTATCGCTCCCGCGACGGCTACAGCGACTGGTACCTCGTCGAGGATTCCGCGTCGCTCGACCCGCTCAACGAGGCTGCCGTCGCGGCCCGAATCCGGCCCGTCCACGATGCGGTTGCGCACGCCGCAACCGATTTCGCAGGGAAGCTGTATGCGTTGGTGAGGGGAGCGCCCGACGGCCTGGCATTCGAGACTCGTTTCTCCAAGCCCGCCGGCATGACCTATCCGGATTTGTACGGGCGCTTGGAGACGTGGACTGTGTTTGGCGGGGTCAGTCTGTGGCGGCGGATGATGGTCCTGGGTCCGCCACCCGAGTTTTGCCTTCTGTCTGCAACGGAGCTGGACCTACCGGCTGAGATGAAACCCGAGGTGCTTACCCGGGAGCGACTCTAGGAGCGTCGAGGAAGGAGCTCGAGCTGTTCGAAGCGGTCCTCGACAGCGACATGCAGTTCCTTGACCAGCCCCTTCAGCCGCGCCTGGGCGACGGTGTCGTGAATGTTGACGACGCGGATCCTGCGCAGTGCCGTTTGCAACGCGTAGAGCCCGGCCGGCTCGTTTCCGTTCATTCGCGCCGCCGCAGTGCGAACCTCGCGCGCCACATCTTCCTGCGCGTGCGCCCGCAGCCAGCTCGCAAGCCGAGCCGCGGCGACAAGCACGCGTTGCGTCTTCGGGTTCAGCGCCGGGGGCCCGACATCGCGCGACCGCGCCGCCTGAAAAACTGCAGGCACCTGCGTTGGGCGCCGAATCCTACTCAATCGGATAAGGGATGCCTTGACATTCGATCCGAACATCACCAAGACACCGGCCGCGATCAGGAGGCCGACGACGAGGGCCACGAGTGCCTCCAGCATTGGCTCCTAGGGTACGCTTGGCGGCACCACTGTTGTCATCAATCGGGGGTAATTGATTGGGAGCGACCAGATCGCGGAAGACCGCTCCAGTAGCCGTGGTGACAGGAGCTTCGTCGGGCATTGGAGCGGCGACAGCCATCGCCCTCGGTCGCCACGGTTATCAGATTGTCGTCGGTGCCCGCCGCGTCGAACGCTTGAAGCGAGTTGCCGGTGAGTATGGCGTCGCGTTGCACCTGGACGTCACCGATGTACCGAGCGTCAAAGAGTTCGTCCGCGAGATCGCAGCGCGCTTTGGGCGCATTGACGTTCTGGTCAACAACGCCGGCGGCGCGCTTGGGCAGGACCCGATCGAGAAGGCAGTCGACGACGAGTGGATTCGCATGTGGCAGACCAACGTTTTCGGCCTGATGGTGGTGACACGTGAGTGCTTGCCTCTGCTGCGCAAGGCGAAGACCGGACACATCGTCAACATGGGCTCGGTCGCTGGGTTTGAGACATACGCGGGTGGGGCGGGCTATACATCGGTAAAACACGCGGTGCGCGCGATCACCGACACACTTCGCCTCGAGCTGAACGGCGAGCCGATCCGCATTACCGAGATCTCACCAGGTTTCGTGGAGACGGAGTTTGCGCTCGTCAGACTCCATGGCGACCGCAAGGCTGCGAAGGCTGTCTATCAAGGGCTGAAACCCATGAGCGCCGAGGACATCGCTGATTGCGTGGTGTGGGCGGTCACACGTCCCGCGCACGTGGACATCGATCAGATCGTGGTGCGGCCGGTGGCCCAGGCGAGGGTGTGGAAGGTCGCACGAAAACCCGCGCCCAAGAGCTAGGCTCCGATTCCGCGTCTTATGCGCATAACCCGCCTGTAACGGGCCTCCGAAGCCGTCTTTTGCGCAAAAGCCGCCGAATCAAGGGCTAGTGCGTTAGAAGCAGGATCTTTCCCGTCGTTTTGCGTGCCTGGAGGTCCTCGTGCGCATGGCGAGCTTCGGCGAGCGGATAGCGAGCGCCGATTCGCACGTTTAGCTGGCCGCTTCCGACCAGATCGAATACCACCTTGGCTCGCTCGCGCAACAGCTCCGGCGTCCGTGTGTAAGTCTTCAGCGTCGGGCGCTGCACATATAGCGACCCGGCCGCCTGGAGTGTGGTGACGGGCACAGGGTCAGGCTGTCCACTCGCGGAGCCGTAAATGATCATCTTGCCCGTCGGCCGGATTGCCTTCAGCCCCTCATAAAAGGTGGTTTTGCCGATCCCGTCGTACACGGCGGCAACGCCTTCGCCATTCGTTATCTCGCGCGCTCGCTGGGCGAACTCTTCGTAGCCGATCACCTCGTCGGCTCCGGCCTTGCGTGCCAGCGCTGCTTTGTCGTCGGCCGATGTCGTCCCGATCACGCGGCCGCCACGCAGCTTGATCATCTGCGTCAGGAGCAGACCGACGCCGCCGGCCGCCGCGTGAACGAGGACCCAGTCGCCCGTCTGGACGGGATATGACTCGAAGGCGAGGTAATGGGCCGTGATCCCCTGCAGCAGCGCGGCCGCCGCCACATCGAGTGGAACGTCATCTGGCACCGGGACCAGCTTGCTAGGGTCGGCGGCGACTCTTTGGGCGTAGCTGCCAGGCACGTCAATCCACGCGACCCGGCCCCTCGCGGTTGTACCGGCCCCCTCGACGCCGATTATCGCGGGAGGCTTCGACCCGTACTCGCGACCTTCGCGCTCGTAGACGTCCCGGAAGTTCACGCCCGCAGCCTCGACGTTGACGAGCACTTGCCCGTCGCGAGGCGAGGGGTCGGGCATATCTTTGTACTCGAGCACCTCCGGCCCGCCGTTGCGCTCGAAGACAACTGCTTTCACCAGGCTCTTCCAAACATCAAAGCAGCCTCAACTCCTCTCTTGTTCCGTCGAATTCACTCGTAGTAGGTGCTGTTGAACTCGATCCAACCAGGGACCGGGCATCCGCCGGACGTGTGAGCGTGTGTGCAGTGCACACCGTATCGCGGGCCGGGATCGATGTAGAGCTTGCCGTGGATGATCAGATGGTCTCCGGCGTGAATCGGCACGTACGTCGCCAGTTTGAAGTTGTGGTCGACCTCGAGCGTCTCGCCGGTCGGGACCTTGACGACGAATCGCTCGTGATCACCGGCGTTCACAGGGTCACTGACTACGGTGGCGTCAAATGTGACCTCCGCGCCGCTTGCGTTGGTCAAGATGTCTTGGTGAAGGGTCTGGTCGTCTGGAGAGTCGCGACCTCCGCAGGCCAGCGTCAGCGTGGCGGCCAGGGCGATGGCCAGCTTTCTCACGTCGAGAGGGCGTCCTCCAACTTCACGCGTCCCTCGTACAGGGCCTTGCCGAGGATGCATGCCTGTGCGCCCGACGCGGCGACGTGTCTGATGTCCTCTACCGAAGAGATGCCTCCGGAGTATTCGAGGTAGAGGTCTGTCATCTGCCTGACGTTGTCGAGTGTCTCGAGATCTGGGCCCGACAGGGTGCCGTCGCGGTCGATGCAAGTTAGGACCATCCCGGCGATCGGAAGACGATCCCACTGGCCGATCAAGTCGGAGATCGTCATCGTCTCGGTCTCGAGCCAACCCTTCACTGCGGGCCGGCCCTCACGCACGTCGAGGGCGACCAGCACCCTGCCGGGATGCGCGCGGGCGCACTCCTCCAGCAGCACGGGTTCGCGTACGGCCGCAGTTCCCATCACAACCCAGTGCGCTCCTGCCTCGAGCAGCAAAGCGACAGTCTCCAGGCTTCGCACGCCCCCGGCAACCTGGAGCTCGAGCTTCGACTGGTGCAGGATTGCCTCGACCACCGTCCGGTTGTCGGCGGTGCCTCTTGCAGCGTCGAGGTCGACTATGTGGAGGCGCTCCGCGCCTGACGCAGCAAATCGTTTCGCGACTTCGACCGGATGATCGGAGTAGGCGGTTGCCTGCGAGTAATCGCCCTTGAGGAGGCGGACGCAGCGTCCACCAAGGATGTCGATGGCCGGTATGACGACCACCTCTAGCGCGTCTTAGCGGTAGTTCGTGAACTGGAGCGGGACGGGGATGTCCTCGGCTTCACGTAGCGCCTTGATCACCACCTGCAGGGTGTCCTTGTCCTTGCTCGTCACGCGCAGCTGGTCGCCCTGGATGCGAACCTGCACCTTGGGCGACACGTTCTGGATCCGCTTGCGCAGGTCCTTTGCCAGCTCATCGTTGATCCCGGCGTTCAGGTTTACGTCGATCTGACCACGTCCCTTGCCTACTGACTTTGGTTCGCCCGCCTTGAAGAGCTTGGGTGACAGCTGGCGGCGTGCGCCTTTCTCGCGCAGCACCTGCAGCGCCGCTTTCGCCCTGTCCTCGCTCGCGGATTCGATCACGATCACATCGTCGCGCTGGTCGTAGACCGTGCCGGTGTCCTTGAAGTCGAACCGCGTCTGAACCTCGCGGCGCGCCTGGTCGAGTGCGTTGGTCAGCTCGGCGGCGTTGAACTCCGAGACGACGTCGAAAGAAAACTCAGCCACTGGCCTGGCGGAGGATTGCGGCCAAGCCCACGATGGCAGCCGCCACCGCCAGCGCGATACCGACCACCGACGAGATCGCCAGCACGGCGCCTATGCCCGCTGTTGCAGGGTCGAGCTCCTCGGCGGGAGGCTTGTCGTAAGGGTCTGGACCGTAGTCGAGGTCGTAGACGCCCTCCTTGCGAGCACGCTCGACGAGTTCCTCGAGCACCGGTTTGCCGCCTGGGGGAAGAGCTTTCCCATCCAGGGCGTTGATTGCGTCGTGGAGATTGTCACGGGTTCGCCCGAGCTCGGCAACCACCATATCGAGGGTTTGCATGGTGGCCGGAGTCGGGTGCTCCCGCCTGAGGTCCGCGATGATGCCGTAGAGGCTCACAAGCGGTTTCATATTAGTTCGGACGTGGGACGCGGGAGGGGAACGCTGTTCCGAATACACTTAATCGGATGGGTGTGGATACGAAGAACAAGGCCGCCACCAAGAGGCCGGAGCATCCAAATACCTGGGTGTTTTATGAAGGCGAGTTTGCGCGCTACCATGACGTGAAGCTCGGTCTGATGACCCATGGCCTTCATTACGGGACCGGCGTCTTCGAAGGCATTCGCGCCTACTGGAACAAGAAGCAAAACCAGCTCTTCTTGTTGCACCCGGTTGCGCATTACGACCGCATGAAGCGGTCGGCGAACGTAATGCGCATGACCTTGCCTTATTCGACCGAAGAGCTGGTCAATTACACCGTGGGTCTGCTGCGCAAGAACGAGTTCAAGTCCGATGTTTACGTGCGGCCTTTGCTTTACGCGGACAGTGAGGAGATCGGCGTCCGCCTCCACAACCTGCACCACGGCTTCTTCATCTATGCGATCCCCTTTGGGAACTATGTCGAGGTCGAAGGCGGCATCCGGTGCATGGTGAGCTCGTGGCGGCGTGTGCCTGACCAGTCTCTGCCCGCACGAGCCAAGATCACCGGTTCCTACGCTCAGTCGGCGCTCGCCAAGTCGGAGGCGAATGAAGGCGGATTCGACGAGGCCATCGTGCTCACCGTCGACGGCCACGTCTCAGAAGGATCAGCCGAAAACCTCTTCATGCTCAAGGACGGTGCGTTTGTCACCCCTCCCGTTACGGATGACATCCTCGAGGGCGTGACACGGAACGTGCTGATCACGATGATCAGGAACGAGTTGAACCTTCCAGTGATCGAGCGCAGCATCGACCGGACCGAGCTCTACACCTGTGACGAGCTGTTGCTTTGCGGTACGGGTGCGCAGATCTCACCTGTCATCGAAGTCGACCGGCGCCCGATTGGAAACGGCTCGGTCGGCGAGTTCACGCAGGAGCTGCAGAGCATCTACTTCGGCGCGGTGCGAGGCGAAGCCCCGAAATACAAGGACTGGACGATCCCCGTCTACTGAGATCGAGGTACAGGGCCGCCGCCCTATAGTCCGGGGTCGAGTGAAGGTCGCCATTAGGCCGGATTCATTCCGGCCGTCACCGTGCGTCTCCAGACAATGTGTTGCACGGAGGGGGTTCCACGGGGGAGGCCTGCCTCCCCCGTGAAAATTGTTGTCGCCCCCAACGCATTCAAGGGCTCTCTCACGGCTTCGCAGGCCGCGTCAGCCATCGCGCGCGGCGTCAAAGAAGCGATGCCTGACGCCGAGGTGGTCGAGGTGCCGGTCGCGGACGGCGGCGACGGGACCGTGGAGGCCCTGGTTTCCGCGAATCGCGGCGGGTACCGCTCAGTCGAGGTGCAGGGACC
>WNFI01598624.1_pt1 | contig 10415 bp, 10 predicted proteins | sample 5400471 | NCBI WGS metagenome assembly WNFI01 (sample SAMN13153348, study PRJNA577476) | soil metagenome | isolation source: 100 cm saprolite on Douglas fir-dominated hillslope | place: USA:California | collected 2013-09-17 | reverse complement strand
GCAATTTCCAATGTTTGGTTGCAAACATTGTGAAAACATTGTTGAAGAACCAAAAATTCTGAGCTGGTATTTGTGCTCAACATTGTAAAAATGTATAATAAGATTTCTCTATTATCCTACTAAGGAAGACTAAAAACATTCTGAGTTGCTTTATGATGTTTGCTTAATATTTGCTCCAAAAAATTTTGCCTTTGTTTTGAATGTTTCATGGCTTTTACTTCTCAAAAATTTAAAATGTTTCCAGAATGGTTTGTGTACAGTATTGACTGAACAACAGTGAAATTTTTTCATGGTTCTGCAGGAAGACTGTTTTCCCACCATTTAGTTTTTTTGAGTCAAACCATTACATTGACATTTGAAATGTTTGGTCAATGTAATGTTTTTACTTAAAAAACAAATAATCAACTGAATAATCTAAATGGTGGGAAAATGGTCTTTCTGCAGAATCATGAAAAAATTTGGTGTTGTTCAGTCAATGCTGTACACAAACCATTCTGGAAACATTACAAATGTTTGAGAAGCAGAAGCCATGAAACATTCAAAACAAAGGCAAAATTTTTTGGGGCAAATATTAAGCAAACATCATAAAGCAACTCAAAATATTACTAGTCTTCCTTGACAGGATAATAGAGAAATCTTATTATATGTTTTACAATGTTGGAAGCACAAATACCAACTCAGAATTTTCAGTTCTTCAACAATGTTTTCACAATGTTTGCAACCATACATCAGAAATTGCCTACTGTGTAAGATTATTATGATGTTGCTCAGAACCAACAATAACTTACTCCACTGTAAAGATATTCATTTGGTCATTTTGTCTCACTGCAGAGCTTAGCAGAAGATGTCCATATAAATGCATGAAGGTCAGCAGGTGCCGTACAGCTTACACAGCAATGAAGGATAGCAAGATCAATTCATTGTCACAAGGACATACACTGGTTTAGTTTTTCCACACATACACACATACTGTACAACACAACTTTAACCTTTGGATCATTGCAGTTCCAATGAACTCCATTAACACACCTGAAGGTCATTGAGGTCTGGGGTCCCTAATCGCAAAGACAAGAATTTACTCACTCCATGAGTCTTTCCATGCTTTCCGGAAAGCGAATGCTTCTCTTGATGATGGTGTCTACGCCAACGGTAATAGGGAAATGCATAGTACAGATCCCATGGAACAGAAGTGGGCACAAAGATAAAAGGTCGTGAGAAGTTGAAGAGACAAAACAAAATTTGCAAAGGGACGTACTTGTCACTTCGCTTTGCCTTTTTGTGAGCCCGAACCTCTTGACCCTGCTTAAGGTGGTCGAGAATCACTTGGGGAAGATCCTCAAGATGCTCGATCTGCGAGAACAGGGCCACATTGAGTTCATGCCAGAAGTGATTTGGCACGCGAGGGGTACAAACCGAATGTCGGAGATCACTAAGGAACGTTTCGCATCGATCACGGCTGAAGTCCTCACGGATAACAACTCGAAGGAGCTTCATGGTCTCCGTCTTAGGTGCCATCGTATATGCTGGGACAATCCATCCTCGCTGACGAAGATCACGAGCAATTGCGAATTCTGATTCGGATCCGGTCCGGTTTAGTCCCCAAGAAGCGAATTCTAACTCGGACTAACCATCATACTTGAGCTCTTTCTTAAGCTTCCATGCGACCAATGGCAAGCCCATGCCGTTCCCCTCACTCAAGAGCTCGAAAAGTTCTCCGTTTTGGATGGCAATGATTTCATTCGCCAGGTAATCGGCGGTAGCCGTCAACTGAGGGACAGGATAAATGAGGAATCAGGTAACAAACCCTAATTGATACATACGTTCAACATGATCGCACGATACCCCGCTTTCCCAAGGCGCAAGAATTGATAATCTAACAACCACGTCAGATGAACAACAAGAATGTTCTGGCGAATATGAGCTTCGTACACTGGCCGATGACCTGAACCGCGCTCTTGGAAAAGTTGAGCGTGAAGGACACCTGCGGGGAACCTGTTCCATGAAAGGGTCAGATGAAAAGATGATAAGAGATTAACTCGGATGCAGTATTTTACCGAGGTAGTTAACTGTAAAGAGAATTTCTTCAGGAAGGAAAGTTTTGTTCCTCCAGACCGCCCACCCAACGCCAGCCTAGACATAGGAGAGTTCAATCATTGCGACAGGACACCACGAGATAGACAATGCTCACATATGCCAAGCCGTACTTATGGCTAGTCAAGCCAAGGTGTCAATCCTGGATTTATGTAACCCTTCTTGACTCACCCCGAGACATTAATAGAGCATACGAGCGGAAGCCTGAAATCCCAAAGCTTCGGCACCAAGATAAGCGATGACCCATGTTTAATGTAGACAAAGATCCATACCAAACCAGGGTTGACAAAAGGAACAACAAAGCCACCACTAGCGGCATCAACATGGATATGGACGTCCAAGCCCGTTGCTTTGTTCTTCTTCGCAAGCTCATCGTTAAGCGTCTGCACGTCTTCATATTGACCGGTGTATGTTGTACCCAGGATGGCGCACACAAGGATCGTATTCTAATTTAGAATGGCAAGGTAGCATGGTTAGTTCGATGGGCGAAGAAGAGTTACTCCGGCCGACCTCATCCACAAGATCTACTGCCTCCTTGGGATCAATGACATACTGACCCGGTTTGCAATACCAGTATCGCTCCTCGACCTCGAGGTAACGAGCGGCTTTCTCCCAGCATACTATACGAACACGGGGATAAAGAAAATTCTCAGCAACGATCCTTGCATTAATGCAGGAGACATTGGGGCGTCCCACCTTGCACAGCAGCATTCTGCACGAAAGAACCAAAGTGGAGCCACTCGATGCGTCATTTGAGTGAATAGAGTCACTTGAAACTGACGTACCATTACGATATTGGGATGATCTGTGCTCTTACCCTGCACTTGGCGCTGGTTCTTCCATCTGCGTTTCGCAGCGAGCACAGCGAGAATGATCGCCTCCGAGGAACCAATAGTGGACACTCCCAAAGCCTCAGCATCTGGACGATCCAGGGGCGCATTGAAGAGGCGTGCAATCCTATTCATGGGAATATTGAATCAATAAGTGCATGACGACATTTAAAAGTTCTCACATATTAACGCAACGTGTTTCGATCTCGCCACTGGCAGGATACTCTTCAAAATCAATAAAGTTGATGTTCAAGCTTTCACGAGGCGTGTCAATCAACATGTCAGGATCCTGAGAAGCGGACATGGATCGACGCGTACTTCTCCATCATGAGCTATTTTGGAAATCATAAGCACGGTCGCTAATAATAGCCATTGGAGCTGCGTCCTCACTTTTTCGGCTTCCTCCTCCATGTACGTGGTCACGAAGGATGCCAAATTGAGCTGGGGCTCTCCATCCATGAGCAAATGATCGTGGATAAAACGTGCCGCGGTCCTGGGAGGCATTTCTTGATCAGCAAGCTAAAACATTCATAATCAGATTCAACCATATCGACGCGCTCAATCACGCATATGCAGCCTATAGACGTACCTCATAGCGGGGTACAGCCCTTCCCGCTAATGCAGATCCATCTGAACACGTCCCAAGAGTTCAATTCAAGGGCGATCGTTAGCATCGAGTCGAGGGCGACGATAAATTAGATCGACGCACAGACGGTCGATGTAACGTTCTGAATATCTTCGTGTTGAACCACATCCTGTGATCCAGGGACTTTAGAAAGGAAACCCATGGTGTACTGGAGTATGATGGGTTTGTCGTGAAGGAGCTAGTACATATAGCTCCTGGGCCCTCACATGACCCGAAGTTGGTTGAATTCATTCGGCATACACTCTTTTGGGAACGTTTGTCGCGTTAAATAATTGACCTGCCTCAGGCCCTCACCAGCGTATTACGATCTTGCTTGGGACTACTGTCTTGTAGTCCCCTGTCTGGGATGCCACTAACTGAGCAGCTCGCCGGGCAGAGACTGAAGCAGTTAGCTTGGGACCTAGACGAGCTTGATCGCCAAATACACAACCTTGAACCTCAAGTACACAAACGCCTTGATCAAATCAATGCGGGAAATGTTGAGCCGTTTGATATGTCCCATTTAACAACGGTCGTGGTAGCGATACGAGATGCATTACAGGCGAGTTGTGTTCACCTTTGGGTAGTGGAGAGAAATCACCCGATATCAACAAATCATTTCTCCAGTCGATCGATAGCCTCAGTGAAGAGATAAACCAGAACGAGTTCGCATCCTCCCTTACGGACGAACTAGAACAACTAAAGTCGACCATGTTGCCTATGAAGTCCTCCGCAGAGGATATTCTGAAACTGGAAATGACACGTACGCCCCTAAACTACTTCGACATTCTTCCCGCGGAACTTATCGGACATATTTTCCTCATTGGTGTTCGAGATGAGCGTCACGACCCAAAGGGCATGGCTCGTGCCCCTTTCAATCTCATCGTCTCCTCTGTCTGTCAGCGTTGGCGAGACATTGCCTTATCCACTCCCGCGATGTGGCAATACATCACCATGTCGGAGGCTGACCCGGAATACCGCTGGACCCAGCTTTGGCTAGAGCGGAGTAAAGAGGTGCCACTCGATATTGATCTCTACTGGTCTGACGCTGGGGATCTACCTGGACTTGCAGACGATGAGACATGTCGTATTCGCGACATACTCATACCGCACGCCCGTCGCTGGCGAGAATTCTCATTTAACGTCGACACCTTTGAGATGAACCATATCATGTTACAAGCTCTATCTGAACTACAAGAACCATTACCCCTCTTGGAAGGTCTGATGCTTTACAACAATGACGATTTCGAGCCCGAGGATCTATTCACTCCCACTCACCTAAGATCGCCTATCGATGTCCCTTCTACAATCTTCCCTCGTGTACGCCAAGTGGAACTCTGGGGCGTGCACATCGCGTGGGAATCCTGGCCTTTCAAGAACCTTACAAGGCTTGCGCTATCCTACCATACCCATGACATCCAATACTCCCCCGCTCAATTCATTTCCATGCTCAACTCCTCCCCCAACCTCGAGTACCTCAAGCTTAATGGTTCAGGTCCCTTCCCATTCGGCACCAACCTCGAAACACCCTTTACGCTTCAACTCACATTACCATCCCTCCGAGCCCTTCATCTCTCTTTTATCTACGAACCTCTTCACATCCTCTTCCTCACTCACCTTCTCCGCGCTCCCAATCTCGAGTCACTTACAATCAAAGACTGGTACGAAGGCGATTTCTCGGCTGTGATCTCCCTAATGGGTGTAAGCTCTAACGCCGAAAGGGCAAGGAACCGTTTTGGATATCCATCAGTCACGAGATTGAGCATCGGCGGAATCACGACTCTAAATGTGAACCATGGAGTGCGCGCATTCACCGAGCTGTTTAGAGACATGAAGAATGTAACGCACCTGATGATCAACTGCAAAGAGATGGACCAAGACATATTCGAAAGTCTTATAGTGCCCAAGGGAGAGGTTGGAACAATTGTACCTCAGGACGGAGAAGGATCTGAATCTGATCGAGTCGGGGATGTTGGGTCTTCTTGCAATGGGACGGAGTTGGGTGTCTCACTGCTGCCGTCGTTGGGTACATTGAAGCCGATCGGGATACCGTGGCAGGACGTAAGTGCATTTTTGTCAAAGCGACAGGAACAAGGTAGGCCTCTTTCCCACGTACTAATCCGTCGACCGGCGGTGGAGAGCAATGCACTGCCACCTCCGATTGAGGAGTGGAAGAGATTCGGGTGTGAAGCGGAGTTTTACGATGAAGATTCGGAGGATGAAGAGGGGGATAGTGAGGAGGATGGATCATCATTGTCATCAGGGTGGACGACCGACCCCGATGATGATGAAGATGAAGATGAAACTGAGGATGATCAAGAGGAAGGAGGGAATGTCGGGATGGCTGATGGCGAATCTGATCCTTTAGGAGAAGTAGGGAACCAAGGCCACGGGAACTATGACACCGAGAGCGCGAGTGAGGGTAGTGAGTCGAGCCTGGATGATCTGGGTCCGGAAACGATAGAAGGGGACCTTGGTGCTGGGTCCACTAGTGAGGGGTCGGACTATAGTGTTAGCACGGACGAATTGAATCTGTAACGTAATACTGGACTAGGTCCTTGACGACTGTAGACGGGGTTGGCTACGCTGAGAGAGACGTCACACAAGGCCGGCGGGTATGTCAAATTTGATCTGTATGGGGGCGACTGTGTCTTGCCGCTCGTCGTTGTAGGCCGAGTGCGGTGTCGGGATGTAACGTAAACTTGAGATGGTGAACGACGGTCTTTGCATGTTGCAGGCGTCCCGTTGGGCCATATTGGGCAACGAACGATCCTCAGAGACGCACTGTAAATGGAAGGTATGGATTCGGTTGGCAGGAAAGGGAATCGGATCCAATATCCAGTTTACTGGTTCCTGGGTTCATCTCCCCCTGATATATAACTTTCCAATCACCTCTTCCACCAGATCTACCTCTCATTCCCGGGACATCTCAAACCATCTCCTCTCACCGTATAAAAAACCTTCCCTGTCAATCATGCTGCATCCTCAACTCTATCTCCGTCCCCGTACTGGTACGTTTTTTTCGCAAGCGCTTCCGCATTCACCAATCGAACCCAATCCAGGCGTCTACCCTCCGTACATCCTCACACTCCCCCGTGCTTCCGTGGGTGACTGCAATTCAACAGCAGCCTCCATGGCTCTCGTCAATAACACCCCTTCCACTCTCTTCGTCACCGCCGCCGCCTATGCTTTCCACAATAACAACAATAACCCCAGGACCTGGAACTCCCTTCCCACTGAAATGGTTGCACTCATCTTTCGCTATGCGATCTCCAATGAACCTGATCGTAAGGTGAATCTCGTCCTCTCCCACACTTGCAGACTCTGGAGGGAGATCGCTTTGACCTCCCCTCTTCTCTGGCAAAGCATCGAGTTCACCACTTCTTACGATCCGGAATATCGTTGGCCTGGACTCTGTCTCGCTCGTTCCAAGAAGTGCGCTATCGATATCACCATCACTCGTGAAGCCCTTCAATTCGATGATGATGACGATGACGAGGATGACCCCCAACTCGTAGAGAAGGCCGCTGCTAGACTCATTGCTCTTCTCTCTCCCGAGTCAAGTCGTTGGAGGACGGTGAACATTAACCTTCCTAACCCACATTTGTACAACCTCCTTCACGACTGCTTACCTCGCGCTGCGGCATCTCCCTGGAGTACGGCCACGTTGAACAGTCTTACCCTCACTTGCGACCGGAATAACCAGCTCAATGTCCCCGCACTCGTTTTCCCACCTGGATACGGTCGCGGCCTCACCCGTCTCGTTCTCAACACTCTCAACGTCGATTGGAAACAGTGGGATTTTACGAATCTCAAGTACCTCGAACTTGCTCGTCATGACCGTGACCACGTCCGACCTCGTCTCCCGGAATTACATGATATGCTTTCACGTACACCTCTTCTTGAAGAGCTTCACTTCAATGGTTCAGGTGTTTGGGCTGATGATCATGAAGCTACCTCTTGGAAACGCTTCGTCACACTCAAAAAGCTTCACACCCTCACCATCGCTCGACAAGTTTCCTGCGGTGATGTCGCCGCACTCATCCACCTCCTCAGAGCCCCTCATCTTGACAAGTTGATCATCTCCGAATGGCGTGGCGATGAATATGACCGCGCAATCACCTTACTCGGTTCCCCGGATTCAGGTGCGGGGACAGGGTTCCCTTCCATCACTTATTTGCATCTGCGCGGGATCGACATGTCCGACAGTACATACGGCATGGACGCATTTGGAGAATTCTTACGTTCCATCACGAAGGTGACGCATCTATTCGCAGAACTCCATGGGATGAATCCGTTATCGCTCTTACCCCTTACGGATCCGGCACCCCATTTGCGTTATCCTGCTCCTGCACTTCAATGTTTCCAAGTGACAGGTCCTCATCGTGGTTGTATCGGTCGAATGGTCGAAGCGCGCAAAGCGATTGGAAGGCCCATGAAGAAACTTATCCTGGGCCGACTCGACACGAAGATTACGAAGGAGTTTAATGAGAGGTTGGAGAGTATGGTGGAAACGGTGTTGTATGTTGAGCCTACGGATGATGATGATGCGGGTTGTGAAGGGAGTGATTATGAGGACCATGATGAGGATGATGACGACGACGACGATGATGATGATAGGGAGTACGAGGACGAGTGATCCTCATCTCTCTCATCTCATTGTGAAGATGTGTTATCGTCCTTTTCACGTTGACTCTCTTTGCCTTCTCCTTCTCCGTCCATTTATCCTAAAACCGTTCCTCAAATCCCCCCCCCCTCGTCCCTACCATCTCTATATCGCAAAGGTCTACTAATTCTCTACATATCTTCGACCGCGCTTCTTATTTTATTTGATTCTCGCGGCTGTACTCCATGCTGGGCGTCGAAGGGCATTGCGGGTCGTCACGAATTATTAGGCTCCTCTCCCCCTACTCATATCCAAACTGTTCCCATATTCACGCTAAGGGGGGCCCCTATCTCTCCTCTCTCTCAAAGCTATCTCAAACGCGATTCACATGTCTGGTCGCGATTCTTTTCTTGGTTCTTTGTATCTAATGTATGGTTCGTTGCGGTTCTTGTTCTTTTCATCATTTGATTTCGACTCTCCTTTTTTGCCTATTTTCTTTAGTCTAGCCTTTTTCGTGTCCTCTTTTTTTTCCCCTCAATTGTTTCCGTTTCGTGGGTAGTTTGTAAGTAGAACGCTTTAGCTAGGCAGCGAGGCTAAGAGTTTCCATATAAAATGATTATGGACTTGGCTGGATTCCTTTTTTTTCTCTTTCCCTTTTTTTTTTTGGTTGAATGATCGATCTCTACGAGAGACCAATCTAGCCGGGAAGGGATTTTTGGGAGCAGTGCACGAATAGTGTTTTGCTGGGCTTGCCGTGATCCGTATGGATGTATGCATAGGAAAAAAAAAAATTCTCACATACATTCTTTTATTGCTTATGTAAGATACCGTGAGAATCAGGTTGGGGTTCGTTACCATCCTCCGCTCTTTCAAAATCACTCCCTACATATAGTCCATGGGGAGCACTACCCGTGAACAAAGGGAAGATTACCAACTGAGAGAAAAGGGTCACATGCGGGTTCGTTGTCCCGCAAAACACGGGACCATCCCCCCATCTCTCCTATCTTGTTGCTAGTGAGCGGGGGTGATATCGGAGAACGGAGAACCCCCCCAAAGAGAGAACATAACGGAATAAGGGATTGAAATGGGTTCGGATACAATCCCCGCTCAAATCAAATACGGGGGCAGAAAAAAAAAAACAAACGGGAGATGGTGGGAAAATAATTGTATGCAAATGTTCGCTTGGAGTTGATGTCTTATTTTTCTCTGGGATGGGCAAGTCCGCGGGACCTCGGGGATACTGGAAGGAGTCGCCGTGGCCGTGTTGTCTTAGTCATTGAATGGTGGAGGGCGGTTAGAGGGATTGATCGTGTGTTTGTGTCTCCTGTCCTCAAGAGCGGGGCGAATAGGCATAGCTTTACACAATAGTTATTTACAGTATGACCTACTGACTTTTTACACCACTCAGTTGTGCCATCCAAGATTCTTGCTTTTTATGGTATCCTGTCCCCGTATGGCAAGGCTTTGTTGTGAGCAAAGATGGATATAGATCTCTTCATCACTCATATTATAACTGTAAGCTATAGCCCTAGATAGAGTACCCACCCAGCAATGCCGATCTTATACATCCCAGCTCAGCCGACTAGCTCCAACTGTCACTGCGAATCACATCAGTTCTAGCTTTTTTCTCTTTACATCATCTATCTCGCCGCAAAAAGCTGACCCTACACTTATATATAAAAGAGCTCGTAGTTTACTATGTACATATCCCATAATTGGACTAAGGAAATGCCTTCCGAATTCGAAGGACATCTTCTGTTCGAAGGGATCGTTATGCGGTGTAAACCGACCGAGCACCTTTTTTGACCCCGAAGAAGGGACGACGGAACCAAAAGAGCGTTGGATGAGGGATCACTTTTTCTTTCTTAATAATCTTGTAACCGAAGCAAGAAGCGCGGGTTCAACCTGTGGCCGGTTCAGATTATTCATCGATGAATGACTTTGACTCACTCAGCCAAGGATGATAACCCAATTTCGATTATATACATACTCACTGCGTATTCTTTTCAATAACTTGTTCGTCATCAAAGGCCTTTGTTCGAAACGCACACAGGACCACAGGACCCAGGGGGGAGGGCCGAAGGCCGGGAGTATGATCCTGGCTGAGCAATTCGTATCGCATTGCGTGACCCCTCTCTTCTCCCCCTTTACTTAGTAGCCATTTGAACATGACCAACTTCATCGGATCCCTTTGCCTTTGTTCAAAATGTGCGCAGCAGAAAGAGGTAGTGTACGTTACGTGTGCATGTGACAGAATTAACCA
>WNFI01537887.1_pt1 | contig 10417 bp, 9 predicted proteins | sample 5400471 | NCBI WGS metagenome assembly WNFI01 (sample SAMN13153348, study PRJNA577476) | soil metagenome | isolation source: 100 cm saprolite on Douglas fir-dominated hillslope | place: USA:California | collected 2013-09-17 | reverse complement strand
CAGTTGAGGCAACGCGGATGCCGCAGCACCTTGGCGATCTCGTTGAAAGCGAGCGGAGCGGCGGGCAGGTCCGGAGTTGCCGTGGGCTGGCCAGTCACGGCCTCCGGACGGACCGGGGGCGCGACGAGGAGGAGCACGGCCAGGGCGTACCTCATGCCTTCTCCTCGACAATCTGCCCGCTCGCACGCTTGATGGCTCGTCTCACCCGCGCGTATGTCCCGCAGCGACAGAGGTTGGTCATGGCGAAGTCGATCTCCTCGTCGGTGGGCTTGGGTCTCTCCCGCAGCAGGGCGGCCGCGCTCATGAGCATGCCCGACTGGCAGTAGCCGCACTGCGGCACCTGCTCGAGGATCCACGCCTTTTGCAGCGGATGGGAGCGGTCGGGCGACAGTCCCTCGATCGTCGTTATGTCACGTCCCTCGGCAGCGGCGAGCGGGAAGGAGCAGGAGCGGACGGGCTCTCCGTCCACGTGGACGGTACACGCACCGCAGCGGGCGATGCCGCAGCCAAACTTGGTGCCGGTCAGGCCGAGCTGCTCCCGCAACACCCAGAGGAGGGGGGTGGCGGGATCGGCCTCGACGGCCCGCGGCTTTCCGTTGACCTTGAATCTAGGCATAGCCCCTCCCCTTGGGTGGACGCACCACGCCGAAGCGCAGGCCGTGGCGCGACAGCGGCAGGGAGCGGAGGCGCCGGCCGCTGGCCGCGAAGATCGCATTGACGAGGGCGGGGGGCACGGTAACCGGGCTCGTCTCCCCGACCCCGCCCAGGTTCTCTCCCCCGGTCACGAACTCGGTGACGAGCTCGGGCGCTTCCGCGAGGTAAGGCAGCTCGTAGGTGTCGAAGTTGCCGGGAACCACCGCTCCCTTGTCGAACGTGACTTCGGACTTGCAGTAGGACAGACCGAAGATCACGCCGCCCTCGATGTTCGAGGTGGCGATGCCGGGATCGAGCACCTGGCCGCAGTCGACTACGGACACCACGCGCTTGACCCTCACCTCCTCTCCGGCCACGGCGACCTCGATCACTTGGGCGAGGAAGGTCCCAAAGGCCTGGGTGACGGCCAGACCCCGTCCCTGGCCTTTGGGCAGAGGACGGCCCCAGCCACCGAGGTCGGCCGCCCGCTCCAGCACCCGCAGCGCCCGGGGGTTCTTGCCGAGCAGGAGCCGGCGGTAGTCCAGGGGATCCAGGGCCGCGGCCTCCGCGAGCTCGTCCACGAAGCTCTCGATGGCGAAGACGTTGGGCCCGAAGCCCGTCGTACGCATCACGGAGGTGGGGACCGGGGTTTTGAAGAGATGGAAGTCCACGCGGCGGTTCGGCAGGTCGTAGATCGTCTCCAGCATTCCCTCGAGCGCGCTGGGGTCGATGCCCTTTTCGCGCAGGACCGGCTCGATGGCCGGAAACACGGGGAGCAGGATCGTCGGCGAGACGACCCGCGCCGTCACCGCGGTGGGCCGGCCGGAGGCCTCCAGGCCGGCGGTCATACGGACCATGCTCGCGGGGCGGAAGTAGTCGCGCCGAACGTCCTCCTCGCGGTCCCAGATCACCTTCACCGGGCGGCCCACCGCCTTGGAGACGAGCGCGGCCTGGACCACGAAGTCGGGGAGCAGGCGCCGGCCGAAGCCTCCGCCCGCGTAGTTGCTGCGGTTCACGCGGATCTGATCGTCGCGTAGACCGAGCACGGCTTTCAGGGCGAAGAACGCCAGCTCTTGTCCCTGGGTGGGTGCCCAGATGTCGCAGCCGTCGGGCGTGACGGAGGCGGTGCAGTTCATCGGCTCCATGGTCGCGTGGGCCAAGAAGGGGCTCGCATAATCCGCCGTCATCGTCCGGCGGGCCGTTTTCAGCGCCGCGTCGACCGCACCCTCGTTCACGGGCGCCACCCAGGGTCCGGCGTCCAGGATCCGGAGGTATTCGGCTCGGAGCGAATCACTAGAGATGTCAAGGTTGGGCCCGGGATCGAAATCGGGGTGCAGACGGCCCAGCGCCTCACGAGCCTGCCAATACGTGTCGGCCACGACGGCGACACCGTTGTCGAGAGGCACCACGGCCCGGACGCCGGGAAGCCCAGCGACCGGTGTCTGATCTACCCCCCGCAGGCGCCCCGCGAGCGTGGGCGCCGTCCGCACGGCGGCGAGCAGCATACCCGGGACTCTGAAATCGATGCCAAAGACCCCGGAACCGTCCACTTTTTCCGGCACATCGACCCGCGCGATCCGCTTGCCCACGAGCGCCAGCTCGGCCGCGGGCCGCAAAGAGGGTTTTGCCGGAACCGGGAGAAGAGCGGCCTCCGTCGCCAGCTCGCCGAAGGAATTGCGCCGCCCGGTGGGGCCGTGAATGACAAAGCTCTTCTCGGCCCGGCAGGAGGCCGGGGCCACACTCCAACGCGACGCGGCGGCCTGGGTCAGCATCTCGCGGGCGGCCGCCCCCATCTGGCGCATGAGCGAATAAAAGGACTGCGTGCTCTCGCTGTTCCCCGTGAACATCCAGTTGCGCAACGGGTTCCGGTAGGCCGTTGCGTAGGGAGCGGTCTGCAGATGGACGGCCTCCCAGTCCGCCCCCAGCTCGTCCGCCAGGATGGCGGGAAGGCTGGTGCTGATCCCTTGGCCGATCTCTGCCTGCGACACGATCAAAGTCACTCTGTTGTCGGGGGTCACCCGGACCCAGGCCGTTAGCGGAACCCCTCCCGGCCCGGATCCGGTTGCCGTGCCTTCGCCCATCGTGGCGCCATCCGCGGGCGACCCGTACCCGAGCAACAACCCGCCGCCGGCGACCGCCGCACTCCACAGGAAGGCACGACGGGACAGGCCGTCTGTCGAAGCCACCGCCGGAGAAGGATCAACGAAGCGCATTCAGTCACTCTCTCCCGTCGCCGGCAGATAGGACGTCGGCGGCGTCTGTGTGACAAGCCCGAAGATCATGCTTGCCGTGATGAGTACCCAGCGACGCCTCAACCCTCCGCCCGTCCGTCTAGCCATTTCGGAGCCAGCAGGCTGTAGTAGCGAGCGATCTGCGCGTTCTGTTCGGGCCCTTGTACTCCAGCACGAGTGTTTGTTCGCCGACATTTAGGTCATACCGGTTCGAGGCACTCGATGACGGCGGGCCCCTCGCGTCCTCAGCATTGGCCTCGGAGCCCGCCTAGGCATCCTCGATTTGAAACAAGAATTTGAAGCCGCCCTCTGCGGCTGCCCGAGCAGAGACGGTCGGGCTCGCGTCAGGGTTCCACGTTTGTTTGCGCGGACGCTCGAAGTCCACAACCACGACGGACGGTAGGGAAGCTGAGCAGACGCGCCCCTCCGCCCGGTCTCTCACCAGGCCCATGGAGTCAATCATTAGGCTTCACGCCACGGGCGCGCAACGATCCGGAGTCCCAAAGAGCGCGCCGAGAGTCCCAGGCCCTCCCTGCTGGTGAGCGGCTGGGGCTCCCGTGCTACGCTGAGAGGCCCAAGCGCGACCATGCGAGGAAACGGGCGGCAGAAAACACGCTGGCGCTCCGCGGAGGTCCCCGATGCCCTCACCGCGGTTGTCGAGACTCTCCGCCTCCATGGACGGCTGTATTGTCGCCTGGAACTGTCCGCTCCCTGGGGCATGGCTTTCCCCCGAACGAACGATGCGCACTTTCACGCGCTCGAGCACGGTAGCTGCTGGCTCCGCACGGACGGAGCCGCGGGGCCCGTCGCCCTCAGGGGTGGCGACCTGGTTGTGCTGCCCCACGGTGGTGGCCACTCGCTCGCCGATTCGTTAGAGACGCCTCTGGTCCCGCTTTCTAGAGTCATAGGGGCCGGGAAGCCAGAAGGGCACATCCTGCTTCGTCATGGCGGCGCGGGTGCCGAGACGGCACTCATCTGTGGTGCGTTCCAGTTCGAGCGTCGCGACGCGAATCCACTCCTCTCCGCCCTTCCCGCCGTCATCCATCTGCGGAGCAGCGTGCGTGACGAGCGTAGCCTCCTGGAGACGAGCCTGAAGCTTCTCGCCGTCGAGGCCAGGAAGCCGCAAGCGGGAACCCAGGCCCTGGTTTCACGCCTCACGGACGTGGTTTTCATCCAGGCTTTGCGGGCTTGGGTCGGGGGCTTGCCGGAGGGCTCCGGGGGTTGGCTCGGCGCCCTCAAAGCCCGTCAGGTCGGGATGGCGTTGTCGCTTCTCCACCAGCGACCGGACCGTCGGTGGACCCTGGTCTCTCTCGCGGCCGCGGTCGGCATGTCGCGCTCCCGATTCACCGACCGTTTTTCGGCCCTTGTCGGGGAGACCCCGCTCGCCTACTTGACCCGCTGGCGAATGCACCTCGCGGCCGACCGGCTGCATCCGGAGGGCGCTAGCGTGGCCGAAGTGGCTCAGGCCGTCGGGTACATGTCCGAAACCGCGTTCGCGAAGGCATTCCGAAGGGCCTTCGGCGTGTCCCCCTCTGCCTACCGGCGGGGGTCCCGGTCCCTCCAAAAGAGGAGCAGACTACCGACCACGGCCAGCCCCACGGATCCATCCAAGTAGAACTACCCGACCTCGCCGCCGGCTTGGCCACGGCTCCCATGAGGGAATCGCGTCCCTGCGGTATTTCTAGGGAACTCTCTGCAGGAATCCGCGATCCTCACTGAGGATACAGCCGGTCCTTTCCACCTCGACCACGCTCTCCACCGCGGCGGGGTCCTTCAGGAGCGCCGCCCGATATCTCTCATAGGAGCCCAGATCGGCAAAGGAGATCAGGGCCAGCGCCTCGTTCGTGCGCCCCGCGAACCGGGTCGGCAGGAAGTATCCGATCAGGTCACCGCCGCAGCGCCTTATGGGCTCGGGCAGGCTGCGGGCATAGGCTTCGAAATCGCGCTGCTTGTTGTGATCGATCTGATACCGAATGCAGAGGGTGATCATCGAGCTTCCTTTCCATTGCGAGACCCCAAGGGCTCTCGGGGGCCCAGGGTATGCCCGGGCGGACGAGGGTGTTTCAGCGGCGGGTGAAACGTGGGCGCGGCCGGGAGGCTACACTGGGGGCCATGAACGCCACCTATCCCATCGCCGCCGTGGCCGAGCTCATCGGCGAGCCCGCACGCGCGGCGATCCTGATCGCGCTGGCCGACGGCCGGGCCTTAGCGGCGGGCGAGCTCGCGCGGGTGGCGGGGGTTTCCGCCCAGTCGGCCAGCGGGCACCTCTCCAAACTAGTCGGCGGCGGACTGCTCTGGGTCCACCGTGAAGGCAGGCATCGCTACTACACGATGGCCAGCCCCGAGGTGGGTCACGCGGTCGAGGCCCTCGGCGCGATCGCCACGAAGCCTCACGGGGCCGGCCTATCCCGCTCTCCCGAAACGAGAGCCCTTTACAACCTGCGCTCCTGCTACGACCATCTGGCGGGCCGCGTGGCCGTGGAACTGACGAGTGCGTTCGAGAAGTCCCGGATGATCCAGCTCCGAGGGGAGCGGGACTATGAGCTTGGCCCTGAAGGCCCGATCCGGTTCGAGGCTTTCGGCCTGGACACCGCCGCGCTCCGCCGTTTCCGGCGTCGGTTCGCGCGGCGGTGCCTAGACTGGACGGAGCGCCGGCCGCACGTTGCCGGCGCCCTCGGCGCCGCCATCCTCTCGCGCCTGATGGCGCTGGGGTGGGTCGCGCGGCTCCCCAAGACCCGCGCCCTGCGTATCACCTCTCGGGGAGCGGGGGAGCTGGAGGGCCGCTTCGGGATCCTAGCTCGGGCCTGACTTTTTCGGTTGCGGGCCCCTCTCTGAGCGCTCGTCTTGGTCAACGCCCCCGGGCCGCGTCGCCACGCAGGATCATGCACGTGCTGCTGGCAACCGCCACCAGAGAGTCCTTGTCGTCGTGGATTTCACAGACGAGAAACGCTGTGGTGCGGCCGCCCTTCTTGACCTCCGCACGCGCCGTCAGCCGACCGGTCCAAATGGGCTTGAGGAAGTTGATCTTGAGTTCCAAGGTCGTAAACGACTCCTCGCCCGCGAGCGTGCTGTAGCAAGCGACGCCCATGGCGAGGTCGGCGAGGTCACAGAGCACGCCCCCGTGCATCGTGCCCATGGGGTTGGCGTGCCTCCCTTCGGCTTCGAGCTCCAGGACGGCCTGCCCTTCGTCGAAGGCAACGGCGCGGATGCCGAGGAGCTGCGCGATGGGCGGAGCGAAGCCGCTCGGGCTCTGCCGCCGCATCTTCTCTATGTTTTTTTCGAGCGGCTCATCCATGGGGATGCAACTCCTTCCGCAGCACCAGGTGCGCGCGCTCCCCGCCCGCGTCAAGGGCGAGGGAGGCGACTGGAGATAGCGGGGCGCTCGGTCGGGTATCGATCGCGGCCGAGATCAAAGCGGTTGAGAACCCACCCAGTCCCAGCAAGAGAAAGAGGAGGGCGAACGACGGGAGAGCGTCTGGCCCTTGGGCGCGGCCCACGAGCGCGATGACGGCGACCACGCCCAGTACGGATCCGATCTGGCGAATCGCCTGATTCACTCCCGAACCCACGGCAAAGCGATTCGTGGTCAGGCTATAGGTTGACGCCGCAGCCAGGACCGGGAAAACGAGAGCCACGCCAAAGCCGCTCAGGAGCAGCGGGGGCAGCCATTCCGCCAGGTAGCGAGGCGTGGAGTTGGTGATGAAGTAGCGCATGAAGAAGGCGAGGCCGAATATGATACCCCCGGGCAGGAGGAGCCGCCGGTGCCCGTAGCGCCCCGCCAGGCGGCCGGCCATGGGCGCCACCACGACGACGGTCAAGGGCCCGGGGGTCATCCCGAGGCCCGCCTGCAGGGTCGAGTAGCCCCAGACGTTCGTCAAGAAGAGGACCGAGCCCAAAAACATCGCCGTGAACGTCGCCCCGAAAACCAGGGTTGCCAGGTTCGCGTACCGAAAGCTTTTGGATTCAAAGAGCGACAAGTCGAGGGCCGGGGAGGGGACTCTGCGCGAGCGCCGTAAAAACCAGACCAGGAGGGCGAGGCTCGCGCCCAGGCTGGCTAGAGTCTGAAATGCACCCGCGTCGCGAGCCCGGACCAGTCCGAGCGCGAGGAGGCCGATGCTGAAGATCAAGAGGAGCGCCCCAACCACATCCGGGAGCTTGTCGACACCGGGATCCCGCGATTCGTTGAGAACCCGGCTCCCGCTCGCCATCGCGGCAACCCCGAAGGGCAGGTTGAGCAGGAACGCCCACCGCCAGCCGCCGAATTGGATGATCGCGGCGCCGAGCGATGGGCCGAGGGCAGCGGCGAGCGCGCCCACTGCCGCCCATACGCTCACGGCCAGGGATCTCTTCGAGCGCGGAAAGCCGGCGAGCACGAGGGCAAGCGAAGACGGCGTCAGCATCGCACCCCCCGCGGCCTGGAGGACACGCCCGACGACGATCCAGGCGGGGGTCGGAGCCAGGGCGCAAGCCAGGGATCCCAGAGTGAACGCACCCACGCCCCCCAGAAACACGCGCCGCCGGCCGATGCGGTCGGCCAGCCGTCCCGCCGGAACGAGCAGCGCCGCATAGACGATGGTGTAAGCGTTCAAGATCCAGGAGAGGTCCGACACCGACACTTCGGGAAAGCTTGCGCGGATGCTCGGGAACGCCACGAACAGGATGGTCGCGTCGAGCATGGCCATGAAGACCGCGAGGCTCGTCCAGGCCAGCGTGCGCCAGGCCCCGGGGGCCATGACTTGCTCCGGGTATTCCTTCATCTCGGGTGGCCGGTGGGATCTCGGACGGAACCCGCGTCCGCCGAGGCTCTGGGCGCTCCCGGACCGGCGTCGTCCAGCGACCAGCCGCCCCCGAGCGATTTGTAGACTGCAATCAGGCTGACCACCGCGTTCCTCTCGCTCTGAACGAGCTGGTCTTCCGCCGCATAGACCGAGCGCTGTGCGTCGAGGACGGAGAGAAAGCTCTCCAGACCGCTCGTGTAACGGTCCATGGCGAGCTCCAGGGCCCGGCGATTCGCCGCGACCGAGGCCCGGAGAGACTCGTGGCGCCGCAACTCCCGCGTGTGGGACGAGAGCGCGTTCTCGACCTCCTCGAGCGCAGTCAGGATCGACTTCTCATACTGCAGGAGCGCCTGCTCCTGTCGGGCGTCCTGGACGCGGATGTTGGCCCGGATGCGGCCCCCGGAGAAGATCGGCCAGCGCACCTGGGGCACGACGGCCCAGAGCTGGCTGATGCCCGAGCTCAGGTCGCCCGCGCTCTCGCTCCGGCGGCCGAGGCTCCCGAGGATGGAGAACCGGGGGAAGAGATCGGCGCGGGCGACGCCGACGAGGGCGGTCGCGGCCGCCAGCTCCCGCTCGGCCCGTCTCAAGTCCGGCCGCTGCGACAGCAGCTCGGAGGGAAGTGTCGGCGGAAGCTCCGGCGGCGCGAGGGGGATCTCTCCCGGCGCCTCCAGCTCTGAAGCGAGCGCGCCCGGGTCTTTGCCGAGCAGGACGCCGAGGCGATAGACAGCCTGCCTGGCGACGCGCTCCAGTGCCGGCCGCTGAGCAGAATTCGCAGTCAGGAGACCCTCGGCGCGCGCCACGTCCAGCTCTGTCCCCAGCCCCGCTTCGAGCCGCGCCTTCGCCAACTCCAGGGTGTCCTGCTCCGACCGAAGAGTCTCCTCGAGGATCTGGAGCTGCCGCTGCGTTCCACGCAGCTCCGCGTAGTTGCGGGCGACGTCGGCCAGGAGACTGACGAGAACGTCCCGCCGGCCCTCTTCCGCTGCCTGGAACTGGGCCAGGGCAGCCTCCTTGTCCCTCCTCACGCCGCCGAAGACGTCGATCTCCCACCCAGCATCGAATCCTGCCTCGAAGGCGTTTTGGTCTCGGGGGCCGAAGGGTGAGTTCGCTCCGGAAGCCGAATTGAAAGGCGGCACGGCGTCGCTGCGCCGCGTCCGCGAGTAGGCGCCCTCCACGCCGACCTGCGGCAACGCGGCCGAAGCCGCGATCCCGCGCGCTGCCCTGGCCTCACGGATCCGGGCAGCGGCGATCTTCACATCCAGATTGCCCTCCACGGCGCGCAAGACGAGGCTGTCGAGGATCGCGTCGTGGAAGGCCGCCCACCAGTGCTCGAGGGAGACACCGTTTGATGGTGCCGCCTCGGATGTGGACTCGTTCCAGGCCTTCGGAACGGGGATCGCCGGACGGTTGTAGCGGGGCCCGACGGCGCACGCTGCGGCCATTGGCAGCAGGAGCGAGAGCAAGACTGCCCGCAGCTTCATCGCTCTCCTCCGCGGTCCGTCCGAGCATCGATGAAGACGTCGAGCTGCTGCCCCACGAAGAGCGGAAGGTCGTCCCGCTCGACGCGGTAGATGACCTGCAAGACGCGGGTGTCGACGCGCTCCGTGCTGTCTCCGGTGAGCGACCTCTTCGGAACCACGAACGGCTCGAAGCGCACGAACCGCAGTGGCGTCTTCAGGTCCGTGTTGCCCCGCATCTGCCCCGTCGCCGCTGCCCCCGAGCGTACGCGCCACCCTTCGTGCTCGTCGACGTCGACGCGGACGTGGAACGGCTTCGATCGGCCGAGCAGGATCAGGGGCTCCGGGGTCACAGCGGCCGGCGCGAATTCGCCCACGCGCAGCTTGACCTGCAGGACCTCGGCGTCGATGGGAGAACGAACGGTGCTCCGCTCGATCTCCACGAGGGCGGCGTTTGCTTGCGATTCGGTCGCCTCGCGCAGGGCCGTGGCCTCCTGAAGCTCGGCCGTCGCCGTGTCCACCGCCGAGCGGCGGCGGGTGACTTCCTCGGCGCTGATCGCACGCTTGTCCTTCACCTGTTCTGCGAATTCGAGCTGTCGCTTCAGGTCTTCGAGGCGCGCGCCCGCCACCGTCGCGCGCGCCCGGGCTACGGCCACGGCCCGCTGCCTCACCGCGAGGTCTGCTCGGAGATGGCGTGCGTCGAGCTCGAACAAGGGGTCCCCCCCCTTCACCGCCTGCCCGGCCATCACGAAGACCTTGGCAACGACCCCACCCAGCGGGGTGCCCACCGAGATGTTCTCGGTGCTGGCCTCGACGAGGCCGACCGCGGCCACCGTGCTCGGGAAATCCGACACCGGTGGCGGAGACGGCGGCTGCGTGGATTGCCGGCGGGGCTGCGTCCGAGCAACGGAGTAGGTTGCCCCAAGAGCGCCCACAACCGCGATGAGGGGCAGAATGAGCCGTTTCATGCGAATACCTCCTTGTCGGACGAATCAGTCGCGCTGGGGCCCGGCGTGCGGGAGGGGCCGTTCGGGCGACTGACGTCCACGATTCGACCATCGTCCATTTGGGCGATGCTGTGGGCGTAGTGGAACACCCGCGTGTCGTGGGTCACCACGATAACCGCCCGGTCAGGGCGGACCGCGTTTCCGGCCAGCAGGCCCATGACGGCTTCGCCGCTCGCATGATCCAGGGCCGCCGTCGGCTCGTCGCAAACGACGAGGCGCGGCTCGTGGACGAGCGCGCGCGCGATGGCCACACGCTGCTGCTGCCCCCCGGACAGCGTCGACGGGAGCGCATCGGCGCGCTTGCCGAGGCCGAG
>WNFI01382689.1_pt1 | contig 10417 bp, 13 predicted proteins | sample 5400471 | NCBI WGS metagenome assembly WNFI01 (sample SAMN13153348, study PRJNA577476) | soil metagenome | isolation source: 100 cm saprolite on Douglas fir-dominated hillslope | place: USA:California | collected 2013-09-17 | reverse complement strand
AGCCCGTAGAGATGTCGGTGACTGCTACGCCTACTTTGTTGGGTAGACCATCCGGTTCGCCTGTTCTATCATGTCGGTAGCCCCATTTGGTCACACAAGTAGACGAAATATTCGATGGCAAGGGTGACACACATGTGCATGAGACCGGCTTCCGCCTCGATGATGACGTCGTACCCTGCATTCTTTGCGAACGGCCCCGTCTGTCCGTAACCTGAGAATGACTTTAGCATTTGAGGACTTTGCAAAATAACGCTCTCAGTACGCACCCGAGATAGAGGCATAGATAAGCCTCTCATTTATCTTTCGACAATCTTCCCATCCCAGCCCTATCTCAGCCAGCTTACCGGGTATAAAGTTCTCCACCAGCACATCTGCTTTTTTTACGAGGTCATATAGGATAGCGAGGCCCTCGGGGTGCTTGAAGTTGATCGTGCACGAGCGCTTGTTCCGGTTTGTGGCGAGGAAATAGGTCGATTCCGGAGGGAGATGAGATGTGTGGATCGGCTGAGACTCAGCGGGAAGCAGAGCCGCAGATGGTGGGTACCACGAGCCTGACATGAAGCCAATCGCAAGTCAGTGACGGTTCGATGAGAACTATTACAAGGATGAGAGACTCACGAGTATCATCCCCTCGCTTAATTTCCTCTACTTTAATCACATCGGCCCTTAGCCCGTCCAAGCGTAGGTTCCAAGAGACAAATAGTCACCAAAACAGAGGTACATTCAGTTCAATAGCGGAGTTCATCATTCATCGACATTCTAAGCGTTCATCCGGAATACGATAGGCAAGGAGCCTCACCCGAGATCGGCGAGCAGCATTGTAGCAGTTGGACCAGCCAGTACACGTGTGAGATCAATAACCCGAATACCCTTGAGCGGAAGGGGTATTCCCTGAGGGCTAGACGAGGGCGGCCCCAAGCCCCCTTGTGTAAATGTGGACACGCTATATCGTGGAGATACATTTGGTCGCTTAGCGAGACAGCATCTTCGCACTAGGTTTGGGGAAGTCCTTGCGAGAGAATTTTTGGACGACATTTCTACAACAGAGTAGCGCCCAGAAACGTTCCGACGTTATTTATTCGCCGGCATGATTACATAACCCTTGCCTGTCTAAAAACTCTCCTTTTCACATTAGACTCTAGAGCTTGTTTGAGCATTCGTCGAGAATGCTCAGAAAGCAAGTAGCAACGTGCCTGACTCAGGCCACACGCACATATACCATTGCGACTCTCTCCAAGGCTACTGCGTCCTCACCCTTCACTTCATCATGCTCCACCTACGCCACTGCTGCATCGTCACCTTCTCCTAATGATGCATTTGCAACAGGCAATAATGCTTACTATGCAGAGGAGATGTACAGGAGATGGAGGCAGGACCCGTCGAGCGTGCATGCCTCCTGGGACGCATACTTCTCAGGTCTGGATGATGGTTTGCCCAGCTCTCAGGCGTTTGCCCCTCCTCCTGGCTTGATCGATGTCCCCATTCCAACTGGTGGTGCACCTACGCTACATATCCAGGGTGGGGGGCAACAGTTAACGGATCACCTTAAGGTGAGCGTGACGAGCACTACCCGGGATATGTCGGCCTAACTTGTCACTTGCTCGATTTTCTTTCCCTAGGTTCAACTCTTGGTTAGGGCATACCAAGTCCGTGGACACCACGTTGGAGAGCTGGATCCTCTCGGCGTGCTCGATGCGGACTTGAAAAATATTCGGCCTCAGGAATTGGAACTCAGTCATTATGGTTGGACGGAGCGTGATCTCGACAAGTCATTCAATCTCGGTCCTGGGATTTTGCCTCACTTCGCCACCAATGGTCGTTCATTCATGACGCTGCGTGAGATTATTGAGCAGTGCAAGCGGATATATTGTACGTTGGCATTTCCATAAGCATGGAGTGACTTCATCTATACTACTTATCACCATCCAGGCGGCCCCATTGGCACTGAATACGTGCATATCCCGGACAAAGATCAATGTGATTGGATTCGAGAGCGTGTCGAGATCCCTCGTCCGTGGAACTACACCGTTGACGAAAAACGCATGATCCTCGATCGACTTATGTGGTCCGAACTCTTTGAGCAGTTCATCGCCAGCAAGTTCCCTACGGAGAAGCGATTTGGGCTCGAGGGATGCGAGGCTCTGATCCCTGGTATGAAGGCACTCATTGATAGGAGTGTCGAACACGGAACCAAGAGCATCGTTATGGGTATGCCACATCGTGGACGTTTGAATGTGTTGGCGAATGTCATCAGGAAGCCCATCGAGGCTATTCTGAATGAATTTACCGGAAGCGGTGCAGATGAGGACGGTGGTGACGTCAAATATCGTAAGTTCCCACAAATAATTTCGTGGCAGCTTGAGTGAATAATAACATTTCTTCGATAGATCTTGGTGCAAACTATGTTCGCCCGACACCATCCGGCAAGAAAGTCGCCCTCTCTCTCGTCGCCAACCCTTCTCATCTTGAAGCCGAAGATCCTGTTGTGCTTGGCAAGACGCGGGCCATCCAACACTTCGAAGGCGATGAGAAGGAACATAATGTCGCCATGGGTGTCCTCCTTCATGGAGATGCCGCTTTTGCTGGCCAAGGTGTCGTGTATGAGACGATGGGCATGCACAACCTACCTGCCTACGGCACGGGGGGTACCATCCATCTCATCGTAAACAACCAGATTGGTTTCACGACTGACCCTCGTTTTGCCCGCTCGACTGCTTATCCGAGCGACCTCGCCAAGTCAATTGACGCCCCCATTTTCCATGTGAACGGGGACGACGTCGAAGCTCTTACGTTCGTCTGCCAGCTCGGAGCAGACTATCGTGCCAAGTTCAAGAAAGACGTTGTGATTGATATTGTGTGCTACCGCCGCTATGGCCACAACGAGACAGATCAGCCAATGTTCACGCAGCCGAGGATGTATAAGGCCATTGAAGAGCAACACACCCCGCTTAACAAGTACATGAAGCAACTGATCGACACGAACGTGTTTACCGAAAAGGAGATAGCCGAGCATAAAAAATGGGTGTGGGGTATGCTTGAGAGATCGAGTGCGGCTGCGAAGGATTACAGGCCTAGCCCGAAGGAGTGGTTGTCTTCTGCCTGGCCGAACTTCCCAAGCCCTGTCGAACTCGCTGAGAACATCTTGCCGCATAAGCCAACTGGGGTTGCTGCAGAGACGCTCCAGCACATCGGAGGAACAATCTCGACTTATCCTAAGGGCTTCAAGCCTCACCGAAACCTTGCCCGTGTTTTGAGTAACCGCGGCAAGACGGTGAGCGAGGGTAAAGGCATCGACTGGGCGACAGCTGAGGCTTTGGCAATCGGGTCACTGGCACTGGAGAAGATTCATGTCCGACTTTCAGGTCAGGATGTTGAGCGTGGTACGTTCTCGCAGAGGCACGCAGTCATTCATGATCAGGAGAACGAAGATCAGTACATTCCTCTCAATAATCTCGGTGGGGACCAAGCCAAGTTTACAGTTTGCAACTCGTCCTTGTCGGAGTATGGCTGCCTTGGATTTGAGCTAGGCTATTCGCTTGTCTCACCTGATTCACTCACCATTTGGGAAGCACAATTTGGTGACTTTGCCAACAATGCGCAGTGCATTATTGATCAGTTCATCGCAGCCGGAGAGAGGAAGTGGTTACAGCGCACTGGGTTGGTGATGAGCTTGCCCCATGGTTTCGATGGTCAAGGCCCAGAGCATTCGAGTGCAAGGATTGAAAGGTTTTTGCAACTTACGGATGATCACCCCCATATCTATCCCCCATCAGAAAAGCTTGACAGGCAACATCAGGATTCCAACATGCAAGTCGTTTACCCAAGGTAGGTGCCAACTAACTGGGAGTGCGGTGAGTCCAGGCTGACTTGGGTCCTTTCATCTAGCACACCGGCCAATTACGTATGAGGGTGTTTTCTATGAGTCGAGATCGGGGCTGATCACAATTACTTAGTTCCATGCTCTTCGTCGTCAGAATCACCGTGACTTCCGCAAGCCAGTATGTCAACTATGATTTGCCAATGACATACAACAACTGAGCCCATACTTGTCAGCTCATCCTCTTTTTCTCCAAACAACTTCTTCGCCACCCGCAGGCCAAGTCGGAACTCGAGGAGATGACTGGAGAGACCGTTTTTCAGCGCTACTTACCAGAGCCATATGATAATCAGCTTGTCCCACCGGAGGATATCAAGCGTCACATTCTATGTACTGGTTAGCAAAAATTTCTCGACACTGAGGAGACCCGAACGCTGATCAAATTACGGCTGTATATAGGACAAGTTTACTATGCTTTATTGAAAGAACGTCAAGATCGTGGTATCAAGGATATTGCCATCAGCCGCCTTGAGCAGATTTCACCTTTCCCTTACGACCTCGTGAGCCTTGTCCTCCATCGCATACCCTTGGACGCACTGACTTTCGCCTTAGCTGACTCCCCATCTTGGCAAGTACCCTAATGCGGACATACTCTGGTGCCAGGTACGTTGCGTTCAATATTGGCTTCAAGCACGGTGTATTGACACTCCTACACTCCAATTTTCAGGAAGAGCCTCTGAATGCTGGCGCATGGACCTACGTTGCTCCTCGCATCCAGACGGCTACTACGAAGACCGAGTATCATCAAAACAAGTTCCCTCGCTATGCCGGTCGTGATCCCACCAGCTCTGTCGCTACCGGATCCAAGGCCAGTCATTCACATCTTCACACTAGACGGACGCTAATCGATCCATCGTTTAGGTTCAGCACAAGAAGGAAATTGAGAAGTATCTGAACGATGCATTTCTCGTTTCTCCCGACCAGTAAGTGAAGGAAATCGGGGCAGTTGAAATAATATTTCTACTATTGGTATCTCGTTCGTGTGTCCTTCGCGGTATTAGTTGTATGCTTCACTGCGGGATGTACCCAACCTCGTTTTCCTAATCTTAATCATCTTCGGAATGAATAAACATACTCCCTCACTTTGTTGTAAACTGAAGTTTGAATTGTGTCTGGATGCGCATGTATATAACACAACGCCAGGACATACATCTTCCAATCTCATATTCCTTCGCAGCGTGTTTAAAATCTAAAATTTTTATATTATGTATGGATTGGTCAGTGGAATGACAAAAAGCTACATGTCGAAGGATCAGGTAGCTACATAGAACTGTTGTAGCTAGCGCTTAGAAAGGAATACGAGTTAACTGCTATTTGGCAAACCCCCGTAGGGAGTGTATACATGTACTAGTACAAAGGCTATGCGATATTAGTTCTCCCATCCACATCTAGAGTTCTCCTGGCATGATATCTCGTCCTCATCCGTAATGCATCCCATTCTGGTTTTGCTTGTTCCACGACAAGAACCCAGCCCCGAAAAACCATTCTTTGCACTTCTTGGTACACTCATCCCATTGCTGGACCATAGGTTGTGGCTTTGGGCCATCAGGATGAGGGATGGACAACGTTGATGTTCCAGAGATCGGCTCAGAGACAATAAGACAGTCCCTTGTGTTGACGTACACTTCGTACACAGCCTCCAAGGGGGTTGGCCCCTGATGCCAGGCCCCAACGGTTCGGAACAGGCCCAAACTCTCGCAACTGAACTTAAAGTGGGCCACTATGCGATATTTAACACGTTTGCGATAGAGGTAGATGGAAGAATTGGTGCCAACTTGAACGGTAATATCTTGGCTTCGCGTGCTAGAAGCTTCAATTGTAGAATGTCCAGTGTTGATACCGTAGTCCATGAAGATAGCTTCGAGATCCATTGATTTAGCAGTGCCACTTCCTTCCATAACATTGATCCCCGTCGTTATGTTCTGAGAGAACCTAGATAATATAACGTTGACACGATGATGAGCGGGCCCGTAATAATATATAAAGTCAAATACCGACGTTTGATTCAACCCCGTACTGTTTTCCCAGCTCTGGATAAGTATCCACTCATGAGATATTGCATAAATGTCAGCGACTCGGTGCAAGCTCTCAGGAGGATCATGTTGGTTGTAGATCTGGTACTGATGAGTGCCAATGTAAATGGGCTCCTCTGCGTTGTAAATGAGGCTACAGACAACAAAAATGGTAAGATTTAGTCTATGATGGCTCTATTGCACCGACCTCACCTATAGAATGGTTGGGGTGCTGAAAAGGAGGGATCATCGCTTGTATTGATATAAGTTTCATTTGATGATGGCATTCTATTGAGTTCAATGACATTGATTATTGGTGGATTAGAGGAGTATGGGTTTCTTACGGTCAGAAAAGTCACCCCTCACCGAAGGAAAAGCTTGTATACACCTGCACCTGATGATGACAAAATATCAGTCAAGTATGGTAAATGGCGTTAGTCGGAAATGGCTCATGCCTTGGCTCGTAAGTCGATGAACCATCTGCATAGCGTTAATCAAGGGGAAGAGTGCGTATATCTCTCGAAGGAAATGATCTGATCGATCACTTGGCTTGCATCCGAACTCCTGTTGTTCCATAGGGACCTTTGCTGGAGAGCATCTGTGAAATATCCTAGTTAGGTTTGATTCGCAATCCAGCTTCTTCTCTGGTCATAAGGTCAAAAAGTAGCATGGAGAGTTCCGGAAGGTTTAAAAAGGCGAATAGGCAGGGAATAGTTATGTTCATGGCCTTCAAGCTGAGTTGACAAATCAGAATATGCTCGCCTGGTCTTGAAAACCTAATAAATAATTGACTTCCCATGGCTCCATCCGATTAGTGTTCGACAAACCTACACACATCGATGGTAGAGTACGGGTCCATGGTGCCCTTCCATGGGGATATCGTTGATCTGGGTTCATGTGATTCCTCTGTCGGGCCACAAGTACGGCAGAAAACATTTATTTCCAATCCCCATGACCCCTGGAAAATATCCGGTTGGCCTTTAATGCTTTCTCGGGGAGCATCCTGATAAACCCCAAGTGGCTTACCTGATATCCGGAGGTGGGGGCGTTTGGGGAGCGTGAAAGAAACATTGCGAGCAGTGATGCCGTGGTTCGGTTCAGTTTGAGCAATTTTTTGTGACAACCGGAACCGGTTCGGAAAATGCATGAGGGAAAAAGGAAAGTTTACGTAAACTGTATAGTCCTATCCGAACGAAAACATGCCTTGCTTGACAAGGTCACTCCCCCCTTAATTTACCTAAGGCAGGTTTAGAAGTAAGAATCTAAATCCTTTTCTGGATTCTCCCGGATTTCTTCGATGAGATTCTTGAAGAATCCATAATGTTCCTCGTGCGGCACGTCAACGTAAACAAGTGTAATTTTCTCAACCATCCTGACAGAGCAACAACGCGACAGCTGTGTTCGAGGAAGGGGCATAAATAAGTGCCCTATATCTATGGGATTCCGCGTCGTAGACACCAGGGCTGCCTTTATTTTACCCTCTGCAGTCTAGCGACTGTGACAACTCTGACCCCACGAAGCGTAAATTCTACGAAGTCGGTCAAACTTGCATCTCTCACTCGAATAATGTGGTCTAGTTACGCAAGCCATGCTGCGGAACCAAAGCTAACATTGATCGAATTCATTAATTAAACCCGCAATGATACGGTGAAACGTGCAAGAGAGCTAGTAGCGACAATTCGAGCAAGACAATAAAAAAGGCAATTTTTTTTCTCGCTTACAGAATGACTAGACTATGGAGTGGTGGTCAGTGGAATGACATAAAGCTACACGTCGAAAGATCAGATAACTAGTTTTGTTGAAAGGAATATGAGTTATGTGACTGTTATTTGACAAACCAATGGATTATAACACATACTGGTAAAAGGAAACTGTGGGATATTAGTTCTCCATCGTATCTTATCCTCATTGTTATCACGGGGCTTTCCTGAGCTGAGCGCTTTGGAGCCATTCTTTGCACCTTTCGGTACACCGGTCCAATGGCTGGACCACAGGCTTAGGCTCTGGGCCATCAGGATGAGGGATATCCAATATTGATGTCCCAGACATCGGCTCCGAGACAGTAATGCAGTCCCTTGTGTTGACGTACAGTTCGTACAGAACCTCCAAAGGGGTTGACCCCTGCCAGGCCCCAACAGTTCGGAGCTGGTTCCAATCGTAGTCACTGAACTTGAAGTAGACCAGTATGCGATATTTAATGCGTTTGCGATAGAGGTAGGTGGAAGTATTGGCTCCAACTTGAACGGTAATATCTTGGTTTCGCACGTTAGAAGCTGTGTGAATCATGGAATGTCCAGTGTTGATGCCATAGTCCATGAAGATAGCTTCGAGGTTCATTGAATTAGCGGTGTTATTTCCTCCCATAACATTGACCCCCGTCGTTACGCTCTCAGAGAACCTAGATAACGAGACGTCGACACGACGATGAGCAGGCTCATAATAATAATAAACTGAAATACTGACGTTTGGTTCGACCCTGTATTATTTTCCCAGCTTTGGATAAGCATCCACTCATGAGATATTGCATAAACTTCAGCTACTCGGTGCAAGCTCTCAGGAGGCTCAGGCTGGTCGTAGATCTGGTACTGATGAGTACCAATGTAAATGGGCTCCGTTGTGTTGTAAATGAGACTGCCAGTCATCCTACTACACAACAAATATGGTAAGATTTAGTCCTGATGGCCCCATTGCGCTGACCTCACCTAGGGCTACATTTGGATGGTTGGGATACTGGAGGGGTCGGATCATTGCTTGTATTGATATACGCTTCATTTAGCGATCTCATTCTATTGGGTTCAACGGCATTAATTTTTAGGGGATTGGAGGAATATGAGTTTCTTACAGTCAGAAAAGTCGCTCACCGGAGGAAAAGCCGGTATGTACTTGCACCTGATAATGACAAAATATCAGGTAAGTATGGTAAATAGCTTTAGACAGGAATGGCTTGTGCCTTGGCTCATGAGTCGGTGAACCATCTGCATAGCAATAATCAAGGGGAAGAGTGCGTATATTCCTTGAAGGAAATGATGTGATCAATCGCTTGGCTTGTATCTGGCTTCTGTTGGAATCCGGAAGCAACCCGAACATTCCGGAATATTCTATGTCTGCTGTCCACTGACTAAACACCAGCGGATGATTAGTAAGTACCGAGCATGGAATATATTTTAGCAGGAAGACAGTAGACTCACTGCAAATATGAGCACTGTAAGTGGTTGTACAAGCGGTTCTCTAATACAATTATAAAATTTCTCTACATCTCACACCAGACTTGATTATAGTGCCACTCCATTGACTAACATGTTATTGGAAGTGGCATTACACATGGCCACAAGGAAAGTTGAGGCTGGTAAGGAATGTAGCCATGTGACATTTCTTGTCTTGGCATTATGTATTTGCCCCATATGTGACCACATGTCTCATTGACCCACAGTACCATAGCCATGTACATTTGTAAATAATACTTAACCACAGGGGTTGAGGAAGGGGAAGACCACCCTTTTAAATGGTATTTCACCTGGTTTGGGAAACCCTGGATCAGGAAACAATGTCCAGAGCTCCTGGAACCTCCAGGGGCTCTGAGGGCTTCTAGAGCATATAGAGAAGTCATAGTTGGTGCCAGAGCCAGATGACATTAGACTTGAGGTTTCTGGAAAGTATTCTATTGAGTACCAATATTCATGGATAGTAGATTCAGATTCAGACATGAAGTGAGCCATGTTGTGATGAATTGCAGAGATCCTCAGAAGTCTCTGAGAACTCTTAAAGCTCTAGGAGCTCATAGTAAGCATGTAGAGGCTGGTGAAACTTCAACTTGTTGTATATTCCTTTCAGACTTCCAATTCTTCACAATTATCTGGGTCCAATGTTCAACAGGCCACTTTGAGCACTGCCTTTACTTGATCAAATAGGTCATCTAGATGTGGTGACTGTCAGGAGTTGTCAGTGCTCTGACTTAGAGATGTCCCAAAAACCAAGTTGATTTGAAAGCTGAGGGGCTACTCCCTCTCAGCACCAGTCTTATGTACATGTAGAGATGGTAGGTCTGGTCCGAGACCATGGGAAGTAAGTCTGGCAAACTCCAGCGCATGTTGTGGATCATGACAGTGCCCCCCTTGACCCTTGGCTGGTGTCATGGTACAACCCCTTCTCCTTCCTTTTCCATCTCCTTCCTCTTCCATCCCTTGCCCCTCCCCTCCCTCACCTACTTCTGACTCCATCTGACCCCATCCACTCACCCTCTGCCCCCTCTGTGCCAACTCTGAGGCATAACCATGCAACTATGCTACATCCACTGTCAAACTAGCCCCAGACTAATGTCAGACCTGCTTGGATCCAGTTCCCACACCAAGGAGTACCATTTATATACCTTCATCCAATTTGTCTGATCTTTCTTCATTGGCAATAACAGGTAACTGCCTTTTTGTTAGAATGCACACTAGACAGGGCTCAGTTACTCTGGTAGAGAACTGAGGAAAACCAGAAAAAACATCTGGAACAAATGAATGTAAACAATCAATGATTGAATAAA
>WNFI01144689.1_pt1 | contig 10417 bp, 10 predicted proteins | sample 5400471 | NCBI WGS metagenome assembly WNFI01 (sample SAMN13153348, study PRJNA577476) | soil metagenome | isolation source: 100 cm saprolite on Douglas fir-dominated hillslope | place: USA:California | collected 2013-09-17 | reverse complement strand
TTGATGGCACCAACCCCTTTCGCCACCTGACGATGATTGATGTAGTTGAACCTGCGCCCGTCGCCCTCTCAAAGACCGAATGGAACGCGGTCCGGCGGTGTGCAGAGCAACGTGTTCGCCGCGATCACGGACTGGCGTTGGCTCTCGCTACCTTATTCCGCTATGCAGGCCCCCGCGTCTCTGAAGTGGCTGCGCTCCAGATTTCCGATGTCCAGGTCTCGGCACGGCGCGGGTTGCTCATCATTCGCCGTGGCAAGGGACTCAAACATCGCGAGGTCCCGCTCGTCCAGGAAGCACGCGAACCGCTCGATGCCTATTTCAACCACCGCGAATGCCTGGCAGAATACTGGCGAGAACGGGCGATGGAAAGACGAGAAGCAGTGGCTTCCTGGAGTACCTGGCCGGATGGGCATCTCTTTCTCGGCCAGCGCGGGCCCCTGAACGAACGGGGCATCCGTGAGATCATTGCCAAGCTCGGCCAGGCAGCAAAACTTGCATCTCCCTTGGGTCCACACGATCTGCGTCATACCTTTGCTAAGTCACTCCTTGATCCAGCAGCCTATGGACTCGATCGGCAGCCTCTGCCACTCCCAGCGATTCAGCAATTGTTGGGCCATGCCGATATGCTAAGTCACTCCTTGATCCAGCAGCCTATGGACTCGATCGGCAGCCTCTGCCACTCCCAGCGATTCAGCAATTGTTGGGCCATGCCGATATCGCGACCACAACCATCTACACGCGGGTCTCGGCTGATGACCTTGCTCGTATGATGGGCATGTCCGAAGCGCCGTAAGACAAAACTGTGCCGCACTTATCTACTTTGCGGCTACGAAGCTCCTTCCTTAACGCAGGGCCAGAAAGAACGGGCTCGTTTTTGAGCTTCGGAAACCATGCCGTTCCTTGCTCTCTCGGACGTGAGACAGACGACATGTCACCCTCCTTCCCCTCCTCGCGCTTTGCAGTTCGGCATCATTCCAACTTGCCAGGTGCTTTTCTTTCCAACATTCCATTCCAGTATGCAAGGTGTGGAACGGCTTTCCCAGGAAACGCGTGTCCCACTGTGCAGGATTGGGGGCAAGTGTGCAGGTTTCAGGGCAAAAACTGTGGAGGTTTCGGGGCATTTACCACTTCAAGAGCAAGGTGAAAGAAGAGGACGGGAGTGAAAAGCACCCAGAGAATTGTACAGATTCCGCTCGTGGAATTAAATGATTTACAATTTACACACAGAGGCTGGTATTTTTGTTCGAAACCGGGTAGAATAGGTCCAGCAAGCCAGGAGAACTAATGCAATTTAGTTGTACTGCACTTACAAAAAGTAAGCAAAAAGTGAAGGGACAACGACACGGTATGGATGACGATGAAGAGGGTGAAACGCTCACGGAAGAAGCACTCACCGAACTGATCCGTCGCGAGCAAGCTGTTCAACTGATCGAGAAGAGTGCCCTGCTCAAGCAATCGTTTCAACTGGAGCCACAATTGTATGACGTCCTCAGAGAAGTCAACTCTCTCCTGGTGGTGGAGCATCGCGACCTGGCGTACAGCATCTTCAAAAAGAAGTGTCAGTCCCTCGTCGGTTTTGCCGCGGCCAAGCCGGAGCTACGCACGTCCCAGCACTACCTGGCGCTGCTGGATTTTCTCTGCATCCTCATCAGTTGGGTAGAAGAGCAACCGAGGCTGGCCTTCGATCTCGAGCCGGAAGAAGGTCATGTCAGCGAAGAGGACGCGATCGACGCGGCAGTGAGACAGAGTATGGCAGCCAGCCGAGAGGCGTCGTTACAGGCGTTCAAGAAAATCGCGGAGGGGCGAAGATAATACCGCCGAAAGGCAACGCCCTGTTGCCCCGGCGCGCTCCGCCAGCAGGTGAACAGGAGGCGACATGCCCTCAGCGATCAGGGGACGGAACACGTGACAGAAGAATGGAAAGGTCCCTGGATGAGAAGTGAACAGCTCATAGAGATCCCCACACCCGGACCCGGTCAGGTCACGGTCTATCAGGAGCCGCTGTGCAACGACGGCACCACCGTTGAGGACCTGATCGCCAGTTTCGTCAAAGCCAAGTTCGCCCGTACCCAGAGTACGAAAACGGCCAAAGCCTACCTGGACACCCTCCACGGCTTCCGCAGGCATCTGCTGGCGCGAGAACTCGACCTGGTGGCCAGCCTCAAAGGGAAGTCAGCCGATAAGGTGGATCGCTTCCGCATTCAGATCGCCGAGGCCGCGCGTGATTATGCTATCCTTTCAGCGCGTCCGGGCAAATTCGTCGCCAGGTCTACCAGGAACCAACGGCTGGCCATCATCAGTAGTTTTTATGTGTATGCTGCCCAGAACTTCAAAATCTCGTTTACGAATCCCCTGGAGATGGTCGAGCGCTCACGCGTCGAATCCTATGGCAACAGCGCACGGCCCCTCGAGCAGCAGGAAGTGCAGGAGCATCTGGCCGCGCTGGCTGCCAGGGAACCAAAGACGATAGCAGATCAACGCGACTATGCCCTGCTGACGCTCCTGTTCTCGACTGGCCGGCGCGTGAGCGAGATTGCCAACCTCCGCTACCGCCATGTGCGCATCGCGAGCGTCGGCGAGGAGGAGCTGGTGACACTCACCTTTGCCAACATGAAACAAGGCAAGAGCCTGGTGCTTCCGCTGAGCGCCCGCGTCTCGGCCATTCTGCTGGACTACCTGCGGTCGTACTATGGACCGGCACTGCTGACCCTGCCGCCAGACGCGCCGATCTGGGTGTATCTATCAGAAGTCCCGATGAACGCCAAGCAGCTGGCCCGCTGGGAACGCCTGGGCAGACCACAACACCTCCCGTTAGAGTACCAGGCCATTCGCAAGGTCTGCCAGAAATATATGCAGGTGAGCAGGACCCACACGGCCCGCTACACCTTTAACAAACTCGCCAGGCAGGCCGGGGCAAGCCTGGAAGAGCGTCAGGGGATGCTGATGCACAGCAGTCCCGTGACGACGCAAATCTATGATAAGCAGCTGGAGCGTGGCACGAACAAGTATCAGGAGCAGATTGCCGATCTGCTGGGATTGTAGGAATGCAGGGCGGAAAGCGAGAGCAGCGTGCGCAGCTGCAAAGTGTGTCTTGGGGAGCATGACCAGGACCTCTTTGTAAGAGCGCAGCAGCTCCTGGCAAAGGTATTATCTCGATCAAGCAGGACAAGAACTTCCTCAGCTCAGAGAAGAGAGCGTGAAGGAACTGGCAGTAGAGCAGGAGGGTGAAAACCACCTGAGCCCCCTGCGTGGGACGCGGCCGAGATGCTGCGCTCAAAGAGGCCGCCGAGGAAAAGGAGACATGTATGCCTACACTTTCCGACTATGTTGAGCACGCCTTCAACGCCATCCGGGTTATCAACACGGAGGAATGGCTGCAAGAGGACATCGCAGCGTTTCAAGAGCGCTGGGGCGCTGTTGACCTGCTCACCTTTGCGCGTGTGCTGCAGCAGGCGCAGGGCGATGATCAGATGGTGGCCGCCTTTGCCATCGGACACACGCGCTCGGCCTGGGCCAGGGACCTCCTGCTTCCCTTCTTGCGGAGCGACGATCCGGGGGTCAGGTGGGCCGCTGCCCTTTCCCTGGGTGAAATGAAGGACGAACGAGCGCGGCCCGTGCTAGTCCGGATGTTAGGCGAGTTCCTCCCGCCGCCGTATACGCCGCTGGGGGAAGTGGGCCCTGACTGGTTTGAAGTGCGGCATATGCATGTGGCTCATCTGCTGGGCCGATGGGGAGATGCTGCGTTGATCCCGGTCCTGCGTGAGACGCTCGTGCGAGTGTGGCAGGTGGAACGAGACGCACCCGCGCACATCAATCAGGCCGGGACGCAGCTGCGGTGGGACTATCAAGATGAACTGGCCTATGCGCTTGGGCAGCTCGGCGCGTTTGATGCGCTGACCGGCCTGGAAGCGCCTGCGCACCGCTGCCAGGTGTGGACGGTGAACCTGGCGATGGGCTATCTGAATGTGCAGGACCGCTGCCGCACCAATTGCATCGGATTCGTTGGAGACCCCCTGCGTGTGCAGGCCTACCAGGACCTGCTCCCACTCCTGCTCCAGGTGCTCCAACAGCAGCTGGGCCTGCCCCCCCAGGAGGCCGCAGGGTATCTGCAGGGGTACGGTCACGATTACTTTCGCCGTTTTGACGACCAGACAGAGGGCTAACTGGTTGTATCAACGGAGGCCATATTATAAATGTTTTGATGAGATGGCACAGTTTTTTGATAATTATCTGACGTCTATCACCGACGGCTTTCCCTTGAGAAAGCCTTGAGGTCAGCCAGCAAAGCCCTTTCTATCGGCGACAAAAAGAAAGGGCTTTGCTGGGATTACGCCAGATAATGATCAACATATGCCGCCTGGTATCAGGCGCTCAATGCCATAACCACAGTTCAACGAATGGCTGATGAAAAGGAAAGCTTTTAATATGCGAGATGATTTTAGTCAGAAAACGAAAGATATTTTGTTCAGACGGGCACGCGCCAGATGCTCCAACCCGGAGTGCAGAAAAGTAACATGTGAGGCTCATTCTGAAGCAGACAAGGCAGTAAACATCGGCGAGGCCGCGCATATCACTGCTGCATCACCAGGGAGTTTCAGATACGACCCGGCACTCTCTGCGGAAGAAAGGAAATCTGCCGACAATGGCATCTGGCTCTGTGGTACATGCGCAAAGCTGATCGATTCGGATACGCAGAAATACACCGTTGAGTTACTGCGGAAGTGGAAAACCATCGCTGAGGCGGGCGATGAACGCGAGACAGCCAGGATGGCGGTTTTCAGCAAAATAGAAAAGATGATGCCTGAGCTTCTGGAGGAGATGCGCCAGGACCTGGCAGAATATCCAATGAAGAGGGAATTCATTTTAAAGGGAAAGTCCGTGACGTACAATTCGGGTGGTGAGATCTTTCTGTCTTACCATTACGAGACCCATGCCCACCTGGATGATAAAATCACGATCCTCTGCAATCACGGTCTCATTGAAGATATTACCTATAACAACGTTAAAAGGTACACATTCACAGAGGAGTTCGTGGACTATCTTACGCAGGCCAGTTGATCCTGTTTTATCGCGGCGGGTCAGCACGACCACGCGGGTCAGAGAGCCAACAGCAGAACAGGAGTAGCTTACTATGCTCTGGGCAGATTTGAACGAACGGCAGCAACACTATCTGCAGGCAATTTATGAAACCGACCAGGAGCAGGAGGCCGAGGAACGCGGCATGTGGAAACGTGGTGGCACACCCCGGCCAGCTTCCGTATGGAGGTGGATGGAGTATGGTGTGTTTGATGGCGTTGGCTCGACGCTCTATATGAAGTTGTACCTGCGCAAGCTGATCGATGAGGGAACTGGATCCACATTCAATGCGTTGGATTATAGATAATATACAGAGCCGCGGATTCATCAAATGCAAATATGCCTGGAAGCGGAGAGACAGCGATCACGAGGCGCTTGAGCGGTTTCTGATGCTGCAACTCACCAAAGAGGGCCGGGCACTGGTGCGCGCTGCCACCGGTGTAAAAGCATATCGACCTGGCGCCCCTGGGACCTTGCGAGAATGGCACTGGAAAGCGATGGTTGCAGCATGGAGGGCGAGGCCTGCAGGTGTACAGGATGAGAATAGCTACTATGGCCATATCGGATGGAACACCTGGTTGCGTTCGGCGAGCAGTTCTATCGCGACAACTGGCAGCGCTATAGAGAGTTGTATCCGGAGGTGGATGCACCTGGACCAGATATGGAGAAGAGTTAGCCGTTCGATTTGTTATCAAGCACAGAGAAAGGAAGTGACCATGGCAAAGAGGAAGACGAAGCATAAGACGAAGAAAATATACCTCTCACCGAAAGAAATTCAAGCAAAAATACTGAGGCTGCACTGATCGGCTGGCTCGCATACAAGTAGGCCCTGAGCTACGTAAGCTAACAAGAAGGGCAGAGTAGAGGGCATTCAAGTAAGAGCGGTATCTGACGTTTTTCCAGTTCCCAAAATACGTGTAAATTTCATTTAGAACCCCCAGAAAGGAAGTGAACACTCCCCTGGTTTCATAGCGGGTGGTACACCGGGGATCGCATGGTGTCTTTGGAATTAAGTGAGCGGAGCTTGCGTGTTATCATAGGTGCCTACAACTCTAGTCAGGAGGCAGCGCGTCACATCCCGATCAATCCTGATGTCAACAGCGGTGAGCAGTCTCGCTGCCAAATCGGGTAAGTTCGTGGTTCTGGGCAGGTCGTTTTTCGGTCTGCTCGTCAGAATAGGTAGATAGGAAAATACTAGAGAAGGAGTAAGTACATGCCAAACGACGCAAGAACCATATCAACCACTCTCGACTTCGTAAAGCTCCGCAACCTCTTGGAGCAACTCGAAGGAGAGGTGGATGAGCAAGCAGCCAAAGCGGTCCACACCATTCGTGACTTTCTGGAGGGCTACTATTGGGACGAGACAAGCATCGCCGGGATGGTGAATGACCTGAACATCTTCCGCGAGGACCACATCGAGGATGCGTACCAACCGCTCGCCCTGTTGGTGATTGGCTTGCTCAGGCTGCTGGACCCTGGCGTAGCAGACTGAGGAAACCCAACGCTACAGTAGCAATCACCGGGGCAGAGTAGTAAGTTATCCAGTGCGAAATAGGGGTCATAACATTTTTTCGTCCCATTTTCTCCGCTAAGCTTGGCTAGCTGATTGCTCACATGTCTCATCACGCTGTAAAGAAGCCCTTCTTGGGCCCTTTTTGAGTGAAAATGGCCGGCCAGAGTGCTTCCTCTCTTGTCAAGCAACAGGGCTGCCTCGTTCGTTCAGCCCTGTCCGAGAGCGCGCTGGCGCCTTAGCGGGGAAAATGGGACGAAAAAATGTTATGACCCCGTATCTAGAAAGGCGAACTGCATTAACGCGCTACTTTTCGGGTAAAGTTGCTGTGCAGCCGGTACAAAATGAACAAATTAACGATATGCCTAAAAAATATGTGAGGGAGAGAGAAGTTATGCAGACGGTCAAAGCCCTGTTTCTGGCAGCCAATCCGGCCAGCACGAATCGCCTGGCGATAGATGAAGAGATGCGTGCCATTGAGCAGAAAGTGCGCGCAGCAGAACACCGGGACGTGCTGAGCTTTCAGTCGGCCTGGGCGGTGCGGCCCGACGATCTGTTGCAATTGCTGAATCAGCATCGCCCACAAATTGTCCATTTTAGCGGACATGGAAGTCACGCAGGGCTGAGTCTGGCCGGAGAAAATGGGCAGGACAGGCTGGTGACGACACGGGCCTTAACGGCCCTGTTCGCGACCCTCAAGGATAATATTCGGCTGGTGTTCCTCAATGCCTGCTATTCGCGTGAGCAGGCGCAGGCCCTGGTCACGAGTATTGACTGCGTGATTGGGATGAAGGAAAGCATCCATGATGATGCGGCCACGGTTTTTGCCTCTTCCTTCTATCGTGCGATTGGCTTTGGGCGTTCCATCCAGGAGGCGTTTGATCAGGGCAAAACGGCGTTGTTGCTGGAAGGCATCCCAGAAGAGGACATCCCCGAATTGCTGATCAAGGATGGGGTTGATCCCAATCAGGTTGTGCTCATCGGGCATCAAGCAGGACTCGGCAAGTTTACGATCCAGAATAACGCGCCAGTGCAGGGACAAACGATCGGTGATCACAACACGATTACGCAGCAGTTCGGAGAGCTGCCGAAAGCCTAAGAGTAGAGAGGGAAAGGTGTAAATGTGATTACTTGATGGCGACAAAATTTGATAATTATCTGGCGTAATACCAGCATTGCCTTTTCTTCCCCTTAGCGATGGAGAGAGCTTTGCAGGCTGGTCTAAGAACTCTCCCATTGAGAAAGCTGTCTGTGATAGGCGTCATATAATTATCAAAAAACTACGCCATCAAGTAATCACATTTACATGATGTAACGCCGCCCATTATATCACTGATCTGCAAGCTGTATTAGTGGTCAGTCCAGGGAGCATGGTACTCTCCGCGGAAGAAGACCGGCAAGGCGAATTCAGTGTGCCCAAACTGGGTGGATTCGGAATGACGAGCGAGGTAAAGGTCACTCGGCGCGTTTCCTCGGTTCTTGAGGGTGCTAGTTTTTGCTCATACGAGCAAAAAAGTACGGCTCTCGTGGGCCCTCACTGTTGGGACGTTCCATCATTCTGTAGTCAATGCTGCAATCGGATGGACAAGAACTTGATCAGGTGAACTATACTGTTTCCAGGTGCGCATTGCAAAGATGTGAACTTCGAGAAGTCGAAGGATACGTCCTTGCGATATCACAGCAACGCTACAGTACATAAGGAAGTAGAGATAAGATGCCCATTCATGCGCTTGGTAAACACTTCGACTCCTTCTTTGGGCGGTTGAATCCCGCCACCTCGTTTGAGCAGCGTGCGGCGAGTGAGCACCAGTCGATTATCCGCTTGATCGAGGATAAATCGGGGTTAGCATCCACATTCTCTCCCATATGCTTTCTGCAGGGTTCCTATCGACGGCAGACCGCCATCTACACCATTAATGATATTGACATCGTCGCCCTCTGCCATCTCTATCCCTCTCTCGGGCTAACTATGTGGACGAAGGAGCAACGTTGGAAGCGAGACGAAATCTTCGATACCATCGCCGCTCCGCTGCGTGCTGATCCGCGCTACAGGGACAAGGTATGCTACGGAAACACCAGCATGTGGCCTGTCAGTGTGATCCTGACGAAAAGATACGACGTACCATATAACTGCGTATAGTGTTTTTGATAATTAACTGGCTGGCCACCTACCCCAAAACTGCTAATCAACACCCTGCCCAGGAAACGCTAAATTGATACTATCCAGCCCACTCATTTTTCATCGAAAGAGTATTTTTGCTAATGAGACTCTTGCCACTTGAAACTCCGAATAGTTGACTTTCTCCCCGCAAGTTATATAGCTTCGCACTATCCCCTTGTGTTCTCAAGCATGCCCGCATGGAATCAGTACTCCCAGCAAGCTCATCTTATGTGAAATAAATACTGCTTCCTTGTTGCATTTATTACAATTTTACTATACACTTATTTCATAGATAGCAATGTTTCTATTGATGAAGTTTAAAGTTTAAATGTTAGGATACATCCTAATTAAAGAAAGGCAGAATATCTATGTATGCACGAGCAACTACTCTCACGCTTCAAAGAGGCAAGACAGATGAGGCATTGTATCTTTAGCGACTCCATAATACCAGCGGTCAAACAGCTGCAGGGATTCAAAGGCGCACTTTGGCTGAAAGACGCCAACACAGATAAGGGGATCGGGATCACCTTGTGGGAAACGGAAGCCAACCGGAAAGCAAGCCAGACCAGTGGCTACTATCAGGAGCAACTTGCCAAATTCGCACTAGTCATGGCTGGATCGTCTACTCGAGAAGTGTACGAGGCCATTATCTACATGTAGGCTCCGACAAAAACGTATGGCATGATGATAGTGAAACCTCATCCTGCCTCGATGGAGGCGAGGAGCTTGATAGCGTAACGCTGTTAAGCTCCTTTCATTTTCGTATCCCGTCCTCTTTTGTTAGCAGCCACAATGGTTCACCCCTTAGAAGAAAAATGGGTAATGACCGATACGTTAGATGCCTTCAAGGTTCTTGTTTCGGAAGGAAAACAATCGTTTCTCGTTTGTCTGCTGGTTTGAGAGAACATAGAAGTGGGCAGCATCTTCATTAGCATTTTGCTAAGACTCTCTGTTTACTGGGCAGAGTGGTCAGTAGCAAAACGGGCAGGGTCATCATTAGCGAAAACAGAGGTGAAACTAGAATATAAAACAGTATGAGCAAACATAATGATTCGAGACCTGGATATGTGCTAAGACAAGAAGGGGGATTAAGCACAAATGCTATGCGAGGCTTACGGCGTGAGCGAGCGCGTTCCCGAAAAGATATAGACCAGCCAGACAAGAACGACAGAACTACAGAGAGGGAAAGACGCGGTTTTAAGTTTTTGAGAGGGGAATATCGCGGTGGGAGAATAGAGAGGTAATGGGGGAGTCGAAAAGTAACGATCTAGAACTTTTCGGTGGTGGTTTTTCAGACGAATGGGTCATTTATTAACATCTCTGGTATCACTGCCGGAACCCCCTTGTAGGGGCTTTGCCTTTTTTACTATTACTAATGGTGCAATTTTAACTATACTTGACAGATACGCATTGATTGTGGTATATTATAATTAGAGAAAGAAGAGTCATGCTCTTCTTTCCCTACAGAACCAGCTTCGGTACTTCCCTGCTTCTGTCGTCGCATGTAAGGCCACTTCACATCCCCTCAGTCGATTTGACGAGGAGCAAGAGATGCGACAACGGTGATCTGACTGTCAGAAACCGCACACACCCCTTACTTACATCTACTAAGGAGGCCGTATGTGGTTCATGAAACAACTCATTCGCTTACTTGGAGGAGTCTTTCAGGT
>WNFI01013735.1_pt1 | contig 10417 bp, 9 predicted proteins | sample 5400471 | NCBI WGS metagenome assembly WNFI01 (sample SAMN13153348, study PRJNA577476) | soil metagenome | isolation source: 100 cm saprolite on Douglas fir-dominated hillslope | place: USA:California | collected 2013-09-17 | reverse complement strand
CGTTGCCGACCTGGCCGCGTGGCACGGTTTCATGGCCTCGGGTGCTGTGCTCGGCGTGGACATCAGGGACGGCCTGCTCGCCGGGCAGGTACTGACCGATGGAAGGCCGGCGGGCTACGCGCTCGGCCTAGCATCGATCGAGGTTGGCGGCGAGGCCGCGTGGTGGCATTCGGGATCCTGGGCAGGCTACCGGTCGGCGGTGATCTACCTGCCGGGGCGGCAGGCCGGCATCAGCGTCCTGGCCAACCGCAACGACCCCTACCCGTCGAACGTGGCGCTGGCCGCGGCCGAAGCGCTCGTCACCGGGACCGACATCAGGGTCTGCTATGAGGCTGTGACCGGCGTCCCGGTGCCGCGCGAGCATGCCAGCCGCGAAGCCAGCGAAATGACCGGTCTCTGGCACGAGCCGGCTCAGGACCTGTTCCTGGAGCTTGAGGCGCGGGACGGCCAGATCACGGTGCGTGATCATGACGACGAGCATGTGTTCGCGCTGTGCGCCGACGGCCGCTGGCACGGCACCGGCGTGGCGGCCGGGAGCACGTACACGGCAGGAGACGGCACGCTCACGGCGGGCTGGGGCCCGTCGGCCAGGCTGACGGAGCGGTACGTGCGGGCCGAGCCTGGTCCACACCGGACATCGTGGTCCGAGGTGCCCGCCGGGAATTTCGTTAACAAAGAATCCGGGGCATCTGCCAGCATCCAGGCCAGTGACGCAGGCGATGCCGAGATCACGATTGCGCTCGCGGCGCCGCGGCGGCTCGTGCCCGCCGGGGCAGGCGTCTGGAGCACGGACCCTGGCAGTACAGTGACGGTCCGGGTCGCCGACGACGGCGCCGCACTCCTGGTCAGCACCCCAGGAGTACATCACCTCAGGTTCGAGCCCGCTACCGACGCTGCGGCGGACCTGATGATCTTGCGGGGCCTCCGCGGCGCCAGGTAGCAGGCGGCGGGAAGGGCGATAACGACGTACGGCAGGGATAAGGTGCTCGCGATGGCACCAGACGCCGCGGCGGCCAAGGCCGGGCTGGGTCAGGCGAATTCGCGCCGGTGGTCGGGCTGCGGCCGGGATGAGCGAGCCGTATGGGGTGAGTGCCGGGGTAGCGGCCAGTCGCGGTACCTGACGCAGGCCGTACTGGATGGCGGCTCGACGAAGTGCTCATGCCCGAGCAGGAAGCGCCCGTGCAAGCACGCGCTCGGGCTGCTCCTGCTCCTTGCCGACGGCCAGATACCGGCCGGGAGCCCGCCCGGCTGGGTCGCCGAGTGGCTGACCGCTCGCATGGCGCGGTCGGCCAGGTCGGCCCGCCGGGAACGCTCGGATGGCCCTGCCGATCCTCACGCCGCGGAGCGCCGCGCAGCCAGCCGGGACAAAAAGGTCGACGCTGGCGTCGAGGAGACGCGGCGCTGGCTCGCCGACCTGGCGCGGGGCGGCATCGGTGCGGCTCAGTCTCAGCCGTGGGCCTGGTGGGACCAGCACGCCAGGCGGATGATCGACGCCCAGGCGCGCGGGCTGGCCGGACAGGTGCGACGGATGGCGGCGATCGCCGCGACCGCGGGCCAGCGAACCGACTGGCCGGAGCGGCTCACAGACCAGATGGGCTCGGCGCACTTGTTGTGCGAGGCATGGAACCGCAGGGACACCCTGCCGCCTGTCACCAGCGAGGCCCTGCGAGTCAGGCTCGGCTACAGCGTCAGCACGGAAGATGTCGCACAGTCCGGTGAGCGTATCTCAGACAGTTGGGCCGTACTCGGCCAGCGACTCGGCGACGACGAGAACCTACGCAGCTTGCAGCAGTGGCTCTACGGCGAACGTACTGGTGCGGTAGTCACGTACCTGGCGTTCGCGGCGGGCACACAGCAACTGGCCCCTGGTCTCCCGGCGGGCTGCCGGACCGAGGCCACGGTCGCGCTCTATCCGGGCACCAGGCCCGCCCGCGTGCTGATCGCCGCCCGGGAGGGTCGCAGCGAGGACCTGGGACCGCTGCCCGGTGAAGCCAGTTGGGAAGTCGCATTGAACCACGTCGCTGACTGTCTGTCGGCCGACCCGTGGGCGGACGTGATCCCGCTGGCGGTGCGGAGCGTGACTGTACTGCCGGCCGACCAGTGGCTGCTGCGGGACGTCACCGGGCGGGCCATGCCGGTGACTGGCGCCGCCGCGGCGCGCTGGGCGCTGCTCGCGCTCTCCGGCGGGCGGCCGGTCGACGTGGCCGGAGAGTGGGATGGCTTCGCATTCACGCCGCAAGCGGCGGCTCCGGCTGGTCGGGCCGGGCGGCTGCTAACCGGATGGCAGGCATGACCTGGACCAGCCTGGTGAATGCGGCGGTCATGGGCACGGGGCGCATGCCTGAAACGCCCGGGGCGGCGATGAAGGCGATTGGCCTCGATTCAGGCGAGGACCACACCAGACTGCTGCATAGCGCGGCGGTGATGTCGCGGGCCCGCCGGGCGGGTTACCGGCCGCCGCAAGCGGGCCAGTGGACTGCACCGGCGCCCGCCGAAGCGGACCACCGGCCGGAGGTCTGCCTTGCTGCCGAGCGGCGGCTTGCCGAGTTGCTCGGTGCTGGTGACTACGACCTGATCGCCGAGTGGCTCCGGTGCCTGGCCGCGCTCGACCGCGCTCGGCGGGCGCCTGACGTGCTGGTGCCCGCGCTGCTCACAGGCGCCGTCGGCCGTCCAGGGCTGCGCGCCAGCTTGATGCCCGTGCTCGGCCCGCTGGCCGGGTGGCTGGCCGGATTCAACGAGGAGTGGGCCTGGGCCGGTGGCAGCGGCGGCGCCCAGGCCGCGGCCGGCGCGTCCGATGTGTGGGAGACCAGCGGGATCGAGGACCGGCGGGCGCTGCTCAGAAAGCTGCGGGCCAGCGACCCGGCGGTCGGACGGGAGTTGGTCGCCGCCACCTGGGATGTCGATTCCCACCGTGACCGCGCGGTCTTCGTCGCCATGCTCGCCGTCGGGCTCAGCCGGGACGATGAGCCGGTCGCGGAGCGGGCTCTAGCCGACCGGCGCGCGGAAGTTCGCCGTGCCGGGGCCGACTTGCTTGCCCGGCTGCCCGGTTCAACGTATATGCGGCGGGCGGCCGTCCGGGCAGCCACAGCGGTCCGGATCGAGCGCAAGGCGCGGCGGCAGCGGCTGGTGCTGACGATCCCCGAGACGGTCACGCAGGAAATGCTGGCCGACGGCGTGGACGGTTCGCCACCGCGCGGTACCGGTGTCCGGGCATGGCTGTTGCGGCAGGTGGTCGCAGCAGTTTCGGCAGCCTTCTGGGCGGATCACACCGGGCTCGAACCGGGTGAACTGCTTGCGCTGGGCGACCGTTCCGACTGGTCAGAGCCACTGCGCGCCGGGTGGACCGCGGCGGCGGTCAGGGACGCGGACCGATCATGGCTGCTGGCTCTGCTGGATCAGCCCGCTCCTGACCGGCCAGGCACTGACCGGCATGTGACGGCGGACCTCCGGCTCGTGACGGCCCTGGACGTCGAGGCGCGGGAATCATGGCTGCGGGCCAATCCCGGCAGCCCGCTGTTCGCTTCGGCACTCGAATTGGTTCCCGCACCGTGGTCGGTGCCGCTGTCCGATCTTGTCCGTCGCAGGCTCAGCGCCCTAGCCCGCGCCGATCCTGGCTACTCGCCGGCGCCACGCACGCTGTTCAGGCTCGCTGCGCTTCGGCTGGAACCGCCCGCACCGCCCGACCTCGACCCGGCCGCGGTGCACGACCGGCTGTCCACTGGCTGGAACGACCTGGTCAATACGCTGTCCGTCAGGGCCGCCATGCGCCGCGAACTGAGCGAGGAGCCGAAACCGTGACTGGTGTCCAGCTAGCCGATGTGCTCAGGCCGCACGCCGAGCAGCAGTACGCGGCCGAACTCGCCGCCCTCGCCCGGTGTGACGACCGGCCCAGACCACCTGCATGGAATCTGTCACCCTGGGCCGTCGTCACCTACGTGCTCGGCGGAACGCTGAAAGACGGCACCGTCGTCACCCCGAAGTATGTTGGCGCCCAGCGCCTGGTCGAGGTGGCGGTGGCGACGCTGGCGACCGACCGGGCGCTACTGCTGCTGGGCGCACCAGGCACGGCCAAGACCTGGCTGTCCGAGCACCTGGCGGCCGCGATCAGCGGCGACTCGACCCTTCTGGTCCAGGGCACGGCCGGGACTAGCGAGGAAGCGGTCAGGTATGGCTGGAACTACGCCAGGCTGATCGCTGAAGGGCCGACTCCCGCCGCGCTGGTTCCCTCACCGGTCATGACCGCCATGCGCGACGGCAAGGTCATCCGCGCCGAGGAGCTGACTAGGATGCCGGCCGAGGTGCAGGACGCGCTGATCACCGTGCTCTCTGAGAAGACGCTGCCCGTGCCCGAACTCGGCATCGAGGTGCAGGCGGTGCCGGGTTTCACACTAGTCGCCACGGCCAACGACCGGGATCGTGGCATCAACGAGATGTCAAGCGCGCTGAAGCGCCGGTTCAACACCGTGGTCCTGCCGCTGCCGGCAACACAGGACACTGAGGTGGAAATCGTCAGCCGCCGCGTCGCCGAGCTCGGCAGGGCGCTGCAGCTACCGGCCGAGCCTCCAGCTCTCGCGGAGGTCCGGCGGGTGGTCCAGATCTTCAGGGAACTGCGGTCCGGGGTCACCGAAGACGGCCGCACGACGCTAAAGATGCCCACGGGCACGCTATCCACCGCCGAGGCGATCAGCGTGCTGACCAACGGGATGACGCTGGCCGCTCATTTCGGCGATGGCCACGTGAACGCGTCGGACGTCGCGGCTGGTCTGGTCGGAGCGGTGGTGAAGAGCCCCGTGCAGGACGGCGTCGCATGGAACGAATATCTCGAGGCCGTGGTAAAGGAGCGCAAGGACTGGCGCGACCTGTACCGGGCCTGCCGCGATCTGAGCGTGACGATCGAGTGAGCATCACTGTCCTGGGTGTCAGGCATCATGGTCCGGGCTCCGCCCGAGCTGTCCGGGCGGCGCTTGGCGCCCTGGCTCCCGACACGGTCCTGATCGAAGGGCCTCCTGAAGCGGGCGCGCTGCTCCACTACATCGCAGCGCTCGTTCCGCCGGTCGCGATACTCGCGCACGCGCCTGACAGGCCGGGCCGGGCCGCGTTCTGGCCGTTCGCCGACTTCTCGCCGGAGTGGCAGGCCATGCGTTTCGCGGCTGAGGCCGGGCTGCCCGTCCGGTTCGTCGACCTGCCGGCGGCCACAGTCTTGGCTGGCAACGACTCCGAGGATGACGGAGAACGCCGTCCGAGCGCGCTGATCAGTGATGACCCCCTCGGCTGGTTGTCCAAGGCGGCCGGGCATGACGATCCGGAGCGTTGGTGGGAGGACGTCGTTGAGCACCGGCTAGGCGGCGACCCGCTCGAGCTGTTCGCCGCCGTGGCCGAGGCGATGGCCGCGTTGCGGACAGCGGCGGAAGCCGACGGTTGGACGGCATCCCGCCGCGACCTGCGCAGGGAGGCGGCGATGCGGCAGGGCTTGCGCGCCGCCGTCCGCGAGGGACACGGGCGCATCGCCGTGGTATGCGGAGCATGGCACGCGCCGGCGCTCGCGTCGCTGCCACCCGCTCGCGGCGACGCAGACCTGCTCCGCGGCCTGCCCAGGGTGAAGGCGAGCGCGACCTGGGTGCCGTGGACGGCGCAGCGGCTGACGCACGCGAGCGGGTACGGAGCCGGCGTGACATCGCCAGGCTGGTACGCGCACCTGTGGCGATCGGAGGATCACATCGCCGAGCGTTGGGTCACGCGGGTCGCTGCGCTGTTGCGCGAGGCCGATCTGGTGGCTTCGCCGGCCTCGGCGGTCGAGACGGTGCGGCTCGCCGAAACGGTAGCCGCAATCCGCGGCCGTTCGCTGCCCGGCCTCAGCGAGCTGACCGACGCTGTCCTCGCGGTGTTGTGCCAGGGCGATCAGGTACCGCTCTCGCTCATTCACGGGAGGCTGGTGGTCGGAGACGAGCTCGGTGTAGTCCCTGACGACGTGCCGACCGTGCCGCTGCAGGCGGACTTCGAGTCGACCTGCCGTCGGCTCAGGTTCCGCCCGGCGGCCGCCGACAGGCAGGTCGAGCTCGACCTGCGCGGCGATACTGACCGCAACAGGTCCCGCCTCCTGCACAGGCTCCGGCTGCTCGGCATCGGCTGGGGCACGGTCGTGAGCGCTCCAAGCGCGGGCACCTTCCGCGAGGGATGGCTGCTGCGCTGGCGTCCCGAGTTCGTCGTCTCGCTGATCGAGCGGGCCAGGTACGGCACCACGGTCGCCGCGGCGGCCACCACCGTCGTGGTGGAGCGAGCTGAAGAGGCAGCCGAATTCGCCCAGATCACCGAATTGGTCGAGGCGGCTGTCCTAGCCGACCTGCCGGACGCCCTCCCGGCCGTCACGGCGGCGCTCGAGCGGCGGTCGGCCAGGACCGGCGACATCGCGCACTTGATGGCGGCCGCTCCGCCGCTGGCACGGGTGCTGCGGTACGGCAGCGTCAGGGAGACCGACACGGATCTCGTCCGCGGTGTGCTCGATTCCATCCTCATCCGGATCTGCGCCGGGCTTGCGGCGGCCTGCATGTCATTGGATGCGCAGGCGGCGACGGCCATGCTGGCCGCGATCGAAGACGCCGATGCCTCGATCGCGCTGGTCGGCTCCGCCCAGCAGGCGGAGGCCTGGCGTGCTGCGCAGCGCGCCGTGGCCGACCTAGCCGGTGCCGTGTCGATACTGCAGGGCCGTTGCGTGAGGCTGCTGCTCGACGCAGGGCTGCTGACCGCCGGCGAGGCGCAGCAACGGCTCGCCAGAGCGCTATCTGCAGGCCCGCAGGCGGTGGCATGGCTCGAGGGGTTCGTGCGGGGGAGTGGGTCGCTGCTGCTGCGTGACGAGCCGTTGTGGAACCTGCTCGATATGACTGGGACGAGTCCCGGGTACGGCGTGTGCTCGATGTCGTGGCGATCGCGTTGGGCGGGCGCGTGAACGATGAATGATGCTGTGCGGGAGGAGCGGCTGCGCCGGTGGCGGCTGGTACTCGGCCGCTCTGGCGACAGCTCTAGCGCGAGCGCCGGCGCCGCCGGGCATGGCGGCAGCACCGGCGCCGCCGGGTCGGCTGAGGATGCGGGGCTGAGCGCGAGGGACGCCGGCATGGACCGCGCCCTGGCCGCCGTCTACGACGCTGCTCCATCGGTCGGCCAGCGTCGCGATGCCGGGCTGGGCTCCTCGGCTCCCGCCGTGACTCGCTGGCTGGGCGATATCCGCACCTACTTTCCCGCCCCGCTGGTCCGGGTTCTGCAGCAGGACGCACTGGAGCGGCTTGGGCTGCGCCGGATGCTGGCCGAGCCGGAGCTGCTGGAGGCGATCGAACCTGACATCCATCTCGTCGGGACGCTGCTCTCGCTGCGCGGTGCGCTGCCGGAGAAGACGCGGCAGACCGCTCGCATGGTCCACGATCCGCGCCAACTTGAAGCACTACCAACCGGACCTGCGCACGATCATCGCCGAGACGCTGATCGGCCACGCCCGGCGGCGCAGGATCGCCGCGCTGAAGGACGTCGTCCTCATCGTCGACCAGAGCGGGTCGATGGCCTCCTCGGTCGTGTACGCCGGGGTGATGGCGGCCTCGCTGGCTTCGCTGCGCGCGGTGCGCACCCGGCTGATCGTGTTCGACACGTCGGTAGTCGATCTGACTGACCAACTGGCTGACCCCGTCGAGGTGCTATTCGGGACCCAGCTAGGCGGCGGGACGGATATCAACCAGGCAGTCGCGTACGCTCAGTCTTTGATCACGCGCGCATCCGACACGATCATGGTCCTGATCACAGACCTCTTCGAAGGCGGTGACCAGGCAGGCCTAGTGGCGAGGATCAAGTCGATCATCGACAGCGGCGTAACGCTAGTCGTCCTGCTTGCCCTCTCTGACGACGGAGCCCCGAGGTACGACCACGCCCTGGCGGCGACCTGCGCCTCACTGGGAGCGCCGGCGTTCGCCTGCACGCCGGACCACTTTCCCGACCTGCTCGCATGCGCGATCCGCCGGGAGGACATAGCGGCCTGGGCTGTGCGGCAAGGCCTGCAGGTCGCAGGCTAGAGTGCCTCACCGACGGCGTACCGCTGGGCGAACACGAACACGTTCTGCGCCGTGGGCAGCCCGGCGCAGACCACGACCGCGAGCAGCTGCGGCTGCGAGAGGTGCAGCAGGAGACCCAGGGCGCAGGCAAGCGCGGGCTGGGCGACTAGCTTCAGCGCTGTGATGGCCGTTATCTCCGCGCTTCCGTACTGGGCTCCGGTTCGCGGCGGTATAGCGACGCGCCGAGCGTGATCAGCGCAGCCGGCACCGCGGCGGCGGACAGGAACGCGAGGGGCGTCTGCACGATCGGCGATACGCGGAATCCAGCGGCCGAAGCGGCGATGCCAAGCGCCGATCCGAGGATGACCGGGTTGCGGACTGGGAGCGTCGCGAGCCGCCGGAACCGGTTCTTGCCGTCGGCCTCGCCATGACGGTCCAGCGTGGCCAGGACGACCGGTGTGATGATCAGCGTTTGCAGCAGGAGAACCTCGACCAGGAACGAGACGTTTCCGAGCACCTGCATCGCGATCGGGATGCCCAGATTGGCGGCGTTGACGTATCCGCCGGCCATTGCCCAGATCGCTCGCTCTCCGTGCTTGCGGTCGAAGATACGTCCTGCGCAGTACCAGCCCGCGCCGATCACGACTGCCGTGCTGGCGGCGAACGCCGCCAGTTGCCGGCCATCGAAACCGGTCAGCGGAGTCCGGGACAGCCTGACAAACAGGGCAGTCGGCATCGCAAGATGAAATACGATCCAAGCGAGCGCGGCCACCGCTCTGTCACCGAGCAGTCGCCACCAGCGGGCCGCGTAGCCGGCGGCCGCGAACAGCCAGATGGGCTCGAACGCGCGAACCATGGACATCAGGCTGGGCCCCGCTGGTGACGGCTGACGGCAGGCTCGGTCTTACTGCCCACCGGATGCGAGGCCCTGGCGGCGGGTGACCCAGCGCCCTGTCTCCGCGCGGCTGACCTCATTCACCCTCGCCACGAGCCGCTTTTGCGCGTCCTCGCCGCGCTGATCGGACGGCAGCATCCGGTAGTCATTGACGGCGGCCTGCAAGTCTGCCCACGCGCTCCCGAAGGCCAGCCAGTTCTCGTGCGAATCGAGCACTTTGTATAGGCCAGCTAGAACGACGGTGCTCGCGGCCAGAATGGCGGTCGCCGCAGCGCTCACCTTGAGCGCGGCCGTAACGGTAGTGGTTGCGGTCGTGAGCAAGATCAGAATCTCGTTGACCTGGTATGTCACGCGCGCCCTATTGCGATGTCTGGCAAACCACTTCAGCTGCTGCATTGCCACCGCGAGCGCCGGATCGGGCGCTTGCCAGGGATCCTTGTTCTCGCCCGCCTGCTTGGATCTCCGCACAGTCGTCCTCCTCGCGCTGCGGCAGTCGGGGCTGCTGACCCTGCCGTCTCCGGCCGCCGCGGCTGCCGCTTCGGCGGTTGCCCGATCTCCGGTCCGGCAGGAACGGATCGGCGGCGTGCGTTTCCGCGGCCTCAGCGGCCTCCTCGGCCGGCCTCGCCGGCCGGCCTCTCCGGTCGGCCCCTCGGCCGGCCTGTGCCGTCTGTCCCTCGGCCGGCCTGTGCGGTCTGCCTGCGGGAGACGCGGTAACCCGATGGCGGCGGTCGTGCAAGCCTGGCTCAATTATGGCCAGTTAGCCTGCTCTCCGGCGGTTTGAGCACAATTACTATCGATCCGCGCCGGTGATTTGTGTCGGCCGTGTCCGTTGACCCTGCCCGCGGGACGTGATCCCGGCGGTTTGGGAGTGGGAGTTGGGGTATCCCCGTGTTCCTGTCAAACCGTCAGGAAAAGGAATCCGTGGCCAGACGGGTCGGTGGGGACTTGATGAAAGCCCAGACTCCGTGGCGGCTGACGAGAACGTCGTGGAGGCGGCCGTCGAAGCTGATCGTGATCGACTGGCGTCCTGACGCACAACCGTAGGCTAAGTAGGCGTCGCCGAACACACCTCCAGTTCGTCCGTCGACGACCGCGAAGCCGTAGTCGCCGTCGGTGGCTACTGCCAGAACTCGGGCGTAGCGGGGGTGCCAGCCGCTGTGGGCGAGGACTTCCTCCTCGGTGAGGCCGGATGCTCAGGCGGCATCGGCAAGTTCAGCTTGCTGGGCCTTGCTAGGCCCGTGGTAGGGCTAGCGGGTGGGAGCATCGCGAGGATGGTATTGCAGCCGTGGAGGCAGATCAGGGCGGCTCATGGCGTTTACCCGCGGAGGCCTCACGCACTTTGCGGGCCGACGGTGGCTGATGCCAACAAGCAGCATCGAGGGACTGCTAGGCGACCCGTTCGGTGCATCGCCAGGCGCGGTGTATAAGCCCCCACCGGCGTCCCATGGCACGCGGCGAGTAATTGTCAATACCTGTGTGTGGGTTGAATTCA
>WNFI01684699.1_pt1 | contig 10418 bp, 9 predicted proteins | sample 5400471 | NCBI WGS metagenome assembly WNFI01 (sample SAMN13153348, study PRJNA577476) | soil metagenome | isolation source: 100 cm saprolite on Douglas fir-dominated hillslope | place: USA:California | collected 2013-09-17 | reverse complement strand
CGCGGGCTGGGGGAACGCGCCGACGCGCTCGAGCCCCACGATCGCGTCGCGAAGCTCGCTCAGCTTCTCGATCCTCGCGTCGCCCCCCGTGCCGGTGCCCGCGCGATCGATCCAGACGGAGCGGATGCCCGCGCGCCTCGCGCCCTCGATGTCGCGTTCGAGGCTGTCGCCGACCACGACCGCATCGCCGCTCGGAACGTCGACGGCGTCGAGCGCGGAGCGGAAGATCCGCGGGTCAGGTTTGCCGATACCGAGCTCGGCGGAGATCACGATCACTTTGAAGTGCGCGGCGAGCGTCGTGGGCGCGAGCTTCTCGCGTTGCACGTCCGGCGCGCCGTTGGTCACGAGCGCGAGCGCGTGATCGCGTCCGAGGTCCGCGAGGACCGCGTCGGCCTCGGGGTCGACCGGACGGAGGGCGCGGCGGAACGTCGGATACGCGGCGCCGAGCTCATCGGCCAGCGCGTCATCGGCGATCCCGGCGACGGCCAGCGCGCGACGCCAGACCTCGCGGCGGAATCCCGGCACGAAGGCCCGGACCGCGCGCAGCCGGCCCTGGTCGCCCGCGAACTCGCCCCACAGCGCCTCGCCCCACCAGATCCCCACCTCGTCGGCGTAGGCGAACACTTGCGCGGAGCGAAATAGCGTCTCGGCGGCCTCCCGCGCGGCGGCGTGGACGACCACCGGCTCGGCCCCCGTCCGCTGTCCGGCGAGCTCGGAGGTCTGCCGGAGGGCGCGTTCGGTCGCCTCGTCCTCCATCAAGAGGGTGTTGTCGAGGTCGAAGAGGATCGCGCGGATGGGCATGGGCCGAGTTTATGGGCCGGCGCCGCGACCATTTCGCTGCTTGGCGCGCGTGCCGGCCGGTGGTACGGTGTCACCGATGCGGTCTCTGGTCCTCGGCGTCATCGTTATTGAGCTCCTTATCGGGGGCTTGGACGACGCTGGGAGGCGCACCTAGACCGCGTAGCGAACATCGAAGCCGGAACCACAAGACCTCCCAGATCGGGAGGTCTTTTCAGTTCCAGGAGGAAAAAGGCAATGGACGCGCGACGCGAGCTGGCACGGCGACTGGCAGGGCTGGGCATGCACTTCGAGGGGGAGCGCCTCGATCACGCCGAGCGGATCGTGCACGCGCACGTGCCGCATCACACGTCGCTCACCGACCTGGTGCTCATGACCATCTGCGTCGAGGCGTACCGCAAGTCCGACGTCGACCTGCCGGCGTGGGTGTGACCGCGATGCTCGCACTCGTCCTTGTCGTGATCGTTATTCCGGTCCTCATCGGAGGATCGGAGCTCGGGAGGCCCATCGCGGCGCGCTAGACCCAACGACGAAGACCACGGCAAGGGCCTCCCGGCAGCGGGAGGCCTTCGTAGTTGAAAGGGGATCGTGGACAGCCCGACATCGCGGACATACGTACTGGCCCTGCAGGGCGAGGACCGCGCGCCGGCATCGATCACGGTGCTGCGCCTCGGCGCCGGCGACGACGTGCGCGCGATCGCGGAGGCGCAGCGGCTCGAGGCCGCGAAGCGCACCGGCGATGCGAGCCTCTCCGCCGGGCTCGGCGGTCCGCGCGATCCCGAACGGTCCCTGCGCCTCGCCGCGCTGCACGCCGAGCAGGCGCTGCGGCTCGGCCGCGCGCTGAACGGTCCCGGGCGGGTCACCGCGTTCGAGGATCTCGGTCCGTACTGCTTCGTGCTCGGGCGCCCGACCGAGGACATCCGCGCGTTCTGCCGCTCGGTGCTCGGCCCGCTGGCCGAGAGCGAGCAGCACGACGAGCTGCGCACGCTCGAGGAGTTCCTGCGCGCGCACGGCAGCGTGAACGGCGTCGCCCGCGCGCTCTACCTGCATCGCAACACCGTGCGCCAGCGCCTCAAGCGCATCGGCGTGCTCACCGGGGCGGATCTCGAGGACGCCGACCAGCGCATGCAGCTCTATCTGGCGGTCCTCGGCCAGAACGCCCTTCGCGAGCTGGCCTCCTGATGACTGTGCATGGTGCACCGACTTCGCCGACGGACATTGACGGTGCCGCGGGGCGTCCGGCATCGTCGACCTTCCGATGCACCAGCAGCTCGTCGTCCTCGTCGTTATCGGCCTCGTCCTTATTGAGGACGACTCAAGACGGCTGGGAGGCTAGCGCCACACACACCACACACCAGGATCACTGAGGCCTCCCGGCAACGGGAGGCCTCTTTCTATTTCGAGAGAGGGAGGCCCGCAGACATGGCGACGATGGCGAAGCCGACGATCCAGGAGGCGGACGCGGTCACGCAGCGCGGCGCCGACCTCGTGTGGCGCGCGCTCGAGACGGCCGGGGCGAACATCGTGTTCGGCTATCCGGGCGGCGCGTGCCTGCCGATGTACGACGCGCTCCCCGATCATCCCGGCGTCCACCACGTCCTCGTGCGGCACGAGCAGGGCGCCGCGCACATGGCCGACGGGTACGCGCGCGCGACGGGCCGGGTCGGCGTGTGCGTCGCGACGTCCGGCCCCGGTGCGACGAACCTCGTCACCGGGCTCGCGTGCGCCTACATGGACAGCGTCCCGGTCGTCGCGATCACCGGCCAGGTGTCGACGCCGCTCATGGGCCGCGACGCGTTCCAGGAGACCGACGTGCTCGGGATGGTCGGCCCGGTCACGAAGCACTCGATCCTCGTCCAGTCGGTCGACGACATCGAGCCCGCGATCCACCGCGCCTTCGCGATCGCGCGCGGCGGCCGGCCCGGCCCGGTCCTCGTCGACATCCCGAAGGACATCCAGCTGCACACCATGGCGACCCGCGGAGCGACGAACGGCGCGCGCGCGCTGCCGGTCCCGGGCGCCGATGCGGCCGAGCTCGATCGCGCGGCGGCGCTCCTCGCCGCCGCATCGCGTCCGGTGATCATCGCGGGCCAGGGCGTCCGCCTCGGGCGCGCTCACGCCGAGCTGCGCACGCTCGCGGAACGGATCGACGCACCGGTCGTCACGACGCTGCTCGGCATCGGCGCGATCTCGGAGGAGCATCCGCTCGCCGCCGGGATGCTGGGCATGCATGGCAGCGCGCGGGCGAACCGCATGGTCAATGACGCGGACGTCATCCTCGGTGTCGGGCTGCGATTCGACGACCGGGTCACCGGGAAGATCGCGGCATTCGCACCGAACGCGAAGATCATCCACGCGGACATCGATGCGACCCAGATCGGGAAGAACGTGCCGACGGCGATCGGCATCGTCGCCGACGCCGGCGCGGTGCTGTTCGCGCTCGCCGCTCGTCTCGAGCGCTCGACGCGGCCGGAGTGGCGCACGCGGCTCGACGGCGATCGCCGGAAGCCGCGCGTCGCCGAGTACGAGCAGCGCGTCGAGCTCCCGCCTCGTCTGGTGATCCGCGCCATCCGCGCGGCGGCGAGCGAGGACGCGTACTTCGTCGCCGATGTCGGCCAGCACCAGATGTGGGCCGCCCAGCATCTCCGGCTCACCGAGCCGGACCGCTTCCTCACCTCGGGCGGTCTTGGCGCGATGGGTTACGCCCTGCCCGCCGCGATCGGTGCCCAGATGGGGCGGCCGTCGTCCGAGGTCTGGGCGATCGCCGGGGACGGCGGCGCGCAGATGACCATCCACGAGCTCGGCACCGCGGTGCAGGAGAGCGCGCCGGTGAAGCTCGCCATCATGAACAACGGATACCTCGGCATGGTCCGGCAGTGGCAGCAGCTGTTCCACGACGGCCGCATCTCGCAGACGCCGATCAGCAGCCCGGATTACGTGAAGCTCGCCGACGCGTACGGCGTGCTCGGGATGTGCGTCGAGCGGCGCACGGACCTGGGCCCGGCGCTCTCGCGCGCGAAGGCGCACCCCGGCCCGGTCGTGCTGGACATCCGCATCGAGCGCGAGGCCAACGTGTGGCCGATCGTTCCGCCGGGCGGCGCGAACGCCGACTTCATCGAGGAGCCGGCGTCGTGACCGAGCCGCAGCACACGTTCGAGCTCACCGTGGACGCGGTGCCCGGCGCGATCGAGCGCGTGCTCTCGGTCGTGCGCCGCAGGCACCTCGGCCTGCGATCGTTCCAGGCGGACGATGCCGGCGAGGGTCGCTGGACCGTCCGCATCCGCGCCGGTGCCGTACCGAAGGAAGCGGCGCTCGCGCTCAGCCAGTTCACGTCGCTCATCGACGTTCGCCACGCGCGGCTCAGCCCGGACGAGCAGCACCAGTAACAGCGGAGGAAGAGATGGCCACCATCTACTACGACACGGACGCGGACCCGCGGGCCCTCGCGGGCAAGACCATCGCGGTGATCGGCTACGGGAGCCAGGGCCACGCCCACGCCCAGAACCTGCGCGACAGCGGGTGCTCGGTCGTGATCGGGCTCGCCGAAGGCAGCAAGAGCTGGGCGACCGCGGAGCGCGACGGCTTCGACGTCCGCGAGGTCGCGGACGCCGCGCGCAATGCCGACGTGATCGTGATCCTCGCGCCGGACCCGAAGCACCGCGCGATCTACGAGAAGATCGCGCCGTCCCTCGGGAAGGGCCGCACGCTCGTCGTCGCGCACGCGTTCTCGGTCCACTTCAAGGAGATCGTCGCGTCGCCCGACATCGACGTGGTCCTTATCGCGCCGAAGGCGCCGGGTCATCGGATGCGAGAGCTCTTCGCCGAGGGCAAGGGCGTGCCGGCGCTCGTCGCGGTGCACCAGGACGCGAGCGGCCAGGCGAAGAAGACCGCGCTCGCGTACGCCCGGGCCGTCGGGTCGACCCGCGCCGGGGTGATCGAGACGACGTTCGCGGAAGAGGTCGAGACCGACCTGTTCGGCGAGCAGACCGTCCTCTGCGGTGGCATCTCCGAGCTGGTGAAGGCCGGCTTCGAAACCCTCGTCGAAGCCGGCTACCAGCCTGAGATCGCGTACTTCGAATGCCTGAACGAGATGAAGCTCATCGTCGACCTCATGTACGAGGGCGGGCTCTCGTACATGCGCTATTCCGTGAGCGACACGGCCGAGTACGGCGACTACGTGTCGGGCAAACGCGTCATCGACGAGCGCGTGCGGCAGACCATGCGCGACGTCCTCGCCGAGATCAAGGACGGCAGCTTCGCCAAGCGGTGGATCGCGGAGGCGCGCGCGGGCGCACCCGAGCTGCTCGCGACGCGGGCGAAGGAGCAGGACTCGCAGATCGAGCGGGTCGGCCGGTCGCTCCGCGCGATGATGCCATGGCTTCCGCGCCGTGAGTTCGGCCAGCCGGCGACGCCGGCCCCGGACAGGAAGCCAACGCGCGAGCCGGCGGTGGTCGCGTAGTGGACTCGTTCCGCGAGCGCCTGGCCCGGCTCGGCTTTCGCTTCGGCGAGGAGCAGCTGCACCGCGCGCATTCGCTGGTGACGCGATACGGCTTCGTGCCGGAGGAGCTCACCGACATCCAGCTCATGACCATCTGCGTCGAGGCCTACGGCCATCCGGATACCGACCTGCCGATGTGGATCTAGGCGTGCCCCCGCCGAACGCGCGACCCCGCGCGATGCCGTTCGGGAAGTACCGGCCGTTCCGGCCGCTTCCCGGCGGGCTTCCCGATCGCTCGTGGCCGGCGCGCACGATCGAACACGCGCCGCTGTGGTGCTCGGTCGACCTGCGCGACGGGAACCAGGCGCTCATCGATCCGATGGACCCCGCACGCAAGCTGCAGCTCTGGAACGCGCTCGTCGGGATGGGCTTCACGGAGATCGAGGTCGGCTTCCCCGCGGCGTCGCAGCCCGACTACGACTTCATCCGGCTGCTCGTGGAGCGGGACCTCATCCCCGAGGACGTCACGATCCAGGTCCTCACGCAGTGCCGCCCGGAGCTCATCGAGCGCACCTTCGCGTCGCTCGCCGGCGCGCCGCGCGCGATCGTGCACTTCTACAACTCGACCTCGGTCTGCCAGCGGCGGGTCGTGTTCCGCGAGGAGAAGCCCGGGATCACGAAGATCGCGGTCGACACCGCGCGCATCTGTAAGGGTCTCGAGCGCACGCTCCCCGGCACGGTCGTGCGGTACGAGTACTCGCCCGAGAGCTTCAGCGGCACCGAGCCCGACTACGCGATCGACATCTGCACCGCGGTCATGGACGTCCTCGAGCCGGCGCCGGATCGCAGGCTCGTGCTCAATCTCCCGGCCACGGTCGAGATGTACACGCCGAACGTGTACGCCGACGTCATCGAGTGGTTCGGTCGCGCGGTCCCGCGCCGCGACAGCGTCGTCCTCTCGCTGCACCCGCACAACGACCGCGGCACCGCGGTCGCCGCCGCCGAGCTGGCCGTGCTGGCGGGCGCGGAGCGCATCGAGGGCACGCTCTTCGGGAACGGCGAGCGCACCGGGAACGTGGACCTCGTGACGCTCGCGCTCAACCTGTTCAGCCAGGGCGTGGACCCGCGTCTCGACATCAGCGACATCGACGCGCTGCGCCGCGTCGCCGAGCACGCGACGCGGCTGCCGATCCATCCGCGCCATCCGTACGTCGGCGACCTCGTGTACACGGCGTTCTCCGGATCGCACCAGGACGCGATCAAGAAGGGCCTCGAGGCGCTTCCGGCGGATTACGCGACGTGGGACGTCCCGTACCTGCCCATCGACCCGAAGCACGTCGGCCGGAGCTACGAGGCCGTGATCCGCGTGAACAGCCAGTCGGGGAAGGGCGGCGTTGCCTACATCATGAAGGCCGAGCACGGTCTCGACCTGCCGCGCCGCCTGCAGATCGAGTTCTCCGGGCGGATCCAGAAGATCGCCGAGGACACCGGCACCGAGATCACGCCCGCGGAGCTGTGGGCGGCGTTCTCCGCCGAGTACGTGCCCACGCTCCCAACGATCGACCTCGTGACCTATGAGACCTCGACGCTCGAGACGAGCACCACGCTCGTCGCGCGGCTGCAGGTGAACGGGCGCGACCGCACGGTGTACGGCAAGGGCAACGGCCCGGTCGCCGCGCTCGTCCACGCGCTGCGGAGCGAGTTCGACGTGCCGATCGAGGTGCTCGACTTCAGCGAGCACGCCGTCGGCGCCGGCACCGACGCGGCCGCGATCGCGTACGTCGAAGCGCGCGACGGCGACGGCAACGTGCGCTGGGGCGTCGGCGTGCACGAGAGCGTGCTCACCGCGTCGCTGAAGGCCGTCGTCGGCGCCTTCCGGCGGCTCCATCCCGGTGCCTCCGAGCGGCCATCGGCGCCGCACCTCGACACCCAGCCGGTCGCATGACTCCGCCGACCCGGCAGCGCAGCCACGTCATGATCGACGGTCCGAACCGCGCGCCCGCGCGCGCGATGATGCGGGGCGCCGGCTATACCGACGACGACTTCACGCGGCCGCTCATCGGCGTCGCGCACAGCTGGATCGAGATCATGCCCTGCACCGTGCACCTGCGGCGCATCGCGGAGTGGGTGAAGGAGGGCATCCGCGAGGCCGGTGGCACGCCGGTCGAGTGCAACACCATCGCGGTGTCCGACGGCATCGCGATGGGCACCGAGGGCATGAAGGCATCGCTGGTCTCACGGGAGATCGTGGCGGACAGCATCGAGCTCGTCGTGCGCGGTCATCAGCTCGACGCGCTCGTCGCGATCTCGGGCTGCGACAAGACGATCCCCGGATGCGTCATGGCCCTCGCGCGCCTCGACGTCCCCGGGCTGATGCTCTACGGCGGCTCGATCATGCCCGGCCGGTTCGAGGGGCGTGACGTGACGATCGGCGACGTCTTCGAAGCCGTGGGCGCGCACAACGCCGGAAAGATGACCGATGCCGCGCTCCTCGAGCTCGAGAAGGTCGCCTGTCCCGGTGCGGGCGCCTGCGGCGGCCAGTTCACCGCCAACACTCGATCATCACCCGCGACGCGATCGAGAACGCGGTCGCGGCCGTGATGGCGACCGGCGGCTCGACGAACGCGGTGCTGCATCTGCTCGCGGTCGCGCGCGAGGCGAAGGTCGACATCGGCATCGACGATTTCGATCGGATCAGCGCGCGGACGCCGCTCCTCGCGGACATGAAGCCGTGGGGTCGCTTCACCGGACCGGACATGGACCGCGCCGGCGGGATCATGCTCGTCCTGCAGCGGCTTCAGGAGGCCGGGCTCCTGAAGCAGGAGGCGAAGACCGTCACCGGCCGGACCATCGGCGAGGAGGCGCGCGCGGCGCGCGAGACCGCGCAACAGCAGGTCGTGCGTCCGCTGGCGACACCGCTGGCGAAGAGCGGCGGCCTCGTGATCCTCCGCGGCTCGCTCGCTCCCGATGGGTGCGTCACGAAGGTCGCGGGCCACGACACGCCGACCCGCACGTACACCGCCAAGGTCTTCGACCGCGAGGAGGACGCGTTCGCCGCGGTCGAGGACGGACGCATCGTCGCCGGCGACATCGTCGTCATCCGCTACGAGGGTCCGAAGGGCGGGCCCGGGATGCGCGAGATGCTCGCGGTCACGGGCGCGCTCGTGGGCGCCGGGCTCGGGGACAAGGTCGCGCTCGTCACCGACGGACGCTTCAGCGGCGCGACCCACGGCATCGTCGTCGGCCACGTCGCGCCGGAGGCGGCCGTCGGCGGGCCGCTGGGTCTCGTCACCGACGGCGACCGCATCACGATCGACGTGTCGAAGCGGCGGATCGACCTCGACGTCGACGCCGCCGAGCTCGCACGGCGACGCTCAGCATGGCGCGCGCCCGAGCCGCGCTATCGCACCGGCGCGCTCGCGAAGTACGCGAAGCTCGTCGGCTCGGCGTCCGAGGGCGCGGTGACCTCGTGAGCGCCACCGTCGCGATGGGAGCGCTGACCGTCGGCGCGGCCGCGGCGGCGATCGCCGGGCGCGTCGACCGCACGCCGTTCGTGTCGTCCCCGGATCTGTCGGCCCTGGCCGGCTGCGAGATCCAGCTCAAGCTCGAGAACCTGCAGCGCACCGGCGCCTTCAAGCTGCGCGGTGCCCTCGCACGCCTGCTCATGCTCGACGCGACCGAGCGCGCGCGCGGCGTCGTGACCGCGTCGGCCGGCAATCACGGCCAGGGCGTCGCGGTCGCCGCACGCGCCCTCGGCATCCCGGCGTGCGTCGTGCTGCCGCGCGGCGTGCCCCTCGCGAAGCTCACCGCGATCCAGCGGGCCGGCGCGGAGGTCGTCGTCACGGGTGACGGCTACGACGACGCCTACGCCGCGGCGCGAGACCTCGCGGGCACCCGGGGAGCGGTGTACATCCACGCGTTCGACGACGCCGCGGTCATCGCCGGGCAGGGCACCGTCGCCCGCGAGATGCTCGAGGACCGACCGGACCTCGAGGCGATCGTGGTGCCGGTGGGCGGCGGCGGCCTCCTCGCCGGGACCGCGCTCGCGATCGCCGAGGCGCGCTCGAACGCCCGGCTCGTCGGGGTGCAGGCCGCGGGTGCGAGCGCGTTCGCCGATGCGATGCTGAGCGGGACGCTCGCTTCCGGCGGCGCCGCGACGATCGCCGACGGCATCGCGGTCAAGCGCCCCGCCGAGCGCACTCTCGAGATCGCGCGGACCCACGGCGTCACGATGCGCGTCGTCACCGACGAGGCCATCGCGCGCGCGATGGTGCTGTTGCTCGAGCGGCACAAGCTCCTCGCCGAGGCCGCGGGCGCCGCGGGCGTCGCCGCGCTGCTCGACGGCGCGGGCGACCTTGCCGGGAAACGCGTCGGCATCATCATCAGCGGCGGGAACATCGATCCGAACCTTCTGGGCAAGGTCGTCCAGCAAGGCCTCGCGAGCGCCGGACGCTACCTCGCCTTCCGCACCTGGCTCGACGACCGTCCGGGGCAGCTCCACGAGCTCACCGGCATCCTCGGCGACGAGCACATCAACATCCTCCACGTGGGCATCCATCGCGTCGGGCCGTACACCGCGCTCGGGCGCGTCGGCCTCGACGTGATCGTCGACACGCGCGACGCGGGGCACGCACAGGAGGTCCTCGCGCTCGTGCGCCGCTCGGGATTCCCCGCCGAGCAGCTCATCGACGTGCAGCCGGAGCGCTGATGGCCGGCCGCACGCTCGCGGAGAAGGTCTGGGACGAGCACGTCGTGCGGCGCGCCCCGGGCGAGCCCGACCTGCTGTACGTCGACCTGCATCTCGTGCACGAGGTGACCTCGCCCCAGGCGTTCGACGGGCTGCGCCTCGCGGGCCGCCCGGTCCGCCGTCCGGACCTTGTGCTCGCGACCGCGGACCACAACATCCCGACGATCCTCGACCGGCCGACGGCCGATCCGCTCTCCGTGCTCCAGCTCGAGGCGCTCACACGCAACTGCGCGGAGTTCGGTATCCGGCTCTACCCGATGGGCGATGCGCGGCAGGGGATCGTGCACGTGATCGGGCCCCAGCTCGGCCTGAGCCAGCCGGGCATGGTCATCGTGTGCGGCGACAGCCACACCTCGACCCACGGCGCGCTCGGCGCGATCGCGTTCGGCATCGGCACGAGCGATGTCGAGCACGTGCTCGCGACACAGACGATCT
>WNFI01382244.1_pt2 | contig 10418 bp, 7 predicted proteins | sample 5400471 | NCBI WGS metagenome assembly WNFI01 (sample SAMN13153348, study PRJNA577476) | soil metagenome | isolation source: 100 cm saprolite on Douglas fir-dominated hillslope | place: USA:California | collected 2013-09-17 | reverse complement strand
CGTGACGCGACACAGAGTGAGAGGCCGCAGCTTGTTGTCAGTGATTCGGTCATCTCGGTGTCAGTGCACTGGTCAGGCCCCAGGGTTGACGCGCTGAGCCGGAGGTCAGGCCTGTTGCGCCGCGAAGGACTTCAGGACCGGCCAGAGCATGTCGTTGCGGCCCCATTCCGGGTCGATGATGGTGACCTGCCATTCAGTGCGCAGCGCTTCGATGGCGTCGGGGTGGCAGATGCCGTATCCGGCCTGATCGTCTTCGATGTCATCGCGGTCGAGATGGCTGCCGAACCAATGTGTTTTCCTGGTCGCCGGCCAGGGTGACCGGGATTCGGTTTCCTGGTCGCGCTCCATGTCGTCGGCGGGGACGGTGACGAGAACGGTGAGGGGCGTGCCGACCGTGCAGGCGGAGGGCCGCGACGGCGTCTGCAGCGGCGAAGCCCCCGACGGCCGCGCGCTGAGTCCACAGCTGCCCGTCGTATCCGAGGGCAGGTTTCTCGCCGGGCTGGGAGACGGTGGTGACGTAGCCGGCGCCGTTGCGTGCTGCGAGGACGGGGATTGAGCTCAGCGGTTTCCTCGTCGGGACCGCAGCCTGGCCCGACGGTGGGCACGGACGCGATGGTGCCTTCGAGCCACTGGGCGGTCGGCTCGCCGAGGTCGGCCGGGGTGCGCGCGGCTCGCCAGCGTTCAGCATCCTGGGGGACTCATCCCGCCATCCCGGTCAACGGCCACGGCGGTCGGGGTCGCTGGCGGCCAGCAGCGCGGCCACGGCGGCCTGGCTGGGCTTGACATACCGCTGCAGGGTGGCCAGCCGCTTGTGGCCGCTGAGGGCCATCAGCAGCGGGGCGCTGAGGTTCTGGTCGCCGAGGTGGGTGAGCCGGGAGTGGCGCAGCTGGCGCAGGGTCTTGCCGCCCGAGTAACGCGCACAGGGACCTGCTCGACACCCACAAGCGGTTCAGCTACGACTGCACACCAGCGCCTCACGGCACACGAAAGCCTCCCTGAACGCCCTGACCATGTACTACAGCGAAAGGATCACCGTCAGCTGAAGGAGATCACCGCCTCGGCCGCGAAATTCCGGACATGACGTTAACCTTTCGTGCGCAAGGCAGTCATATGGTAGGCGAGGGCACATCGCGGGAGCAGGGCCATGACGATGACGAGTTCGCTGCTTTTGTGCGGGAAAACTCCCGGCCGCTGTGGCGGACCTGCTCCGTTCCAGCGTCGGCGTAGTGAGGAGCCACTCGGCAACTGTCGGCTCGCTGTACGCATCGCTGTGCTCGACGACGTGCTCACAGAAGGAGTTGACCGATGACCCGCTCTGAATACCGGATGCGGGATCTCCTCGAGCGGCTGACGCCCGAACCCCTGGAGAGTTCGCGGTTGAGCAGGTGAAGGCCGCGGCGGAGCGTAAAAGTGAAACTGATCCCCCTGCTCCGGCGAATGGCGAGCCGGGGGATCGCAGTCGCCCGACCCGTTGGGTCCCAATGCTTGCTGCCGCTGTCGTTGCGTCGATAGCTGTCGCAGTCACCGGCTGCGGCTCCTCGCATCACGGGCAGGGGCCAGCCGCACCCGCTTCGCCTGCCAGACTCAGCAACCCACCGGTCACGCCGTCCTCCAGCAGATCACCGGCTGGTGCCGCTGCGTGCCTTGCGTCGCAGCTGGCTGCCTCGAACGCCCGACGCGGGTCTACGGCGTCCGCCCCGTTCCTTATCGTGACTCTGCGTAACACCGCGACCGGGCCGTGCACGTTGTCCGGGTACCCGGGTATCGCCGTGTACACGGCCGCATCGACTGCCCCCGTGCCTATCGCCATTCAGCACGGCACATACGAACAGCCTGACCCGGGGCCGCACATGGTCCAGTTGCCCGCTGGCGGCCTAGCATCGTTCGCGTTCGGAACGAGCACCGCATACAGCAGTGGGATGAATGTGACGATTACGAAGATCACGATCAGGTTGTCTGATCGGACACGACGGCCATCCCCCTGGATATCCCCGGCGGTATCGGAGCAACCGGTAACCACGGAGCGCGTGTGCCGGTCGGCATCACGGCGTTCGCGGCCGGCACCAGGCGGCCACCCGGCGCTGTGTATAAATATGCATGAAATGCCCAGGCATCTTGCCCCCTAAGCGAACTATCCGAATAACAAACGGCCGCTCCGGGCGCGGCACGCGCGTCTACTCTAAGCCATTACGGCGGACGTATAGAAGATATTGACGAGCGTCGAGTCGGCCATTCTCCGCTGCGCGCTGCAGCTGCGCTCAGCGAGGACGGCCATTGGCGGGCCGGAGCTGATGGGGGTTCGTGATCACCTTGTCCAGGATGTCGATCGCGGCCCCGCGCGCCGCTGCCATGAAGCCCAGGTCTGACGTGGTGAGCTCGCAGCCGGCTGAGCGCGGGGCAAGCAGGCCGGCCAGCAGGGACTCGCGGGCGGGCGGCAGGATCCATTCGGCGAGGGCCGTGAAGTACCCGCCGAGGATGATGACCTCCGGGTTCATGATCTTGGCGATGTTCGCCGCGCCGATGCCGAGGTAACGGCCGAGCTCGGCCAGGGCGCCGAGCATCCGGGGATCGCCGGCCCCGGCGGCGGTGACGATTGACATGATCTTGTCCTCCGGGGAGCCCGGCGGCGCGCCCGCGGAGGCTGGCATCGCGCCCGAGGCTCGCAGCAGCGCGTTCAGGCCCACGTACGACTCCCAGCATCCCCGGCGGCCGCAGCCGCACACTGGCCCGCCCGGGTCGAGAGTCATGTGCCCGATCTCTCCGCCATACCCGCGCGAACCGAGCAGGGGCTTGCCATGAACGATCATGCCGCCGCCGATGCCGACCTCGCCTGTGACGTAGACGAGATTCTGCGTGCCGGCGTGGCTGCCCACCCGGTACTCGGCAATCGCGGCCCGGTTGGCGTCGTTCCCGATGGTGATGACCCCGGCCTGGTCGCGCAGTTCCCGGCCAAGCTCGGGCAGGACAGGGAAGTCGTCCCAGCCGAGGTTGGGTGCGCAGCTCACCGTGGCGCTGGCCTCGTCGATCAGGCCTGGGATGGCGATGCCAAGCCCGGCGAGGACCCGGCCCCGGCCGCCCAGGGTGGCGGGAAGCGCGGCCAGGCAGGCGTCACACATCTGCGCCAGTGCCCGCACGCTGCTGGCCGGGCCGGCGCGCTGCGCGTCGAACGCACGCCGTTCCTGGTAGACCTCGCAGTTCGCCAGGTTCACGGCGAGGACCGCCAGGTAATCGACGTTGATCTCCGCGCCGATGGCAAGCACATGCCGGCCGGTCACCGCAAGCTGGGTGGCCGGCCTTCCCTGGCCCTGGTCAGCGGCCAGTCCCGTCTCGCTCACCAGCCCGAGGTCGATGAGTTCCGCGACGAGGCGCGAAACGGTCGCCCGGGTTAGCCCCGCCCTGGCCGCGATGCCGGCCCTGGACGCGGTCTCCGCCGCCCACAGGTGCCGCAGCACGACCTCGAGGTTGTTGCGCCGGATGTCGGTATGACCCGCCCGGGCCGGGATGGTCAGTGACCGCCTGTCCGGCACCTGCTACCTGCCTTCTCCGGGACTACTTTTCCGGGATTGCCTTCTCCAGGCCTTGACAGCATGACCGGAGAAGTTATGTTTTGTATTGCAGCAATACTAACTGGCCAGGCCCCCGCAACGAACCGTCAACCTGCATCCAGCACCAGGTTCACTCGCCTGCGTCAGCATGCGCTCTTCGGTCTGCCTGCCCGGGCAACCCCCTAGCTGAGCCATGACGGCAGCCCCCCGCTCACGGAGGAGAAATGACGACGACGATGTCACGGTCCCGGCGCATTCTCACCGCATCGGTATGCGCCGTCCTGTGCGCGACCGGCTTGATGGCGGCCGCGCGCCCAGCGCCGGCAGCCGGATCGGCCGGATCAGCGCCCGGAACGCAAGCCACCGTTCCCATCTACCTGAACACGAATTACTCGCCTGCCGAGCGTGCCGCGGACCTCGTGTCACGCATGACGCTGGCGGAGAAGATCGCCCAGCTGCACACCAACAGCGCGCCGGCCATCCCCCGGCTCGGGGTCCAGCAGTACACCTACTGGAGCGAGGGGCAGCACGGCATCAACACGCTCGGCGCCGACACCAACTCCGGTAACGCGTCCGGCGGCGTCCACGCGACCAGTTTCCCCAGCAACTTCGCCTCCACTATGTCCTGGGACCCGCACCTGACGTACCAGGAGACCACGGCCATCTCCGACGAGGCCCGCGGCTTCCTGGACAAGTCCCTGTGGGGCACGGGCCAGAACAACATCGGCCCGTCATACAGCGACTACGGCTCCCTGACCTACTGGGCGCCCAACGTCAACCTGGACCGCGACCCGCGCTGGGGGCGTACCGATGAGGCCTTCGGCGAGGACTCCTATCTGTCGTCGAAGATGGCCGGTGCATTCGTCGACGGCTACCAGGGCGAGACGATGAACGGGCAGTCCATTAACGGCTACCTGAAGGTCGCGGCCACGGCGAAGCACTACGCGCTGAACAACGTCGACAACAACCGGGACTCGGGCAGCTCCAACACCACCGACGCCAACATCCGCGATTACTACACTGCCCAGTTCCGGAGCCTGATCGAGAACTCGCATGTGTCCGGCCTGATGACCTCGTACAACGCGATCAACGGCACGCCCGCGCCAGCCGACACCTACACGGCCAACGAGCTTGCGCAGCGCACCTACGGTTTCAGCGGCTACACCACCTCCGACTGCGGGGCGGTCGGCGACGTCTACGGCAGCGGAAGCCACAACTGGGCGCCGCCCGGCTGGACGACAGCTACCACCAGCGGCACCACCACATGGACCAATACCGCCTCCGGCCAGCAGGTCAGCGGCGCGGCCGGCGGGCAGGCCTACGCACTGCGCGCGGGCACTGACCTCAACTGCACGGGCGCGGAGGATACCGTGCAGAACATCCAGGACGCGATCCACGCCGGCATCCTCAGTACGGGCGTCATTGACAACGCCCTGGTTCATCTGTTCACCCTCCGGATGGAGACCGGCGAATTCGACCCCGCGTCCCAGGTTCCCTACACCAAGATCACCGCGAGCGTGATCCAGAGCCCGGCTCACCAGGCCCTGGCCACGCAGGTCGCCGCGAGCGACCTTGTCCTGCTCAAGAACGACAACGTGAGCGGCGCGTCCGCGCCGCTGCTGCCCGCGGACCCCTCGAAGCTGAACAACGTGGTCATCCTGGGCGACCTCGCAAACAAGGTCACCCTGGGCGGCTACTCCGGGGATCCGTCGCTGCAACGGAACGCGGCCCAGGGGATCACCTCCGCGGTCAAGGCGGCCAACCCGAGCGCCTCCATCGTCTTCGACGCGGCAGGCACCTCGACCACTGCGACGTCGGCTGCGGTCCTGTCAGCACAGATACAGGCCGACATCAAGAACGCAGACCTGGTTATCGTCTTCGTCGGGACCGACGGGGCGGTGGCCGGCGAAGGGCACGACCGCAGTACTCTCGCGATGCCTGGCAACTATGACTCGCTCATTAGCCAGGTTTCCGCACTCGGCAACCCGCGGATGGCGCTGGTCATCCAGTCCGGCGGCCCCGTCGACATCGGGAACGTGCAAGGCGACTTCCCGTCCATCGTGTTCAGCGGGTACAACGGCGAGAGCCAGGGCACCGCGCTCGCCGATGTCCTGTTCGGCAAGCAGGACCCCAGCGGGCACCTGGACTTCACTTGGTACGCCAATGACTCGCAGCTGCCGGACATGCAGAACTACGGCCTCACCCCCTCGCAGACCGGAGGCCTCGGCCGGACGTATCAGTACTTCACCGGGACGCCGACCTACCCCTTCGGCTACGGCCTGAGCTACGCCAAGTTCAAGTACTCCGGTGTCCAGGTAACGCCGAAAACGGTGACTGCGGACGGGACGGTCAACGTCAGCTTCAACGTGACCAACACCGGGGGTACCCCCGGTGCGACGGTCGCCCAGCTCTACGTGGCGACCCCGTTCAGTGTCCCGGGCGTCGAACTGCCTGCCAAGCGGCTTGAGGGCTTCCAGAAGACCGCTGTGCTGAACCCCGGCCGGACCGAGCACATCAGCCTCGCGGTGAAAGTCAGCGACCTCAGCTTCTGGGACGAGAGCCAGCTCAAGCAGGTCGTCTACGACGGGCCGTACCAGTTCCAGGTGGGGCCTGACTCCGCGGATATCGTGGCGTCACCAGAAGCCCAGGTGACCGGCGCGATCACGCCCCAGGTGCGGTACGTCACCGTCCAGCCGGACCAGGTGGTCTTCAAGCCAGGCGACACCATGGACCTGACCGGCAAGAACCCGTGGATCGCCAACGACACGAACTCCTCGCTGGAGCAGCCCCACGCAACGGCGGACAACATCGTCGAGGCGGTGAACTACGACCAGTCGTTCACCGACCTCAGCCACGCCACGGTCAGCTACCACAGCAGCAACCCCAACGTGGCCACGGTCAGCCCCGCCGGCAAGGTCACCATGGTGGCCCATGGAGTGGCCACCATCAGCGTCACGGTCAACGGGGTGACCGGCTCGACACCGGTCGCCGTCCAGCAGCCGTTCACGCTGAGCGCGCCACCCGTCGTGACACCGGGATCCACCGTCACGGCCACAACGACGCTGCCGAACAGCAGCAGCGCGGCGCTCAGTAACGTCAGCGTCTCGCTGACCGCGCCGAGCGGCTGGACCGTGACCGCGACGTCGCCGTCCTCGTTCAGCCAGGTGCCACCTGGCCAGTCGGCGCAGACCACCTGGGCGGTGACAGTTCCCGCGGGCACCCAGCCCGGGCCCGGCGAACTCGACGCGACCGCCACCTACACCGACGCCAACGGCCAGGGGAGCGTGGCTGCCACGTCCGCGGCCTCGGTGCCGTACCCATCGCTGTCCAGCGCCTTCAACAACCCTGGCATCAGCGACAATACCAACACGACCGCCGGGAACCTGGACGGCGGCGGAGTCAGCTATTCTGCTCAGGCCCTGGCAGCGGCAGGGATCACCCCCGGCGCCGCCATCACCCACGACGGCTTGTCGTTCACCTGGCCGAATGCCGCAGCGGGCACGGCCGACAATGTGGTGGCCGAAGGCCAGACATTCGCGCTGTCCGGCTCGGGCACGACCCTTGGCCTGCTGGGCACCGGTGACTATGGCACCGCCTCGGGCACCGGCACGATCGTGTACACCGACGGCACCACGCAGCAGTTCGCACTCACGTTCTCCGACTGGTGGGCCAACCAGGCCTCACCCGGCGGTGACATCCTCACCACCCTGCCCTACATCAACAACCCAGGCGGCCAGCAGAACCAGCACGTGAGCGTCTACTACGCGGGCATTCCGCTGCAGCAGGGCAAGACCGTGCAGTATGTCACGCTGCCTGATGTCAGCAGCGGCGTGGCGGCCGGCACGACGGCGATGCACATATTCGCCGCAGCGATCGGGTGAGCCAAACGGGTCCGGCGCCGGCGCGGCGCCGGACCCGTGCATGCCCGGGGCTGCCTTTAACTAATAGGCCCTTACCTCTTTCCGTCCAGGAGCGATCATGCAGCAGGATTATCGGCCCACCCCGGGCGACCGGTTCACCTTCGGCCTGTGGACGGTCGGCTGGCAGGGCCGGGATCCCTTCGGCGACCCGACGCGGCCCGCACTGGATCCCGTCGAGAGCGTCGAGCGCCTCGCCGAGCTCGGCGCGTACGGGGTGACCTTCCACGACGACGACCTCATCCCGTTCGGCTCGGCCGATTCCGAGCGCGACGCTCATATCAAGCGTTTCCGGGCCGCGCTCGACAGGGCGGGACTGCGCGTGCCAATGGCCACCACCAACCTGTTCACGCACCCGGTTTTCAAGGACGGCGCGTTCACCGCCAACGACCGGGACGTGCGCCGGTACGCGCTGCGCAAGACGATCCGCAACATCGACCTGGCTGCGGAACTCGGAGCAGACACCTACGTCGTCTGGGGCGGCCGCGAGGGCGCCGAGTCCGGGGCGGCCAAGGACGTCCGTGTGGCCCTGGACCGGCTCAAGGAGGCATTCGACCTGCTCGGCGACTACGTCCTGAGCCGGGGTTACCCGCTGCGCTTCGCGGTCGAGCCCAAGCCGAACGAGCCACGCGGCGACATCCTGCTGCCCACCGTCGGCCATGCCCTGGCCTTTATCGGGTGCCTGGCACACCCGGAGCTCGTCGGTGTCAACCCCGAGGTCGGGCACGAGCAGATGGCCGGGCTCAACTTCCCGCACGGCATTGCCCAGGCGCTTTGGTCCGGCAAGCTCTTCCACATTGACCTCAACGGCCAGGGCGGCATGAAGTTCGACCAGGATCTCCGCTTCGGCGCCGGCGACCTGCGGCAGGCCTTCTGGCTGGTCGACCTGCTCGAGTCCGCCGGGTACCAGGGACCGCGGCACTTCGACTTCAAGCCGGCCCGCACTGAGGACATGTCGGGAGTGTGGGCCGCCGCGGCTGCGTGCATGCACAACTACCTCGTGCTGCGGGATAAGGCAGCAGCCTTTCGCGCGGACCCCGCCGTCCAGGAAGCCCTGCGCGCCTCCCGCCTGGACCAGCTCGCGCTGCCGACGCTGGCCCGCGGCGAAGGCCTGACCGGGCTGCTGGCAGACCGCCGCGCCTTCGAGGATTTCGACGTCACGGCAGCGGCAAGCCGGGGAATGGCGTTCGAGCAGCTCGACCAGCTCGCCTGGGACCACCTTGTCGGCACGCGCTGACACCACGCCCCGCGTCCCGAGACATGCGTAACACGTCCTGGAGATGATCTGACATGCCGGACCTGAACGCTGTGAAGTCCGCGCTGCGGAGGCAGCAGATTGAGCTGCCGTCGTGGGCGTTCGGGGACGCCGGCACGCGGCTCAAGCTGCTCGCGCAGCCAGGAGCGGCACGCACGCCGCAGGAGAAGATCGAGGACGCGGCGCAGGTACACGCGCTGACCGGGGTGGCGCCGCGGGTGGCGATACATATCCCCCGGGACCGGGTGGATGACTACGCCGGGCTGGCCCGGTTCGCGGCCGAGCACGGGGTGGCCATCGGAGCCGTGAACGCCAGCGCGTTCCTGGACGACGACTGCATGCTCGGCAGCATCGCCCATCCCGATCCGGCGGTGCGCCGCCAGACGGTTGATCACCTGCTGGAGTGCGTCGACGTCATGGACGCGACCGGGTCGGCGGACCTGAAGGTGTGGTCCGGGGACGGGTTCAGCTACGCGGGCCAGGATGACATCCGCGGGCGACAGGCCCGGATCACGGACGCGCTGACCGAGGTGTACGAGCGGCTGGGCGGCCAGCAGGGATTGCTGCTGGAGCACGAGCTGTCCGAGCCGTCGTACTACGCGACCGACATGCCGGACTGGGGCACCTCCCTGCTGCATTGCCTGGCGCTCGGACCCAGGGCGCAGGTGGTAGTGGACACCACGTGCCATACGCCAGGCCTTAACACCGATTTCATCGTCGCCCTGCTGTTGCGCGCCGGGAGACTGGGCGGCCTTAACGTCAACTCCCCGCTCCACGCGGCTGATGACCTGATGGTCGGGGCCGCCGACCCGTTCCAGCTATTCGGGATCCTGCATCAGGTCGTGGCCGCCGACGCGCACCTGCCGCCGGCCGGGGTGACGCTCATGCTGGACCAGTGCCATTACCTCGAGCCCAAGGTCCCGGCCCAGATCAGGTCCGTGCTCAGCGTCCAGGAGGCCACAGCCAAGGCCATGCTCATCGACGCGGCCGCCCTGGCCGCCGCCCAGCAGGCTGGCGACGTGCTAGCGGCAAACGCCGTCTTCATGGATGCCTATCACACCGACACCCGTCCGCTGCTCGCTGACCTGCGCGAGGAAATGGGCCTGGACCGCGACCCGGTCGCCGCCTACCGCCGGTCGGGTTACCAGGAGCACATCGTTTCGACGCGGGTCGGCGACACCATCCCCAGCTGGACCTAGCTCAGGGCATCCGGCGAGATCGTCCGCCGGGTCGGGGTCTCGATGGGCCCGCCATGGCCGCCGCAGCCGGGGGAGGCAAGATCGCCCCCCGCGGCCGATCGATGTGATGATGAAATGGCGCCGTGTGCGCGACGCCGGTTGACCTAAACACGGATGGATCAGGAACCAAAGTCCGTGGCGGGCATGATCGCGGCTGACGCGCCCAGGAACTGCCGCCATTGCGACACGAGGTCGCCTGCCATCAGCATGGGACCACCCTGACGGGTTTTCTGCCACGAGCATGGGACCACTCCGTTGCCAGTGATGGGACCACCCTGCGTGTCACGCTGGGGTTCTTGATCATCTGGCTGTACGGATGCCTTCAGGTCAGTCGACGTGGAGGTTCCGGCGGATGGGATTCCGGGAGGTTGCGGTGACAGAGATCAGGGAGGTGCTCCGGGCCTGGCTGGGCGGGGCTGGGCTGCGCCAGGTAGCCGGGCAGGCGGGCGTGGACCGCAAGACG
>WNFI01005729.1_pt1 | contig 10418 bp, 10 predicted proteins | sample 5400471 | NCBI WGS metagenome assembly WNFI01 (sample SAMN13153348, study PRJNA577476) | soil metagenome | isolation source: 100 cm saprolite on Douglas fir-dominated hillslope | place: USA:California | collected 2013-09-17 | reverse complement strand
TGCTTAAAGACTTTGCCGATTTGCCAGTCGGCGGAATGAATGATTCGCATGACGTTTTCCCTCTCGACTCGACGTTGCCACCGCTGCGGCGTCTTTACCAGCGGTTGCGTTGCTGCTGTGGATTTCCGCTAATCGGCCGGCACCGCCACGAACCCCGGATTGAGCGTTTGGAAGTTTTGCGCATGGCCCGCGACGGTGCGGTGCTCGGGGCTATGCAGGTCGAGATCGATGAGGTGATGGAGCGGGCCGCCGTGCAGAAGGCGCAGCACCTCGGCAACCGCGAAGCACGCGGCGACGGCGCCGACGAACGCAGCGCCCACCGCCTTCCCGGCGAGCAGCGTAATGCCGCACTGGTCCAGTTCGCCGTCCTGCAGCATGCGCTGATAGGCATCGCGGTCGCTGACATCGTCTCCTTGTGCGCCGGACTTCCAGATTTCCGCCGCTGGACGACTGCCGGGCAGCGTGTGCATGCGGATCGTGCGAAAATCGCGGTGCCCGCGTCCCAAGCCTGCCTCAACGACAAAGGGAAAGCCGACGCGATCGAGCGCGCGGCGGCCAGGCGCGTTGTCGATCCCGCAGAGGGCGATGGCGGGTTCGTCGTCCTGACACGCAAGGGACGCGTCGAAGAGGCGCTCGTAAATTCGGGTGCTGAAGCCGCGATGTTCCGCCCAGCTCGCCATCGCGCGGGTCTTCATGACGCCGGCCATGTCCGGGTCGGTCAGAATGGACGTGCTCCAGGTCGCGGGCGTGATGGCGTCGGTGTCCTGCAGGATCAGCGACACATAGTTTCGAAGGCAGGTAACGCAGTGCCGGAGCGTCGCGATCCGGGACAAGCCAATCCTTGAAAGCGGGCTGCCAAAGAGAGAATCCGACCGATTTCCGGCCCGCCACCGGCGTTTGCCCCTGGACGTGAAAGAACGCCTCGCTCACGCAGACGGCGGCGGCGAGCATCGGCGCGAGCGGCATGACACCGCCCTCACCGCCGGAAAATTCGGCATGCGCCGGCACTGCGCCGCCGCGCCAGCCGGCAAAGACGGCACGCACATGAAACCCGGCGCGGCGGACGTGCGCCGGTCCGCCGACCGCGACGGATGGCCAATCGGCTGGCACCACGTCGGCGAGCTTGGCGCCCATGAACCCCACGGCTTCGGCCAAGGTGGACCCGCGCGCGAGCGGCACCAGCAGCGGGCCATCCAGATCGCCGGCGACGGCAACGCCGCCGAGGAAAACCCGTCGCGCAAGGGCAATACCGGTCAACAACGCGATCTGGTGCGGGAGCTGCGTGGCTTCCTCCACGCCGCTCGAAAAGCAAACGCGGTAGCCGCGGAAAAGATTTTCGGCCTCGGCGAGGCTGGAGGCCGCGCCGCTATCCATGGCCTGTTTGACCAAGCGGTGAAGCGTTTCAGCAGGGGTAAAGGCGTTCATGAGAAGTGTCTCCTAGAGACCGATGTGCAAGAACCGCCGATGCCGCTGTGCCGGGATCGTTTCCCATCGCCCGCCGCCGCCGTAGCGATAGATGCCGAGTGCGCGTCGCGTGACCGGCGACGCGGCGAAGTTCGGCACGATGAGCGCGAGATGGCCGGCGCGGGCGATGATAGGATGAGCGCGATCAGACTCGCTCTGTCCGGCACCGCCGGGATGGGTATGGACGTCGGCGACCACCGTGAGCGAGCGGACGCGGCAGAGATCCCACAGCTTGCCAAAGTGGCGCCCGTCGAGATGGACGATGCCGGTGTCGAGCGCATGCGGGTCCACGTCGTCGTAGAGCGCGAAATCAACGATGCGCAGCCGGCCGCGAGCGTCTTTGCGACCGAGCAGGAAGGCGCCGCTTTCGCGCACGCCGCGCCCGCGCTCACGCAGCTTCTTGAGAAGCCGCCACCAGAGCCACCATGAACAGGACATCTCATGCCGCGGCGCGAGCAGGCGGCAAGTAATCGCGGCAATGGAGAAGTTCATGGACGAGCTCCAGGTATTGAACGAGGCCAGCGGCGGGCCGCCAAATTTTCGAGGGGATTTGCGCGCGCCAGTGATCGTGTCCGGCGATGCTTTCGCGGTCGCAGGGGAGATACAAAGCGGTGCCATCCTTCCAGGTCGGATTGAACACGGCGCCGAGGCGGCCGCCTTTGCTGCGCGGCCAGAGATCGTGCGCCAGCACGGCGTTGGTCGTCATGTCCCAAGGGCCGGCGGTCGGCGGTGTCGCCGGAAAGCCGGCGCCGTTGAAGCGCAGCACGTATTCGCGGCCGTCCTTCGCTGACACCGCGATGAACACGTACGGCCAACCGATGTCGAGCAGCCGCCACCGCCCGCCGGCAACTCCCGCGCGGAACGCGGCCTTGGCCAGGTCCGCGCGGAGCGCCTTTTCGTCGGGTGCCATCAGCGCGCCCCATTGATGCGTTCGTCAGGCACAAGATCGAAATGCACGCGGCAGGCCGGGCACGAGGGCTGGGCGCAAACCGGTGATGAACGGTCTCGCCGCCGAAGGTGACCCCGACCTCGACGTGGCGGCAGCGGTGTAGGTGCAGGTGGGCGCCCGCGGCGCCGCACAGCTCGATCATGACGCGCTGCTCCTCAAGCGGCGTCTCAATCTCTTCGAGGTAGATCAGCGTGTCCGTCTCCCAGCCGTGCTTTTTGATGAGGATGTCCTTGACCACAGCGACGGTGTGGTTGCGTTCAACCTCGATGTGTTCAATTTCCCGAAGGCCATGGCCTTGGTAGAAGATGTCGATTGTTTCCATGTCTCTTTTTCTCCTTGAAGCGATGCTCGGGCGCAGGCCCGAAGCGGTTCCGCATCTCTAATCGCGGCTGCCCGACCAAACCGGAAAGGCGGTGCTCATGATTTATGCGAACGCGTTTGATCGCGGCAAAGCCGCCAAGGCAGAAAGCGAACGGGTGATGAAACCGCTCGTGGCGGGACAGGCTTAATCGCGCCGGTGGGCACAAACCGGAAAGGCGGCGCCGATCAAATTAGAGAGAGCGGTCCGTGGCCGACGGCATCGCATACAAAAAAATGTGGGCAACGGGGACAACGCACCGAATCCGGGTCGGGCGGAAACAGGCCGGCCGCGATGTCGGCCAGCATCGCCTCGGTTTTGGTGCGGCGGTTCTTGATCTTGGCCGGGGTTACGTCGGCAGTCTCGAAGACCTCGTCGGTCAGATGGAATGCCTCGACCGAATAAGAGGCGCCGTAGCGCGCACGGCCGGCGAGGTGATAGAGCGTGTACTCCAGCTCGTCATATTCCTTTTCGCGTTTATACCCGGTGCGGATGCGGCGCAGGACCACCGTGCCGTTCGGCAGCTGGGCAATCTCATTCGGCTCGACGACGACCCGTCCGCCGACGAAATCGATGGCAAGCGGTTCCGAGCGCAGAAAGCGGGCTCCAGCGCCGGAACGGACCAGGGCCGTGACCAAGCGGTCGGCGAGACGGCGGTAATCGGAGGCGAAGCCGTGTTCGACCGGGCCTTTGGCGGCCCAAACTCTTTCGAACTCCTCGGCGGCTTCCTCCGGCCCTGGCGCCGCCTCGCTCCGGGCGGTGGCCAGCCATCGAATAAGCTCATAAAGACAATCGTGCGTCTGGTTGAATGGCGTCGTCTTGCGCGCGCTACCCAGCCCCAGCACGTGCGTATAAAAAAATCGCCGCGCGCATTGCTCGTAGCTGCGCAGCCGCGAGTCCGTCAGACTCCAGTCTTCGGGCAAGGTGGCGGCAATCGGAGCGGGGCGCGGCGCATCGGCCGGCAACGGCATCGTCGGCGGATCGGCAATCTCCACGACCTCATGACCGGTGAACCAATCGAGGTAAGGCGATGGTGAACGGTTGTTGCCGTTCGGCTGCTTGCGGCAGAGATAAAGTCTCAAATGGACCCGCGCACGGGACAGCGCCACAAAGAAAAGACACTCCTCTTCCATGTTGTGAGCCTTGGCGCCACTTTCAGGGTCGTTGCCGTCATCCCCCTCGATCATCCCGGCCGGCGGCGGACAACGTTGCCCCCGGTAGGATGATGGAAAGCTCTGTTTGGTCAGGCCCGGTACATGCACCGCCTCAAATTCGAGACCCTTGCTGCCGTGGACGGTCATGAGGCGGACCGCGTCCATGTGCAGGGCGCCTGCGGGAATTTGGCGAAGATCGCGCTCCTCTGCGAACAGAACCAAGTGCCGGACCCGGTCGAGCGCGCGCTGGATAGGCGCACCGGCGCCCACGGGACTTCGGTCGCGGACAAAGTTGAGAAACTGCCAGGTCGCGACGGCCTTCATACGGTCGCGAACGGTTTCCCGCAGCGCCATCTCCGCCAAGGCGTTCGTGCGATCGAGAAGATCCTGAAGCGGGACATTGTAGCGCGGCATCGCTCCGACACGTGCAAGACCATCGCCAAATGGATCGATGGCAAGCGTAAGCAGGGCAAGCAAGTCGCGCACCTCATCGCGTTCGAACAAGCTGCCAAGATGCAGCACCGGAATCCCGCGTACTTCCAGAGCAACGGCAATTTCGTTCAGCCGCGAATTGGTTCGGCAAAGCACAGCTTGGTCGCGAAGACGGATTCCCGAAGCTTCGAGTTCACGAACGCTGGCGGCAATGCCGGCGGCTTCGTCGTCGAGGGTCTCGAAACGGGAAAGCTGCGGACGAATTCGGGAAGAGCCTTTGTCGGCTTCAAGGGCGAGAGGCAGCATGCCTTGCGATGCGGCCATGTGGGGCGCGATCGCCGTAAAGGCATTGATGATTTCCTGACTTGATCGATAGTTGACGCCAAGACGATCGACGACCGCACCCGCATATTCGCCGGCGAAGCGGACCATGTTGATTGAAGACGCGCCGCGAAAACGGTAGATCGATTGCCGAGCGTCGCCGACCACCCATAATCGATTTCCGTCCCCGGCGACGCCGCGCAAGAGTCGCGCGCTTGCACGGTTGACGTCCTGGTATTCATCGACAAGAACGTGGCGATGGCGCAGCCGTACCGCCGTCCGTACGGCTTCGTCCGATTCAATCAAAAGAGTCGGCCTCATGATGAGGTCGCCAAAGTCCACCGAGCGTCGGCTGCGCAAAGTCTCCTGATAGATTTTGTAAACCTGCGCGACCTCACGCGCCTTGGCAGATTCTTCCTGGTCTTCAGGATTAGCCGCGCGATTCTGCATGGCTTGCGCGAGCGCGCGGTATTCTGAATCGTCGACCAGTTCATCCTTGGCGCGGCTGATGCCGCCGACGACATCCCGCAGGACCAGAGCCGGGTCCCAGAGATTGCGGTAATGAACAAGCGGCAAGGTCGGAAGAACTTCTTCCAGGACCTCGATGGCGTCGCTTCGATCAAATAGTGCGGGATCGGGCGGCAACTCCAGCTTGTCGTGATAGCGCCGGATAAGATCGAGGCCGAATGCGTGGAAAGTGCCGATCCAAATTCGCGGCGCCTGATCGGGTATCACTGCCATGAGCCGTTCCGAAAGCTCGCCGGCGGCGCGATTGGAAAAGGTCAGCACCAGGATGCTGGCGGGATCGACGCCGTCACGAAGCAAGGACAAAACGCGCTTGACGAGCGTGCGCGTCTTGCCCGTCCCGGGACCAGCCTGCAGTTGAAAGGCCGAGCCGCGATGTTTGGCCGCGCGATCCTGAGAAGGATCCTCGCGGGTGGCATCGGCTGCCGCTTCATTCACCTCGGAAGGCACGGGAGGCAGAAGCAACGCGTCCAGGAGTTGTTGGCGCACGAGGTCTATAGGCAGGCCGAGACGGCTGGCGACGTCGGCAGCCGTCTGCCCCGAGAGGTGCCTCTTGCGTGCGGCTGGCCTAGGCAGCAGGAATTCGCGGGCGAAAACATTCGCCTGCAATTCGCGTCGCTCTCGGACTCCATAATCCTCGACCCGTTGCAGCCCAACCGGGGCCGCTTCCATCGAGCGGGATGGATCAATATCGTCGTTGGTGCACTCGGACGATCCTGCATGAACGCACACATGCCCAAGTTCGTGCGCGACGAGACAGGCTCGCTCTCCCGGAGTGCCTTTATCGAGGCAACAGATGATCCCACCCTGTTCGTCAAACAGCGCGCGAGCGTCCTTGAGCGCGGGATCATTCTCAGGCAGCCAAGCCAATTCCAAATCAAGATCGGCAACGGCAGCCACGACAAGGTCCATCGGCTTGTCGGGATCGGCCCCAGCCGCCACCAGCTTTGAATGCAAGGCCGCGGCAGCGGCACGTATTGTTTCGAACGCGTCCATAGGAGCCTAAAGACTTAAGAGAAAGGCCTGCTGCTCTGGCGTGAGGCCGGAGGAGCGGACAGCTTCTTCGAAGCTTTGTTTTTTGCCGACGCTAGGTTTTTGTTCGGCCTTGTAGTGCGCTTGGGTCGCCATTTCTGATCGCCTTGCAAAGTGGGCGACAACGACTTCGAGCGGAGCTTGCATCGTGTCAGCGACATGCCTTCGAAATCCCTCCGTCATCGTGTCAGTGTCGATCACACGGTCACGCAGTTTGATTGCGAAAATTGTATTGCCTCCTAGACGGCTGCCAAGGTCGCGCAATTCCGCCCGACCGAGAGAAGAAAACGGGTTGGCGCTTTCAGGCGCGGCGTTCGCATTGGCGGGCTGATGAGATTTCGTCACTGCGTACAGGCGGTTCTGAAACCGGCTCATGGCGCGCCCGACGGCAGGGCTGGTGCCGCTCACGTCCTCAGGCGCCGGCTCATCAGCGCGGCCGGCGAGAAAATCAAGTGCCAGCGCAACCGCGATATCGGTCAACTGTACAGCGTACTCGGGATAGCGGCGGACCAGGTCATCAAGCACGGCCGCATCGGGCGCCGGTTTTGCAAGTGCAAGCGCATAGAGCGCGTCTTGGAGCGATCCTGCGCTTCGAATGGGCTGGGTGTTCATGCGACCTCCTGAAGCTTCGAAAGTGTAGCGAATGCCCGTTTGAGGCAACCACCGCGTTGCGTTGGTCGGCTGGCAAAGACTTGATCGCATGGAAAACCTGTTTCCGGAAAACCTGATCCTCGGGATTTCCTGCGACGCCGTGAAGATCGGCAAATCGGGCCAAAACCTCGTCGTCGAGTTCCTGCTCAATCAGGGTGATTTCTTCGGACGGCTCAGGCAAGGAGGTCTGACTGTTGAGATGCGAGAGTTCCGAACGCACGCGAGTAATGCGGAAGGTGGCAAACGCGCTATTGAATCGGACTTCGAAGAAGTCCAGTTCATGACGATCGTCGGGCGAGCCGTCGATTGCGAAGAGTTCCGCGAAGTCGCCGAGGATGTCCTCTCTCAGCTCGACGGCGCCGGCAATCTGCCCATCGACTTTGGTGTTGAGGTTAGCTTCGCAGCGTGAGAGCAGGAGTGGGAGAAGCGTGCCCCTTGCCTTATCATCGCGGCGCCGCGTCGCGTCGCGAATGAGGTGGACCAGGCATTCCGACGGCAAGTATTCGGCGTGACGCCAGTCACGGACGAGCGCCCGCTGTCGCTGGGTGGCGAGGCCTTGCGCGAGGACGGCATCGGTTGCCGCTTCGATCTCGGGGGGGCGCCTATAGAGTTTACCATTGGTCGTCTTCTCAAGCGGTCGGGCCATGATGCCCCCTTTCGGCAGCAACCTATTCCGGGCGCGGAAGCCACCCGGCTGAATCTTTAATCGAGCACGCGACCCCAACCCGGAAACGGGGATGGGCATTTATTTTTGCGACTGGCGGGACCGCGTCCCCGGACCCGAATACCGCAGGTTGTCGATTTTATAGTGATCATGCTAGGAAGGCGACAGCATCAATTATCTATGCCGTAATCAAAAAAAGACGCATCATATCAGTATGTTATTAATGTAGTTGCATGATTTTTCAATGAAAAACATTGCAAAGAGGCGCATTTTTCTAAATATTATGGCCATGACGAAACTTCAGGCACTCAAGAAGCATCTGCGGCCGGGACAGGTCTATCGCCGCGAGGACTTGGCGCGCTGGTCGAACGCCGTCGATAGGCACCTCAAGCAGTTGCTTGATGACGGAACGCTGAACAAGCTGGCGGGCGGTCTCTACGCCTATCCGAAAGATACGGTGTTCGGGAGAGCGCCAGCGGAAGACGACAAGCTGGTCGGCACGTTCCTCAAGGATCACCGATTTCTTCTGGCCTCCCCCAATGCCTACAACAGCCTTGGGGTCGGCACGACCCAGCTCTACGACAAGACGGTCGTTTAGCCGGCTTGCCGAAAGCAAGAATGAGGTGCTTGACCGCGTGAAGGAGCGCGCCGCGTCCTATAACGTGTCTCGGCTGCAACGGGCCGCGCGCGACTACGGCAACGTGCGCACGAAGAAGTTCTTCTCCGAAGCCCTGACGGCGGACCTGGCACCTCATGTCCGCTGACTTTCTACATAACCATCCGCAATTCCCCGAACTGATCCGCATCGTCGCGCAGCAACGTGGCATCGATCCCGCTTTGGTCGAAAAAGACTACTGGATCATGCATTGCCTCTACGGATTGCAGCAGTTGGGCATGACGTTCGAATTGAAGGGCGGCACGTCCCTCTCAAAGGGCTTTCAAATCATCAACCGGTTCTCAGAGGATATCGATATCCGCATCGAGCCTCCAAAAGATCGGGACGTAAAGACCGGGCGCAATCACGACAAGGCCGCGCATATTCAAAGCCGCAGAGAATTCTATGACTGGCTGGCTCAAACGATCCGCATCAATGGCATCGATAAGGTCGAGCGCGACACCGCCTTCGACAACAAGACGCTGATGAGCGCGGGTATCCGGCTTTTCTATAAGACCTATACCAAGGCCCCAGACGGTCTTAAACCGGGCGTGTTGCTGGAACTCGGCTTCCACGACGTGACCCCGAACAGCGAGAAGGATATCAGCTCGTGGCTGTATGACTATGCAGTCGATAAAGTATCGATCATCGACAACCGGGCAAAGGCCGTCGCTTGCTACGACCACGGTTACACCTTCGTCGAGAAGCTCCAAACCGTTTCGACAAAATTCCGGCAGCAACAGGCCTCAAAGGAGTTTCCGATCAATTTCATGAGGCATTACTACGATATCTACAGCCTTCTCCGGCGCCCGGAGGTGCAGGCGTTCATCGGCACGGAGGCCTACAAGGCGCATAAAACGAAGCGGTTCCGCGGCGGCGACAATCCTCACATCGCCCAAAACCAGGCCTTCATCCTGGCCGATCCTGACACGCTCAAAGCCTACGCCAACGCGTTCGCCGAAAGCTCTGCACTTTACTACGGCGACAAGCCCACCTTCGATCAAGTCCTCAAAGAGATTGGCACTTGGATCGACCGGATGTAATGACCTGGCTGGTCGTTTCTTAGGACTCCGCCTCGCCGTGTCTCCCGTACGGGGAGAGGGAAGACCTTGCAGACGGCCCGGCGGCCTTCACGAGTGTAACTCAGCAACAAGCATCCCATGTTGGCGTCCCAAACCAACAAGTCGAGCCGGATTGCAGGCATACCCCAAAGAGTACTTGAGGAGGCCGCGTCTGGCGAGCTTGTTCGGCACGCCAACGATACCAGCCAAGCCTGGCCACCTTAACACGTCGCAATTCGGCATTCGGAAGTCTTCAAGAATCGCGTTCTTTCACCTCGCCATCAGCACGCGAGGTCGCCTTCCATGTTGCATTCATGTTGCACGGAGTCGCCGACAACAAATGGCAAGCCTTGAAAATACATGTAAATTTCTGCAACACGATGCAACATGAAAAGGCATCAAAGTCGATGCGTGAGCGCGACTATGTCTTTCATATTGTTAGATAAAGTTTGGCTGGGGCGGGAGGATTCGAACCTCCGAATGGCGGAATCAAAATCCGCTCCATCTCGTCGATGCTGACTTCGTCGCATCGGCGATCGTAGGTCTGTGCGGTAGAGGGCAGTGCGCAGCCGCTACGCCAACCAACGTTCGACTTGTGCATCCGAGGCTTGGAAAAGCTCACCTTCGGCTGGTTTGATCAGGTAAGCATGAACGTGGTTAAGGAGGAGACGGCTGACCACACCCGATTTGCCCGCCTCCGGCCCTGAAGTCACAACGAGACTATCGCCTGCTCGAAATCGCAACTTGGCAAGTGCAGCTTCGTTTTGTACGTGCTCCCACTCGGCCTTGATGCGCAAGGTATCTTCATTTTCCAAGCCGAGCATGCGGTCGGAGAACACATAGGCCTTTCGCATCGGCTCTACCGCTTCAATCGGTTTTCCTGACGCAAGAAGTTCCCTACCTTTCTGAAGCTGCTCGACCCTGATCTTTTCGAGAAGCGCATCGTCGAATGGATAGCTGAACTTTAGCCATTCCGACGTTTGGCCTTCCGGGTTGCGCACCTGAAACTCGTAATCGCGCCAAGACAGCGGACCCTCGATTGGGTCATGTGACACGGAGACTTCGAGATAACTTCCCCAATAGATGTTCGGAAGATGCCATTGGTGCGCGTTTCCGGGTTCACGTTCGCCCTCGGCACCACACCGGCGGGTG
>WNFI01700643.1_pt1 | contig 10419 bp, 9 predicted proteins | sample 5400471 | NCBI WGS metagenome assembly WNFI01 (sample SAMN13153348, study PRJNA577476) | soil metagenome | isolation source: 100 cm saprolite on Douglas fir-dominated hillslope | place: USA:California | collected 2013-09-17 | reverse complement strand
GGTGACTTGGCCATTGCACTGAACGGCAGATATAGGGCGCACGTGACCGGCGTGGACTTTGCGCACAGCATGCTCGTCCGCGCGAGGAAGAAAGGCGCGCGAATGCACAGCCCTGATTTAGTGCAGCTCCGTCCGATCAGGTACATCGAGGCGGACGCGTTGCGACTCCCCTTCGCAGACGGCACTTTTGATCTTGTCACGTCGGCCTTCGGCTTTCGCAATCTCGCCAACTACGAAGCCGGCCTGCGGGAAATTCATCGCGTAATGAGGCCCGGTGGCACCATCGCGATTCTGGAATTCGCGGAGCCGCCGCCCGGCCGCTTAGGCGACCTATATCGCTGGTATTTTAGTAAAGTGTTGCCGAAGATCGGCGGCCTCGTCTCCGGCGATCAAGCCGCTTACAAATACCTCCCAAAATCCGTATCCCGTTTCTTCCGCCCGCCTGAACTCGCTACTCTCATGACCGCCGTCGGCTATCAATCCGTCGACTGCCGGGTGTGGACCCTTGGCACGGTCGCTCTTCACACTGGCGTCCGCGCTTCTAACCCGTGATATTCAGTTTATCCGGTGGAGATGTGGAATTAGTCGTAAGAAATTCCCGCGAAGAAAAGCTCGGATGCGGCCCGCTTCAAACTCTTGTTTGCGTAGTGTTTGTAAAGCCGAGTTGATGTCTTCTTCGTAGGGAACGAAATAATAGTAGCAATGTCCGCCCATAGTTGATTCCTCACGAATCGATTTTCATTCCTCCAGCCCCACGGCCCGCAATTTTGCCAGCAACGTTTTTGACGAGACGCCCAACTTTTCCGCCGCCCGCGTCTTGTTCCACTTGCACTCGCGCATAGTGTTTTCCAGCAAGACTCTCTCCACATGGCTCGCGGCCCGCCCGGTGACCTCCTCCAGTGACCCTTCCCAATTGAAATTCTCCGCAAGCATCCCCGCAGGCAGCTTCTCCGCATCCGGCTTCGAGGCAGGTAGTTGCAAGCTATCGGCGCGAATGCTCAATCCATCCGCGAGGATCACCGCGCGCTCCAGCGCATTCTGCAGCTCGCGCACGTTGCCCCGCCAACCGTAGTGCAACAGCCGGTCGCGCGCGTCAGCTGACAATTCCAATCCGGGCTTCCCAAATTCGCGGCTGAACTTTTCCAGAAAGTGGTCTGCGAGCAGCAACACGTCATTCCCGCGCTCACGCAAAGGAGGGATCGTCACGGGAACCGCGGAAATCCGGAAGTATAAGTCTTCGCGGAACAGTTTCTCTTCCGACAGTTTCTGCAGATTTCGGTTTGTGGCCACCACAATTCGCACGTCCACATCGATCGATTGTGTCCCGCCCACTCTCTCAAATCGTCTCTCTTCCAGCACGCGCAATAGCTTGGCCTGAATAGCCAGCGGCAACTCGCCGATTTCATCCAGAAAAAGCGTTCCACGATGCGCCAAATCTATCTTCCCGACCTTGCGTGCTCCCGCTCCCGTGAACGCTCCGCGTTCGTGTCCGAAGAGTTCGTTCTCCACCAGTCCTTCCGGGATGGCCGCGCAATTCAGTGCCACAAACGGCTGCTCCCTGCGCGGCGAAAGGTGGTGGATCGCCAGCGCAAACAACTCTTTTCCCGTCCCGCTTTCGCCCAGCAGCAGGCAGGTCGAATCCGTCGCCGCCACTTTCTGAATCTGCTGGCTCACTTCCCGGATCGAAGGATGTTCCCCCACGATTCGCGGAAATCCGTAGCGCGTCGAGTATTCTTCGCGCAGCAGAATATTTTCCCGCAGCAAATCCTGTTGCTGCGCCGCGCGCTTTACCAGCAGCTTCAAATGCTCCAGGTCCACCGGCTTCTGCAGAAAATCAAACGCTCCTTCTTTCATCGCTGCTACGGCCTCTTCCACCGACCCGTACGCCGTCAGTAGCAGCACCGGTATCGCCGCATCCGCCTGCTTGGTTTCGCGCAATACGTCCAGCCCGGAGGCCCCCGGCATCTTCAAATCGGTGATCACCAGGAGGTACCTTCGCGCGCGCACCTTCTGAATCGCCGCCGCGCCGTCCGGTGCTTCGTCCACCGCGTAGCCCGCGCGCTCCAGTGCCTTCCGCAGCATGGTGCGCAATTCGGTCTTGTCTTCAACGAGGAGAAGAGGTTCCATCTCTTTTGTTTCTACCACGAATCCCGACGCACTCAGCGCACAACCATAGCTTCGTGTGCAGAGAAGGGGAGTATCCAATTCTTTTTTCTTAGCATCGATTTTTGCCTGCTTCTCCTTGATGTCGCCGCGCGAGTTTTGCTGCGTCATCGCCTTCTGAGGATCAGGGTAGTATTCCAATTCGGCCTTTTCCAGTTCACGCCCCAGGATATCGAGCTCCTTCTCGGCCTTGGCAATCTTATCGTGCGCAACTTTAAACCGAGCCCGCCAGGCCTTCTCACCATTTGGATCTTCCTTGGGCTCTTCTCCGGTCTTGGCGGCCTCTCCGACCTTCGTAGCGCCTCCTGCGGCTTGCCCCGCTGCAGTAGTCGTTGCCCCCGTTGCATTTACCGGGGCTGAAGCGGGCGCCACGTCTGACCTGGGCCCGCTCGTCTTAAGATCATCGTCCGTAATAATCCTTTTTGGCTTTGGCGCGTCCTTCTTCGCTTCACGGGCCTTCCTTGCGGCATCCGCAACCGCGTCGCCCGTCTGCTGCTGAGAAGAATCCTGCGGCCGCGCTGACGCCGAAAGACCAACCAGGCACATCGACGGAACAACTAGAAAAACCTTCATCAAGAATTTCACTCGCATTTGGTCCTACCTCCCCGGAGCAGCTGGAAGACCCCGACACTCTCTTAGATGCTGACCTGCTTCGATTCTACTGCTTCTGGCACCGCACGCGGCATGGGTAGCGTAACGATAAACTCCGCCCCTCCCTCCGGCCGGTTCCGCACCTGCACCTGGCCCCCATGCTGTACGACAATCTTCTGGACTACTGCCAGCCCAAGCCCCGTCCCCTTCGCCTTTGTCGTAAAAAACGGCCTGAATAGCTTCGGCAATACAATCGCGGGTATCCCCGGGCCATTATCGGCAACGCGGATACGCTGGAACTCCACGTTTTCACCGTGAACGGTGTCTCCGTTTACAACTACCTGGCCCCCACCCTCGGTGATCGCGCACGCTTCCGCCGCGTTTCGCGCCAGGTTCAGCAGTGCCTGCCTCAACAGCCCTTCATCTCCCTCCGCCTCTCCAAACGTCCCTTCCCATCGAATCTTCACTTGGGGCAGGGTTTCCCCCACTTCCGCAACCACGCGCTCGACCATCGTTTGCAGCGCCACTCGCTCGTCCGGAATTTCCAGCGGCCGCGCATACTTCAAGAACTCTGTCACCACGTGGGTGATGTTTCGTGTTTGCTCCAGGATGCGTTTGGCGTAATCCAAAGCCTCCGCTTCGGCGGACTCCGACTGGATCATCTGCGCGTAACCCGATATCGTCGCCAGCGCGTTCTTGAACTCGTGCGCAATTCCCGCGGACAATTCGCCCAGCGCCGCCAGGTTTTCCTTCAATTGGATCCGTTGCTGTAGCGCGGCCAGTTCCGTCAAATCCGTCAGCAGGCAGATCGCCCCGCTAATTTTTCCTTCGCCTCGCCGGATCGGCGATATCGTCACGCCCAGGTGCCGCATATCTCCGGCAGGTGGAAGATGCTCCACTTCTTCACGACGGAAAATCTTCCCGCTCGAAAGGCACTCCTCAATCAACTTAGTCAAATCCGTGGAGGCTCCCAATGCTTCGCTATATCGCCGGAAGGCCAGCCCGCGAATCCCCAGAACCTGCTCCGCCGCCGGATTTGAGCTGGAGATAATCCCCGTGGCATTGACCACCAGCAGCCCTGCCGGCATGTTCCTGGTCACTTCTTCGCTCAGCCGTTCTGTCTGCTCCGCGCGCTCTTTTTCGATTTTATGGAGTCGTTCGAGTTCCTTTTCCTGTTCGCGCAGTTGCTGAATCACGCCCTGCATCGAGGCTGTCATGAAAGCTGAGGGGTTCGCCGTACGGGGGGTGCTCGCCGCGAGTTCCTCTCTCTGCCCCTCGCGCCTAATTTGAAAAGACTTGCGCATCAGAAATACCACCAGCCCCGTGACCAGCAGGAACCCAACTCCGAGTCCCGCGGCGATCATCCAAAGGTGCTGCGCATTATTCCCCGTTTGCAGTGCTGTCAACATCTCTCCCGTCTTTCGACTCCTTCTTCGCTTCCTCAACGGCTCGGCGCGTCTCTGCGTTTTCTATATTCTCTTCTTTGGATTTCTCTTGTCTTTCCGAGGCTTTGAACTTCAAACTTTAACTCTTGACTCTCATTTCTATCCAACAATTCCCCTCAAAACCGGCCACTGCGCGGCAATCTTTGGTCCACCATACACGATCGCCAGGGCTCCAATCCCCAGGAATGTCCCCAGCGGCAACTGATACTGCCGTGCGATCGCCCATCGCAGACGCTGCTCCGTTCCAAGTCCCCGGCGACTCGCCCGTCTTGCCACTTCGCTCCTCCAACCTGCGAAGTACAATGCCACCACCAAGCCAATCCCGATCAAGCTTCCCAGCAAACTCCCCACCAGCAGCGTCTGAAACGTCCCGCGTAACCCGAGAAACGCCCCAATCATTGCGATCATTTTCACGTCGCCCATCCCCATGCCCTCGTGGCCACGCACCAATTTGTATCCAGCCGACATACCCCAAAGCAAAAAGCTTCCAAAAGCCGCCCCAAGAATTCCGTCCAGAATTCCTGCCGCGAATCCCGGTAATCGCATTTGCAGGAATCTGTCCGCGAGAGCTCCCGCGAATCCACTGTTAGGGGGAACAAACGCTGAGAACATCAATCCTGCCGCAAACCCCGGCCAATTGACCGCATCGGGCAGCAGCCGCACACGCAAATCGGTCACCGTCAGTATCAGAATCAAGCACGTAAAGAACAGCCATTTTACCGTCGTCTGCGTGATGCCGAACTCCAGAAACGCCGCCACAAACAGCAGTCCGGTCGCTAGCTCAATCAGTGGATACATCACGGATATCGGCTCGCCGCACGCGCGGCACTTCCCCCGCAGCCACATCCACGCAAACACCGGCACGTTGTCGTACGGTTTAATCGCCGTACCGCACCGCGGGCACCGCGACCCGGGCGTAACAATGGAAATCTCCTCCGGTATCCGCGTGATGCAGACATTCAGGAAGCTCCCCACAATAATCCCAAGTAGAAAAAAGAAGACAGTGATGATGACCACGGTTTGCCCGGCCACTCCGCAGCCGCTCTTCTCAATCTGCCACACTCACCCCACGGCCTCAATCCACGGCCTTCTCACACGTGCCCGATGCCTAACTCTTCCTATCTTCCTATCCTCCTCTCCGAATCTCAGTGCCCTCTGTGCCTCTGCGTTATCTTCTTCGCTTTCTTTTTTTCACCGGCTTTGGACTGTAAACTATTGACTGTCGACTTTCTTATGCACTGGTTTGAACGCAGAATCCGCCGCTACGAGCATCGCCGCTGGACCACCGACGACAATCGCCGCGTCCAGCCCTTCCATTGGGGCCTCGAACACATCGGCGGATTCCCCAATGAACCCAATCCCGCCGCCTTCGTCCGCGACTACGCCCGCAAAGCCATCGAATCCAGCATGGATTGGTACGCCGCCTCTCCCGCCATGGATTACCGCTTAGACCCAGAAAACGTCCTCACCTTCACCAGCTCCATCGAGTCGCCCTGGCCGGAAAACAACACCGTCCACGCACAGTTTTTTCCCGCGCGCGAGACCGTCTCCACTCGCTCGCGCGGGAAACGCGTCGGCGCAGGCCCCGCCGTCCTCCTTCTCCCCAACTGGAACGCTAAATGGCACGGCCAAAACGGCCTTTGCCGCTGGATTCAGCGCTTCGGCATCACCGTCCTAAAGATGAGCATGCCCTACCACGACCGCCGCATGGCCCACGGCCACGAGCGCGCCGACCAAATTTGCGCCCCCAATATCGGCCTCACCCTCCAGGCCAACCGCCAGGCCGTCCAGGACGCCCGTCGCTGCCTCCACTGGCTTGAGCAGAAGGGCTACACCAGGCTTGGCATCCTTGGTACCAGCATCGGTTCCTCGGTCGGCTACATTACTCTCGTTCACGATAAACGCATTCGCGCTGGCGGCTTCTTCCACGTTTCCACCTACTACGCCGACGTCATCAGCCAAGGTATGACCACCAACCATGTCTGGGAAGGCCTTCGCAACCACGTCACCGTCGACGAACTCCGCGAATATTGGGCCCCTATCAGCCCCATGCCTTATGTCGAGCGCGGCATGGGCGCGGGCCGTACCACCTTCATGGTTTATGGCAAGTACGATCCCACCATGCTCCCGGAACTCACCCGCCAGATGCTCGACTCCCTCAGCCGCCACGGCGCTGACCCTCGCACCCTCGAACTCGCTTGCGGCCACTACTCCCTCGAACTCGCCCCCTTTTCCTACATCGCCGGCTACCGCATGCTCACCTTCCTCCAGCAATCCCTCGCGTAATCGCATATCGACTGCCAAATCACGAACGGTTTGCTATATACCAGTAGGCGATACTGCACTGGCGATATTCGAGCGAGCATCGGCCTAAGCATGCTCTTGAGCATCCGCAAATGAGATTCTTCCGCCTCGCCTTACTCGCCATTCTTTTCAATTGCTCTGACCTCAAAACGTCCGCACAGGAGGCTCCTTCGTTTAAGGAATGGAGGCCGCAATTCAATACACCAGGGACTCAGCTGGCGGTTAAAGAACTTGCGCGTCACAAAGCGGAACGAGTTACCGTCGTTTCATACATATTTTCCGCATCAGGACTTCCCAAGGATAAGATCTACAGGTTTTGGGCATGGGAGTTAGGTAGGGATCCTCAACTTGGGCTCGACGGGACTATCGATTACGACGGCACAATTATGCTTAAGTCCAGGTCCAAGGAGAACACCAATCCAGGACCGAAGAAAGACGGTTTTACCCAAGTCGAATTGACAGCGACCAGCTGCAAAGTGAAGATCACATTCCCTTGGGGCGTTCACTACTACCAGTAAATGCAGGTGCCCCGGGCGCCGGTCCTGGGCTTTTCGAATTCCGGTCGCTTCCGAGAATCGATCCTCGCGCTCCCTCTGCAGTATCATGAGAGCGTGGACAGGCTTCTTATCTTCGTTTTCGGCCCCCTCGTCTTCGCTGCTGCTCTGCTCGTCATCGCCACCGGCATTCGCCGAGCCATCACCCGATTCCGTTCCCGCCCAACCCCCGATCAAATGAAGGCTACCTATGATGCGTACATGCGCCGTTTGCTAAATCCTCAACCCGAGGCCGTCGAGCGCGAATTGGGCAAACTGCTCCCCGAAAGGCTTTTGCAGTTGTACCAGGACAAAACCGCCATCCAAGCCGTCGGCTTCCAAATCGAGAAGCCCGGCAAAAAACGTTGGTGGCTGGACCACTGGCAAGTCTATTGTTTCGAACCGCTAGACCTCGAATCGCTCAACAATCTGCCGTACGAGGAAAATCTCGGTCCTGGCTTTTGCTTTGCCACCACCGGCCGCGGTTCCTGGTACTGGATTGCCGCCTCCGACCAGCGCACAAAAGATTCCCCGGTTATCTTCCTGGACTACGATGGCGGTGGCTCCCACGGCGAAACCGTCGCTGATTCCCTCGAAGAGTTCCTCAATTTGCCACGCGCGCCCTTGAAATAATCTCGATCACCTGAATGCAAAGCCCCCATTTTGGCATTCTACCCAAAATTGTTCTTGAAGAGTCTCTTATCTGTAGTATACTTGATCTTGTAGATAACTGCGAATGAAGTGCGGGAGCTAGATCCCGCTTTTCTTTCTTACGAGCACCCTAATCCTGCCGTCCCAAGCCCGAACCAGCCAAAGACGCGCCCTTTAGAACCAATCAATTGCGAAATACAATTTCTGTAATTCCTTTCTTTTGATATTCAAATGAAATGGTGGGGATGGGGGCGCATACCCTCGTCGGGGTGTTTATCGCAGCAGAGAACAGAACACCCCATCGGCCACCAAAGTGGACACTATCTCAATATCCGCGGCCAGAGGCCGATCCTGGGTAACTTTAGGCGACTTGGTCCGTACGGACTCGTACGCCTTCTTGGCCATCGCGCCCGTTTGCAACGGTGCCAGCAAGTCGATCCCCTGACAGGCGCACAGCAATTCAATTGCGATCGTGTTCCTCAAATTGACCAACATGCGCCCGAGCCGCCGTGCCCCGCTCATTCCCATCGACACGTAATCTTCCTGATTCCCGCTCGTGGAAATGGAATCAACGGAATGTGGCGTCGCCAGCGCTTTGTTCTCGCTCGTCAGCGCCGCCGCCGTCACCTGCGCGATCATGAATCCCGAATTTAGCCCCGGCTCCGGCGTCAGGAACGCCGGCAGCATGCTTGTCAGCGGATTCGTCATCTGCTCGATGCGCCGCTCGACGATTCCTCCGAGCGTCGCAACCGCGATGGCCACCTGGTCCGCGGCCATCGCCAGCGGCTGCCCGTGAAAATTTCCGCCGCTGATGATGTCGCCGCTGTTCGCGTCGCGCACAAAAACGAGCGGATTATCCGTGGCGCTGTTCAATTCCACTGCCGCCATTTCCCGTGCTTGGGCTAGCGAATCGCGCACCGCTCCGTGTACCTGCGGCGTGCATCGCAGGCTATAGGCATCCTGCACGCGAGTATCTTTCTCGGCGGACCGGTGCGACTCGCGAATCTGGCTGTGTTCATTCAAGTGCGCCAGATTTCGTGCTGTTGTCGCCGCTCCCGCGTACGCACGCGCATGCATGATTCGCGAATCGAATGCACCAGGACTCCCGCGCAACGCATCCAGCGAAAGGGAAGCGGCCACGTCCGCGGTGTCCACGAGAATGTCCCCTTCACGCAGCGCCAGGCTCAGAAGCGCCAGCATGCCTTGCGTGCCATTCAGAAGTGAAAGACCTTCTTTTGCTTCGAGCGCCACCGGTGTGATTCCGGCGCGCTTCATGGCTTCGCCGCCGGGCAAAGCTTCTCCGCGAAACGTCGCGCGGCCCTCGCCAATGACGACCTGCGCCAGATGCGCCAATGGCGCGAGGTCGCCCGAAGCGCCCACTGATCCTTGCGAAGGAATTACCGGATGCACCTTGGCATTCAGCATTTGGCAAAGCGCCTCCACCACCAGCGGTCGCACGCCACTCAATCCTTTCGCCAACGCGTTCGCGCGCAATACCATCATCGCGCGCGTTTCTGCTTCACTCAGCGGCGCGCCCAGGCCGCAAACATGCGATCGCACCAGATTTACTTGCAATTGCCGCACTTGCTCGGCGGAAATACGTACTGAAGCCAGTTTCCCGAAGCCCGTATTGATTCCGTACGCCGTGGCCCCCGAAGCCACCAGCCGTTCCACTACCGCGCGCGAAGCCTTCATCCGTTCGATTGCCGAAGCCGTCAGTTGAACTTGGTCGCTGCGAAGAGTCACATCGTAGAGTTGCGCAAAGGTGAGATCGTTTCCGCTCAGCGCAACGCTCATGCCTTGATCCGATCCGGTTGCGGCGCGACGACGGAGTTGAATACCGTTTCATATTTCTTGGGCAGCGTTTTTGGGCGGCCATTGCTCCCGCAAATCACATGCGTTGTTTCTCCGTTGGCCAGCGCCGAATGATGATACCGGCAGTGCGCATCAGCGACCACGATGTGGCAATCGTCTTCAATTTCCATGCGCTTGTATTCGATTCCCAGTGCGCGAATCAGTTCGACGCGCCCAACCTCGAACCAGACCAAATAGTTCGCGTGATAAACCACACCCATTTGATCCGTCTCCGCGTAGCGCACGCGCACTGTCGCGTCATGATATTCGATCATTGGCATGTCCCTTATTTTTCTGATTCGCCCTGCCACACCGGCTTGCGCTTTTCCAGGAACGAAGCGAGCCCTTCCTGGAAATCGGGTGTGCAGCGAATGCGCGCGTTTTCGAGGATGGCACGTTCCAAGTCGTGATCCACTCCGGCAGCCGCCGAGGAGACCAGAAGATGTTTGGAACGAGTAAGGCTGCTCGGGCTTGCCGCAATCAGCAGCTTCGCAAGTTCGTGCGCACGTTCCATTAAGCGTTCGGCTGGAACAATTTCTGATACCAGGCCGAATTCCTTGGCCTCCGTCGCTTCGATGATACGGCCTGTTAGCAAGAGGTCGCGGGAGCGTTTCTCTCCGATCTGCCGCGTCAGAAATACGGAAACAATCGCGGGAAGGAAGCCGATTTTTACTTCCGTGTATCCGAACTTCGCTTCCGGCACGGCGAGCGTGAAATCGCAGAGCGTTGCGATACCGCAGCCTCCGGCGTACGCCGCGCCGTTTACAGCGGCGATGAGAGGCCGGGGATAACTCCAGATGCGGCGAAACATTTTTGCAATCCGCCGCGAATCTTCCTGATTCTCCGCGGGAGATTGTTTCGCAATGGCCGCAAGCATG
>WNFI01560322.1_pt1 | contig 10419 bp, 5 predicted proteins | sample 5400471 | NCBI WGS metagenome assembly WNFI01 (sample SAMN13153348, study PRJNA577476) | soil metagenome | isolation source: 100 cm saprolite on Douglas fir-dominated hillslope | place: USA:California | collected 2013-09-17 | reverse complement strand
TCGCTCATCCCCAGGCCGTGGCGGCCACCGATCTGGTTCGCCTCCAGCAGAAGCTGCACGGCCGAGGCCGGGCGCCGATCGTTCAGCGCCACCGGCACGGTGACGTTCCAGCTCCGGCGGGGCGACGATTACACCATTCTGGACACGCGCGCCGAGCAGATGGCCTATGCCCCCGACAAGCTGTCGATGGAGAAGGTGGCCAGCGCCTTTTCGCCCGAAGACCGCATCGGCGCCCTGGAGATGCAGGGGCTGTCCGTGACCGACAACCGCGAGACGCTCGAGCACCTGCTGCCGGTGCTGGCCCTGCCCGCCGCCACGCCCGCCGCCGCGCTGGCCGAGCTGATCGGCGAGTCACCGCCCACGAAGACCCCCGAAAAGTAGCTGTGCCGGTCGGGGAGAGCGCCTCTTGACAGGTGACGCCCGCGTCTCAGGTTTGAACTGATTTGCCCAGCCTCGGGAGGTTTTCCCATGGCCAGCTTTCTTAGCAGGGAGCGCATTGTTGCCGGGCCCGGGTTCAGCCGCTGGTTGATCCCTCCGTGCGCGCTGGCGACGCACCTGTGCATCGGCCAGGCCTATGCGATCAGCGTCTTCAACCTGCCGCTCACCCGGCAGCTTGGCGTGACGCAGTCGATCGCCGGGGACTGGAAGCTCACGCAGCTCGGCTGGATCTTCACCATCGCCATCTTCGTGCTGGGCGTCTCGGCGGCGCTGTTCGGCAAGTGGGTGCAGGCGCAGGGGCCGCGCAAGAGCGGCCTGGTGGCGGCGGTGTGCTGGGGCACCGGCTTCGTCGTCGGGGCCCTCGGCATCCACACGCACCAGCTCTGGCTAGTCTACCTGGGCTACGGCGTCCTGGGCGGGTGCGGGCTGGGCATCGGGTACATCACGCCGGTCTCCACGTTGATCTCCTGGTTTCCCGACCGGCGCGGGATGTCCACCGGGATGGCGATCATGGGCTTCGGCGGCGGCGCGCTCATCGCCTCGCCGCTGTCCGATTTCCTGATGAAACACTTCTCCTCGCCGACGTCGACGGGCGTGGCGCGGACGTGGATCGTCCTTGGCATCTGCTACTTGATCTTCATGGTGGGCGGGGCCCTGGGCTACCGGCTGCCGGCGGCGGGCTGGAAACCGGCTGGCTGGGTCGAGCCGGCCGAGGCGATGATCCAGGAGGTGTTAAAGGGGACCATCACCGCCAGCGCAGCGGCGGGGTTCGTGGGCCTGCTCAGCCTGTTCAACATGCTGGGGCGTTTCCTGTGGGCCTCGCTGTCCGACAAGATCGGGCGCAAGGCCACCTATGCCTGCTTCTTCACGTTGGGGACGGCGCTGTACGCGCTGGTGCCGCTGACCGGGAGGCTGGGCAGCGTGCCGCTGTTCGTGGCCTGCTTCGCCGTCATCCTCAGCATGTACGGCGGCGGCTTCGCCACCGTGCCCGCTTATCTGGCCGACGTGTTCGGCACCAAGTATGTCAGCGCCGTGCACGGGCGCCTGCTGACCGCGTGGTCGGCCGCGGGGGTGCTGGGCCCCGTGCTGGTGAACTACATCCGCCAGGCGCAGATCGATCACGGCGTCCCCAAGTACCAGGCCTACAACGTCACGATGTACATCATGGCTGGCCTGCTGGTGATCGCGTTCTTCGCCAACTTGGCGGTGCGGCCGGTGGCCGAGCGTTATCAGGAGGGGGCGCGGCGGGTCGAGGCCAAGCCCGTGCTGACCTGAGGAGGAGCCATGACCGCGCAACATCCCGGCGACACGCGCGCGAGCAACAGTGTGGTGCTGGCGCTGGCCTGGCTGGCGGTGGGGCTGCCCCTCCTGTGGGGCGTGGCCCAGACCATCGGCAAGGCTGCGGCGCTGTTCCGTTGAGCACGGTGGCCGGCGGCGCCTGATACCAGCCAATCTTGTCGACGCTCCCCGTCCCACGCATACTGGGTGACGTGGACGAAGTATCAAACCTGAGCGAGGCCGACCGGCGGTGGCTGGCGGCCGACGAGGCGATCTGGGCGCGTTCGCACGAGATCGTGGCTCGTCACCCCCACCTCGACGTTAGCGGCGTCTACCACACCCTCAAGAATTTCGAGCGCTCTCCCGCCGAACGGCTCCGTCGCGGACTGGCTCATGCCCGACTCGGCCCTCAGCGAAGGTGAACGAAAGTTTCTCCTCGCCCTCAACCGGCGAGGCGTGCGCTTTTTGGTTGTCGGCATGAGCGGCGCTCTCATTCAAGGCGCGCGGGGGGCCACCGAGGATATCGATCTTTGGTTTGGAGAGCGTAACCATCGAGGTGGAAGGAGTTCCGCTTCGAACGTTGCCGCTACCGCGTATCCTGATCAGCAAGCGAGCCGCCGGCCGCCCGAAGGATCTCGCCCAGATTCCAGCCCTCGAGGAGGCCATCCTGGCCTCCTCGGAGCACTCGAAGACGCGTTGATTGGTCGTTCGCGGTGCCGCCAACCGGCCCGCGGCCGATCAGTTGAAGCTGATCCAGTTCAGGTTGATGCCGCCGCTGTCGAGCACGATCCGCACCAGGTGCGTGCCGGCCGGCACCGTCGTGGTCAGCGTCTTGGTCACCGTCTGCCACGTCTGCCAGCCGGTGGTGTTGGGCACGCTGATGGTGCCGCTGACGTTCACGCCGTCGACCTCGACGTGCAGGGTCTGGGCGGCGGTGCTGGCCACGCGCAGGTTGACGGTGCCGACGGTGGCGGCGTTGCTGGCGGTATAGACCAGATACTCCGTGGCCGCGGTCCAGCCGACGTTGAATCCGCCACCGGTGTCGGTGGTGGCCTCGATGTCCACCCCCTCGGTGGTCCGGTATTGCCCACCCTGGTTGGCGGCCTCCATGTCGTGATAGGCGATGCCTTCACCACCCAGGTCGAAATCCTCGGCCTGCACGGTGCCGGTCATGTTGCGCACGGTGCCGCCGAACGGCCCAGGGTTGGCGACGAACGTGAACCAGTTCACGTTGATGCCGCCGTTGGTGGTGTTGATGATGTCGAACGCCACGCGCACCACGTGGTTGCCGGCGGTGAAGAAGGCCTTCAGGTTCGCGGTCACCGTCTGCCAGGTCTGCCAGCCGTTGGTGTTCGGGATGGTGATCGCGCCGGTGACGTTCTTGCCGTCGACCTCCAGGTGCATGGTCTGCGCGGCGGTCATCGACGCCACGCGCAGGTTGACCTTGTAGCTGCCGGCGGTGGCGACGGTGACGCTGTAGTTCATCCACTCGCCGGTGGCGACGAAGCCGACGTTGAAGCCGCCGTTGGTGTCGGTGGTGGCTTCGATGTCGACGGCGTCCGCGGTGCGGTACTGGCCGCCCTGGTTGGCGGGCGTGGTGTCGTGGTACCCGGCCCCCTCGCCGTTGATGTCGAAGTCCTCGGCCTGGATGGTGCTGGTGATGCTGCGCGGGGTTCCGCCGAACGCCTGCGAGCTGCAGGTGGTCCCGCCGCAAACGCCGGCGGTGCACACGTCACCGCAGGTGCCGCTGTTGCCGTCGTTGCAGCCGGTGCCGTTCGGCGCCAGCGCGTCGACGGGGCACGCCATCGACGATCCGTTGCAGGTCTCGGCGGCGTCGCACTGGTTGGCGGCGGCGCGACAGACGGTTCCCGCCGCCTTCGGCCCGTCGGCGGGGCACGCCGCCGAGGAACCGGGGCAGCTCTCGGCCTGGTCGCACAGGTCGACCGCCGCGCGGCACACGGTGGTGTTGGGCACGAACGCGTCGGTGGGGCAGGCCGCCGACGATCCGTTGCAGGTCTCGGCGACGTCGCAGGGGCCGGCCGACGCGCGGCACTGGGTGCCGCTGGCGAAGTTGTCCGCCGGACAGACGCCGGAAGTGCCGTTGCAGGTCTCGGCCACGTCGCAGGGGCCGGCCGTCGCGCGGCAAGTGGTACCCGCCGCCACGACGTTGTCGGCCGGGCACGCCGTCGACGCGCCGTCGCAGGTCTCGGCGATGTCACAGTTGCCGACCGCCGTGCGGCAGACGGTGCTGCTTGGCAAGAACGTGTCGTTGGGGCAGGCGGCTGACGAGCCCGTGCAGGTCTCGGCCTGATCGCAGACGCCCGCCGACGCCCGACAGACCGTCGACGAGGGCGCGAACATGTCGGCCGGGCACGTCGTCGACGCGCCGGAGCAGACCTCCTGCGGATCGCAGATCCCGGCGGACGCGCGGCACACCGTGCCGGTGTTGCCGGCGACGTGGGTGCAGCTGCCGCTGGTGCAGGCGTCGACGGTGCAGGGATTGTTGTCGTTGCAGTCCGCCGCCGTCGTGCAGGTGGGCGTGTTCAGCGCGAACGTCAGGTTGTTCAGGTTGAACCCCGCCGCGATCTCGAAGACCCGCAGGACGTGGTTGCCCGCCGGCAGGGTGACGTTGTTCTTGGTGACGGTGGTCCAGGTCGTCCACGACCCGGTGGAGGGGACGGCGATGGCGCCGGTCAGATCGGCGGTGGTCTCCAGCTCGATGCGGAACGAACCACCGCCGGCCATCGACGCCGTGCGGGCGGTGATGTTGTACGTGCCGCCCGTGATGTTCACGCTGTACCGCAGCCATTCGCCGGCCGCCGTCCAGCCGATGTTGAACCCGCCGCCGACGTCGTTGGTGGCCTGGATGTCGACGCCACCGCTGCGATAGGCGCCGCCCTGGTTGGCGGCCTCGCTGTCGTGGTAGCCGGCGTTCTCGCCGCCGAAATCAAAGTTCTCGGCCTCGACGGTGCCGGGGAGCGCCACCGGCGCGCCCTTGAAGGGCGTGCCGCGCAGACCAAACACCGACACGCTGTTGGTGAATGAACCGACGTACACCTTGCCGTTGGCGATCACCGGCACGTTGTACTTGGCGAAGTTCAGCTGGTCGTCGTCGGCGCCGTTGCTGTTCCAGATCTCCGCGGCGGTCTCGGCGTTGAACGCGCGCAGGATGCCGGGCACCACCGCGTGGTTGGCGTCGCCCGACTTGGGGATGGTGGCCCAGAGGATGCCGCTGCCGGCGTTGGACCCGTTGGCCGACACCGCCATCATGCCGCCCGGCATGCCGACCGGCGGCAGCACGCTCCCCGACGCCTGAGGCGTGGAGTTGAACTTGCTGGTCGCCGAGTTGTAGCGGTACATGTTCAGGAAGTCGTTCTCGCCCCAGACGTACAGGTTCAGGCCGGCCGGGCTGACCCAGGCCACGGGCGCATTGTGGATGTGGTGGGTGTTGCTGGGCCGAGCGACGGTCTTGACCGCCTGGAACCACTGGTTGATCTGCGAGTCGTCACCAGGGAGCACGCCACCCAGGTTGCTGGTCTGGGTCAGGTAGACCTTGCCTTGCTTGCTGCCGACGAGGATCTGCGACGTGCCGGGCAGCGCCAGGCAGCCAGCCGAGCCCAGATCGTCGTCGTTGGCGTTCAGCGTGGACCAGTTCCCGGCCGTGAAGAAACTGGTGCGGGCCAGCGTGCTGGGCGACAGCTTCAGCAGCGAATTTCCAAAGTTGTTGCTGCCGTCAAAGCTGCCGTTGCCGGTGGCGGCGAAGATGTTGCCGGCGGCATCCACCACCGGGGCGGCGCCGCTCATCCAGATGCCGCCCAGGCCACCGTTCGCATAGATGATGCCGCCCGACAGGGCCAGCGCCGGGCGCTGGTTGTTGTTGACGGGGTTGAACGCGACGATACCGCCGCTGCTGCCGTCGCCGGTGCCGGGCACGCTGATGGTGCCGGTACCGCCGGCCGCGCCGCTGCCGATCACCGCCACCGCCGGGTTGCTGCTGCGGTCGGTGCCGTCGAGGATGTTGATGGCGCGCAGGCGCTGAACCGTGCCGGTGCCTTCGACCGTGCGGGTGACGAAGAACATCATGCCCGACGGAGCATCGATGACCGGCGTGCCGATGATGCCGATGTTGCCGCTGAAGTCGACGTAGTTGCCGCCGCAGGCCGAGGTCCCCACCTCGGTATGGGTGGTCGGGCGGCCGGTGCCGTTGAAGTTGCGCTGCCACAGCGGCGGGCCACCGACGTCGGCATCAAAGGCGTAGACGCTGTTGTTGACCGTCGCCACGTAGATGACGTTGCGGTTCCCGATCGCCATCGGCACCTGCGACGCATACAGGATGCCGGCGTAGACCTGGTCGTCGACGGAGACGTGGAACAGCTTGCCGAACGTGCTGGTGTTCACGTTGCTGGCCGTCAGGGTGGTCTCCTGAAGGTTGGCGCCGGTCCGCTGGTTGTTGTAGTTGCGGGTCAGCACGTTGACCGAGCCCAGCGTCAGCCCGGAAGACTGGCTGGCGAGCTCGGCGTCAGAGCCGTCGCCGATGCACGACAGCGACGAAACAAGTCCCAGCAGGGACAGCACGATCGCAACTGATGACGGGCGGACAGAGGACCGGGGGGCTGTTCGTGGCGTCATTTCGCGCTTTCCTCTCTACGTTGATAATGTGTAACGCGCGTAACGTATCACAACGTCCGGCGCGTCTGGACCAAGGTTTGACATCGCCGCACATTGTGCCACCTCTGCCGGAATAATCTTCTTGAGTTACAGGCAATTAGATCGTCTGAAAAAACCGAGCCGGTGCTCACGAATGGTCCGCTGGCAAGACCAATCAGCGGCACCTTCACCCACATCAAATCGACGACGATCAGACTCGCCCGGCAAGCGAACGGCGACCGATCCACGAAGGTGCGAGACGCGCTGACGGGCATCTCGGGCGAGACGTCGACGCTGCGTTTCGGTCTATGATGCCGCGCGATGAGGTGGGGGGCGTTTATCTTGAAAGCTTTGCGCGCGCGTAGCCTTTGGGTTCCACAGATCCTGCTGATCTTGTCGGCGAGCTTTCTGTTTGGCTGTCAGACCAGTCGAACCTGTCGCGACAAGACGCTTTTTGTCTCGATCTCCTTCGACGCCAGGACGCGGCCAGCGGACTCACTGGCCATCACGGTGACCCTCGGCGGCGGGCAGGCTCGCCACTTGCCGGCCATCTCGCGCCAGGCGAATCGCAGCGCCGACTCGGTCGAGCTGGTGCTGGATGATTACGCGCCCGGGCCGACGGTGATCGTGTCGGTCGACGCGATCATGACCAAGGCAGGGGCGAAGGTCGTGCTGGGAAGCAGCAGCATCATGTCGGCGTTGAAACCGGGATGCACCAGCATGAGCCTGGCCTTCGGCGCGACCGACGGAGGCTCCGACACGCCGACCGGCGACGACGGCGGCGATGCGCGTAGCGACGGGACCGGCGGCGACGTCGTCTGCACAGCCGGCGCTGTCTGCGTGCTGGCCGATAACCCCTGTCACGTCGGCCGCACAACCTGTGTTGAGCAGCGCGTGCGATCGGATGCAGCCGTGCAAGCTGGGAAGCACCAGCTGCTCGACGGGCAGTCCGGTCTGCATGGAGTCGGGCAATGCCGACGACGGATCGATGTGTGGAATGGGCACCGGCATGGTTTGCTCGTCGGGCGCCTGCGTTCAGTGCATGGCGGGCACCACCTGCACACCCACCAATCCCTGTCACAAGGGGACGCTGACCTGCGACGGGGGAACATCGTCCTGCAACGACACGGCACAGATGGTGGCCGACGGCGCGCCGTGCGGCGCCGGCCACGTCTGTTTCCAGGGCGCCTGTCAGGCGTGTGTGGCCAGCTCGCCTTGCGACGTGCCGGGCCAGCCTTGCCGGACGGGCCTGGTCGCCTGCAACACCGGCAAACCAGTCTGCGTCGACAACGCCAACGCCGCCAACGGCAAGATGTGCGACGCGGGCAAGGTCTGCAACAACGGCTCGTGCGCCGCCTGCGTGGAGAACGATCCGTGCGTGCCCGCGAACAAATGCCACCTGGGCCACCTCAGCTGCGGCACCGGGACGCCCGTCTGTGTCGACACCCAGACCGCGGTGGACAATGGCACCGGCTGCGGCGTCAATCAGGTCTGCAACGGCGGAAACTGCGCCAGCTGCCTGGCGGGACAGGACTGCACCCCGGCGTCCACCACCTGCCGGGTGGGCAAGACATCGTGCGCCTCGGGCTCATCATTGTGCGTGCAGTCGGGAAACGCGCCTCCCGGATCAACCTGTGGCAGCGGATTGGTCTGCGACGCGAATGGAGCGTGCGTCGCCTGCACCGTCGGGGCCTGCGTCCCGCCGCAGGCGCCCTGTCACAACGGCATGCTCTCCTGCGCCGGCGGCGCCTCGACCTGCATGGACCTGGGCACCAGCGTCGCGAACGGGACAGGCTGCGGCCAGGATCGCGTCTGCAAGGTGGGCAGCTGCGTCTCCTGCAAGGCGAGCGAGGTCTGTCAGCCGAACGGCAACCCTTGCGAGAACGGCCTGACCTCGTGCGATTCGGGCAGCTCGGTCTGCGTGAAGACAGCCAACGCCCCCGACGGAAAGACGTGCGGCATGGGCCAGGTCTGCAAGGCCGGTGTCTGCGTGACGTGCATGGACGGGACCGCCTGCACGCCGCCCAATGCGCCCTGCCACAAGGGAAGCCAGTCGTGCGCCACCGGTTCTCCCGTGTGCACCGACACCAGCGCCCCCGCCGACAACGGGACCGTCTGCGGCGCCAGTCTCGCCTGCGCCGGCGGTACCTGTTCCTGCACGCAGGGGACGTCGTGCCCGGTGGCGAACATGCCCTGCAAGACGGGCACGACCTCGTGCGCGACCGGCGCGTCGATCTGCAATCCCACCGGCGACGTGGCGAACGGATCGACGTGCGCGGCCGGCAAGCAGTGCATGGCTGGCGGCTGCGTCGCCAATCCGGGCTGCGGTGCATCGCCGGCCGAGAATTGCCCCTGCGCGACGGCATCGATGTTCGGTTGCGCGGGAAGCAAGCTGCTGGTGTGCACGACGATCACCGGCCTGTCGGGGTTGGCGTGGCAGCTCATGAGCACCTGCTCGGCCAGCCAGAGTTGCGACGCCGGCAGCGGGAGCTGTCGGACGCTGGCGCCGGACGCGCCTGTGATCGGGACAGCGTCGGTCAACGGCGTGAAGACGGCGCTGGTGACCTGGTCGGTCCCCGCCAACAACGGCGTGCCGATCGCCAGCTACGAGGTTCAGGATCAGAACGGCGCCTCTCGCGCGACTGTCTCGGGGGCAGCGGCAACCTCCGCCACCGCGACGGGCCTGACCGCGGGCAGCGCCTACACGTTCAAGGTCAGGGCCATCAACACCAGCAACGTCATGGGTCCGTTCTCCGCGCTCTCCAACTCGATCACCGCCGCGGACAAACCGGGGGCGCCCGGGTCGCCGTCCGCGTCACTGGGAGCGGGGCGGGTGGTGACGATCTCGTGGACGGCCGCGGCGGCGAACGGATCGGCCGTCACCGGCTACACGGTGCGGGAGGTCCAGAACCGCATCGCGAATATCGCCGCCGGCGCCAGCGCCACCTCGGCGATGACCGGCGCTCTCACGCCGGGCGTCGCGTACAGCTTCACCATCACGGCGACCAACGCACTGGGCGACGGGCCGGCCAGCGCGGCCACGGCGGCGGTGACGCCGACCTGCACAACGAAGCAACGGAGTATCGCCGCCTCCGATTCCATCAGCGTTCAATATGGCACGTCAGGGATGGTCGCGGCCGATGACAGCGTCTATGCCTTCAAGTTCTCCGACGCCAACTCCAACTTCGACCTCACCGGCTGGATGAAGTTCGATCTTGCGGCGATCCCGGCCACGGCCCAGGTGACGGCGCTGACGCTGTTCGTGGTTGCCCAGGCCACCAACCAGGGCTCGGGGCCCCCGACGGTCCAGGTCCTTTACAGCACGGCGGACGGCTGGCATCGGCAGGACCCTGTCCGGTCCGGCGGCGGCGCCCAGGACCGACAGCTTCACCATCAACACGGCGGCGCACGATTTTTCGACCGACGTCGCCGAGCCCTTGCACCTGCTCACCATCGGCGTGACCGGCACGACCAACGCCGGATACAATCTTTACTTCGGCAGCGATCCCCCGGCGGCGAACCTGCCCATCCTCCAGATCACGACGTGTGAGTGACGCCGCCCGGTCAGTTGCAACCGCCGATGCCCTGGGCGAGGTTGCAGTACATCGTCCGAGCGGCGCCGTCGGCGGCGGCGATGGCCAGGCACAGGTTGTCCGATCGGCAACCGCGCGCCGTCGTTGTTGCCGCCAGATACGCCGTGACGCAGTCCTGGCCCGCCACACCGCAGGGCGCGCCGATGGACCCGCAGAAGTAGGTCACGCCAAAGGCCTGACCAGGCGTGCGGTTCTGGCACGTCGTCGGCCCGCCCGAACCGGTATCACCCGTCTCTGACACATCTGTCTGTGACACATCCGTTGTGCCACCGTCGCCGCCGTCGGCGTGGTCGGCGCCGGCTCCGTCCTGGGCTGCATCACCCGCCGGTCCGGAATCGCCCGCGCCAGTGTCGCCGCCGGCGTGATCGGGCGCCATCGCGGTGTCCACCGGCACATCGGGCTGCCCTTGATCGGGCGGCACGTCGATGCCGGCGGCGTCGGCGCCGCCTGTCTCTGTGACATC
>WNFI01498588.1_pt1 | contig 10419 bp, 7 predicted proteins | sample 5400471 | NCBI WGS metagenome assembly WNFI01 (sample SAMN13153348, study PRJNA577476) | soil metagenome | isolation source: 100 cm saprolite on Douglas fir-dominated hillslope | place: USA:California | collected 2013-09-17 | reverse complement strand
TCGTATGAACAGGTGCGGTCGTTTGCGGAAATCATCGCGCGCGTGTCGGCGACTGAGCGGCCGGACTTGTTCACCACCCCGCGACCGGTGGCGCGCCGCGAGCAAGGCAAAGTGTATTTCGATTACTTGCAGATCGGCGAATCGAAGACCATCGCCGCGCCGTACGTGGTGCGCGCCTATCCCAGCGCACCCGTCGCCACTCCGCTGGCTTGGCGGGAAGTGGCCCCGGGCTTGATGCCCTCGCATTTCCATATCCGGAATGCGCTTGATCGGTTTGCGCGCGTGGGCGATTTATTCGAACCTGTGCTGCGAAAACCGCAGCGCCTGGAACTCGCGATCCAGAAGCTGGAGAAACTGGTCCAGCCGGGCGTCCGCTAGCTAGTGGCGGTGGGCGCGGCTATGGCCTTCGCTCACATCCACCGGAATCACGCAGCCACTTTCGGAAACAGCGCAGTTAACGTGCTCGAACTGCACGGTCGTGTGGCGGATATGGAAGCGGTCGCAGAGCACATCGTTGATGCGGCGAAGAGTGCGCTCGCTGGTCGAAGGCGGCAAGTCTTCAATTAGCACGTGGCAGCTCAGCGCACGCGTAGCCGAACCCAGGCTCCAGATGTGCAGGTCATGAACGTCCAGCACGCCTTCGACACCGCGCATGGCGGCGACTACAGACTGCAACTCCAGGCCACGCGGCAGACCTTCCAACAGAATATTCAGCGACTCTTTGATGATGTCCCACGCGGTCCAGATGATCAGAACGCCGATCAGAATGGAAAGCAGCGGATCGATTTCCTGCCAGCCCGTATAGCGAATGACGATGGCTCCGATGATGATGCCGATCAAACCCAGCAGGTCGCCCAGCATGTGCACAAATGCGCTGCGGATATTGATGTTGATGAATGCCGTCAAAACGCCGGCGCGATGATAGCCGAACGTCTTGACTTCGTTGGCCGGCTTGGCTTGCAGATAAAAGCCGAACCATGCCAGCAGCAGCGCCAGCGCGTCGGTAAAGTTGTGGCCGGCGTCGGAGAGCAGCGCCAGACTGTGGGCCTGGATTCCTGCGATGAATTCGACAAGCGCGAATACCGCGGTGGCCACCAGCGACCACCACAGAATGCGCCCGGTTCCGCCGCCGTGGTAATGCGAGTGCACGAAATCCTCTTCTCTTAGTTTAGCTCTGTATGAGAGGGATTTCGGCGAATTCCTCGTATGCCGTGTATGTCAACTTCCGGTTCCGGCAGAATCTTACGCCTGCCGCACGCCGATCTCGTGCTCGATGGCTCGGGCGATGCGCCGGCCGAAATCCTCCACCTGGGCCAGTTCCGGCCCCTCCACCATCACGCGAACCAGCGGCTCGGTTCCGGAAAACCGGACCAGCACGCGGCCCGTCGTACCCATGGCTTTTTCGCAGGCGCTGATCTCATGCTCCACGGCCAGCATCTCGGTAAGCGGCTTCTTTTCGCGCACGCGCACGTTGTAAAGCCTCTGCGGGTAGACGTGCAAATCAAGGGTTAGATCGTCGAGCGAGGCTTTCGCGCGCCGCATTGCTTCGAGCATACGAAGCGCAGTCAGCATCCCGTCGCCAGTAGTGGCATATTCGCGAAAAATTACGTGGCCGGATTGCTCGCCGCCCAGCACCGCGCCCTCCCGCACCATCTCCTCCAGCACGTACTTATCGCCGACAGGAGTGCGCAGCATGCGGATGCCGTCTTGCGCCAGCGCTCTCTCGAGGCCGAGGTTCGACATCACCGTAGCCACCACCATGTCCCCGGCCAGGTGTCCAGCCGACTTCAACGCGCGCGCCGCAATCAACAGCACCGCATCGCCATCCACGACCTTTCCGCTCTCCGAAACGAAAATCGAGCGGTCGGCGTCGCCATCGAACGCCACGCCAAGATCCGCGCGCCGCTCGACCACCGTCCGGCAAAGCTTTTCCACGTGCAACGCGCCGCAATTCAGATTGATGTTGCGCCCATCGGGATGGCAGCAGATCGCGCACACCTCGGCCCCGTTGCGCCGAAACAACTCTTCGGCGAGGCCGGATGCCGCGCCGTTGCCGCAATCGATTACCATACGGATGCCGTCGAAGCGAATCGGGACCGTCGACAGAAGGTAATCGATGTAGCGCTGGTCCAGGCCAGGGTCCACGGTTAGCGTCTTCGGCTGCCCTTCGCCCGTGTGTTGATCGAGCAGGCGGAAGATCTCCTGCTCGATGGCGTGTTCCTCCTCGTCGGGCAGCTTGAAGCCGGAATGGCCGAAGACTTTGAGGCCGTTATCCTGATACGGATTGTGGGAGGCCGAAATCATCACGCCCGCCACAAACTCATCCGCGCGCGTCAGATAAGCGATGCCCGGTGTGGTGATGACGCCGGCCAGGCGCGCGCGCACACCCCGTTCCGCCAGGCCTCCCGCCACCTGTTCCGCCATCCACGGTCCGGATTCGCGCGTATCCATCCCAATCACGATCTCGGGGTCCGGACTGAGGTGCCGCGCAGTATTGGCGAGCGCCATGCCGAACGCATGTACCGTACGCGCATCCAGCGGATACTCACCCGCCACGCCGCGGATGCCGTCCGTGCCGAACAGTTGCTTGCCCATTCCTATTTCTTTTTCACCGCCACGCGTACGGTAACCTGCGATGGAGATTGAAACCGCACCTGAGGTTCGGAAAGATAGCAGTTCACGCGGAACTGGCTGGTACTGAGGACACCGCCGATGTTGACGCGGTCGGTGACCACAGACGTAGTGCGCTCGACGCTCGACTCCGGCCCGGTAATCGTGAGCTTCGCGGGGGCCACTTCATAGCTCGCTATTGCATACCCTTCGCGCGGATCGGTAAATCGCGCTTCGACCGGCACCTCACGCACGGTCCGGCGCTCGAAGCGGAACCGCAACTGCGCCGGGATCACGCGAACCAACTGGATTCCGCGAGGAAGGCTTACGTTGCTCGGCTCGATAGTGAATGTGCGCTGGCCCGGCTGCAGCACCGATGAGAAATCGAGGACCACAGCCGAACGGGCGTCGCGCATATCCCGCAAGCGGCCGGCCGGCCCGCGCGTTTCGAGGACCACGTTCTCGACGAAATCGGATGTGATCTCCAGATCGTCCGGCACCCCTTTGTACTCCACTGGCACCGAGTGCAGCGTGGCCAGTTCCGGCTCGCTGGCCACCGACATCCACAACAGGACCGCCGCGCCGAGCGATAACAGTTTCCATCCGATATTTCGGGTGAAAATCGCGGTCCACATCAGCCGGCCTTCTCGACAGTTTTTGGGCTTTCTTCGGGCTGCGGGACAAATGAGCCCGCGGACGAGGACCCCGTTTTTCCCACGCCGAAGTGCGCGTTCACGCGCTCGTCCACTTCGCGCAGGCTCAACCCGCGATGAATTTCGCCGAAAGCGGCCACCGAGAGATCGCCCGTTTCTTCCGAAACGACGAGCGACAGGCAGTCGCTCTCCTCGGTGATGCCGATGGCCGCGCGGTGCCGCGTGCCAAGGTTCGCCGGCACGGCGGGATTGGTGGTCAACGGCAGAAAGCACGCGGCCGAGCTGACGCGATCCTTCTGCACGATTACGGCGCCGTCATGCAGTGCCGCGCCCGGGCGGAATATCGAAAGCAGCAGGTCGGCGGAGATTTCGGCGTCCAGCCGAACGCCGCTTTCCACAAATGTGCGCAACCCGATATCGCGCTCCAGCACGATCAGGGCGCCCGTCTTCTCCTGCGAAAATCTGCTCAATGCAAGCAAAATCTCGTCGATCGACTCCGGCCGCTTGAACCCCCGTCCCAGCCAGCGCTTGCGTCCGATGCGCGCCAGCGTGCGCCGGATCTCCGATTGGAACAGGATAATGACGGCGATGGCTGTGTAGGGCACGATGTAGGACAGAAGCGACCGCAGCGCCTCCAGGCCCGCCCACACCGCCAGCCCGTAAATCATCACCATGGTCAGAATGCCGAGCAGAATATGGCCGGCGCGGGTGCCGCGCACAATCATGAGCAGCTGGTAGATCAGAAATGCGACGAACAGGATGTCCAGAATGGCGAACAGGTTCAGCTTCGGTAATGACGGCGCGACTGGCAACAGAAGGAAAGACATGAAGCGGCTCGCAAACGCACCCCAGGGCTCAAAACTTAATCTTAACAGGTAGCTCGCGCGCGCCCGGCCGCAGAATGTCCATTTCAGGACGTATTTCCGGCCCTGAGTCGCTACAGGAAGTTGCTACAGTAAGTCGCTACAAGAAGACGCTATATTAAAAGTAACTTATGCCGTTCGTCCCCATTTCAGAGGCGATTGAGGAAATCCGCGCGGGGCGCATCTTGGTCGTGGTCGACGACGAGGACCGCGAAAACGAAGGCGATCTCACCATCGCCGCGGAAAAAGTCACGCCGGAAATCATCAACTTCATGGCCACGCACGGCCGCGGCCTGATCTGCCTGCCGCTGACGGCGGAGCGTTGCGATTACCTGCGTCTACCTCTGATTTCACCGCAGAACACGTCGAATTTCGGGACGGCATTCTGCGAATCGATTGACGCGCGCGAGGGCGTAACCACCGGTATCTCCGCGGCCGACCGCACGCGCACGATCCTGAGCGCTATCGCCCCCTCCACCCGGCCTTCCGACCTCGCCCGCCCCGGCCACATATTTCCGCTCCGCGCCCGCGAGGGCGGCGTACTGGTGCGCGCCGGCCAGACCGAGGCTTCCGTGGATTTGGCCCGGCTGGCCGGACTGGTACCCGCAGGGGTCATCTGCGAAATCATGAATCCCGATGGCACCATGGCGCGCGTGCCCGAGCTCGAGGGATTCTGCCGCCACCATGGCTTGAAAATGATCTCGGTCGCCCAGCTGATCCGCTACCGGCTAAAGCACGAGCGCTACATTCACCGCCGCGCCGAAGGCTGCATCGAGACCGAATTCGGCGAATTCCGCACTGTGGCGTACGCCAGCGATCTCAACCCTGAAATGCACCTGGCGCTGATCCGCGGTGAGCCGTCCGGACGCGAGAACGTGCTGGTCCGCATGCACTCCCATTGCGTTTACGGAGATGTGTTCGGCTCCAAATTCTGCGACTGCCAGCGGCTGGTGCGCGATTCGCTGCGCCGCATCGCCCAGGAGGGTACGGGAGTACTGGTCTACCTGCACCAGACCGGCCCCGGCTTCCGTATCGAGAAGGATGAGCGGGGCGCGTCCCGCATGGTCTCGCACGGCCGTGATTTCATGCATTACGCGGGTGCCGCCGGACAGCAGCAGCTTCAGCATGAAAGCGGCATCGGCGCTCAAATCCTTTCGGATCTTGGGTTGCACACCATCCGGCTGCTTACCAACCACCCCCGCAAAATCGTGGCGCTCGAAGGGTTCGGCATCGAAATCGTCGAGCAGGTGCCGGTTACGCCGGCGGCGGTCGAGACCGGGGATTGATCTTTTTGAAACTTTCGCGCCATGAGTTGCGTTTAAGCCAGGGAAAGGTTCGAACACCATGAACTTCCGCGCAGTACCCCCCACAATCGCTTTCTTACTCTTCGTCGGCCTGTTGCCGGCGGCCGATCCGCAGTTGGTCAGTCTTCTCATGCCAGATGCCAAAGTAGTGGCCGGCGTCAACGTGGAGCAGGCCAGGAACTCGCTGCTCGGCCAGTTCATGCTGACCCGCATGCAAAATGGCGATGAAGGCTTCGCCAAACTCGCCGCGACGATAGGCTTCGATCCCCGCCGCGATTTGCGCGAGGTGCTGATGGGCACAGTCGGACAACCCGGCCAGCAGGGCCTGGTACTGGCACGCGGGACCTTCGACGCGGCGCGCATTTTCGCCGCTGCACGCCTGGGCGGGCACACGGTCGAGACGTACAACGGAGTGGATATCCTCACCGGTAAGGGCGACTCGCTCACTCATGCCGTGACATTTCTGGACGGCTCGATCGCCGTGGCCGGCGACCTGGCCAGCGTCCACGCGGCCATTGACCGTCATTCCGCCGCCAACGGCGCCCTCGATCCGGCACTCGCGGCAAAGATCGATCAGCTGAGCAATTCGCAGGATGCCTGGTCGGTTTCGATAGTGCCGCTCGCCGCGCTCGCCAACCAGAAAGTCCCCGACACCAGACTGAACGGCATGCTGAACACCGACGTGGTGAAGTCCATCCTGCAAACCAGCGGCGGCATCAAACTGGGCGCCATCGTCCAGATATCGGGCGAAGCTGTGGCCAACTCCGACAAAAACGCCACCGCGCTGGCGGACGTCGTGCGCTTCCTCGGGTCCATGGTGCAGTCCAACGCTCCGGCAGCCAGCGCCGCGGCCATCACAGCGCTCGTCCAGAGCTTGGATGTGAAGGCGGACGGCAACACCGTGAAAGTGGCTCTCGCGATTCCCGAGCAACAGATCGAAGGGCTCGTCAATACCGTTGGGCAGCACCACGGTATCCACGGGAAGCTCTAGCTAGCAGGTGTTAGGTTTTAGGTGCCAGGTGTTAGCAGCCTCAAGATCTGCTGGCCGCTGACACCTGAACTAACACCTAAAACCTGGCACCTAACACCTCAGATAATCGTGAACGTATTCGCGTTCGACGGTGTCCCCGCGCTGTCGCCATTCGGGGTGTTAGGTTTTAGGTGCCAGGTGTTAGCAACCCCAAGATCTGCCGGCCGCTGACACCAGAACTAACACCTAAAACCTGGCACCTAACACCTCAGTTAATCGTGAACGTATTCGCGTTCGATGGCATGGGGGCGCTGTCGCCATTCGGGGTCTCGACGCGGACTACGCGCGCCCCCTTTGCAGCGCTGGCGACAATCTGCACGCTGCAAGTCACCTGTGTGCCCGCTGCGTTCACTTGAATACCGCTCACCTTGACATCGTCGCCGGACGATCCATGGCCCATCCCGGCCGGTTTGAAGTCGATGCTGGTCGCGCCAGTCAGATTCGTTCCGGTAATCGTCAACGTCAACGTAGAGCCAGCGCTGGCGCTCGATGGACTGAGCCCCGTGATGGCCGGTCCGTTGGTGGCCTGATCGTGGTCGTCGTGATTGTCGACGCCTCCACCCCCCATCTCATGTTCGGAGCGCACGCCGTTCACACGGCCCACCACCTGATTGGTATTCAGATCGACGAGCACGATGTCGCCGCTGCCCTCGCTCGTGACCAATAGCAGCTTATCCAGCGTATCGATGGCCAGCGCGCGCGCCCCCACGTCGACCTTTACCTTTGTCGTGGTGAACGTGACGTTGCCGCTGCCATCCACCGCGATCGGCGCGACGGTGATTGAGCCGCCGGACTGGTTGGCGAAGTAGGCGGTTGTGCCCCACACCGCCAGGTCACTGGATCCGCCGCTGCGATCGGGATTGACGGCGATCGCTGTGAATGTCCCTGTCGTAAGGTTCAGGACCAGCACTTTGCCCGTCGGGCCGGCGCTTGGCTCAGTGATCAGGGCTACGCCCAGCGAGGCGATCACCTGGATCGCCGCCGGACGCGCATTAGCGTCGAGCGTTATCGTCACCGCCGCGGCGGCCAGATTAGTCAGGTCGATGACGCTGACCGTTCCAGCATCTTGGTTAGTCACATAAGCTTTGTTGGTGGCCGAGTTGATGCTCACGCCGCGCGGACCGCGCTGCACGTCTACGGTGCCGGCGACCGTTTTGGCGGTCAGATCGATGACCGAGATATTATCCGTTTCCTGATTGACTACGGCGGCGAGATTGCCGTTGATGGCCACGCTCGAGGGACCGCCGCCTACGGTGACTTCGGCGAGCACGGTGTACGCGACCAGATCGAGAATCGCCGCCATGCCGCGGCTGCGCTCTGCCACCACAGCGAGCGTTCCGGCGGCATTCACTGCCACAGCAGTCGGTCCAGCGCCGTCGGTCAGGGCTATCGTCTTGATCACATTTCGCGCTTTGACGTCGAGGACGCGAACCACATCGTCATTCTCATCGGTCAACAGCGCCAGGCTGGTGTTTGGAATATACGCCAGGGCCGCGATTTCGCGACTCCGTTTGGTGTTCTCCTTCTGGGGAGGATCGTCACCTTGGCCTTTGTTCGGCAGGATCACGACTTCCACAATGTTGCTGGTCTTTCCGCCAGCGGTAATGGAAATTTCGACGCGCCCCGCGCCCGCCAGTTGCGGGGCTAATTGTACGTTGATCTGCTGCAGGCCTGGGCAGCACGGTGCGTCGCCGTAAAACTGAACCGTCACCGTTACGCCGCCAATCGTCACCACGGGGGCGCTCGAAAGATCAAGGCCAGTAGCGTAGATCGCCAGATACGTGGGATTCCCTGCGGTAGTCACGCTGAACGGCTGGACCGCAAAGGTCACTGCGTTTTGGATGGCGCCATCGCCCGTACCGCTGCTGCTCGTTGAAAAAATTCCGGGCGTGGATGGCCCGAGAACAATATTCTTGGTGAATGTTCCGGTCGACGACGTCAACGTCAGGGTCGCGGCCCCGGTCGGAATTGCAGGATCGATGCGCGAGTTCACCTGTCTCGGCGAGACATAGAACAGCGGCAGAGCGACGTTGCCGATCTTAACGGTTACCCCGCCCAGGGTGGTTGGCAGGTGGGCCGGATCCGTGGCCGCCGCCGTCGTATTCGTCAGATTCGATCCCAGAATGGAAATGATGCTTCCAGGAGCCAAACTCGTGTCTTCGAGGAACGATGCAGCGTTGACTACTCGGATCTTGGCTGTGTCCGCATGTAACATTTGCCAGGTCAGCAACAGGGCAACTGTAATTTTTTTCACACTAGTCTCCTGGAAATCGGTGCGATTTTATAAAGCATTCTCTCAGCGTGCAATTCATTCTCCAGGGACGCGGACTGGTGGGCAAGATTAACGATAGTTATGGTCGGGATCAGTTATCGCACTCTATTTCCGATGGCAGGTTCCGCTAAATTGGCCCAAGTGAAGAGCGACGGCGGGGATATCGACTCGAACGCCGGAAGCCGGCTGTGTCAAAATGGGCCAAGCGACATTCCAGATGCCACTGTTGGCGAATTGGTTGACTCATTCAGACAGCCTGATCTAACACCTAAAACCTGGCACCTGAATTTACCTACTTCAACAGATCCTTCACAAACCGCTCGTCCGATTCCTCGTGCGTACGGTGCAGGTATCCTTCAAGATGCGGCTGCACCTCTTGCATCCAATCCGTAGGGTCGCTCCACATGACTTCGCGCGGCGCTATCGCTTTCACGAGATCCTGCAGGTCCCAGCGGAGCGCGAAGCCGGGGATTATGGCATCGTGCAAGTCGTGGCTTAGGGGATTATCAAGCGCCGTCCGCAGGCTATACGGCGTGTGGTCGAGCCAGATGCGATGGATGCGCGGATCGATGGCGGCGGCCATCAGCAGCCAAACGCCCTGGACTCCGTGCGCGGCCGCGTAGATCGAATTCGTATCGACGTCGCTACGTGACGCGAGTTGGTCGATGCCGCGAATGATGTCTCCCGCGCGCATGCCTGCAAGGTCGCGGCCGATCATCAGCGCGCGGGTATTGGCGAGCCAGTCGCCCAGCAGTCTGCGGGTCTGGCCGGCGGGAACGCCTCGCGGCTCGAGCGACAGGACTACGTTTCCATTCCTAGCCAACTCCTCGGCAAGCGCCGGCGGACCATCCACCAGCAGCACTGCCGGTTTGCGTCCCGAACCAAAGCGGTGAAACAGTGTGCCTGAGATCCTCAGGCCCGGCTCGGTTTCGATGGAAATCTGCGAGCTAAGCCCGTTGCCGTTGACAATGGCGGACATCGTTTCCGGGCCCGGCAGCGCCGCTGCCTTCCGAATCTCCGCCAGCATCTCTTCGCGTCCGCCCGACGATTGTTTTCGCCGGAAATCTTCGCGGATCACCTCGTAGAGATCGCGGCCCTCGACCTGGCCGGACTCAGTAGCGCGCAAATCAAACGGCGCCGTCAGCTCGACCCGCTCCTCTTTCGCGCTTCCGTGGCCATCCTTCAGCCAGCGGATCATCCAGCTGTAGATCGCCTCGCGGTCCTCCAGCGGCGTGCCGTGGCCTCCCGGACCAATGGCCCACGCGATCTTGTCTTTGGCTCCGTACAGCCCGTACCAGTCCGACGCCTCCTGGTACGCGTGCCGCGCGCCCTCGATCGGAAAGAAGTCGCCCACTGTCGAAACAATCAGCCACGGCTTGGGAGCAAATAGCTCGACGTAATCCGCCAGATCCAGGCCCGCGGCGATGAAACCGGGAATGCTTTGCTCCGAATCGCCTGTCGGCCCGGTGAACAGCAGCCGGAATGTGCTCATGTAACACGCAGGCGCGGCCACCTTGATGCGCGGATCGAGCGCGGAAATATATGTCGTCACGGTGCCGCCGCCGGAGCAGCCCGTGCAGCCGACTTTTTCCGCGTCCACTTCGGGCCGGCTCAACAGATAATCCAGCGCACGTTTGGCGTCCCAGATGCGGAAGCGCGCGAAGCTTTCCCGGGCCAGCAGGCTCTG
>WNFI01382467.1_pt1 | contig 10419 bp, 6 predicted proteins | sample 5400471 | NCBI WGS metagenome assembly WNFI01 (sample SAMN13153348, study PRJNA577476) | soil metagenome | isolation source: 100 cm saprolite on Douglas fir-dominated hillslope | place: USA:California | collected 2013-09-17 | reverse complement strand
CGGCTGCTGTTGGAGCAGAAACCATTCTGGACTGGGATAGAAGGCTTTCGGGTCGATGGCGGTCTCGCCAGGGCACTCAACCTGCCGCAACCTGCCGGCGTCCTGGTTCAACGAGTTGCCGAACGATCGATTGCCGAGCGCTGTGGAATAAGGGCGGGAACGCTGCGCGCGACAATCGAAGGAGAAGAAATCATTCTGGGCGGAGACATCATTCTGGGAGTGAACGGAGTCGACGTCGCCACTGCTGAGAGCTTCGACGCCATCTATGCAAATTTCGCCAGGGTGAAACCGGGAGAAAATATAGTCATTACTATTTTTCGTCAGGGGAAGATTGTGAAGCTGGCACTCACTCCACTGCAATAATTTGCGTTGAACTTGAGGGGCTGGACTGAGTCAGAAGAGTTTTTGAGGTGTTGAAGCGATGCAACCGATTCGATTATCCATTGCGAGTACTTCACTAATTCGTGAGACAAGTAGGCCGTCAGAGAACATCAGGATCTGTGGCTGGCTCAGTCGCGTATTTGGTTGCTGGCATATGGAACTTAGTTGGCCATTCTCCAGCCAGGGTCAGACATACCGAGTCTGTCTTGCATGTGGAGCGCGCCGGCAATTCAATCCAAGTACTTGGAAGCTGCAGGGAAAATTCTATTACAACCTGCCCAAAGGGGCTCATTTGATGAAAGCAATTTGAGCCGCGATAACTCGCTCGACAACTCTCGATAAACGACCTTCAAGGTCGTCATTGTGCTCCGCAATTGCACGCAAGACCGGGACCATGGCTTCTATGGTTCGTCTTGCCCTTTTTAACCGAATCCCGCGGGCGAGCTTTTGGTCCTTCGGGCGCAGCTGCCAAGCTGGGCATTGCCCGATCTACCTTGGAGTCGAAAATCAGAACGCTGAAGATCGACGAGAATCGTTTCAAGGCTTCCAATCCATCATAAAAGAATAGTCAACTTAACCTGCTTTGCACGGCTCTGATGTTTTTGACCACGCAAAATGGAGGCGTACAATGCCGGCATGTTGACCTGCATCGACAGTTCGCAAGGTGAGCCATAATCTTGTTTTGATATAGGACAGAGTGAATCATGGGTGACTTCCTGGATAACACTCAGAGACATCCACCGCTTCGAGCAGAAATACAAACTGCTCTTAATCTGATTCCTGCGTTCGCGTGGTGCTGTAATCCATCCGGTGGGCTCACCTTCCTGAATGAACGAGGTGCGGATTACCTTGGTCTCCCGAAAGACCATCCTATCCGGCACGGCATCGATACTGGCGCAGAGTGGGATTCCCATATAGCTCTGTTACATCCTGACGACCACGAAGAGGCACGTAGAGTATGGTCAAACCTTCTACGCACCGGCTGCGCGGGTGATGTAAGTTTTCGAGTTCGTAACGCTGAAGGAGGGTACCGCTGGCATCTAAGCCGGGCCGAACCCGTCCGCGCGAGCGATGGAACGCTACTCTATTGGATCGGCGTCAATCTCGACATTGAAGACCGGAAACAAACAGAGTTCTACCTTGCGGATGGACAACGCCTGGCGCGCACAGGTAGCTGGGCCTTCAACGCTGCTGGATTCGACTACCGGTCTCCCGAGTTGTTCCGGATTTATGGCCTTGATCCGAGCGGCAAGCCACCGACCGTAGAAGAATATATGGAGCTAATCCACCCCGACGATCGCAAGTTCGTCGCGGAAACCATTCAGAAGATGTTTGCAGAGGGTCGCGGATTCGACTTCACGAAACGGATTGTGTGGCCAGATGGAGAGATTCGTCGCGTACGTTGCGTTGCCAGCCCGGCGACTCACGCTGGGGCAGTCGAGGAGTTTGTCGGGACAGGGATTGACGTCACCGAGTACGAACTCCTGACTCAGGAGCTCCAACGACGCGAAGCTTATCTGACCGAAGCCCAAAGACTGAGTCACACAGGCAGCTTCGGCTGGGATGTCTCAAACGGAGAGATCTACTGGTCTGTTGAAACCTTTCGAATATTCGAGCTCGACCCGAAAACAAAAATCACAACTGATCTAATTGTGCAGCGAACTCATCCGGATGACAGACAAACTGTCCAGCAAGTCCTCGAGCGTGCTTCAACTGAACGGAAAGAGTTCGCTCTTGAACATCGCACGTTGATGCCTGATGGATCTATCAAGTACCTCCAGGTCGTCGGTCGCCCTTCGACAGATGAGGGGCGCCGCTCCGAATTTGTGGGCGCGGTGACTGACATCACGGAACAGAGGCGGGCTGCAGAATCGCTACGGGAAAGTGAGTCCTATCTGGCCGAGGCGCAGAAACTCAGCCATACGGGCAGTTGGGCCTGGAGTCCCGAAAAGGATATCCGCTATTGGTCGGAAGAATGCTACCGCGTTCTGGGTTTCGACCTACAGGGTGGTCTGCCCCGAAACGAAGAATTGTTCCAACGGGTTCATCCCGACGATCAAGTTGAGCTTTCGGAAGTCACCCGGAAGGCCATCCGTGACAAGGTGGACGTTGAAATTGAATATCGAATCGTACATCCGAATGGGGCCGTCAGGGACATTCATAGCACTGGTCATCCTGTTCTCGGCCCGTCCGGCGACCTCATTGAACTAACGGGTACGGTGATCGACATCACCGAACGTAAACAGGTGGAGGAGGAGCTACGAGCCAGTGAGCAAAAATATCGACACCTCGTAGATACAACTCCGGCGTTTGTTCATACCGGTTTGCCTAATGGTGAACTCGATTTCTTTAACCGCGGCTGGCTGGAATATCTCGGCGTCCCTATAACAGATTTGCTCGGGTGGCGCTGGACCTCCGCAATCCATCCTGAAGACGTGGAAGCATTGGTTAGCGAGTGGCGCGCTGCGCTTGAATCCGAAGAACCTCTAGTGGCTGAGTCGCGCGTGCGGCGGGCTGACGGGGAATATCGCTGGTTCCTTCATCGTAAACAACCACAGCGCAACGAAGCCGGCGAGATCGTCAAATGGTACGGCTCGAGTATAGAAATCGAAGAGCGCAAAATTGCGGAAGAAACAATCCGCGAACAAGAAGCAGAACTTCGGCAGATTCTCGAGCTCATGCCGCAGCACATCGGCGTACTTGCTCCTGATGGAACTCCACTCTATTCAAATCATACTGCGCTCGAGTATTTCGGCATCAGGATGGAAGAATGGATCGCCCAAGAGACTCGGCTTGCTCTGGTTCATCCGGACGATCGCGAACACTTTCAGAGCGAAAGAAAGAAACGATTTCTCGAAGGGGCACCGCATGAATTCGAAGCTCGATTGCTGAGGCATGACGGCGCGTTTCGGTACTTTCTGTTCCGCCTGACTCCGCTCAAAGATGAACAGGGGCACATAACACGATGGTACGGCACAGCTACGGATATCGAAGATCGCAAACGGGCTGAAGAAGAAATACGAAAAGAGAACATTGCACTCCGTGAAGAGATAATCAAAGCATCGATGTTTGAAGAGATCGTCGGCAACTCGCCTGCTCTGCAGCAAGTGCTAATCCGTGTAGCAAAGGTGGCCCCAACAGACTCAACCGTACTAATCACGGGCGAGACAGGCACAGGCAAAGAGCTGTTTGCGCGCGCTATTCACAAGGCATCAAAGCGCTCCGATCGCGCATTCGTGAGCGTGAATTGCGCCGCCATTCCGCCGTCGTTAATTCCTTCGGAGTTATTCGGTCATGAAAAAGGCGCGTTCACAGGTGCAACTCAAAGCCGGCTTGGCCGTTTCGAATTGGCTGAAGGTGGCACGATATTTCTTGATGAAGTTGGTGAGCTTCAAGCGGAGACCCAGGTCGCGCTCCTGCGTGTGCTTCAAGAACGCGAATTTGAGCGCGTGGGCGGAAACAGATCGATCATGACAAACGTCCGAGTGATAGTCGCGACCAACCGTGACTTGCCGGCCGCCATAGCCGGCGGAACATTCCGCGAGGATCTTTTCTATCGCCTCAACGTGTTCCCCATTGAGATCCCTCCGTTGCGAGAGCGTAGAGAAGACATTCCGATGCTGGTCCAATACTTCATCGATCGCTATGCCAGAAAAGAAGGAAAGAATATCGGGCGGGTAAACAAGGAAACGCTCGATTTGTTTCAGCTGTACCCCTGGCCTGGCAACATTCGCGAGCTGCAGAACGTCGTGGAGCGTTCGGTCATCGTTTCCGAAGGCGAAAGTTTCTCGGTCGATGAGAGTTGGCTGTCGCGGCAGCCGTTGCGAACATCCCCAACGAGCCAGCATGAGCTTCGGCAAAGAGTTGCCGCTGAAGAGAAACAAGCGATTGAGTCGGCTCTCACGGAGTCCGGCGGGCGAGTTTTCGGTCCTGCAGGCGCAGCTGCCAAGCTGGGCATTGCCCGGTCAACTTTGGAGTCGAAAATTAGAACTCTGAAGATCGACAAGAATCGTTTCAAGGTCTCAAGTCCTTCCTAACAAAACTTTTAGACTCCTCAACCAGAGCCGACTGGAGCAAGCGTCCTCGCTTGCATTCAGCAGGGTCCGAACCTTGAGATGGGCAAGCGAGGACTCGTGCGCTCCAGTCAGCTTACGATTTGCCAGCAGAATGCGCTTGGTATGATGGATTCCCTCTGATGCTGGCTAACGGCACAAACAAGAGTTACACTGCGCGAAACCCGGAGAAGCTCGTGGCCCAAGCCAAACAGATTCGCATCCTTAGTGTCGAAGATCATCCCGTCTTTCGCCGGGGTCTGGCTACGATTATCGAGACAGAAACGGACATGGTTCTTGTTGGCCAGGCGGCAAACGGAGTTGAGGCAATCGCCGAGTTTCGTCGTCTTCGGCCAGACATCACGCTAATGGACCTCCGACTTCCGAGCACCAACGGTACCGATATCTTAATCGCAATTCGCGGAGAGTTTCCTAACGCACGAATTATTATGCTGTCCTCTTCAGACAGCGACGGCGAGATTCAGCGCGCGCTTCGTTCGGGAGCCTCTGGTTACGTTCTCAAAAGCATGCCATTGGATCAATTGCTCGCAGTGATCCGATCCGTTCATGGAGGCAAACGGCAGGTGCCGGCAGAGGTGGCCGCTCTTCTCGCAGAGCATTTGGGTGAAGAAGACCTCACGTCTCGTGAACTGCAGGTGCTGCAATTGATTCGTGACGGGTGCAAGAACAAACAGGTAGCCGATCAACTTTCAATTTCCGAAAATACTGTCAATTTTCATATCAAGAACCTGGTCGACAAACTTGGTGCAAACGATCGTACGCATGCGGTCACCATCGCAGTACGCCGCGGGCTGATGCCACTCTGATCGAGGGCAGTAGACCTACAGAAAACTATAGTGCTGCTGCTGAAGAGTCAGATGGCTTTCAAAGCTTCGGCGTGAGATATAGTCTGCACGGACCGTCCCCAGATCAGCCGCCGTGAACAATGGAAACAAGATTAGATGCCTGGTGCTCGCTACCCTCTGGTATTTGGTCTTAAGTGTTCCTGCCCTCGCGCTTGACCCTAACCAACCAGCGAACAGCTTTCTCCGCACTCACTTCACAACCGACGATGGCCTGCCTGGAGGAGTAGTAGATCAAACTGAGCAAACTAGTGGTGGATTTCTTTGGCTGATCACCAACGGCGCCAACCTGGTCCGCTTCGACGGAAAAACGTTCTATCGGTTCCAGCTACCACGGATGAGAACGCTGGCTGCCGCCCCTAATGGAGATCTCTGGATTGGTTCAAGTGAAGGGCTGATCCGGTTACCCTCTGCAAATCTAAATCAGTTCGCACTTACCGGATCGATTTCCTACCATCCCGGTCCCGGCAAAGCGAGCGAGATTACTTGTCTTCGATTCAGTAAGAGTGGGGCCCTGTGGGTAGGAACTAACGATGGGCTGTTTCGCTACGAAGGAGATCAGTTTGTAGCGGTTGGGCCACGAGTGGCCACGCGCGAAATCGAAGAAGCACCGGACGGACACTTGTTAGTCATAACCGACGAAGGGTTTGCAGAGATCGCCGACTCTGAGATTCTGCCTCACCCTAAACTCGCCGATCAACTGGGCGTAAAGGCCAAGGAGATATTTCACGTGCTCAGGGATAGTCACGGCAATACCTGGTACTGCACAGCGATGGGCGTCGCGCGTGAGACGGGTGGACGAATCGAGCGGCTGGGAACCTATGCTCCCCTTGGACGCGCAGCACCTCGTACGTATGAAGACGCGCAAGGGACGGTATGGATCGGAAAAGATGAAAGTCTATTTCGGGCGACCTCTACCGGCATTGAACTGGTGGCTGCCGGCATACAAGTGCGGTCGCTGTATGGGGATCACGATGGCGGCGTGTGGGTTGGCACAAATGGAGATGGATTATATCGGTTCAGAGACCGTGCGGTGCGAATGTTCACGAAAGAAGATGGGCTGCCCAACGATGTGATCCAGACGGTGCTCGCCGCGCATGACGGGACGGTTTGGATCGGAAATAATTGCGGCGGAATTTCGCGTTTTGACGGGACGCATTTTCAGACCTTTAACGAAAAGGACGGACTGACCAATAGTTGCGTTTGGGCCCTGGCCGAGGATGCCAACCACGATCTATGGATCGGGACCTGGGGCGGCGGTGCTTTTCATTATCACAACGGAGCATTTACTCAATATTCAAAGAACCAGGGAATGCCGGATGATCGAGTCACCAGCATCGTCGCGGCGCGAGACGGCTCTGTCTGGTTCGGCACGCGCGACGGTCTGACCCGGCTTAAGGATGGACAGCTTCGCACTTTTACTGCAGCTGACGGGCTATCAAATAATTTTATTTGGGGGGAATTCGAAGATCGGGCTGGAGTCATATGGATCGGAACAAGGCAGGGGGTTTATCGGCTGGTTGGCGATCGTTTTGAAAACTTCGCCTCGGCGCCCCGGTCATTGGCGACCCTTTTTGGAGAGGATCGAGATGGCGGGCTCTTTGTCGAGAACGACGGAGATGTCACACTTCGCCTCCACGATGCTCACGTTGATAGCATTAAGGAATTCGTTGCTTACGACATGGTGGAAACCGAGCAGGGGGATTTATGGTTCGGGGGCCTGCCCATATGCAGAGTGCCCGCTGGAGGCTTTGCGCAGTCGCGAAAGCGCGATGAGCCTCTGGATTATGAAGCATTTTCCACAGCCGATGGATTGGCTGCGGCACGGGTGACTACGCCGGGTCGCAGTGTGGCTCTAACCCCTAATGGCGTCCTTTGGGTGGCTACTGCGAAAGGGTTGGCCAGACTCGACCTGCATCGCCTTCCGATCACAAATACGAAGCCTTCCATCTATCTTAAAGACGTGACGATTGGTCGGAACACGCAACAGGCTGGCCACGACCTCGTGCTGCCGCGGGGAACCAATCACCTCGAGATTGACTTCGCGGCCATCGAAATCTCATCACCGGAAAAAATTCGTTTGCAATACCGGCTGGACGGCGTTGACTCGGAGTGGCTTGACGCGGCCGCAGCGAATCCACATGCGATCTACAGCAACATTCCCGTCGGAACACATTCATTGCACATTCGCGCGTGCAATCGGAATGGCATCTGGGACCGGCAGGGAGTGGTCTTTAGCATCACGCAGCAACCTTACTTCTATCAAGAACGCTGGTTCGTCCTCGCGATGTTCGCGCTCGGCATTCTCCTCGTTGGGCTTATTTACCGTTTGCGGGTGGGACAAATCTCCCGCCGGCTGAGCGCCCGCTTCGACGAACGTCTGGCTGAACGCACTCGCGTCGCACGCGAAATACATGACACCTTCCTGCAGACTGTCCAGGGAAGCAAGATGGTGGCGGATCATGCTTTGAAGGACCCGGCCGATCACGCGCGTATGGTGCGGGCGATGGGACAGCTGTCGACGTGGCTGCAACAGGCTACTGAAGAAGGACGCGCGGCGCTTAACTCTCTCCGCGCATCAACCACGGAAAAGAATGATCTGGCCGAAGCGTTTCGCCGCGCAATCGATGAATGTGGCAGAGCGACTCGTGCCAAGATATCGTTTTCCGTAGCTGGAGAGTCAAGAGAAATGCATCCGGTTGTTCGTGATGAAATCTACCGGATTGGTTATGAGGCAATTCGAAATTCCTGCGCACACTCAGGCGGTGACCGTCTTGAGGTAACGCTCAAGTATGGGCACGATCTAACGTTGTCCATCAGCGACAATGGCGAAGGCATCGACCCCGAAGTCGTAAAGAAAGGCAAGGAAGGTCATTTTGGGTTGCGCGGTATGAGAGAACGCGCTGAACGCATCGGAAGTAGATTCACCTTAGTCAGCCCTCCAGGGTCGGGCACCGCTATTACGCTAGTAGTTTCCGGTCGCATCGCCTTTCGCAGCGCACGTGCCAGCTGGTTGGAGCGTATCAAATCCATTTTCAATCCTAACTGAACTCACCCGTCAGTCCTACCAGTCTTTGAACCACAGAAAACTGCAGTCTGATTTCTACGGTAATTAGTGTGTCTCAAATTTCTTCACGAGCCTATCTTGTTGACCGTCGATTTTGATTGGTTGCAATCGCGCCGGCGCAGCGCCGATATCATCAAGTTTTGACCGTCGTGATTGACCGGAGTTTCGTCAATTGTCCGGGACTTCGGCATTCTTCTAAGTTCTCGTTGCTTCATTTTCAATGACTTACAAACGGCAGAGTAATTGCACTGTCACCTGCGAGGTTCAAACGAGACCCGATGTTAAGAATCCAGAGAGAAGCGAACGGACAAGTCGTCCTGAGAATCAGCGGTCGATTGGATGGAGAGAACTTAACCGAATTGAAAAAGCTACTCCAATCAGAGGAAGTAGGCCGGCTGATAGTCCTGGATTTGCAAGAACTAACGCTGGTGGACCAAGAGGCAGTCAGATTTTTGGAGGAATGCGATTCTAATGGCGTCGAGCTTCAAAATTGCGCGCCATACATCGGTGAGTGGATGGAAAGACAAAGGGACGGAAAGTAATTAAGAAAAGGAGAGACGTCATGCTTGCCGAAATGCGTAAACAGCAAGGTTTGTCGAAAACCCCCTTCTTTTTAAACCCCCAACTCAAATGTCTGCGTGCCCAGGAGTTCGATCAGGAGCTTTCGGCTCGCATCGTTGGTCAGGAAAATGCGATCCACGATATGAGCGGTCTCTACCAGCTCTTCCTCGCCGGGCTCAACCAGACGAACCGTCCACTCGGCACTTTGCTGTTTCTTGGTCCTACTGGATCCGGCAAAACGCGCGTGGTCGAGGCGGCGGCGGAAGTTCTCTTCGGCGATTCCAGATCAATCATCAAAATCGATTGTGCAGAGTTTCAGCACTCGCACGAGATCGCCAAGCTAATAGGCTCGCCGCCGGGATACCTGGGTCATCGTGAGACCTCGCCGCTGCTGACTCAGGAGAACCTGAATCGGTTTCACACGGACGATGTTCCGCTCTCGTTAGTTCTTTTTGACGAGATCGAGAAGGCCTCAGATGCATTATGGCAGCTCTTGCTTGGCGTACTGGATAAAGCAACGTTGACGTTAGGCGATAACCGTCGCGTTGATTTTTCGCGGACGGTGATCATTATGACCTCCAATCTGGGTGCGCGTGAGATATCGGACCTGGTGAAGGGGAACATCGGCTTCGCTGCGGCAAACAAACCGAATGGCTTGCCTGAAGACGCGAACTACATTGACGAGAAGATCCGGCGCACAGCCATTCAAGCGGCCAGCCGCAATTTCGCTCCCGAGTTCATGAACCGAATCGACAAAGTGGTGGTCTTTCACTCCCTTAATGAACAACACCTCCGCCAGATCCTCGAGTTGGAGCTGCGGGCGTTACAAGATCGAATCATGAGCTCGGGTAATACAAAGTTTGTCTTTCAGTGCTCAGATGCGGTGAAAGAGATGTTGTTACGTGAAGGCATCGACTACAAATACGGCGCGCGGCACTTGAAGCGTTCGATCGATCGGCTGCTGCTGCTTCCATTATCGAACCTCGTCGCTACCGAGCAGGTGACTTCTGGCGATGCCGTCTATGTAGATTTGAACGACAGTGGTAGCGATGTTGAATTCTCGAAACGTTACGATGACCGACCGATGAGCGACGCGGCCGTGGCTGCATTGGCAGCGGAATACGCCGGCTTCGTTGGCGCTCCGGCACAAAGTCAACTAATTGCGGCGACGGTCTGAAGCATCTGTTCGCAAACCAATGCATGGCTAAGGGGAGATTGAGATGAATAGCGCAGCAACAGTTCGGTCAGAGCCATCCGGTTACTTCCCGCAATCTGCGGCGAGTCGGCCGGTGACGGAGCGGACCGCCAAATTTGGCAGGCGGCAGAGATTGGCAGTCGCACCCACAGCGGTGAGCGATCTGTCGTTGATCTATCCCGAGGCTGTGGTCGCCTCAAGCCAACCCCTTGGATGGCAGAATCTGCGGGCATTTGAGATGCGGCAAACGATCTCGGAATGGAGCATGCCTCCGCTTGAGAATCACTGCATCGTGATCCA
>WNFI01382022.1_pt1 | contig 10420 bp, 7 predicted proteins | sample 5400471 | NCBI WGS metagenome assembly WNFI01 (sample SAMN13153348, study PRJNA577476) | soil metagenome | isolation source: 100 cm saprolite on Douglas fir-dominated hillslope | place: USA:California | collected 2013-09-17 | reverse complement strand
CGCGGCCAGCTCCCCATCGTCCGGCCGCAGGCTCACGGGTTGGCCGGCGGCGCGCAGGGCGCTCTTCACGTCCTTGAGGCCGCTGCCGGTCAGGACGACGAGCGCGGTCTCCCGCCGGCCCACGATCTTCTCCGCCACCGCGTGCCGCAGGCCGGCCAGGCCCGCGACCCCCGCGGGCTCGCCAAAGAGGCCGGCCAGGCCCCCCGCCTTCTGCATGGCCTCCAGGATGGCCTGGTCGGGAACGGCGACCAAAGCCCCTCCCGACTCCCGGACCGCCTTGAGCGCCTTGCGCCAATTGCGGGGATGACCCACGCAGATGCTGTCGGCTAGGGTCTCCGCGGGCCCGGGGATGAGGTCCCGGCCCTCGCGGAAGGCGTCCACCAAGGGCCGCGCCCCCTCCGCTTGCACGCCGAGCAGGCGGGGCAGACGGGGGATGAATCCGAGGGCGTGCATCTCCACCAGGCCCTTCCAGATCCCGGCCAACGTGCAGCCGTCCCCCACCGCCACCGCCACCCAGGCCGGCACCTCGCGACCGCACTGCTCGGCGATCTCCAGGCCGCAGGTCTTCTTGCCCTCCACCAGGGAGGGGTTCACGGCCGCGTTCCGGTTGTACCAGCCGTAGCGGTCGCAGGCCCGTTGGCAGAGCTCCCAGGTCTGGTCGTAGGTCCCCTTCACGCGGATGACGCGGGCGCCGAAGATCAGGAGCTGGGCCAGCTTCGGCTCGGGGGCGAAGTCGGGCACGAAGATGACGCAGGCCAGGCCCACACTGGCCGCCGCCCCCGCCAGCGACGAGGCGGCGTTCCCGGTGGAGGCGCACGCCACCACGCGGGCCCGGCGCGCGAGGGCCCGGGCCACGCCCACCACGCTCGCCCGGTCCTTGAACGAGCCCGTGGGGTTCCGCCCTTCGTCCTTGACGCGGAGGGAGCGGAGCCCCGCCCAGGCGGCGAGGCGCGGCTCATCAAGGATGGGCGTCCAGCCCGGGGAGAGGGGGGGGAGGCGGGCGCGGGCGGGGACGGGGAGCAGCTCGCGATAGCGCCAGACGCTGCGCGGGCGCGAGGCGAGGGCGCGCGGGTTCAGGGAGCGGCCGGCCCGCGCGAGGTCGAAGCCGATCTCGAGCACCCCCTCCGGACCGCAGGCCGGGCAGGGGCCGTCCAGCCCCCGGCGGTAGCGTCGCCCGCAGCGCAGACAGGCGAGGCCGGTGACGTAGGGCAGCCCCGTCACCCTCGGCGCTCGCGGATGCGGCGGTCGATCTCCCCCGCCCGCTCCTGATGCTCGACCCAGAACGCCGGGTCCTCCAGGGCGCGCAGCTCGGCCGGGGTCTTTCCCTGCTGCTCGACCCAGGTGAAGTACTTTTGGTTGTGCCAGCGGCGGCGGACCTCGGCCGTGCCCTCCAGGAGCCAGCCCTCCTTGGGGGCCCGAAAGCGCGAGAGCCGACGCCGCGCCCTCTCCGCGTCCATGGGGCCCAGTTCCTTGTCCAGCCTCTTGAGCACGGAAGGGTAACGGTCGAACCCGTCGGTGGCCACCGTGACCACCGCCTGCTTGGAGGTGAAGCGGTAGTGCCGGGCCGCGCGGATGGAGGCGAGGACGTTGCAGATCCCGCTGATTCCGAAGAAGTCCACGAGGCCCCGCGCGCGCCCGCCGTCGATCCCTTCCGATTCCAGCGTCGCCGTTCCCTCCTGGAGGAGCTGCAGGCCCTCCAGGCATTCTTGGTCGTCGACGCAGACCAGAAGGTCGGTGGCCCACACGTTGTGGATCCAGGTCACGTGCTTGTCGCCGATCCCTTCGATGCGGTGGGAACCAAAGCCCACGTTGAAGAGGGTCGGGCACTGCACCGGCTCTACCGCCACCGTGACCGCGGCGGGGGGGCTCCTCTTGATGCCCTCCCCCGCCGCGATCGTGCCCGCCGAGCCGGGGGCGGAGACGAAGGCTCCGATCTCGAGGCCCTGCCCTTCGGCCACCTCCCGCGCCGCGGCCGCGGTGCAGTGGAAATGGAAGCGGTAGTTCCCGAACTCCTCGAACTGGTTCAGGATCCGGTTCGCGGGAACCGCCTTGAGCGCGCGCACCCGGTCATAGATCTCCTTGACGTTCGACTCCGAGCCGGGGGTGGTCACGACCTCCGCGCCGTAGCCCCGGATCTTCTCAAACCGCTCCGCGCTCATCTCCTCGGGCAGGACCACCAGGGAGCGGTAGCCCAGGCGGGGCCCCACCCAGGCCCCCCCGATCCCAAAGTTCCCGGTGGAGGGGAAGACCAGGGTGTGGAGCCCGGGGGCGCAGACCCCTTCGAGCTGCTTCTCGACCAGGATCGAGTAGGCGGCCCCCACCTTGTGGGAGCCGGTGGGAAAGCAGCGACCGGAGAGGACCACGATGGGGGCGGGGACGCCGGTCAGGGCCTCGGGGAGGACGGTGAAGGGCACCGCCCCCTCCGCCCGCCAGGAGAGGTTCCAGAGGTTCGCGGGGTCGAGCGGCCGCGCCCGGGCCCCGCGCGCGCTTTCCCGCAGCGCGGGGGGGAGGAGGGCAGGGTCCCCCATCTCGGCGAACGTGGGACCGTAGAGCATGGAGCTCAAAAGCATGGACGACCCGCTCCCCACAATCAAGCCGTGACCCGGGGTTATGATAGGCGCGGAGCCGCCCCGCGCGGGGAATCAGATGCCCATCCAGTTCGGCCTCAACGGCCAGATGCGCGCGATCGAGCCCGAGCCGGGGGTATCCCTGCTCGATGTCCTGCGCGACCGCTGCGGCATCCACTCCCTCAAGGACGGTTGCCAACCCCAGGGACAGTGCGGCTGCTGCCTGGCCCTGATCGACGGCAGTCCCCTCGTCACCTGCGCGGTGGAGGCGCGGCGGGTCGCGGGCAAGCAGGTCCTGACCGTGGAAGGCCTGAGCGCCGAGGAGCGGCAGGCCACCGCCCAGGCGTTTGTGGCCGTGGGCGGCCTCCAATGCGGCTTCTGCATCCCCGGGATCGCGCTGCGGGCCAAGCACCTCCTGGATCGGAAGCCGGATCCCAGCCGGGAGGAGATCGCGCTCGCCATCGACGGCCACCTCTGCCGGTGCACGGGCTACGTGAAGATCCTCGACGCGGTGGAGCTCATGGCCCGGGCCCGGCGGGGAGAACCGCTCCCCGAGCCGTGCGCGGGGCGGGTGGGGGAATCCCTGGCGCGCTACCAGGGGTCGGACCTCGTCCTGGGGGAGCGGCCCTACGTGGCGGACATGACGCGGGACGGCCTGCTCCACGGGGCGCTCGTCCTCTCCGCCCACGCCCGCGCGCGCGTCGTCCGCCTGGATACCGCTAAGGCGCGGGCGGTGCCCGGAGTGCGGGCGATCGTCACCGCCGCCGACGTGCCCGGCGAGCGCTGGTACGGCCTGCTCTACGACGACTGGCCGGGCTTCGTGGCCGTGGGCGAGGAGGTGCGCTGCGTGGGCGACGTCCTCGCCGCGGTGGCGGCGGACGACGCCCGCACCGCCCGGCGGGCGGCGGCGCTGGTCGAGGTCGACTACGAGCCCCTCCCCGCCGTCCTGGACCCGGAGGCGGCCCTGGACGAGAGCGCCCCCCGGGTGAATCCCAAACACGCGAACCTGCTCTCCCGCTCCGTTATCAACCGGGGGGACGCGCAGGCCGCGCTGGCCGCGAGCGCGCACGTGGTGACCGGCACCTGGCAGACCCAGCGCGTCGAGCACCTCTTCCTGGAGCCCGAGGCGGCGCTGGTGGAGCCCCGGCCGGGGGGAGACCTCGCGATGTACAGCCAGGGCCAGGGCGTCTTCGACGACCGGCGGCAAGTGGCCCGCTTCCTGGGGATGCCCGAGGAACGGCTCCTGGTGGAGCTGGTCCCGAACGGGGGGGCCTTCGGGGGCAAGGAGGACATGTCGGTCCAGGCCCAGACCGCGCTCCTGGCCCGGGTCTCCGGGCGCCCGGTGCTCCTGGTCCTGAACCGCGAGGAATCGATCCGCATGCACCCCAAGCGGCACCCGATCACCCTGCGCTACACGGTGGGCTGCGACGCGGGGGGAAGGCTGACCGCGGTCAAGGCCCGGATGCTGGGCGACTCCGGGGCCTACGCCTCCGTGGGGGGCAAGGTCCTGGAGCGCGCGGCCGGCCACGCCTGCGGCCCCTACCGGGTGCCGAATGTCGACGTGGAGTCCGTCGCCGCCTACACCAACAATCCGCCCTGCGGAGCCATGCGCGGCTTCGGGGCCAATCAATCCGCCTTCGCCATGGAGGGCTGCCTTGACCTTTTGGCCCAGAAGGCGGGGCTCGACGGCTGGGAGATCCGCCGCCGCAACGTGGTTTTGGTGGGCGACCTCTCCACCACCGGCCAGGTGCTCGACAAGTCGGTGGGGATCTCCAAGACGCTGGAGGCGGTGAAGGGCGTCTACTACGAAGCGCGGCGGGCGGGGCGGGCGGTGGGGATCGCCTGCGGGATGAAGAACAGCGGCATCGGCAACGGGGTGGCGGAGTGGGGCAAGTGCCGCCTGGTCGTGGAGGAGGACGGCACCGTCTCCCTCTACAACGGCTACACGGAGATGGGCCAGGGTCTGCTCACCGTGCTCGTGCAGTTCGCGGTGGAGGTGACCGGCCTCCCCGCCTCCGTCTTCCGCCCCAAGGTGGACTCCACCTTTGCCCTCGGCTGCGGCCAGACCACCGGCTCCCGGGCCACCCTTTTCGGGGGCCGGGCGGTGATGAGCGCGGCGCGCAAGCTGGACGCGGACCTCAAAGGGGGTTCGACCCTCGCCGACCTCAAGGGCCGGATCTACGCCGCGGACGAGGTCGTCTCCGACACCACCGCCTTGGGCGCGCCCGGGCCCAAGGTGAAGACCCACACCACCTACTCCTACGCCACCCAGGTGTGCGTCCTCGACGCCGAGGGGCGCGTCGAGCACTTCGTGGCCGCCCACGACGTGGGCCGGGTGGTGAACCCCGCCCTCTGCGCCGGGCAGCTGGAGGGCTCGATCCATATGGGCCTGGGCTATGCCCTCACCGAGGAGCTGCCCTGCGAGGACGGGATGCCCGTCACCTTCAAGCTGCGCGAGATCGGGGTGCTGCGCGCGCGCGACATGCCGCGTACGGAGATCATCCTGGTCGAGGAGCCGGAGCCGGAAGGGCCGCTGGGGGCCAAGGGCGTGGGCGAGATCGGGCTCGTGCCCACCGCGGGCGCGGTGGCGGGAGCGCTCGAGGCCTTCGACGGCAAGAGGCGCTACCGCCTGCCCATGAAGGATTCGCCGGCGGCGCGGGCCATGAGCGTGGGCCGCATCCGTTCCCGGAACGGAGGCGGGCGCTGAGCCCGCCGGCCTCCCCGAAGCCAGCCGAAGCGCCGGCCCGGGACAAGGCGGAGGATCCCCTGGACACCCCCCTGCCCGAGGTCATCCGCGCCTATGACGCGGATGCGCCGCTGGAGCGAGCCTTCACCATCCCCGCTCCCTGGTACGTGGACCCCCGGGTCGCGGACCTCGAGCGGCGGGCGGTCTTTGGCGCCCACTGGCACATGGCGGCCCGGGCGGACCAGCTCCGGGAGACGGGACAGTTCGTCACCACCGAGGTGGGGGGAGAGCCGGTGGTGGTCGTGCGCGGAGGCGACGGCGTGCTCCGGGGCTTCTTCAACGTCTGCCGCCACCACGCGGCCGCGGTCATGACCGAGCCGGAGGGCCGGGCCGGCGTCCTGCGCTGCCCCTATCACGGCTGGACCTACTCTCTGGAGGGCGCTCTCCGGGGGGTGCCCGATTTCGACGGCGTCTGCGACTTCGACCGCGCCCAGACCGGGCTCTTGCCGCTGGCGGTGGACACCTGGGAGGGATTCGTGTTCGTGAAGCTGGATCCGGGCGGTCCCTCCCTGAAGGAGCACCTCGGAGGGATGGCCGACCTGGTGGCGCCCCTGGGCCTGGCCGGGCTCACCTTCGTGGAACGACGGGTCTACACGTTCAACTGCAACTGGAAGGTTTTCGTGGACAACTACCTGGACGGCGGCTACCACATCCCCCACCTCCACAAAGGACTGAACAGCGTGCTCGAGTACAAGGACTACACCATCGAGACCGGCGAGCGCTTCTGCCTGCAGTCGAGCCCCCTGTCGGCGGGCGACGACCAGGCGGTGGCCGCGGTGCGGCAGGGCGAGAGGGCCCTGTATTTCTGGCTCCACCCCAACTTCATGCTGAACTGGTACGAGGGAGTGATGGACACCAACCTCGTATTGGCCCGGGGCCTCGACCGAACCTTGGTTGTCTTCGACTTCTATTTCGCCGACGTGTCCCCCGCCGCGGCGGAGCGGAACCGGAAGAGCATCGACGTGGGCCAGCGCATCCAGGACGAGGACCAGGCGATTTGCGAGTCGGTGCAGCGCGGGCTCCGCTCGCGGGCCTACGGGGCCGGCCGCCTCTCTCTGCGGCGCGAGGCGGGCGAGCACCTCTTCCACCGCCTGCTCGCCGCCGACCTTGGGGCCGGGCTCGCGGGTAGCCGGACGTGACCGGGGGGGAACGCCGCCAGTCCATCCGGATGGGGCTGGCCCTGCCCATGCGGGTGCAGGGCTTCGAGGCCGACGGGAGCACCTGGGAGGAGGCCACCACCACCGACGACATCTCCGAAGGCGGCTGCTCCTTCCCCGTCTCCCGCAGGGTGGAGTTGGGCCAGGTCCTCCTCCTCTTCCTTCCCTTCCCCAAGCGCCTCCGTCAGTACGACCCCAACGAGAGCGCCTACCGGGTGTACGCGCTGGTACGGGGCCTGGTCCACCGGCCCGACCGGCCCCGGGTGGGGGTGATGCTCTTCGGCAAGTACCCCCCCCGGGGCTTCGAGGAGAAGCCGTCTCGGCGGTACCTCCTGCCCTCAGATCTCCCGCCGCCTCTGGACGGCCCCGGCTCCCCCGACCGGGCGGCATCCGCGCCGGATATGCCCTCTCCCCCTCCCCACCCGGTGGCCACCGCCCCCGAACGGCGCTCCTCCGCCCGCTTCCACCGCTTGGTCGACTTCACGCTGCAGCAGGTGGACGAGTGGGGCGCGGTGCTGCAGGAGGAGCTGACCGTGGCCGACAACCTGGCCAAGGGCGGCGCCCACGTGCTCACCTCGCTGGAATTCATGAAGGGGGACGTCGTCCTCCTGCGGCAAGCGGGCGGGGACTTCGAAACCCGGGCCGAGGTGCGGGACGTGCTCACCGGCGAGGACGGGCTGCGCCGCCTGCACTTGAAGTTCCTGGACCGCGAAGCCCCCGACGGGTTGCTTCGGCCGCTCTGACCGCGGGCTTCAGATCATGGCTTCCCGGCGCACGGTGTCGCGCCGGGAGCGGTAGAAGGCCACCAGCCGGGGCACGTACTCCTCGAGGGGCGGGCAGCGCACGCCCAGGGCCTCCAGGTCAGTGGTGGCCTGCGTGGCATCGTGGCGCACGTCGTCGTCGAAGTACTCCAGGGCCTCGACCGGCATCCCGAAGAACCGCTGGACGACGCGGGGCCGGAACAAGAGCCGGGCCAACCCCAGAGGCACGGGCAGGTAGACGAACTGCTTGCCGAGAGCCCGGGCAAAGATCTCGCTGAGCTCCCGGGCGGAGTGGGGACGGGGGTCGGTCAGGTGGTAGGTCTTGCCCTCGCTCAGGGGCGCCGCGGAGAGGCGGGCCAGCGCCTCCACCACGAAATCCACCGGAACCACATTCACGGTGCCGCGGCCATGGCCCAGGCGGATGAAGGCGCCGGGGGAGGGCATCCTCTCCATCGCCCGCAGGACGAAGTAGGGACCGTCGAACTTGCCCGTCTCTCCGGTGCGGGAATCCCCCACCACCACCCCCGGCCGGTAGATGGTGCGGGGCACGCGGCTCCGCACCACCTCCACCTCGGCCTGGAACTTCGTCTCCTCGTAGTGGTTCTTGAAGCCCTGACCCACGTCCAGGTCCGACTCCCGGAAGAGGCCTTTGGCCCGGCCGGAGACGTAGGCGGTGGAGACGTAGTGGAGGCGGGAAAAACGCGGGGCTTCCTGCAGGAAGTCGAGGACGTTCCGCGTCCCCTCCACGTTGATCCGGTGGCCCACTTCCTGCGAGACCGCGAGGTCGTAGACGGCGGCCAGGTGGTAGGCCTCGCGCAGGCGCCCCGTAAGCTCCCGGGCCGGCCCCGGATCCAGGCCCAGGCCCGGCCGGGTGATGTCTCCCCGCACGAGTCCGAGGCGGCCCTCGGTGTGGGGATGGTCCTCCGCGATGGCCTTGACCGCGGCCCCCGCGGGCTCGAGGAACTTCTCTTGCACCAGGCACCGGACGCGGGCCCGGGGCCTGAGCTCCAAGATCCGGGGCAGGAGGCGCAGGCCGATGAAGCCGGGGAAGCCGGTGAAGAGGATGGTCTCCGCCTCCTCTTGCTCTCGGTCGGGGCCGGTCGGCGGGGGCATCGGGGCCTATCCTATCCCCAGCCGCACGCCTCCCCCGAGCCTCGGTCCCTCTCCCCGACGTGCGCGGGAGCGATGATTACCCAGCCGTGCCAGCTCGGCATGTAAGTTGTGAAGGCACTACAGTTAGGGAACGGGTTCTGGCGGGACCACCCGGAATGCGCCCGGGCGGCAGAAAGACCTGGAGTCACTGAACGTGCTGCTAAGGCCGGAGGGTCACCGCAATGAGTCCGAGGTTGCGCTCGTGGCGGTAGCGGTCGTTGGCAAAGTCCAGCGGCCGTGTCGTCGTGTACTCCGAGCGAAAATGGCTGTAGCCGGCGCGGATGGCCCACCGTTCGCTCCACCAGTAGGCAAGGAAGAACTCCGAGTCGAGCTGTCCTCGGTCCGGTTTGCCGCCTTGCAGCAGATCGAAGGAGGAGACCTCCGCCCGCTGGCGGCCCGAGAAGCCGGGACTCCCGGAAACGTACTCGCCCGTCCTCGCCGGGCCGAAGCCCACGCCAATCAGGTCGATGTCGAAGCCGGCTTCGACCTTACGAAGGAAGCGATACTTAATCTGGAACTCCAGGTTCAGCGAGTGCGTCCGGGCGTCGGAAACCTTGAGGGTGTTGATCTTGTTCTGTCCGATCAGCTCGGCGTCTGCTGTCGCGTAGGCCAGATCCTGCCCGCCGAACAACGAGGCCAGGCGCAAGCCGAAACCAGCCTTCAAGCGCTCGGACTTCCCGAAGCCGCGGAAGTGATTCCACGATACAACCCCCGTCGCCTTTGACGGGCCCACTCCCACGGCAAGGTCTACCGTCTGCGAGTAGGCGGAGCGACGCTCCTCCGCAGCCGCTGGCCCGCCTGGGGCGAGTGCGATCGCAACCCATGCCCCAAGGCACGATCCGACTCCGGTGCGGAATATCCGCGGGAAGCCCTTCAAGCGCCCTCCTGGCCGGCAGCCTGGCCCCCGGCCGGCGTTACCTCCTTGGTATATCGACCCTCTGACGCCGTTTTATTCCGTAGGGCGACAGCACCCGCACCCGCGGGGCGCCGATCGGCGACCCCTGGGCCACATCGCGTATGCTGTCCAGGTCAGTAGGTGGTAGGCGGCGATGTATGAGGCGGGAAGAAAAACGACCCGCGGGTCGTTTTAAGGCTTGGAGGCGGGCATCGGGGAGCCATCCGGTTTGCCTAGAAACAAAGGGAGACACGTGATTCAGGTTTCCGGACGCTGGGGCGACCGGTAGGAGACCGCCAATGTCTCTTCCGAGTGTGACTCTGACGGTCTTGCTCCTGGCGATGGCGCAGTCAACGCCGCGGGGGCCGAACACCTCTCCGGCCGTGGATCCGGCGACCCTGGGTCCTTCCATCGGGCAGGTGATCCCTCCGTTCCAGGCGCCGGACCAGGAAGGCCGTCTCCGAGACTTCTCTTCGCTCGTGGGGCCGAACGGCCTGGTGGTGGTCTTCTTCCGCTCGGCCGATTGGTGACCGTACTGCAAGGTCCAGCTCGTGGAGCTGGAGAGCCAGCGTGAATCCCTCCGCAGGCGTGGCCTGGGGCTCGCAGCCCTGAGCTACGACAGCATCGCGATCCTCAAGGACTTCGCAATGCGCAAGGAGATCAAGTTCCCGCTGCTGTCCGACCCCGAATCCAAAGTGATTCGGGCGTTTGGCATCTTGAACGACACTGACTACCCGCCGGGGCAATTGGCCCACGGCGTTCCATATCCCGGGACCCTTGTCACCGATGCGAATGGGATCGTCCGCTCCAAGTTCTTCGAGAAGACCTACGTCGAACGCCGCACGGCCGCCAGCATCCTGACTCTGGCTGGTGAGACGACCGATGCCTCGCTGAGCGAGACCAACACGCCGACGTTCACGCTCCGTACTTCATCGAGCAACGCCGAGGCGGCGCCGGGCCAGCGCGTTACTCTCGTCCTTGACCTCGGGCTGAGACCGACGATGCACGCCTATGCCCCCGGTGTTCAGGGCTACCGTCCATTACGCCTGGTCCTGGATCCGCAATCCCTCGTGACCGTCCACGAGGCAAGGTTCCCGCCGCCTCGCTCCTATCACTTCCAACCCCTCGACGAGACCGTCCCA
>WNFI01062841.1_pt1 | contig 10420 bp, 10 predicted proteins | sample 5400471 | NCBI WGS metagenome assembly WNFI01 (sample SAMN13153348, study PRJNA577476) | soil metagenome | isolation source: 100 cm saprolite on Douglas fir-dominated hillslope | place: USA:California | collected 2013-09-17 | reverse complement strand
CGATCACAAGCGCCATGTCGCTCGCGACCGAAGTCGCCAGCCGGCGCGTGATCAGCGACCAGTGCCGATCGAAGAAGACGAAGGTCGCGACCACCTGCACGATCACCAAGGGCGCGATGATGATCAACAGCGAGCGGCCGAACAGGCTGAAAGGGAGCAGACGCTTCAGCATGGTCAATCGATCCGGAGCACGTATCCCTTGCCGCGCACGGTCTGCAGATAGCGCGGGAATTTCGGGTCCGCCTCGATCTTACGCCGAAGCCGGGTGATCTGCACGTCGACGGTTCTGAGGCTGATGCCGCTGTCGCGGTCGGCCAGGTCCTCGCGGCCGATGATCTGGCCCGGCTGCCGGGCGAAGGCCTTGAGCAGGCTGAGCTCGGCCTGGGTCAGCCGGAGCGGCGCCTCGCCGAGCTTGAGCTCGCCGCGCTCAGCATCGAAGCGATAGGCGCCGAAGCGGAGCTCCGGGGAGGCGGCCAGGCTGGGGCGCGCCCGGCGCAGGATGTTCTGCAGGCGCAGCACCAGCTCGCGCGGCTCGAACGGCTTCGCCAGATAATCGTCGGCGCCGCTGCCGAGCCCGTCGATGCGATCCCTGGCCTCGGCCATCGCGGTCAGGAGCAGGATCGGCACCGTCCCCTGGCGACGCAGCTCGCGGGTGAGCTCGATGCCGCTCTCGCCCGGCATCATCACGTCGAGCACGATCAGGTCGAAGGCGACGCTGGCAAGGCGCTGGCGAGCTTCGGTGGCACTGCCGGCGACCGTCACTCGAAAGCCGTTGTCACCGAGATAGCGCCGGAGCAGCTCGCGCAGCCTGGTATCGTCGTCGACCACCAAGAGATGCGGAAGGTCTTCGCTCATCGGCGTCGATGATAGCATTTCAGCCGCTGGAATCAGGTTCGCCCACCCTCAGCGTTTCGGCGCCGGCGGGCCTTTGATGAACTTGCGGCGGTCGGCCTCGTCGATCATGCCGAGGAGCACCTTGCGGTAGCCCTCGACCGCCTCGGCGCCGGCCTCGCGGTAGGCGCGTGCGATGCGGGTGCGTTGGGTCTGCGTCAGCTCGCGCTCGAGCCGGAAGCCCTTTTCGGCCAGCTCGAGCAGGCGTTGGCGGCGATCCTGGCCGGGGCGCTGGATGATGAAGCCCTCGCGCACGAGTTGACCCAGGACCCGGCTCAAGCTTTGCTTGGTGATGCGCAGGATGCCGAGGAGCTCGCTCACATTGATCCCGGGGTAGCGTCCGACGAAGTAGATGACCCGGTGATGGGCGCGGCCGAAGCCATAGTGCGCCAGGATCGCATCGGGCTCGGCGGTGAAGTCGCGATAGGCGTAGAACAAGAGCTCGATGCCCTGGCGCAGCTCCTCCTCGCGCAGGAAGAGTGGGTTGGCGATGGTTTTTACGTCAGCCATGTTGACATATTTAGCTTAGGATGTTATCGAAGGCAACCACTTCACGAAATAAAGTAACTCAATCCACGAGGACGTTCCATGGCGCTCATTCCCTTCGACGACCGCGACGGCACCATCTGGTTCGACGGCAAGCTCATTCCCTGGCGCGATGCCAAGGTGCATGTGCTGACCCATGGCCTGCATTATGCGAGCGTCGTCTTCGAAGGCGAGCGCGCCTATAGCGGCCATGTCTTCCACACCAGCGAGCACAGCCAGCGGCTGCACAATTCGGCGAAGATCCTCGGCTTCGAGATCCCCTGGAGCGTGGCGGCGATCGACCAAGCCAAGGCCGACACTATCGCCGCCAACAAGATCGTCGACGGCTATGTGCGCCCGATCGCCTGGCGCGGCAGCGAGATGATGGGCGTCTCGGCGCAGCAGAGCAAAATCCATCTCGCTATCGCCACCTGGGAATGGCCCTCCTATTTCTCGCCCGAGCTGAGAGCCAAGGGCATCCGCCTGCAGTTCTCCAAGTGGCGGCGGCCGTCGCCGGACACCGCCCCCACCCAGAGCAAGGCGGCCGGCCTCTACATGATCTGCACCATGTCCAAGCACGCCGCCGAGCAGGAGGGCTTCCAAGACGCGCTCATGCTGGATTGGCGCGGCCAGGTGGCCGAGGCGACCGGTGCCAACATCTTCTTCGCCATCGACGGTGCCTTGCACACGCCGACGCCGGACTGCTTCCTCGACGGCATCACCAGGCGCACCGTCATGGGGCTCGCGCGCGACCGCCAGATCAAGGTGATCGAGCGCGCGATCATGCCCGACGAGATGGCGAAGGCGAGCGAGTGCTTCTTGACCGGGACCGCCGCCGAGATCACGCCGGTGGGCGAGATCGGCCCCTACCGCTTCACCCCCGGCCCGATCACCAACCGGCTCTGGACCGATTTCCAGGCCTTGGTGCGCAAGGCCCCGGCCAAGGCGGCATGAAGAAGACCGTCCATCTGATCCGCCACGGGCAGTCGACCTTCAATGCGGCCTACGGCGCGACCGGCGTCGATCCCCTGCATCGCGATGCGCCGCTCACGGACCTTGGCCGCGAACAGGTGGCCAAGGCGCGCATCGCCTATGCCGGGCTCGGGCATGAGCTCGTCGTCACCTCGCCCTTGACCCGGGCGATCGAGACGGCGCTCGGCCTCTTCGGCGGCGGCAGCGCGCCGATCCTGGTCGAGGTCCTGCACCGGGAACGGCAATGGGAGAGCTGCGACATCGGCCGCTCGCCCGCCGTATTGGCCTCCGAGTTCCCGATGCTGCGCTTCGAGCATCTCGACGATCCCTGGTGGCACGACGGCAATCACGACGCGAACGGCATCCCGCGCGAGAGCGAGGCGGCGTTTGCCGCTCGCCTCGGCGCGTTTCGCGCCTGGCTGAAGGCGCGGCCGGAGCGGGTGCTGACGGTGATCGGACACGGCACCTTCTTCGGCACGCTGACCGGCCGGCCCTTCGCCAATTGCGAGCTGTTCAGCTGGGAGCTGTAGGGGAGCGGTGCCAACCGTCATGCCTCCACGAGCGCGCGGCCTGGCGGCGGCCCTGCTCCTGTTGGGCACGATCACGGCGCTGCCGGCCGGGGCCGTCGAGCCGCCGCCGCCGGTGCGGGCGGTTGGGCCGGAGCGGCTGACGATCGATGCCGCGGAAGGAAGCGGTGTGCTGCCGCTTTATCTCTCCAAGAGCTGGAGCGAGGCGCTGCCATCGATCGTTCGCGCGGTCGTGGTCGTGCACGGGCTCGCGCGCGACGCCGACAACTATCTGGCATCGACGGTGCGCGCGATGGAGGCGGCCGGCATGGCCGGGCAAGGCAGCCTGATCGTGGTCCCGCAATTCCTTGCCGACGAAGACATCGCCGCCCATGGTTTGCCGCCTGCCATGCTGCATTGGTATTGGGACGATTGGAGCGGCGGTGCCGCCGCGCACGGTCCGATCCCGCTCAGCTCGTTCGCCGTCATCGACGCGGTGCTGGCGCGCCTCGCCGATCGCCGGGCCTTTCCCGCGCTGGCAAGCGTGGTGGTCATGGGCTATTCCGCCGGCGGCCAGGTGGTGCAGCGCTATGCCGTGGTGGGCAAGGGGGAAGCCGCGCTCGCCGCCGCGGGCGTGCGCACGCGCTACGTCGTCGGCAGTCCCTCGAGCTATCTCTATTTTGGTCCGGAGCGCGTCGGCGAGGGCGGCAAGATCGGCGCCTTCGCCGGAGCCGCCGCCTGCCCGACATTCGATCGCTGGAAATATGGGCTGGCCGGCGACCTCCCGGCCTATGTGGGCGAGCCGCCGGCGATGCTCGAGCGCCGTTATGCCCAGCGCGAGGTGATCTACCTCCTCGGCACCGCCGACAGCGACCCGCATCACGCAGCACTCGACATCAGCTGCGGGGCGGAGGCGCAGGGGCCGCACCGCTACGCCCGCGGGCTGGCCTATTTCCAGGTGATGCGGGCGCGCAATCCGGACCGGCTCAACCAGAAGCTCTGGGAGGCGCCCGGCATCGCCCATGAGAGCCGGCGGGTGCTCAGCTCCGCCTGCGGGCTCGCCGCCCTGTTCGACCGGACCGGCTGCCTCGGCGGCTGAGTGTTGCCCGGAATCGGGTGAGCCGAGACTGGATTTCCGCCCCCCGAGCCGACATATGATGGGGCATGTCCAACGCCTATTGGAATGCCGTCGAGGCCGAGCGCAACACCCCGCCGCTCGCCTTCCAGGCGCCGGCCGAATCCGGCCGGGCCTTCCAGCTCGCCAGCGACTTCCAGCCTGCCGGCGACCAGCCGGAGGCGATCCAGCAGCTGACGGCGGGGCTGAAGCAGGGCGAGCGCGACCAGGTGCTCCTCGGCGTCACCGGCTCGGGCAAGACCTTCACGGTTGCCCATGTCATCCAGAATCTGGGCCGGCCGACGTTGATCCTGGCGCCGAACAAGACCTTGGCCGCCCAGCTCTATGGCGAGATGAAGGGGTTTTTCCCCGACAACGCGGTCGAATACTTCGTCTCTTATTACGACTACTACCAGCCTGAGGCCTACGTCCCGCGCACCGACACCTATGTCGAGAAGGAATCCTCGATCAACGAGCAGATCGACCGCATGCGCCATTCGGCCACGCGCTCGCTCTTGGAGCGCCGCGACGTGGTCATCGTCGCCTCGGTCAGCTGCATCTACGGCATCGGCTCGGTCGAGACCTATGGCCGCATGATCGTCGCCTTGCAGCGCGGCCAGACGATCGAGCGCAACCGCCTGATCAAATCCCTGGTCGAGCTGCAATACAAGCGCAACGACGCCAGCTTCAGCCGCGGCACCTTCCGCGTCCGCGGCGATTCGATCGAAGTCTTCCCGGCGCACTACGAGAGCCGCGCCTGGCGGCTGTCGCTGTTCGGCGACGAGATCGAGGGCATCTTCGAGATCGACTCCTTGACCGGAGAGAAGACGGCTGAGCTCGAATCGATCCGCATCTATGCCAACAGCCACTATGTGACGCCGGGTCCGACCCTGAGCCAGGCGGTGAAGCAGATCAAATTCGACCTCAAGCTCAGGCTGGAGGAGCTCAACCGCGACGGCAAGCTGCTGGAGGCGCAGCGGCTCGAGCAGCGCACCACCTTCGATGTGGAGATGATGGAGGCGACCGGGAGCTGCGCCGGCATCGAGAACTATTCCCGCTACCTGACCGGCCGCGCGCCGGGCCAGCCGCCGCCGACCTTGTTCGAGTACCTGCCGCCGGATGCGCTCCTCATCGTCGATGAATGCCATGTCACCGTCCCGCAGATCGGCGGCATGTTCAAAGGCGACTACAACCGCAAATCGACGCTGGCCGAGTTCGGCTTCCGGCTGCCCTCCTGCGTCGACAACCGCCCGCTCAAGTTCGAGGAGTGGGAGGTGATGCGGCCGCAGTCGGTCTTCGTCTCCGCCACGCCCGGTCCCTGGGAACTCGAGCGCACCGCCGGCGTCATCGTCGAGCAGGTGGTGCGGCCGACCGGGCTCATCGACCCGGTGACCATTGTCAGGCCGACCCAGCACCAGGTCGACGACGTCATCGCCGAGTGCAAGGACTGCGCGGCCAAGGGGCAGCGCGTGCTCATCACCACGCTCACCAAGAAGATGGCCGAGGCCTTGACCGAATACATGCACGAGGCCGGCGTGCGCGTGCGCTACGTGCACTCCGACATCGAGACCCTGGAGCGCATCGAGATCATCCGCGACCTCCGCCTCGGGGTCTTCGACGTGCTGATCGGCATCAACCTCCTGCGCGAGGGCCTGGATATCCCCGAATGCGCGCTGGTCGCCATCCTCGATGCCGACAAGGAGGGCTATCTCCGCTCCAAGACCTCGCTGGTGCAGACCATCGGCCGGGCGGCGCGCAATCTCGACGGCCGCGCCATCCTCTACGCCGACACCATGACCGACTCGCTGAGCTACGCGATCAACGAGACCAATCGCCGGCGCGAGAAGCAGCAGATCTACAACACAGCCCACGGGATCACGCCGGAAAGCGTGCGCAAGGGCATCTCCGATGTGATGCAGAGCGTCTATGAGCGCGCCGACCACGTGACCGTGGAGACCGGCGACGAGGAGATGATCCATGCCGTGGGCAAGGATCTGAAGGCGACCATCGCCGAGCTGGAGAAGCGCATGCGCGCCGCCGCCGCCGATCTGGAATTCGAGACCGCGGCCCGGCTGCGCGAACGCGCCGATCCAGCCGCCGGCCGGACGGCCGCCTGGTGGTGGCAGGAGACGACGGGGCCCCTGAGGGCGCTGCGGCGGCGCGAGCCTGCGTCCTTTGGTCGCAATGCGGGCACCTCGATGCAGCGGCGGAATCCGATTCAGGCGGCGCAATGCTCCGATGATGTTGCCTTCAGCCTCGATCGGCATCGATCCGACATTGCAAAATCGGGCTCTCCCGCTCCAGTCTTGACTTCCTCTGCGCTTGAGGCAGGTTGAACGCCTCGTCTGTAACAACAGAAAGGAGGTGATCCGATGTCTAGCGGTTTGGTGAAGGCGCTGGCCGTTTCGGCGGTCCCGGCGGGATCGAAGATCGCTTTGATCGGATCGACCTCGGGGGCGCTAAAGTAACGGCTGAATTGCGCCGGGCCAGGGGCGGACCCGGAGATCAACAAGCGGGTTCGGGTCTCAGGACCTAATCACCCGGCCTTGCCCAAACGCTTTCTTCTGCCGCCGCTCCCCCAAAGGGAGCGGCGGTTTCTTTTCTTCCCGGCGCCGGCTCATCGCCTGCGTCATCGTTCTGCAATGAATCGCGCGTAGACCGGATCGGTCCGGCGAGTCGTGCCGGGCTTGGGCGGAGGAATTCATGCGGAAGGCGCATCGTGTCGGTTGGTTGCTGACGATCGCAGCGGCAATTCTCTTCGCCCTCGCACGCCCCGACTGCGTTGAGGCGAAAACGCTGCATCAATGGGTGCAGCTCGGCCCCGACGGCGCCAGCGCCCGGGCGATCACCGACGATGCCGCCTGCCCGACCTTGGTCGTCGACGGCACCTCACTGCCGATGGCGACCCGCGCCGATCCGAAGCAGGTTTTCAAGAACGTGCCGGCTGCGGTCTTCGCCGTCCGCAGCTGCGAGCGGGTGGTTCCCGCCGGTGCCATCGCCGCCACCATCGACGGTGCGGCATTGCCGCTGCCGCGCGCCAATCCGCGGCGCATCCTCGTCTTCGGCGACACCGGCTGCCGGCTGAAGGAGGGCGATCCGGTTCAGGATTGCAACGATGCCGATGGCTGGCCGTTTCCGCGCCTGGCGAAAGCCGCCGCCGCCAGCCGACCGGACCTCGTCATCCATGTCGGCGACTACCATTACCGGGAAACGGCTTGCCCGCCGGATCATGCCGGCTGCAAGGACAGCCCCTTCGGCTATGGCTGGGACGCTTGGGAAGCGGATTTCTTCAAGCCGGCGGCGCCGCTGCTGGCGGCCGCACCCTGGATCATGACCCGCGGCAATCACGAGGACGTTGCGCGTGCCGGCGAGGGCTGGTCGCGGCTCCTCGACTATGGGCAGGCGACCGGAGACTGCGCGGATTTGACCGGCGTCTATCTGGCCCGGCTCGGCGATTTCGGCGTCATCGTCGTCGACGGTGCCAACGCGCCCGATCCCAAGGGCGATGCCGGCGGGCTCGCGGCCAAGCTCGCCGCGCAATTCGCTCCGATCGCAGCTCAAGTCCCGGCCGAAGCCTGGCTCACCACGCACCGGCCCTTCAACGCCATGCGCGGCGAGAAGGGCGAGCTCAAGGTCGAGAACAGCGTGCTGCAGCAGGCGCTGGGTCCGCTGCTACCGGCCGGCGTCAGCATGATCGTCTCCGGCCACATCCATTTCTTCCAGGCGGTGGATTTCGGCGGCGCGCGCCCGGCGCAGCTCGTCGCCGGCACCGGCGGCGACAATCTGGAGCCGATGGTGCCGAAGCCGGTCGCCGGCGCCACCATCAACGGCGCGACGGCGCTCCATGCCGCCACCCGCTCCGGCTTCGGCTACATGGTCTGGGACCGCTCGGGAGCCGGCGCCTGGTCGGGCGTGGTCTTCGACGACCGCGGCAAGCCGATCGATCGCTGCCGCTTGGACCGCCGCGCGCTCACCTGCGGTGGGTGAATGCGCTAGAAAGCGAACATCTCGACGAGGCGATTCGCAAGCAAACGACGTGTTGGGAGTGGAATCTCACCCAGCCGCCGCGTCAGGCGGACCTTGTCGACCGTGCGAATTTGGTCGAGGGCAACCTGCCCATCCTTGCCGTCGAACCGGACTGGAACGCGCGATGGGTATCTCCGCATCACCGTGGTCATCGGCGCAACGATGACCGTTCTGAGGTGCCGATTCATCTCGTCCGGCGAGACGACAACGCATGGGCGAGTCTTTCGCATTTCGGAACCGGCAGTCGGGTCGAGCTGGACCAGGTAGACGTCAAACCGAGCAGGCTCGTTCACCAGCGCCATTCTCGCCGATCGAACGCGGTTCCGGCCGCCTCGTCGAGGAGCGCCGCGTCGTCTCCCGCTTGCGCCATTCGCGCAAATGCACGATCCCACCCGGCACGACGCTGTCGGAGGGGGGAAAGAACCACGGCATTTCCCTTCGGCTCGATCCGAGGCGCGGCCGCAACGACGGCGAAGCCGGGTTAGCGACCTATTTGCTGCGGGCGACCGCGAGCCAGACGCCGCCGCCGATCAGCATGGCACCGCTGGCGCGCGTCACCATCCTGATTCGGCGCTCGGTCATCAGCGCCCCGGCGCGGCCGGAGAGCAGCGCATAGCTGCCATCGGCGATCGCGGCGAACGCCATGGCGGTCGTGCCGAGGAGCGCGATCTGGGTCGCATAGCTTCCATCGGGGTCGATGAATTGCGGAAAGAAGGCGCCGAAGAACAGCAGCGTCTTCGGGTTGCTGAGCGCCACCAGGCAGCCCTGGGCGAAGAAGCCGGCGCGCGGCGCCGGCGGACGGGCTCGGCCCTCGGAGCCGATGCCGGCTCTGAGCATTTTCCAGCCGAGCCAGACCAAATAAGCAGCACCGGCAAGCCTGACCCAGTCGAACCACCAGCCCATCGCCTCGATCAGCGAGGCAAGGCCGAGACCGACGATGGCGATGATGATGGCGAGCCCGAGTTGCGTTCCGGCGACGTTGAGAAGTCCGGCGCGGGTGCCGTGGGTCAGGCTGTTGGCGATGATCAGGGTCGCCGTCGGACCGGGCACGATGACGATGATGAAGCAGGCGGCGAGATAGGCGAGATACAGCTCGAGCGGCATCGTAGACACCTTCGTTGCTAAGAGCCGCCGGTCAGCTCGGCGTCCCGGGTCTTCACATAGATGGTCTGGGTCGGCGGATCGATCAGATGCGCGATCAGGCCGACCGGGCGGAAGTCGAGCGAAGGCAGTTCCTCGAGCGAGACCCAGGCGTGGCGAAACTGCGCTTCGCGGCTGGCCACCGGCGTCTTCGGCGACAAGGCGGCATTCTTCGCGCGCACCCGAAAGTAGAAGCCGTATTCCCGGATAGTGTCGCCCGCATGCGGGAAGAAGTTCTCGTTGACGATCAGGAGGTCGCCGGCGGCGATCAGGATTCCGAGCTCCTCCTGGAACTCGCGCCTGAGCGCGATCTCCAGTGTCTCGTTGTCCTCCAGCCGGCCGCCGGGCAGGTTCCAGAGGCTGGAGCCGATGTAGCTCTCGAGCAGAATGGCCGCGTCGACGACCAGGAGGCCGGCGACGCGGATTTGGGTCCTCACGCCGGCTTCTTCTCCAGATAGGTCTCCACCAGGCGGGAGAAGAAGCTGGCGCCGTAAGGGAGGATCTCGTTGTTGAAGTCGTAATGCGGGTTGTGAACGATGCAGCCGCCTTCGCCGGCGCCATTGCCGAGCCAGAACATCGCGCCCGGCACCTGCTGCAGCATGAAGGAGAAGTCCTCGCCGGCCATCAGCGGCCGGATGTCGCGCTGGAGCTTGCCCTTGCCGCAGACCTCTTCGGCGACTTTGGCGGCGAACTCGACTTCCTCGGCGTTGTTGATGGTCGGCGGATAGCGCCGCATGTATTTGTGCTCCACCGTCGCCCCGAAGGCGGCCGCCGTGTTGCTGGCGATCTCGCCCATGCGCTTCTCGATCAGATCCTGCACCTCGGGCATGAGCGAGCGCGCAGTGCCGCCGATCTCGACCTCGTCGGGGATGACGTTGAAGGTATCGCCGCCCTTCATGTAGCCGACGCTGACCACGAAGGAATCCAAGGGATCGACGTTGCGGCTGCCGATGGTCTGCAGCGCCAGCACGATGTGGGAGGCAACGACGAAGGGGTCGACGCCCTGATGCGGCATGGCGCCATGCCCGCCGCGGCCCTTGACGGTGATCGTCCAGGAATCGGAGGCGGCAAGCAGCGGCCCGGCCTTGACCGCCATGGTGCCGACCGGGATGCCCGGCAGGTTGTGCATCGCGAAGATCTTGTCGCAGGGGAATTTCTGGAACAGTCCCTCTTCAACCATGACGCGACCGCCGCCCTGGCCTTCCTCGGCCGGCTGGAAGATGAAATGCACGGTGCCGTCGAAGTT
>WNFI01032632.1_pt1 | contig 10420 bp, 11 predicted proteins | sample 5400471 | NCBI WGS metagenome assembly WNFI01 (sample SAMN13153348, study PRJNA577476) | soil metagenome | isolation source: 100 cm saprolite on Douglas fir-dominated hillslope | place: USA:California | collected 2013-09-17 | reverse complement strand
GCAACGCATCCTTGATCCGCTCATACTGCGCTTCTGTGATCTCCATCTTGTCCTAAGATTAACAGAAGAACCTTGCAATAGTGTGAACACGCCCTAGATTCACCGCTCTCATCAATTGATTGTCCCGTGCTATCTCCGCCTCGGAGTTTTGATCGTACGAATCGCTCGCCTGGATGCCTGGATTAGCTTGATTTGCCTCTTTGCGTAGATGCAGCGAGGTCCCGACCGTAAGAAGCATCATCACCGCTACACTCCAGCTCCAACCGGACGCCCACTCCGCGGATCCTCTTGAGGCGGCGTAGGAAGGGCTCGTGATCGAGTGTCTCTCACTCCGTGCGAGCGGCAGACTGTGCAGACGAGCAGGTGAGCGGCTTCGGCGCCATCTGCGTCGGGGTCCATCAAATATCTCGTAAACTGATCGTCGTTAAGATGGATGCTCGTCATTTTAGTTCTCCCAATTGCTTTCGAATGGCTGTCAACGCCCGATAAAGATGGGTTTTGACCGTATTGAGCGGCATGCCAATGGAGTCGGAGATCTCCTGCGGGCTCATGTCTTCAGAGAATCGAAGGAGGAATATCCTGCGCTGATTCACAGAAAGTCCTTCAAGTGCCTCCTTCACCTGAACAGCCCGTTCTTGTTGAAGAAGAAAGGTCTCCGGGGAACTTTCCGTACACGGCATACAGGAGACCATCTCGGTAATGTCGATCGCCGTCGCGCGAACCTTCCGCCAGAACTGAAAACTTCTTCGTCCGGAGGTGGTCCCGTATCAAGTTATTGGCGATACCGAACAGCCACGTGCTCACCGTGCAGTCGCCCCGAAAGCTTTCGCGCGCGTTATAAGCCCTCAGAAAGCAGTCCTGCACGATGGATTCAGCCAGATCCTGATCTCCTATCGAAAACGTGACGAAACGAAGCAATCGTGGCCTGTAAATCCGGACAAGCCCATCGATCTCCTCAAGTTCAGAGACTGAGGAAGCCTCGGCATTAAGACGGATCGCGCTCGTTCCGACTGCGATTTGCATACACCTATGGACGTTGATTCTTGATAAGTGGGTTACTCGCCGGATCAACTTAGCGGCGCCTCGGTCTACCACAGTGCGTGGTCGGTTCACGATGCCCTAATGACCTCGCCTGAGTCTCCAAGTATTTTCAGAAGAAAGCGCACCTCTTCATTGATTGATTTTGGCGCTACCTCCTCGCGTAAACGGTTTTCCTGGTAGCCAAGCACCACGACTTTGTCGATGTCGACTGCCAACTCAGTCCCAAGTAAGCGGGACACATGGCCCAGCGCATATTCGGCGCCGCATGACTGTCGTGCGTGACCATCACGATGGTCTTCTCGAACTCTCGATGAAGCTGTTGCAAAAGCGCCAGCACCTCCTGGGCAGAGGAAGCATCGAGGTTGCCGGTTGGTTCATCCGCAAGGATCAGGTCGGGATCGGTTACCAGAGCACGCGCAATGGCGACGCGTTGTTGCTGTCCACCGGATAACTGGTGCGGCAGGTGGTTCATACGCTCTCCGAGACCTACGAGATTCAAGGCTGTCTTTGCATGTTTTTGCTTCTCTGCCTGGCTTAGCGCCGTCAGGTTCAAGGGAAGTTCGACATTCTCAAGTGCCGTCAGCACTGGAATCAGGTTGAAAAACTGAAAGATAAATCCAACGTGAATATTTCTCCAACGGGCAAGCTCGCGGTCTTTCATGGACTCGAGTCTGCTACCCAGGACCTTGATCTCCCCTCGAGTTGGCATGTCCATGGCGGCCACCAGGTGAAGCAGTGTTGATTTGCCGGAACCTGATGGGCCCATCAAGGCAACGAAGTCTCCGCGCGGAATGGTCAGGCTGATGCCGTCCAATGCGGTTACGGTGAATTCTTCGCGGGTGTAGGTTTTTGTCAGTTCTCGTGTCACGATAGCAATGTCATTCATTGGTTATCCCTTCTTTCAACCTCGACTCCCTGACCTTCTTTCAGACCGACGGGCAGACTAACGATAACCTGATCGCCCTCTTGCAGCCCCTCCGCTATCTGAACCACGTTCGCAGAAGCGGTTCCTACCCGGACCTTGCGATAGGTTGCCTTGCCATCCGCAACGACGAAGACTCCCTGATCGCGGAGTGCGGTCTTCGGCACAGACACAGTCGGCAGCGCGTGTCTCACACCCTGCTGTGACGCATTTGCCAGGAAGCCTACTGAGGCGTTCATATCGGGCCGCAGAAAGTGATCGGGATTGCGGATCTTCACCTTCACCTCGACGGTTGCCTTCTGGCGGTTCGCCACGGGAGAGATCTCTTCAATCGAGCCCTCGTATTTGCGATCCGGGTAGGCGTCGGTCGTGATGACCGCAGGTTGATCCGGCACAAGACGGGAGAAGTCGTTTTGGCTGATGTCCAGTTGAACCTGAAGCTGATGCAGGTCAGCCAGCGACACCACATATCCCCGGGCACCGTTGTCGCTTACAAAACCGGTGGTGACAAACTCACCGGGCTCGACGTTCCTCTCCAGGATGGTGCCAGCGATGGGCGCTCGAATCACGGTGTTCTGGAGTTGCGTTCGCGCATACGCGAGCGTACCCTCGGCTTGTTCCAGTTGTCCGCGAGCTGCCTCGATCTCTTCCGAGCGTGGGCCTACGCGTGTGAGGTCATAACTGCGTTCGAGTGACTTGAATCTTGCCTGTTCCTGGTCGAATTTGGCCGCCGCGTCGTCAAGAGCTTGTTTGGAGAGAACACTTGCTTCCGCTAACTGGCGCGTCCGCTGCAAAGTGACCCGGGCGTTCTCGAACTGCGCTTGCACCTCGGAAAGGTCTGCGTTGGCCTTCGCAATCTCTTGGGGCCGCGAGCCGTGCTTCAGTTCGACCAACTTTGCCTTGAGGTAATTGACTTGACCAGTGGCTTCCTGCATCTTGGCCACATACTCATCGGACTCTAAACGCACCAGCTCCTGTCCTGCTTTAGCTTGATCGCCCTTTTCGACCCCAATCCAAGCCACTCGTCCGTTGACGTTGGTTGCGACCTCAATCTTGTGCGCTGCGACGATGTACCCAGTTGCGTTCAAAATAATGTCGCCCTCGCCGAATGCGTTTTTCGCATGGACCGTCATGACCTCGACACGCAGCGCAGGAGTGCGCATTGCGAGGAACGTCGCTTCGGCAGCTGCGGCAACCAAAAGCGCCGCCCCGCCGAGTAGCAGCAGCCTTCTGCCTCGTGGCGATCTCTTCTCAGGCCGGCAATCCTCAGGGGAGCGATCAATTCGCAGATGTTTGAGCTCTGGGGTCATGGATACTAGTTCTCCCTCAGTGCCACAAGAATTTCTTTTCTCGAGCCGGAACGAGCGGGGAAATATCCACCTGCCAGGCCGAGCAGCAAGGCAAACGTCACACCCGCCACTGCTGTCGTCAGCCCCACGTGGAAGCGAAACTGTATTTCACTGAACGTCGCGAAGTTACCAATGCCGGTGGTGACATAGTTCAAGGGCAGACTAACGACACATCCGACAAGACCAGCCATCAGCGCCAGCAGGAGCGACTCGATCATGAAGCTCAACATGATATTGAAGCGCGAGAACCCAAGTGTTCTGAGTGTGCCGATCTCGCGGCTTCGCCTCGCCACCGCCGCATACATCGTGTTCATCGCTGCGAAGCTGCTTCCCACTGCCATGATGAGAGCAATGAAGATGCCCATCGCCTCCAGTAGAGTACCGGCCGATGTTTGCTTTGCGTAGTACTCCTTCTCCGGAACGGCAGATAAGCCGAGGCTGCGATTCTCGTCGATGGCGGTTATGAGCCGCTCCATCACGCCTGAATCTGTCGCGCGCACCAGAATGGAGCTGAGCGAAGTCTGCCGATTGTAGTCCGCGCTCATCTGGTTGACGTCACCCCATATCTCGCTATTCAGCGCCGACTCGCCGCCGTCCATCACCCCAACGATCTCCCGACTGCCTCGCCCTAAGTTCAGGTGATGTCCGATTCTGGCGTCGGGATAACGTGCAAAGATCGACTTGCCGACCACAACTTCTCGCTGCCCTGCATTGAACCAACGTCCCTGTGTCAAAACAACGATGCGCATGCCGACGCCGACGCGAGACAAGCCTCGGAGAGTAACGTTCATCCCCCGAGCGCTTTCGGGGCTCGGCAGATTGATGACCGTGATCATCTCCAAAGAAGCCAAAGTGACTCCGTTTGAGTCTTTTGCAATGTTGGGAAGCGCCTGTAACTGCGCGAAGGCCTCGGGCGTCACCGCGCTGGCGAGCTCCGAGGTGCTGCCCTTCCGTAGCGCCAGAACCTGAAGAGGATTCCCGGTATTCGCAAAGGCCTTCCGAAGGCCATCGACAAGAGCAAGCGATGACACCAGCACAACCACCGTCATGGAGATGCTGAGCACCGTCATCAGCGTCGTCGTCTTTCGGACTATGAGATTTCGCCAGCTGTACCGCAGCGGGATCTTCATATGTTCACCCCGTGTATGCCAATGCATCGATGATGGTTGTGCGAGCGGCGCTTCGTGCCGGGATAGCCGCACTGACCGCCGCCACAGCAGCCGCCGCCGCTAGCGTGAGGAGAATCGTAAGCGGAGTCATCGTGAGTGAGACGAAGCTTCTAAAGGCCGGCGCGTGGCGCGCTGCGCTGGCAAGAGTGAGGCACAAGCCCTCCGCTGCAAGGCACCCAACAACACCTCCGATTACTCCGATCAGAAGCGATTCGCCGAGAATCATCCCGAGAATCTCGGAGGAGGAGTAACCCAGGCTCTTGAGGATGCCCACTTCGCGGGTGCGCTCACGAACAGACATGGAGATTGCGTTGGCCGAGACGAGCACGATCGCGAAGGTCACCGCGGAGCAGATTGCAAGGAGAAACAACTTCACGTTGCCGATGAATGCGATGAAGCTCAACATGAAGGCGCGCTCGTTTTCCGTCATCGTCGGTGCGGTCGATTCGGCAAACAGGCTGTCGATCACCTGGGCGACACGGGCCACGTCCTCCTTTGAGGAAGCCTCCACGTAATATTGCTGAACCATTCCCCGGCGTTTGTCCGATATTGGAAGGCTGTCCTCCAGATAATCGTGATTGAAGTAAAGTGTTTCTCCGTAGTCAGAAGCACCCGCATCGAAGATGCCTACAAGCGTCAGTTCCAATGTCACCACCGGCGAATTTGGGCTCACCACGGTGATCCGCTCTCCGGGCTGCCAGTGAAGTTTGGTGGCAAGGTCGCGAGTTGCGATGGCCGCGGTCTTCTGTGTCACAAATGCCTGTTGCGCCTGCTCGGGCAGCCCAATCTCGGGATGCACCAGGAGAAATGCTTGTGGCTCGATTGCGAATTGAGCAAAGTGGTTCTTCGGATCGCGCGCGTCCTTGTACGTTCCTCCAAACCAGCGCAAGTTCGTCACTGCCTTGACGCCTGGGATCTGGCGTATCTTTTCCTCGTAGGACACAGGTAGCTCCTGTGTGAGTGAAACTTTGTGATGGGTGATGAGTCGTAAAGCTACGGCGGGAGTTTCGTCCCCACCTAGAAAGAGCACGCGGTACACCGCGAAGATCACTCCAAGCACGCAAAGAGACGTCGCCATACTGGCTGCCGTAAGAAAGCTGCGGCGCTTACTTCGAGCTGCATTTTTTAGAATTAGCGAAAGAGAGTTGTACATGGAATATGCCTCGGCAGTGAATTCGTTCGGCCAACTTACTGGTTTTGCAGTTGCAGCCGCGAGACAGCGTGGTCGAGCCGGCCGAGCAGGTGCTGTTGAAGCCGGTCTGCAGATTGCCGCTGCTCCTCGTTCAAGACAGTGGTGTAGATTCGCGACTTGATATGCTCCCTTTCGACGAGCAATTTGGCGAAGGTATCGGCTTCTGCGGCCGCAATGGCATGCACCTGGTCCTCGTCAAGCTTTCCGCCGGCAGTCGCGTCCGCCATTTGATGAGCGCCATCGAGCAGTTCTTTGAGCAACGCAGCCACCGTCGGACGTTCTGCAGTCCATATCGACCGAACCTCGGAGATCTGAGTGTTGTTCAGCTTGAGTTCGCGTGCAACATAACCCAGGCTCCCCCCATGATGCCATCCGGGGCCGCACCAACCGCGTCGTCCTCTGAAATCTGCACGCGTGACAGTTGCAACAAGGGCAACCACGACTAATCCAACCACTGTCCAAAGAGCTATGCGTTTTTTCATCAGGACACCTCACCAATACTCCTTGAGTACAGCATCGAGAAAAGGTATGTGCGATAAAGATTGGTCAGGGAATGTAAAGATAGGTAAAGATTGAGCGCTGCGAAGCCGCACCGACTGCCACGAGGAGAGGACATGAATCGACTAAGCTGCCATGAACGCTTGCTGATTATCGATGACGATACTGAACCCTGTGCGTTGCTCGCCGAGCATCTTCGAGAGCATGCAGGGAGAGCTGCGAGTTGTGCAGAGCGGTTGCGTCGATCTTGAGGTAAAGGGCCTCTGAATCTCTGCAGGCCGTATCCGGAGGTCGCTTCATTGAAACGCAGCTACGCTTATGGTGCAGTTGACACACTGTCTGGTGTAGGACTCCCGCAACAGACGCTCGGCACTGGCCTTTATCTGCGCTGCTTCAAAGTGTGCTCCGGTCTCGTCGAGTACACGTGAATATGCCATTTCTGCGATCAGATACCATGGATTCTGATGGTTTAGCGTGCGACCAAGGATCGCAAGCCCCTGCTTCATATCAGCGAGTGCCTTTGTTGAATCACCGGTTTCAGCGTGTGCCTCTCCCAGGAGCGCGTAGCCCCATCCAGTAAATGGGTGTTCCTCACCGTGACGCCTTCTCCACAGATCAAGTGACTGTTGATATCTCGATACACTCGCCCCAAAGTCGCCCTCTAGTTGCGCCAACCAACCCCGCATAGAAGCGATACTCGCAAGATCATCATCATCGAGGTCGTTCGTCAATCGCGTCTCTTTCAGCGCTCGCTCCAGGTATTTCCTGCCCTGATGAACCTTCTTTTGACTAAGTGCAGTTCCTGCCAGATCGCTGGAGGCACGCGCCATTCCTGCATGATCATTAACTTTTTCGTATAGCTGCAGAGCCTTTACCCTAAGCCTGACTGCCAAATCTAATTGACCGGTCGACACATATAGCCCTCCCAAATCATCCAAGGTCATTGCATAATCCCTGATGTTGTTCGGTAATCCCTCGAGCGTGCGAATTGACTGTTCATAGGCATGCTGAGAGTCGGCAAAATTTCCTTGATCTTCAAAAGCAAGGCCCAAAATGTTCCAGGCTTTACCAACGCCGGGAGCATCCAGGGACTTGGAATCAAGAAGCGCTTGGAGTTCGGCGATGGCTTGAGTCGGTTTGGCTTCTCGTTCGAACGTATAAGCTTGAGCGAGCCTTTGCTCCGGTGTTGCCTGAGCTAGCAGCGGGCACGTTGCAGCAACGACAACAGCTATGGCCAATCCAACCACTGTCCAAAGAGCTATGCGTTTCATCGGTACACCTCGCCGATACGTCTCCCTGAGTACAGCATCAAGAAAAGGCACGTGCGATAAAGATTAGTTAGGGAATGTAAAGGTAGGTAAAGATTGAGCACTGTGAAGCCGCACCGGCTAACATCGAAGAGGAACTGAATTGATCACGCTGCCATGAATCGCTTGTTGATTGTCGATGACGATACTGAGCTCTGCGCCCTGCTCGCCGAGCGCCTTGGAGCGGATGGATTCGTTCTGCATGCTGCGCACGACGGGAAAGAGGGATTGGAGCGGGCGATCTCTGGCGGGTATTCACTCGTGATCCTAGACGTGATGCTGCCGCGCATGGGTGGAATGGAGCTCCTCAAAGAGCTGCGCGCTCGATCCTCAGTTCCCGTTCTGATGTTGACGGCCCGCGGAGACGACATCGACCGTATCATCGGCCTCGAGGTCGGAGCAGACGACTATCTGCCGAAGCCGTTCAATCCACGGGAACTCATCGCCCGCATCAGAGCGATTCTGCGCCGGTTGTTGTTCACAATGCGGGACGCACTCTCACCCGCGAATACCTGACCGATGCTGCGCTGGGAAGAAAACTGGGGGTATTCGATCGCACGATCGACGTCCATATCAGCAATCTCAGGAAAAAGCTGGACGCGCATCGGGGGATCGAACGCATCAAGACGATTCGGGGCAGCGGCTATATGCTCGCACCGCGCCGGCCAAGTGAGGAACTCTGAGTATGCCACGTCTGTTCCTCAAGATATTCCTGTGGTTCTGGGCGACAGTGGTTCTGACTGGAACCTCGCTTGTACTGGCTTTCGTATGGCAGCCTCAGGGTGCACCGTCCCGCTGGCACGCCAGCCTTGCCGATACGGCAAGGTACTTTGGGGCCGCGGCTGTTGGTGCACTCGAGCAAGGCGGGGTGCCCGCGGCATCCGAATACATCAACCGGCTTGCTGAAGACGCGCACATACATGGTTGCATCTTCGACGATGCCGGCAATGCATTGGCCGGAGAATACTGTTCGGAGTTCACAGGCATGGCCGCACACGTCGCCAAAGGCGAGCCGTCGGATTTCGCCATGCGACATGGCCTGGTGAGAATGGCTGTCCTTATAAGGAGAGGCGATGGACACGTCTACATCTACGCATCAGAATTAATAGCAGGTCCCCAAGCCGCATTTGGACCGAACCCGATGATCTTGCTGTTGCGTGGAGGTGTGGCACTCATCGTCTCCGGTCTCGTCTGTTACTTCCTGACCCTTTATCTGACAACGCCTATACTCCGGTTGCGCACTGTCGCACAGCAAATTACTGCGGGGCAGCTAAGCGTGCGAGCCGATCTGAGGATGGAATTGCGTCGCGACGAGCTTGGAGATCTTGTTCGCGACTTCAACCGGATGGCGAATAAAACGGAGCATCTCATCTCCAGCCAGCGCCAACTTTTGTATGACGTATCTCACGAGCTTCGATCTCCTTTGGCGCGCATGAATGTGGCTTTGGATCTGTTGCGCGGCCGTGTTCGTGAGGACCCTGCCTTGAATCGTATGGAGATTGATCTGCAACGGTTGAATGAGATGATTGGGCGGTTGCTGACTGTTGCCAAGCTCGAAGCAACCTCTACGCTTCAAACGCCCGTGCGCGTTAATCTGTCTGAGCTTGTTTCGAGTGTTGCCAGCGATGCTAACTTCGAAGCGCAGGAAAGAGGAAGCCACGTTGACGTCGTGCAGGCCGCAGGTCTGGCTGTCCTCGGGGATCCGAATCTCCTGCGGAGCGCGATTGAGAATGTTCTTCGCAACGCGATCCGATTCACTGAGCCTGGGACAGCGGTCGAGGTGCTCCTGCGAGCCGGTTCAGCGATAAGCGCCAACGAGGCGATCGTTATCGTCCGGGATCATGGCTCTGGCGTACCGGAGGATGAGCTGACGAACATCTTCAAACCCTTCTATCGTGTGACCGATTCGGGCAGCCGCGACTCCAGAGGATCCGGACTAGGATTGGCAATCACGGAAAGGATCGTACGGCTTCACGGAGGTAGCATTCGCGCCCGGAATGATGCGGATGGCGGCCTGCGGGTAGAGATGATCTTCCCAAGGGCATTCCCGTTAGTAAAGTGAAGGCTGGCGGATTGATAATCTGACTGCTTAGTGTAGCCGTGAAAGCCCAATTCACCATCAAGGTCGGCCCCGACATGGCATCATCAATTTCGTGGAACTCCAAAATGAACCAATCCTGATCGCGCAGAGAATTCGCACGTTGCATGTACCGATACGTCTCCGGTTATAGGTGGAAGTATCCCGCGCATCGCAGCCTATATTGGATTGTGAAAGGTTCTCCGAGTGGAAGTTCAGTTCACAAATTCAGAGCAAGGGTCAGCACTCATCGATTGACATGAATCTGGCCTTTCCAATAGGGTTGGACTCCGATGACTCGAAGCCAGCAACCTGCATTGACACTCTTTGCCGTCGGGATGATCGGCCTCGGCATCCTCGCTCTGGTTTACGGCGATTTCGCGATGGTGTGGCAGCCAGTCGCCCCGTGGATCCCGGGCCGGACCGCACTCGCCTATGGTTCGGGCCTCCTTATGTTATTCGGTGGTCTTGGACTGTTTGTGAGAGCCACTGCGGCATGGTCGGCTCGCATTCTGTTCCCCTATCTCATCGTCTGGCTCCTGCTGAAGCTGCCCGCTCTGCTTGTGGCGCCGCAGATGGAAGCTGTGTGGCTGGGCATTGGTGAGCTTGCCGTGCTGCTGGCCGGAGGGTGGGTTCTGTTTGCCAAACTGGCCGGGCTGCGAGAGGGATCGCCACTGTCATTCACCACGGGCGAGAACGGCATCCGCATTGCGCGGATCCTCTTTGCAGTTTCTCTCATACCGATAGGGCTTTCACATATCGTGTATGTGACCGAAGTTCCAACTGTTGAAATGCATTCGCTGAGCGAAACGGCCTGTTATCGCCAACTGAAACTCAACTAATGGGATGGTCCGAATTCAGGTTG
>WNFI01634383.1_pt1 | contig 10421 bp, 6 predicted proteins | sample 5400471 | NCBI WGS metagenome assembly WNFI01 (sample SAMN13153348, study PRJNA577476) | soil metagenome | isolation source: 100 cm saprolite on Douglas fir-dominated hillslope | place: USA:California | collected 2013-09-17 | reverse complement strand
ATGAGCCACACGGAGTCGTACCTCCGGGGGTGGCAACGTACTCGCCACTGCCAGCGATAGCCGGGGTGAGAGTCGTTGCCAGATTGTTGGTCAGGGTGACGGTTTGTGGGGCGCTGGTAGTGCCTACGGTTTGCGCGCTGAAGGTGAGCGACACCGGAAGGAATGAGAGTGGAAGCACAGCCGTTCCCTTGGTGTCGAGAACCTGTTGCCCGACGGAGGCGTTGTCGGTGAAGACTACGGCGCCGCTGATGCTGCCGCTGGCTCCGAAGGCCGGCGAAAATTTTACGGTCATGGTGCAACTCGCACCCGCGGCAAGGTTGAGGCTGGAGGCGCAGGGAATGGAGCCGCTGCCGGTGGCGGAGAAATCGCCGCTGTTGGTAATTGAGCTTAAGGTGAGCGCGCTGGCGCTGATGTTTTTTACAGTCACGGTTTTTCCGGCGCTGACTGTGCCCACGGCTTGGCCGGTGAACATGAGGGTCGTTGGATTGAAGGTGAGAGGCGCAGCGGCTCCGCCGGAACCCGTCCCCGACAGCACGATCAATTGCGGAGTGAACGCCGTTCCATCGGTGATCGTAATGGCTCCGTTGATGGTTGCAGCGGCAGTTGGAGAGAACGTTACAGCTATATTGCACTTGGCCTTTGAGGTCAGCGATCCCGTACAGGTCGTGCCGGTCGATGCGACCGCATAGTTGCCGCTGGCGGAAAACGTGAAGGTCAGGGTTGTCGATTGATTGTTGGTGAGGGAGACGATTTTCGCGGCGGAGGTCGAACCGACGGCGACCGATCCAAAAGCAAGCGTGGTCGGGCTAAAGGAAACGGTAGATTGCCGGTGCCGCTGAGGGCTACGGTTTGCGGGGAGTCGGGCGAGTTGTCGACGATGGCGAGCGAGCCCGGCAAAGATCCCGCGATCGATGGTGTAAAGGTGACGTTGATGGCGCATGTCGCGCCGGATGCAAGGCTGGAGCCACAGGTGGTGCTCGACACGGCGTAGTTCCCAGTCGCGTTGATCGAACTAATGTTCACGGAAGCGGAGCTGTTGTTTTTTACTGTGACAGCTTTGGCCGCGCTTGTGGTGCCCGCGACTTGCGGAGAGAAAGAAAGACTCGCCGGAGACGGCGTCACGATAGGCGCGTTGGCTACGGTGAAGGGAAGGAATCCGAAGGCGGCGCAGCTGGCGCCGGTGGGGAAGGACTCGACGTAAACCTGAAAAGCTCCCGGCTTCGCGATTTGTGCGGCGGTCATGGTCACGCTGAGTTGCGTCGAGCTGATGAACTTCACGGTGGGGAAAGTTCCGGCGACTGAGACGAGCATAGTCGAGGTAAATCCGGTTCCATTCAGCGTGAGCGTGAAGTTTCGTCCGCCGGGAACAGCGGCGGAGGGACTGAGGCTGGTCAGCGCGAGCGGTGTGGCCGTCGTGTTGTAGTCGGCAGTAGCCAGGACTTCGTCGGTGACGGTGAGCGGCTCGCTGCTGGAAGTTCCGGTCAGATCATATTGCCATCCGGTGAAGAGCCAGCCGGTGTTGGGAGTTTCGGTGAAGGTCAGGTTGTCTCCAGAGGGATAGAATCCATCGCCTGTTGGCGAAACGGGGCTGACGTTGATCGTGCCTCCACAGGATTCATTGGCATAGTCGGCGACCAGGAACTCGGGCGTCAGATTCGCTGTGTAGGTCCAGGTGGAATCGTAGAAGGAAGAATAATTCTTAGGCGCGTAATAGAATCCGTCGCCGTAGATGTAGAGATTCGAGCTGAAAGGATTCGGACTCACGTTCACGGTGTAGACCGGAGTGTTCGAGAACTCTACGGTGGTGTTAACGGTGAGTCCAGTGTCAGGGACGTAGAAAGATTTTGGATTCGCGCCGAGGCCGCCGGGAAGCCAGAAGGGGCCGTTGTTGAACTCGTAGAAATTTTGGCCAGAGTTCGGCGTGGCGGTGAGCGTGACCGGCTGGCGGGCGGTGTAGAACAAGAGCGATGATCCGGAATAACTTTGCGGCGCGGGCGAGGGCGTGACCGTTCCTGCGCCGGTGGGATAGATTGCCGCCGTGTAGGGAACGAGTTGAACGAAGTTCGCGCTGTACGTGGTCACGGCGGGCGAAGTCGCGGGCGTGGCAGTTTCTCCGTTGCCGGGAAGAACGGTGATGGTATGGCTGGCGGCGGTCGCGTCGTTCCAGCGTCCGTAGGTGTAGTAAAAAGTCGTGGCTTGAGTGCTGTTGACGATGACTCCAGCCTGGCTCTGCACGCCCGAGGGAATGTCGAGCGTGTGCGTGGAATACGTCGGCCAGTTATAAACCTGCGGCGTAGTGACGGTCGCGCCGTCGACGATGACTTGCAGCCCCGGCGGATTGCTGGTGACCGTGATCGCCGTGGGAGCATTGCCATAGAGGCGCTCGATTCCGTCGATATCGGTCGCGGTGTAGCCGGTCAGGTTCGAGAGCGGAATTCCGGCGGGAATGGATTCGATAGCCGGACCTCCGTTGCGCGAAAACGAGTAGGCCGGGTATTCCATGATCGAGGCGTAGTCGAAGAATGTGCCGAAGGTCTGGGCGTTGTCGTAGAGCTGGCTGAAGTTGCCGATCGATCCTTTGATCAGATTGGCATAATTCACTGAGACATAGTTATTGCGGTCGGGGCGTGACTGCTCGTGCCAAAGGCCGACGGTGTGTCCCATTTCGTGGAGGATGGTGCCGATGGCGCAGGGAGTGAACGATCCGCCAGCGCCTCCGACTTGCTGTTCGCCTCCAGCACGACCGACGATGGCTTCGCATTGGCCGCTGTTGTTGTTGGGATCGAAATAAAAGTTCACGTAATCGGTCTGCGTGGAGCGGGCGACAAACTGGATATTCGGGAAAGTGTTGTTGAACTGAGTAACCGCAGCATTGAGGTTCGTGAGATTGCCCGATCCCGAACCGATGACGTATGGAATCTGAAACTGGCTGCCGACTTTCAGCCAAAGATATTGCGAATAGTCGATGCCGAAGGAAGGCAGCGGGCGCTGGGGATCGATGGCGGTAACTTTTTCGAGAACGATGTCGCCCTGAAAGATGGCCTTGCCGTGCGTGAGGATGTAGGTCACAGGCATGCCGCGATAGAGGCCATGCTGGATTTGTTGAGCGTAGGAGGAGAACGCGGACGCGAGGATAAGGAAGAGAGCGCAGACGTGGCGCTGATAATTTCGGGGCAAGACGAACCTCCAAGGAACTTCGGGGGAGGGTGAGTTCAGTTTCGGCGGTTGGCGGGGTGCTGTCAAGATGCAGGAATTTGCAGGGTGGGTCAGGTTTCGATAAATACAAGAGCAATTAACCACAAAGGACGGAGGATCACGAAGGCTTTGGGTTCAGGCTTCCTTCTTGGGACTTCGTGTCCCTTACTCCTGGCTGTGGCCGGCGTAGTATCCGGCGCGGGCCTGGATTTTGTAGTTTTGCTTGTTCTTGATTTCTAGTTTGCGGTAGGTGCCGTCGAGTTTCGTGTTGGTGGGAGTGAATCCGATGTTGTATTGGCTGCGGAGTTCGGCGGCGATCTGGTCGAAGGCTTCACGGAGCTTGTCGAACTTGTTGCCGACATTGATGACGCGACCTCCGGTTTGCTCGGTCAGCTTGCGCATTTCGGATTCGCCGGAGTAGCCGCCGAAGCCGCCGTAGAATCCACGGTCGGCGCAGAGCAGAACGTAGACGATGGAGTCGGACTTCTGCGCGGCTTCGATCGCATCCTGGATTCTCAACTTGCTGCCTTCGTCCTGACCGTCGGTGAGCAGAACCATCGCTTTGCGGCCGACTTCTTTCGCGAGCATGTCGTGCGAGGAAAGATAGACGGCGTCGTAGAGCAGGGTGCCGGGGGAATTGTGCTGCGGGACAGGACCACCGCCCATGCCGGGGATACCGCCGCTGGTGTAGTCCACGTTGACTTTAGCTTTGTTAAGCGCAGCCTGGAGGCGGTGGACGTCGCGGGTGAAATCCTGGAGCAGGTCGACGCTGATGTCGAAGCTGATGACGAAGGCTTCGTCTTTGTCGGTGAGAATCTGGTGAAGGAATGCGCCACCGACTTCTTTTTCCATGTCGATGACGTTGCGCTGGCTGCCGCTGGCATCGATGAGAATTCCGAGGGTGAGCGGCAGGTTGGATTCGGCGGTGAAGTATTTGACGGTCTGGGGCTTGCCGTCCTCGGCAATTTCAAAGTCGTCTTTGGTGAGGTTGGAGATCAGAGCGCCGTGCTTGTCTTTGACGTTGAAAAAGAGCTGGACGATGTTGACGCCGACCTTGAAGGTCGCGGCGGGCTTCTGGTCGTCAGGCTTCTGGTCGTCGCTTGGCTTCTGATCGCCATTAGTTTTTGGATCCGTGGTCTGGGCGGGGGCCGGGGAGGGAGGAGTGGCGGATTGAGGAGCTGCGGACTGAGGCGCCGATGGTTGCGGGGCAGTTTGCTGCGAGGCCTGTTGGGCGAAAGCTAAAGTATCGGTGAAAATGGCAGCCGACAGCGCCAATATGGTGAGTGATCTAGGCAAGAGCATAGGAAGTTTGAGCATCCCGGAGCCGATTCCGATACTTTGTTAGTCTATTCCTACAAGTTGGATGCAGAAAATGAGAAGCTTTGGGCATCCAAATCAGTGGCGAGTGTGTTTTTTCTGGCCTGAGGCGCTGAAACTGATGGGAACGAAGCCTATGGAAAAGAGTCGGATGCGCGCGGGCGGGACGGTGGCGGTTTCCGTGGCTCTGGCGGCGGTGTTGGGCTGGGGTGGAGCGATGCTAGGGCAGTCCAGCGGGAACCAGACTCCGCAGGAGCCGGCAAAGTCTCAGCCCACTAACGATATTCCGGATGCGCCCTCGGCGGTGCAGCCTCCTCTTCCCAAGCCTGCGCTTCCGCCGGCTCCAGAGCCAGGGAGCCAGCCGCTGCCTCCGCCCGAGCCCGGACAATTCAACCCGGATCAGCCCGCGCAGCAGCCTGCGGAGGACAAGCAGGTGCCGTCCGCGATTCCCCCCAGTTCGACAGGTACGGCAGCCGGAAATCCCAGAAATCAGGTCAATCCTAAGGATGATCTGTACAAGATTTCATTGCCGGTCAACTTCGTGCAGGTTCCGGTGATGGTGAAGGACGAGGACGGGCGGCGCGTCGATGGACTCCTCCCCAAGGATTTCGAAGTGCTGGAGAACGGGAAGAAGCAGACGCTGTCGTTCTTTACCAGTGATCCCTTCGAGCTGTCGGTAGCGGTGGTGCTCGATATCGGAATGCCCGATGTCGCAGTCCAGAAGGTGAACCAGACCTACTCCGCGCTGGTGGGCGCTTTTAGTCCTTATGACGAGGTCGGGCTCTATACCTACAGCAGCACGGTCAGCCAAGTCACTGATTTCACGAATCCACAGCGGCTGACCGCGACATTGAACGAAGTGAAGCTGGTGCGTGGGCACAATAATGGTCCGCCAGTGCTGGGCGGGCCGATGGCATCGGGGCCGACGATTAATGGGATGCCGGCGGGTGGAGCTCCGGCACCGGTGAATACGCCGCCGAAGGAAGCGCATGTTTTGAATGACGCCATCCTGCGGGCGGCGCTGGATTTGAGCAAACGCGACCGCACGCGGCGCAAGATTATTTTTGTCATCAGCGATGGCCACGAATTGGGCAGCAGAGCCAGCTACAGCGATGTGCTGAAACTGCTGCTGGCGCAGGGCATCCAGGTAAAAGCGGTGGCGGTCGACAGCGCGGCCCTTCCGCTCTTTAAACAGGTGGAGAAGATTCACCTGAAAGGCCAAGGCTACAACAACATTCTCCCCAAATATTCGTCGGCAACGGGGGGCGGAAAGATCTTTACCGAGCTGTCGCGCAACGCGATCGAAGAATCGTACGCACAAATCACCTCTGAGGCGCGTAATCAGTACACTTTGGGCTATGCCGCAAAGTCTACGGCGAGTACCGCCTACCGCAATATTGAGGTGGTGGTGTATCGGCGCGGCGTAAAGGTTTACACCAAGGACGGATACTATCCAATTCCCACCGCTCGGTAGCCCGGTTCACAGGGGGGTCACCTGAGTAACCTGCGAGGGCTGGGCTGCGTGTGATATAAAAGCCCCCAGCCCCCATAGGGACGTTTTTGCATGCGCGGATGCGCCCGCGAGGGTGTGCGGACCGCGCCAATTAGAGGAAAGCCTTGAGTTTCATCAACTTCGCAGCCCGCGAGATTAATTGCAAAGTCGTCTATTATGGCGCCGGACTTGGCGGCAAGACGACCAATTTGCAGGTCATTTACCAGAAAACCGCGGACCAGCAGAAGGGCAAGATGATCTCGCTCGCGACCGAGACCGAGCGCACTTTGTTCTTCGATTTTCTGCCGCTTGATTTGGGTTCGGTGCGCGGCTTTAAGACTCGAATCCATCTTTACACCGTGCCTGGACAGGTTTTTTATGATGCCAGCCGCAAGCTGATTCTGCGCGGCGTAGATGGCATTGTGTTCGTCGCCGACTCGCAGGAGCAGCGCATGGACGCCAACGTCGAAGCGCTCGACAATCTCATGTCGAACCTGAAAGAGCACGGCTACGACTTCAACAAGATTCCCTACGTGCTTCAGCTGAACAAACGCGATCTGCCAAATATTCTTCCCGTGGATGTGCTCTCGACCGAATTGCGCCGCAAAAACGAAGCGATCGTCGAAGCGGTTGCGTTTCAGGGTACGGGCGTGTTTGAAACTCTGAAGGAAATCGCCAAGCAGGTGCTGACCGAGTTGAAGGCGGGCGGGTAACTGTTACGACGGCAGGTGTTCAGCACACAGAGACAACTGCGCGGCAAACCACTGAAACATCAATTCAGGACTGGTTTGGAGTGTAATGGCTGATTTCGTCAATGAACAGAAGGCCCTTAAGGTCAGTTTGGCCTCGGTTACTTGGCAAGGAGCGTTTGCTTCATAGAACTGACCGCGGATTCCACATCCGCTTTGGACTGTGCGCTGAAAGCCCACGATAGTGCGAAGCCTTTTTGGAAGGTCAGCATGACCGTTTCGTATCCGCTCAGTGGATGACCGTTAGCCCTGTAGTCGGCACGAAAGAACTTCCGGCTGGCAACATCCACTTCGCTACCTTCTTCAAGCAGGTCGTCTCCCTTTTCCTTCATTACCCGCGTGACAAAATGGTGCATGTAGTCTTGCTCGGTCGCTCCTTTTGGGTATCCAGACAAATTGTCGGCCATGATCGTTAACCCACCAGTTGGTTCCCCGTTTGGAGTGAGCTGTCGGTCGGCGTGAAACAAGATGAAAGTGTCGGTACTCTGACGGATGCCCGTTTGCTTCAGGATGCCTTGCCTGTATCGCTCCGTTCCCTCCGAGAAGCCGTCCGGCAGAGAGTACGTGAAATTGAAATAGTCGCTATGGTAGCTCCTGCCATCCAATGACCCTCCATCCACGCTAGCTTCCCGACTTATCTCCGAATGTGCGGTTTTGTTTTGTTGATTCATCCCTTCCGGGTGGGCGACGACAGGGATGCAAAGCAGCACGCCGACATATGTGCCTAATAGCGATAATCGAGGTCCCATGCGAAGTAGTTTATTAACAAACTATCGGAAAACGAAAGTCACTTTATGTAACGTCGCCATTACACTCGTCGACAGCTTCAGAAGCAAGAAATAAATCACAACTCCCGTCAGCATGAGCTGGTTCTTCCCCTTCCCTTGTCATACGCAGGCACGTTGTAGCAATGCTCAAATCGCAGCTCGTGACGAAAAAGCACCGTCGTTCCAACCAGTGCCCCCTCCATGTGCTCAGTGTACTTCGTTTTGAAGCGCGTGCACTGCCCTCGCATTTCATTCCTTCATTCGTCGCGGCTGAGGTAATCGTGCCTGGTGATAATCATTCAGTTTTTTCAGAAGATCGTAGACAGCATGATCCTGACGAACATCCTGCCATTGCTCTAGAATGACTCCCGCAGCTTTGAAAGGTGATGGACCCATGTCCTCAATCAAAACGCAGGTGTGCGCTTTCTTGTTCGTACTGTTTCTCGGCTGTTCCTCGTCGCTCTTTTCGCAGTCCTCTGCGCTTCACGGGATTGATGTGACCGATCTCGACCGCAAGGCGGAGCCGTGCAACGACTTCTACGAATTCGCCAACGGCACATGGCGAACGAACAATCCGATTCCGGCATCGATGACACGGTGGAGCAAGCGCTGGCAGGCGGGCGAACAGTCCAAAGAAAAGCTGCGTGACATTTTGGAAGCGGCGGCGGCCGACAAGAACGCGCCCGCGGGCAGCACGGAGAAAATGATTGGCGACTATTACGGCGCCTGCATGGATGAATCGAAAGTAAATGCGCGCGGCATGGATCCCGTCAAGCCGTGGTTCGCTAGGATAGATGCCGCTCACGATGTAAGCGGTCTGCAAAGCGTGATGGCGGATCTACACGACATTCTGGTGACGGTTCCGTTCGCGCTGGGAAGTCAGCAGGACCCGCACAAGCCTTCGTGGGTGCTGGCTGACCTTGGCGCGAGCGGCCTCGGCCTACCTGATCGCGACTACTATTTGAAACCGGAAGCACGCTTCAAGGAAGCACGAGAGAAATACATCGCGCACGTCACAGCAATGTTCAAGCTAGCAGGCTGGGACCAGAAGACTTCGGCCGCCGCCGCGCAAACCATTATGGGGATGGAAACCAAGCTGGCGGAGGCATCTCTGGACAATGTCGCCCTGCGCGATCCGGCGGCGACCGATCACAACACGACATTCGCGCAATTGCAGGCGATGGCTCCGCATATGGATTGGGTTGCGTATTTCAAGCACAAGCAACTGCCCACCGGTGTCGATCTGAATGTTGATCAGCCCAAGTTCATGCAGGAAGTCGACCGGCAGATGCAGCAGGTTCCGCTGGCTGATTGGAAAATTTATTTGAAATGGCAACTGCTGGATACGGTCGCGAGTTCTCTCTCCGCGCCATTTGTGGAGGAAAATTTTGCATTCAATGGCAAGTACCTGGGCGGAGCTACAGAGATGAAGCCGCGCTGGAAACGCTGTGCAGAATCAACCGATCAATGGCTTGGCGAGGCACTGGGCCAAAAATATGTGGAGAAGTATTTCCCACCAGAAGCCAAGACTCGTATGCAGGAGATGGTCCGCAATCTGCTAGCAGCGATGCGCGATGACATCCTAAGCCGGCCGTGGATGAGCGACGACACCAAAGAAAAGGCGATGGCGAAGATCGCGACGTTCAATCCCAAGATTGGATATCCCGATAAGTGGAAGGACTATAGCCATGTTGCGATCAGCCGCGACGCGTTCTTCGAGAATGTGATTGCGGGAAGAAAGTTTGCGGAAGAGGACGATCGCGATACGATTGGCAAACTTGTGGATCGCGGCCGCTGGGGCATGACGCCGCCTACTGCGGACGCGTACTACAATCCGCTGCTGAATGAGATCGTGTTCCCTGCGGGCATTTTGCAGCCTCCGGCTTTTTATCTCGATGCTGTGGATGCCGTGAACTATGGTGCCATTGGGGTGGTTATTGGCCACGAAATCTCGCACGGCTTTGACGATCAGGGCGCGCAGTTCGACTACCTGGGCAGACTGCGTAACTGGTGGACAGACGCTGATCTCAAAGATTTTCAGGCTCGCGGGGCTTGCGTAGCGAGTCAGTTCGACAATTACTTTATCGAGAAAGATGTACATCACAACGGCAAACTGGTTCTGGGCGAGAGCATTGGCGACCTGGGCGGAGCAAAGATCGCTTATCTTGCCTACGAGAAGTCGCTGGAAGGCAAGCCGCGTCCGGCTGACATCGACGGCTTCACGCCGGAGCAGCAATTTTTCATTGCGTGGGGTCAGTTCCGCGGCGATGAGACGCGCATTGAGGCCCAGCGCCTGATGATGCAGACCGATCCGCATCCGGTGGCAAAGTACCGCGTAATCGGACCACTCTCAAATCTGCCGGAATTTCAGAAAGCGTGGAGTTGCAAGAACGACGCCGCAATGGTGCGGCCTGCCGACAAGAGATGCGAGGTATGGTGAGGCTGGGCAAAGGCAAAAATTAGTTCGCGGAGGCCAGGTCTCTGCCCACGTAGTCGCACACCAGCACGGTCAGATCATCGTCCTGCGATACCGCCCATTGCTGTACTGCGGCGATGATTCGGTCTGCGGCATCCGAGGGCGAGATTGCCGCGCTTTGGCGCAACAAACTTTCTAACGCTGGTTGCCCAAGAAATTCTCCGGTGCTGTTTGCAGCTTCTACAATTCCATCGGTGTAGAGCAGCAGGCGATCTCCGGGATTCAGCTTGTGAGCGACATTCGCGTAAGTTGCGAAATCGAAAGCGGCGAGCATCAGGCCGTTCTCCACAATTTGACTGACTTGACCATCGCGCAGCAGGAGCATGGGCGGATGTCCGGCAGCCGAGTAGCGAAGCTCGCGCAAATCGGAATCAAGATGGACGTAGGCGGCGGTGACGAATTGATTTTGGGTGTTGCCGCAAAGC
>WNFI01381911.1_pt1 | contig 10421 bp, 11 predicted proteins | sample 5400471 | NCBI WGS metagenome assembly WNFI01 (sample SAMN13153348, study PRJNA577476) | soil metagenome | isolation source: 100 cm saprolite on Douglas fir-dominated hillslope | place: USA:California | collected 2013-09-17 | reverse complement strand
CATCTTGTCTATCTGGACGCGGCCGTTCCCAGACATGGTGACGATTTTGCATCGCATGCGCCGCTAGACAGCGCCGAAACGGTCAGCAAGAAACGCGCCTGGTTCAAATCCCTGTCCAAGGACGGCGAGTGGATTGCCGCGCCGGATCCGAGTCTCGTGGGTGTTACGGACCCCGCAGATGCTGCGCGGTTGAAGAAATTGATGACGCCGCATCCGCTTTGTACGTGGCTTGACCGCGTCGAGCTCAGTGATGCGGGGATCGAAGAGATCGAGAAGACATATATTCTGGCGACAAATCCAGCCGCAGACATGATGGGTTACCCACAGCACGCGGAGATCGCCAAGCGCGGCGGGACGTGGCGATATCGCTCGCTTGATTGCGGCCATGACACGATGATCATCAAACCCAGGGAAACAGCCGAGCTGTTGCTTGAGGCGGCCGGTTGAAACGAGCAGGCAGGAAACAGACAAAGTGAAAGCGTACGCATATATCGATCGGATTTCGCTGGACGCGCTCATCCCGATCGATCAGCCGGATCCGGAGCCGGGTGACGACGAGATTGTCGTGGCAATGAAAGCTGTGTCCTTGAACTATCGAGATCTCGCCATTGCCGACGGCGACTATCACGTGCGGGTCAAACCGCCGCTTATCCCGATGTCCGACGGAGCGGGGGAGGTCGTTGCAGCTGGAAAAGCGGTCAAACGGTTTCGGATTGGCGACAAGGTCTGCGCCGTTTACTTGCCCGACTGGAAAAAAGGGACTCTTAGCCGCGAAGCGGCGGCTCGGCGTCTAGGTGGCCCGAGCAACGGCGTTCTTCGCGAATTGATGTGTGCTTCGGAGCAGGACTTCGTGAGGGCGCCGGGACACCTGTCTTACGAAGAAGCTGCGACGCTGCCCGTTGCGTCTGTGACCGCCTGGCAAACGTTGTTTGTGAATGGCACCGTGAGGCCAGGCGACAATGTGCTTGTCCAGGGATCAGGCGGCGTATCTATCGCTGCCATGCAATTGGCACGTGCGGCTGGAGCCCGTGTGATTTCTGTGACAAGGACAGATGACGCCTGGGGCGAGCTTCGCACTCTAGGAACGTCGGAGGTTGTCGTATCGCGCGGGAATCCGTCTTGGCCTCGCGAGGTACTGGAACTGACTGGCGGTGCCGGCGCGGACGTCATCGTGAACGTGGCTGGGGGGAAAACGGTCGGGGATTGTCTGGCTGCTGCCGGCCTCGGGGCGACGGTGCATCTTGTTGGCTATTCCTCGGGACGAGACGTGTCGTTCGACATGTTCGACGCGATACGGCGGGCCGCGAGGTTTACGGTGGCTACCGCGGGAAGTCGTGACAGTTTCGAGAGGCTGGTGCAGACGCTCGAGCTGCAGAATGTGCGGCCGCCGATCGCGGAGCGACATCCGGTCGCCTCATATAGACTTGCGCTCGAAAGCCTGCGCAAGGGAGGCCATGTCGGCAAGGTCGTTCTGAGCTTTTGATGAATGGCCTCGCGTAATCATCCCAATCTCAGAACCGGCGCTTGTTGGAACGACATCTCATGCTCTCCGAACATAAATTTCCCGTCGATGTTGAGGGAACAATTCGATACCGCGGATGGAAGGTCGTACTTGCGTGTTTTGGCCTGGCAATCGCGGCCTGGAGCGTAGGGTTCTACGGTCATGGCCTTTACCTCGTTGAATTACAGCGGCTTCACCAATGGCCGACCGCGTTGATTTCAAGCGCAACGTCCTTCTACTATCTGTTCAGCTCCTTCTTGATGATCTTCCTCGACATTCCGCTTAAGGCCATTGGCCCGCGTAATCTCGCAGCGGTGGGCGTGGTATTGCTGGCGCTGCCCCTGGCGGCGCTTGGTAAAATTGTCGAACCGTGGCAACTGTTCGCTGCCTATTTCGTGATGGCATTTGGTTGGACTGCGACGGGACTTGCGGGAATAACGAGTATTGTGGGTCCCTGGTTTGAACGCCGACGCGGGCTGGCAATCAGCCTTGCGCTGAATGGTGCGAGCGTGGCCGGGATCATCGCAACTCCACTCCTTGTCACCAGCACCGCGACTTATGGATTCGACACCGCCGCGGAGTATATGGCCGGAGTGATTCTCTTGATCTTGCTGCCAGCCATGCTGCTGCTCATACGAGCGCCTTCTCCGGAGAGGGCCGTGTCCAGTGGATCGACGGCTGCGACATCCGGTGCCGATAGTCCTGCGTTGACAAGAATTGCGGTGCTGAGAAGTTGGCGATTTTGGTCCATCGCAGGCCCTTCTTCACTGGCCCTCACCGCGCAGGTGGGTTTTCTCTATCACCTCGTCGCCATCGTTGAGGCCAGATTTGGTCGCGGCGACGCCGCGACTGCGATGGCGGTTACGGCCATCTGCGGCTTTTCTGGCCGGATGGCGCTCGGAACCGTGATTGATCGACTTGAGCCTCGCTTGGCAACCGCTGCCTGCGTTGGGACGCAGGGCTTGGCTCTAATCCTTCTCCTCGGCAGCGAAAGCCGGGCGGCCGTATTCGCCTCAAGTGCTGTATTTGGCTCTTCAATCGGGAACGTCCTGATGCTTCCGATTTTGACGGTTCAGCGCGAGTTACCGCCGGCGGCGTTTGGAAAGGCTGTGGGGCTGTCGACGGCGATCGCTCAATTTGCCTTTTCTGTCGGACCGGGAGTGCTAGGCCTGCTGAGGGATTGGACGGGCAGCTATTCCGTTCCCTTGCTATTTTGCGTATCGCTACAGGCTGCGGCTTGCATGGTCGCGTTAGCTGGGCGGCGTCGCCAAACACGCGCGGAAGCGCGACACCGTTCCGGTTCGGCGGAGATTTGTTAGCCGGTAGCACGGCGGGTTTTCGTTGGTTTCTTGAGCCGGAGTAGATCCGGCACAGGAGGGTAATGGCCCAGGGAGTTTGAAATGCTTGAACTTCGACCGAATTGCGAGTGTTGTGATCGAGATCTTCCCCCGGATCAGGATGTTGCGATGATCTGCTCCTTCGAGTGCACATTTTGCAAGCCGTGCGCGGAAGGGCGACTTCACGGTCGATGCCCAAATTGCTCGGGAAATCTGTCGTTGCGACCAACCCGCAAGGGAGATGCGCTGCGGATGCGTCCGGCCAGCATGGCGCGAAAGCTGAGGGATACGCCTTGTCCTGGGCTGAAAGTCTGAGGTGGCCATGAACGGGCATCGGCTCTCGCAAACGCAATGGTCGATCTCCGCTCTCAGGGGACTGAAGGCACATCGTTCTGGCCGGACGTGGGAGGCGACTTGGCTTCGGGTGGCAGGTCGAACACAAGACATGTCGCTGAGCCATGCGCACATAAGCGACCGTCGCGGTCCATGACGCGTCCTTCCGCCGTGGCGACCCGCGCGCCGACACTGAGGGTTCTGGCCTCGCAACGCAGCGGTCCTGAGTCTATTCGAATGGCTTTCACGTAGCTTACTCGCAGGTCAAGGGTGGTATAGGACCGGCCCGCCGCCAGTCGACTGTGGATCGCACAACCTATCGCGGAGTCCAGCAGAGTAGCCGCAAAGCCACCGTGAACCGATCCGATCGGATTGTAATGCTGTTCGGCCGGGACGGCCTCGAAGGCTGCAAATCCTGACTCAAACTCTGTTGGGTAGATTTGAAGGAGGCGGCCGATCGGCGCGGCTTTTTCAATCCCCGGTGGAAATGTTGACCGAAGATAATCCAGGCCGTTGACGCGGCGCATCAGCGCGGCGTCCGGCCGCGGGTCGTTCCATGTCACCGTCAACATTCGCTCTCGAGGTTCGCTCGTCATTCTCGTCATCCGCAACTGGTGTTTACGTTTCGTAAAGATACAGACCTGTGCGTATCGTAACTGTTGGGTGAGGTGAGCCGCAAGAATATCGCGTTACGCGTCCGGCTCCGTCGCAAGCGGAATTGGGCTTCGTCTTGCGGTTGCTCTCTCGGGTGGGGTCGCTGAAGCCCAGCGAATGGAAAAGGGGGGTCTGATGAATATTCCAGGCGTTTCGCCGCTGCCGGCCTACTACAGCGTAGCTAAGCCGTCGCGGTCCCAGCAGCCACCGGTTTTAAATTCGGAAGGCGCACAGAGCGCGCCAACGCAGCCCGATGGGGGCGGCGACGGTGGTCAGCCGTCGAATTCCAGCACGAGCCCGGATTATCTGGCAATCGACACGCTTGCTGCGCTCCTGAGCGCGCAGGGTAAGTCGGTCGTTGCGCCCAACATGGCGCTCGCGTTGACACATGACCCGTCAAGCGACAATGGGTCCCCATCCTCGAGTACCGTGAGCTCGACGGGTAAAGGTCGGTACGAAGGCCACGACTGTCCTGAATGCGGCGGCAACGCGCAGATGCAGCGCAGGTTTGCCGATAAAATCGATCTCAATGATTATTCGAAAGTGGATTGTCCGGTCTGCGATGGCAAAGGTCGGCGCAAAGGTGATGACTGTCCCGTTTGCGGCGGGGAGGCCAAGATCGATCGTGGCGATCTGGAACGCATTGACCTTCGAGACTACGAGGACGTGAAGTGTCCGATTTGCCATGGGGCGGGCCGAGTGCAAGGCGAGGACTGCCGCGCATGTGGTGGCGAAGGCGAAATGGAACGGCGTCACGAACAAAATATCGATCCCGGCGATTACAGATAGCCCGGACCTCAACACCGTATGAAAAGCGCAAATAGATGAAGGATCCTGAACCGGACGCAGCCAAGAATGAAGTACGCGTCCGCGAGCTACTCGCGACGATCAAACCGCTGGCCTGCGAATTCTATCGTCTGACCGGCAAACCACTTGGTGTCACCGGGGAGATTGCCGAATTTCATGCTGCGGAAAAGCTGGGCCTGGTGCTCGCTGCCGCCCGTACCGTAGGCTATGACGCGCTGCGCGGCTCTGAACGTATTCAGATTAAGGGACGCGCCTATGGCGATAACGCCAAGCCCGGTCAAAGGATGTCGCGCATCAAGGCTGACTCGCCCTGTGACACCGTTCTCCTTGTTCTGCTGGACAACGCCACGTTAGACCCACGCGAAATGTGGGAAGCGCCATTCTCTTCTGTCGTCAAACTCCTTGTCCTCACCGAAAGCAAGGCGAGGGCGCGTGGATCCCTGAGTGTTTCGGAATTCAAGAGGATTGCCCGTCAGGTTTGGCCAGCTCCGTCGCCTGAATGGGGCTGATAGCTTGAGCTTTGATTCTGCAGCCCGGCTCATCACTTGCCTTCCGGCGTATTCATAAACCCGGCCTGCCCCAACGATGGGCATTGCGCCGCCCGTTCATCTCCAAGCAGTGCTCTAACCCAGGGTCTTGCGGCCTTCGGGACGCGCATGCGCGCATAAAGAAGCGCAGAATGAAGGGCTGAAGAATATTGCTCTTCACTGAACGCGGCTAGAACGCAGGGCTGGCCGAGAAGAGTGAAGGTGTCTACGATCGTTCGGGAAGCCCATCGTTGTACGAAGACGGCGCTGGCTTTTTTCTCATCAATCACTGGAATCGCTGCGGCGTGTCTCATCGCATAGGCTATGGTTGCCGCTTCTCCGTCGTCGAGCCCCGCCGTTAGGTCACCATCCGTCAGTTCACGAAACAAGGTGCGCGCGGCATCGTCCATTCTGACGCGTTGGAGCAAGCGGGAAGCCAGCAACGCGGCAATTTCTGATCGAATATCCTGTTCGGGAAGAGGATGTCGGCGAAGTTCCTCGAACGCATAGTCTTCAACGAGCATGCGTCGATTCGCGGCTTTAACCAGGTTGGCGGCCACCCCCGTTCCGAGAAGATTAATTAGTGCGCTTGCATCCAGAACGAGGGAGCAATCCAACGGCAATTCAATTGAGGGAAATCGCGAATTCATCGCCTTCACCCCCTCCAAAAGCATCGAGAAGGTGTCTAACTTCTACCCGATCCATATCCAACATGCGTGCCAGCTGTCCCTCAGACAAAAGCCCTCTGCGATAGGCAGAAGACGCGAGCTGAGCGAGCCTGGGGTTATGGGGCAAGTTGGGAGCCGCCGGAGCAACGTCGCCGATCACACCACGCACAAACTCACGATTGAAGCCACGTTCACGCAGGCTGTCGAAAGTGCCCTGCGGCACGAGTTCAAGCCGTTCCAGTTGCCTACACATAGCCTCGGGCGAGACGTGGAACATATGTGCCATCAGAATGAGGTGTCGCGGCGTAAAGCGGCGATCGGATTCGATCGTCTCCTGAAACTTACGCCTGACCGAAGCGGGCGGCATTAGGAAGGCAAGCGAGAACGCCGTCGCAAAGCGCTCGTCTGCGCTCGTTGCACTTTCATCCACTTCCACAACATCAACGAGCGAACGGCTGCCAACAAAGTGGCCCGTTTCGTGAGCAGCGGTAAGCGCGCGGCGTTCCCAAGGATGTCGTGCGTTCAAAACCATGCACGCGCCCACGATGGGATCGTAACCAAAAAGACCCGATATTTCCGACGGCAGCGGCCTGACGAATACGCGGATGCCGAGTTCCTGCTCAAGAAGTGACACAATGTCGGATATGGGGGAAAGCCCTACGCCCAATCGGTGCCGGAGAGACATTGCGGCCTCTTCGGCCTGCCTTTCTATGGAGCCGGGCAAGATCCGCTGTTCGGGAGGATAACTAGGAGAGAATTCAATGCCGAGCATGCGCTCCAGTTCGACGGTGGACGCCGCAAGTTTATTCAGCGTGTTGATAGCAGAGCTCGTCTCCTGTTTCTCCGAACCTTGCCGTCGAAAGCGGGCATTTAAATCGATATGGACGGCATCCCTTGCAACAAGCCGATTTACGGAGCTGCCATAAAAATGCGCGAGTTGCTCCAGCTCTTCGGGCTTCACCTTTCGTCCGCCCTTCTCAATGGAAATCAAAGTTTGCCGGGACACGCCAATAGCATTGGCAGCGTCGTCCTGCGTCTTTCCAGCAGAATTTCGAGCCGTTTTTAGTCGCTCTCCTATTTCGAGCGGGGACATTTCTTCAAGACGTGACATTTTTATTCTCTGACTGAGTGGTTCAAGAAGCCGTTTGGGCCGTACGCTTCGCGAAAAGCTGACCATTCGAGGGCATGGGCCTGCACGAGACTATGTACTGCCGTTGCTGTCATACCGGTGACATCCCTGCCAATGTCCCACGCAGCGCGGCGGAAGACAGGGTCGTCAACGGAGCGGGCGGCGAGCGCCGCCAGCGCAGTCATGCCGTGAGCTGCATGATGCGCGATCTCTTCATCGTTAGGCGTTGCATGACGACTGGAGGAATCCCTTCGACAGCTATCGAGAGATACGCCGGAAAGATCGTCCCAAAAGTATGCTCCGCTCTCGATCCCGGCGGCATAAAAGGTCGTCCGCCGCAAAAGACATCCGCTACATGCACCGCAGTGAAGACGTCCCAAGCGGTCGCGCGGACCTCTGACGCAAGAGCGGGTTTGCTCGAATCCATTGGCGATGCCGGAATTTACAGCGTCAACGAGAACCTGAGCTTTTGTACGAAACCGCTGCGGATGATCGAAATGTATGTTGCCGCCGAGCAAAGCATTTACAAACGTCCCTAATCGGCGCGTGAAACCAGGATGGGTGGTGCGGTGAGGGCATTCGTCAGCGTAAGGAAGTAGGCTGGGACCTAGAGCCCCGACGCCATTCTCGCCTACAACGATCCGAGAAGCGCCGATTTTCTTGGCGGCGAGCGCCGCCATACTGAAGAACAAGAAAGTGCGCGTTCTAAACGACATTTCGGGATGGGTGCCCACAGCGAACGATACAGGCAGATTCAGCTGAGGGGGTTGATGGCGCCCCGCCGCGTCAATGTCGCGGTTGCGGCGTTCATCTATCGCGCGGGACGAGGTTTGAATGCGCAGAGGCGATGGTCCACCGGCCTGCGAAGACAAGATTTGCCATTGCAAGAAGCTGTCGAGCCCGTCGCTGAAGGGCACGACCACATATTCGCGTTCCAGAAAGTTGAAGCTGGATTGCGGTATAGTCAGAACTTTAGCTCCAGGCACGAAAGTAAAATCCCAGTCGTCGCCGGTGACAAAACTGAGCGCGTCCCTGAGCGGCGCGCTGACGCTGCGGTCGGACCATCGGCCGGGATCACTGACGGGCAGCGTGAGCTCGATCGTGCGCTTCCATCCAGAGGACCGGTTGCGCCGGATAATCCTGTCGGCATAGGCGACAGCTCCAGCAAGGATAACCAGATCCTGCTCGATCGGAAGAAGAAGGGTGGCGCTGTAATCCTGTAGGTGCTGTGGATTGAGCTTGATGTCCTTTCCGACAACACAATGCATCGCACTGGTGGAAATTTCAGGGTCGGCGATGTTAGGTCTAACGATAATCCGCGCCGCGTTTGACATTAGACGCCGCCATTGCGGAACGCGCCGCCAAGCAAATCTTCGTCTGCGGAAAGACGATGCGCGGGCCGCGCAACGCTGGCGCCCGGCTGAAGCTCAAGCAGCGACTCGGCGTGGCTGAGACAATCGACCGATGCGGCGTCTTTGCGCATTTGACTGATGCCACTGCGCGCGCGAGGGTCGTCAGAGCCGAGCAGTACCGGCTCAGCTGCCCGAATGTCGGCGTCGTTCCGAGCAGATAAGGCTTCGCCAAACCCCTGCGTAATCGCATCCCGCAGCGGTAGACCTTCAGCAACACGACGCTGGACACAGGACAACATGTCAACTTCCAGCTGGCCGCCGGTGCCGCCCACGTCGCGCGGATGAGCGACCCCATCCAGGGGACCAAACAAATCAGGAAGGCCCTGGAGATGCGCCTTTATGCCATTCAGAAAACCGACGGATATTTCACGCTTGCAAGCATCATTCATCGCGACGGCCAGGGCCTCAACCGACCGTCCGGTTACGCGGTCAGCCTCGCGAAGCGCGCACTTGACCCACTGCTGAACCTTGGGGGGCCGAGGAACACTTTTGTGGATGTCGTCACGCATGCCTTATCATGCGCAGAAAATTCATACAATGTCAAAGAAATAATTCAAATTACTCTATACATTGTCTAACTCTTGGACTTGGGAGGCCGTTTCCGGCCTTGGGGGACGCAACTTGCGAGCCGACTTGGCGTCAGTCCTGAGGTGAATTGGCTGCAGCGGCAGTAAGCCGGGGGATATCAATCGGCAGGACCCGCTTCTCAATCGCATCTTTTAGGATTTCAAGCGTGGCGCCTTTGTCGTAGTTCGCGAAAGCCGTCTTGCGAGCCTTACTCTTATGCCCAGTCACTTCTTCAGCATGGGCCTGCACCACTCCGAGGCGGATTAGGCTCAGGACCCATTAATCCTGCAGCACGTCACGACCGCTTCGAGCCCTTAGCGGACCCACTAACATTGTCGGCAGTTTCGTATTGCTCTCAGCGGAATTTATCCGGGTGGCATTCGCTCGAATTTCTGCAACGAGGAATCAATCGTGTCCCACGCATGGCCGCGGATGCTGTATGTGACCACCTGCGGGTTGAATTGGCCAGGGTCGTCAAGGCTGGTCGCGTTGACCGCAATCAGTTCCGGCATTGCGACGGATGTCAGATAGACCGGCGTTCCACAGGTCGGGCAGAAGGCGTGGACCTTTTCGTTCCCGCTGTCGCCCGCTACCCGCCAGGTGTTCGCTTCGCCCGTAATTGTCACATCGGCTCGCTGGGGGAAGGTCAGATAGGATCCATGCCCCGTGCCACTTCGTTTCTGGCAATCGCGGCATTGGCAGTGGTTCTCGAAGATGGGTTCGCTGCTCGTTTCATAGCGGATCGCGCCGCACGCGCATCCGCCGGTATAGGTCTTGGTCATTGTCATTCTCCCGCTGGCAGACTTGTTGATTGGCATCGCAAGGGATCAGGCCGATTTTGGCTTGGCGAAAAGGTCAATGCCGCGGCCGGTTTCCAGGAAGGATTTCAGGCTGGAGAGGACGGCCGGCCAACCTTGTTTGATGCCTTTCGCCATCCCGCTGCCGGCTTCGAGTTCGTCATGGGTGACGGTCAGCCGGACCATGTTGTCGTATTCCTCGATCGCGAACGTCACCCGGCTGTAGCTTGCCGGATCGGAGGCCTGCGAAGTATTCGCCCAGGTGATGACGAGACGGGTCGGCGGCGAGACCTCAATGACCTTGCCGACGAGTTCGACAGTCCGCTCATCGTTGGCACGGATATGTTCCCATTTCGATCCGGGATTCCAGTCGGAGACGTTCTCGTGGCCCCAGTAGCGCCTTGCGACGTCCGGTTTCGTTATGGCCTCGAACACCTTTTCCGGGGTCGAGAGAATATAGGTCACGTAAACAAAGCTGGTCGTCTCTTTGGTCATTGTTACTCTCCTTCGAGTTCTTTCTTCAGATCGTGCAGCAGGCTGAGCCGCTGACGTTCGAATTTCCGCACCCACCGTTCGTAGACCTCGTGGAGCGGCACGGGGTTGATGAAATGCAGCTTTTCCCGACCACGCCTAACCGTGCTCACCAGATTGGCCGCCTCCAATATCCCGAGGTGCTGCGTGGCGGATTG
>WNFI01180515.1_pt1 | contig 10421 bp, 8 predicted proteins | sample 5400471 | NCBI WGS metagenome assembly WNFI01 (sample SAMN13153348, study PRJNA577476) | soil metagenome | isolation source: 100 cm saprolite on Douglas fir-dominated hillslope | place: USA:California | collected 2013-09-17 | reverse complement strand
CGAACGCCGCCGCAGCATCAGACCGAGGCCTGCAAGACTCAACCCGACCGCGCCGAAGACGAGCCCAATTGTCGAATCAGATTGGCCTGCGCGCGGCAGTGACGCCGGGTTGATGTCGGCGCAAGCCACGTACACCGTGAGCTCGTCGGCCGACTTGTGCATGTGCACCGCGTGCGGCGTTGCCGCGAGCGTCTGGAGTGTCGTCTGCAGGGTGGTGGTCGACGACCCATTGGTGACGGATGCGAGCGTGAAGTCGGGCGTGGGGTTCAACTGAGCGCAGGTGCCGCCATGAATGTGGGCGGGCTGTGGGCCGGCGCCAGCACCAGTGACCTTCAAGTCAACCGTCAACCCCCCTCCCGACGGGGTGAATGTGGCCGTACCGCTGATGCCCGAATTGTTTTGTTGAACCAGTTGCAAAGTGGTCGCCTGCTGTTGCGCGGCCGCGACCGTCGTCGTCGCCGCCAGTAATGCCACTATGAGGCCACAACCAATCGCGATCTTCCGTTGCCGCTGCCGTAACATCATCAACCCCCTACTTGGTGAAGTGTGCGGGTGGGTGCACAACTTACCATGTCGGCCGTAGAATGCAGCGCCCGGGGGGGCTACGGGGGCGGTTTGCATCCTCACTATAGCGCCCGCACCGATGTTGGGCGTGTTCGGGAGATCAACGAGGATCGGGTATTCGCCGGCGAATTACCGCTGCTAACCGAGCAGTCAGGCGCGTCGGCTCGTCATTTGTTGGCGGTGGCCGATGGCGTCGGCGGGCTCGAACGGGGCGAGTGGGCCAGTGAGAAGGCCCTGACGGTGGTCACCGCCGAATTGCCGCTCCATCTGGCCAGCCACGAACCACGCGAAGCGCTGCGACTGGCGCTCGAAGCCGCCAATGACCTGATCTGGCGACGCGAGCGATCCGAGGCGGAGTCACCGCTCGGTCCGGCCGCGACGACCGTTGTCGCGGTCATCGTCGATGCGATGCGCTTGTGGTGGGCCAACGTCGGCGACAGCCGTGCCTATCTGATCGGCGAAGACCACGTGGAGCGCTTGACCCGCGATCACTCGTGGGTCGCGAGTTGCGTCCCACGGACGTGGTCGTGCTCTGTAGCGATGGTCTGCACGGATTGGTGACGGACGAGGACATTGCCCACGTTGTCCGGCGCTACCCTTCGGCTGAGGCCGCCGAGCGCCTGGTCGACTTGAGTAACGAACGTGGCGGCACGGACAACATCAGCGTGATCGTGTGCGGTTTCGTGGCCCCACAGAGCGGCAATGCATCCTGACCAGCAAGACCAGGCATCCATTACGCTTATTGGCCCCGCCTTTGGCGTCATCGCCCACCAAGGGATGGCGTGGCTCGAACACCCCTCGGGTGAACGCCGCTACGTTGAGAGCGAGCTGCGGATCGGGCGCAGCGAGCAGAACGACCTGCGGCTCAACGATGCGTCCGTGTCTCGCTATCACGCCTTCTTGCGACGTGTCGATGGGCGCTATCTGCTGAGCGACGTCGGCAGCCAGAATGGGACGTTCGTCAATGGTCGGCGAGTCCACGCCCCGAGCGCCCTGCAATCTGGCGATCGGATTCGCGCCGGCACGACCGAGTTGACTTTCCACCTGGATGCCCCGCTGGGCTCGCCAGCAGCTGCGGACGATCCGTCGACCACAATGAGTGCGACCTCGTCGGGCCTGCCGTTGGAGGAGTACGTCCAGGGCGACCTGCGGATTGTCACCGTGCTGTTCCTCGACCTGCAGGGATTCACGGCCATGTCGGAAAAGATGCCGCCCGACCAGGTCACTCAGATGATGAACCGCTGCTTCGAGCGGCTGACTGCTACGGTCGCCCGCTTTGGTGGCTACGTCGACAAATACGTCGGGGACGCCATGATGGTGCTCTTCGGGGCCCCGGTTGCCCACGCGGACGATCCAGAACGCGCGGTGCGAGCGGCTCTGGCACTGCAGGACGAGCTGGTGCGCTTCAACCAGCGCCAGCATCAGCAGCAAAAGGCCAACGTCAACTTGCAGATGCGCATCGGTATCAACACCGGCGAGGTGCTCGCCGGACGCGTAGGCGCAGGTCAGTACGGCCAATACACCGTGATGGGGGATGCGGTTAACCTCGCTTCCCGCCTGGAGCACGCGGCTCGCGTTGGCCATGTGCTCGTGGGTGAGGCCACGCACCGGTTTACCAACCACGTCATCCGCTACCAGGCTCTGCCGCCGATGTCGATACGCGGTAAAGCGGAGCCTGTCCAGGCCTACGAGGTCGTCGGACTGTACGGCCACACAACTTCAGTCGGTGCCAGCCCGGACTCAACCTTCATCGGCCGCCAGCGCGAGCTGACCCAGTTGGGCAACCTGATCAAAGGCTCGCCAAGTGGCTTCCAGTCGGCAACGATCCTTGCCCCGGCCAGCGCGGGCAAGTCGTCGCTATTGACCGAGCTCCACCGCCGGCATGCCGCCGATGCCCGCTGGGCACTGGCGCGGTGCAGCGAGTATGACCGCGCAACCCCGTATATGGCCTTGCGTCAGCTCACGCTGCATGTCCTGCGCGCGTCTGGTCGGGGGCTCGACGTGCTCCAGGGTTCCGCGTCGCAGACGGCCAGTGCCCCGCTAGCCGCGTTGGCCCAGCTCTTGTCGCCGAATGTGGAGCGGACAAATGCCAGCGCTCCAGAAGCAGGCCGCCAAGCGCTGGCGAGTGCCTTTACTCAGCTCGTGATAGAAAACGCCGTCCGCGAGTGCCTGGTGCTGGCCATCGACGGGGTGCAGTGGATCGATTTCGAGAGTCTGGCCGTTCTCGATGCCGTGGTTCCGGACCTGGAAGACGCGCGCGTCGTGTTGATTACCACCGCTCGCTCCGACTGGCGCCACACGTGGCCGAATGACGTGCTCACCCTGCATCTCGAGCGCTTTTCACGTGTGGAGTGCGCCCAATTTGTGTCGCTCTTGCTCCGCTCAAACGCGATTGCGCCGACCATGCTCGACATCCTGGTGCGCGAGAGCGACGGCAATCCGCTCTTGCTCGCGGAGATGGTCCGCAGTGGGGTGGAGAATGGGAGTCTGTGCGAGCTGGAGGGGGAATGGCGGCTGGTCCGCCGTGATGCCGCCGTAGCCGGGGGTGGTGTTGATTCACTACGCAGCATCATCCAGGCGCGGCTTGATGCTGCGCCTGCTTGCCGAGCGCGAATACCTCGTTCAGGAAATGGGCGGCGAAGAGCCGGGTTACAGCTTCGCGCACACCATTACCCAGGAAGTCGCCTACGCCAGCTTGCCGCACTCCGGGCGTGAGCGCTTGCACGAGCGAATGGGCCGCGTTCTCGAGGAGCAGTTCGATCCGGTCCATCCGAGCAAAGTGGCGCTGCGCGAGCTCGTCTATCATTTCGTGCGCGGTTCGAGCCGTGACCGCGCGGCGCAGTACCTGCTGCAGGCGGCCGACGCGGGTGCCGGGATCGCCGAAGATGCGTGGGCCATTGCGACGTACCGCCTGGCCCTCGAGTACGCGCAGAAGGCCAAGGATCGCACTCGGCGTCGATCGCTGGAGGTGGATATCCAGGAGCGGCTGGGCGACGTGCTGCTGCGTCAGTCAAGTCTGGCCGATGCCCAGGTCGCCTTTGAGGCAGCTGGCGAGCTCGACGATTCCAATCAACGCGCGAGCCGATTGAAGTCCAAGCTCGCCCATGTCGCCAGCCGCCAGGGGAACCACGCCCGCGTCCTGGCACTGGTCAGGTCGGCGCTCGAGGCGCCCAATGTGGATCCACTCGTCAAGGCTACCCTCGAGGCGCGCGCGGCACTGAGTCTGTGCGCTCTGGGACAGTTGCGCGATGCGGATGAACGCGCCATCCGGGCTGTGGCGCTGACGCACGAACTATCGGAGGGCGAAGCCCTGGAATTGACTCTGGCCGCGTCAGGCACACTGAACTATCTCCGCGGCGATCTCCGCCAGGCACGCGTCCTTCTCGAACGGGGCGACTATGCTCGCGGACCGACTCTGGCAAGTGAGGCGTCGAACGACGTCCGCATCGGGCTGGCCTACACGTGCTACGCCCTTGGCGACGTCGATGCAGCCATGCGTATCGTGGAGGAAACCCTGGCGCTGGGCGGCTCGTCCACCAAGGTCGACACTCCCGATACGGCCACCTTCGTCGAAGCTGAGCCAATGGCTGACCATGCGCGCCAAGCCCAACGCGGCCGCGATCTGCGGGACCGTTGGAGCTTTGTCAGCGCCGAGGTGCTGTTGGGGCGCGTGTTGCTCGAGCGCGGGCTCATTGACCGCGCGCGCGGATACCTCGACGACGCGGTCGTCCGCGCCCAACGGATTGGCGCGCGTGAGGTGGTGCCGACGGCGCGCTTCTACCGGGCGAGTGGCGGGCTCGCGGCGGGGCGTCCGGCGGAGGCAGCCGAACTGGCGCGCGCGGTGATGGCGGCGGCCGAGGCTTTGAAGCTCCGTCCGCTGGTATGTGAAGCACAGGCCCTGCTCAGTGCCACGCTGGTCCAAACGGGTGGGTTCGCTGAGGCGGCCGAGGTTGCCCGGGAGTCAGTGGTCCGCGCTCGAACGCTGCATCTGCCCATTCACGAGGCAGTCAGCCGACGCGCGCTTGGCCTCGCTCTCGTGCGTACTGGAGATGTGCTGCAAGGACGCAAGCATCTGGAAACCGCGGCAGCCGCATTCGAGCAGTTGGGCGCCCAAATTGACTGGGCCAGGACCCTGCTTGCTCTGGCTGAGCTCGACTCCAGCCCAGGCTGAAGCAGGTGGTGGACCTCACGACCCAGTTGAGGTTGGACGCCGATCGGGCCGTAGCGCTGAACCTGTCAGCCCGGCTGCGCAACTGATCGAGTATGGCGTATGGCGATGCCGGCCTGGCCCACGAGCACTGGAAAACGTTCTACACCCCGGAGGAAGTCGCCGAGATCATCGCGGCTGCGTCGAGCACAATGATCATCGCCGGACATTATCCAATCCACGTGCGGCTCTATGTGCGCTCGCTCGACGCGCCCACGATCATCATGTCTCACCCGATGCTGCCGTATGGACTGTTGTTGGCACGATTGCAATTACCCTTCTATCGAGCTGGATTCAATGTCGTCCAGTGGGACCTGCCGGGATGGGGACAGAGCGGTGGCCCGCGGGCCAATTGCCCCATCCCGGACTTCATGCGCACCTGGCGCGCCGCCATCGCGTTCACCCGCGCACGGTTCACTGGCCCGCTGTACGCGATGGGGCTCGCCGAGGATAGCGTCACGTGCTATTACGTGGGCGCAAACCACCCGGACCTGCAGGCCCTGTCGCTACACACATTGCACGAATATGGCGATCCGGACGGCGTGCACTGGCAGGGGCCAGCCTGGGTAGTGCGGGCCAAGGCGATTGGTGTTGGACTGGGTGCTCGGCTCCGGCCGGACCTGGCGCTCGAGGCGGAGGACGCGTTGCCCTGGCGGGCGATCTTCTCCGGGCCTGACGATGGGCCACTCATGCGCGCCTTTGAGCACGATCCGCTGCGCGTACGACGATTCCACTTCCTGCTCGTCGGCTCCATGATGGGCAAGGTAGCGCCGCAGGTGCCACTCGAGCAGTGCCGCACCCCAGTCCAGGTCATCGCCTCAGAGAAGAGCAGCCTCTGGCCATACGCTATGAACGTCCGCTACTTCAATCGCCTCGGGGGACCCAAGGAATTGGTGACGCTGAAGAACACTGATCAGTGGGTTTATACCCGCGAGTTCCATGAAATGTACGCCCGTCATGTCATCCGCTGGTTCGCCGCCCACGGAGCCAAAACGGAGGCGCGATGACCGACACCCAGGACGGCGCGGCACTGGATTACTGGAAGCAGTACTACACGCCAGACGAAATCGAAGAGGCGGAGTCGAACACCCAGACCACGATGATCGTGTCCGGGGGTCTGCCAGTCCACGTGCGGTTGTGGGTCCAGCCGAAGCCAGCACCCACGGTGGTCATCGGCAGCTCCATTCTGAGTTATGGATTGCACCTGATTCGCGTCCAGGCACCGTTCTTTCGCGCCGGTTTCAATGTGGTCCAATTCGACTTTCCAGGTCTCGGCCAGAGCGGTGGGCCGCGGGGCGGGTGCACCGTGCGTGACTTTCTGCGCTGCTGGCGCGACGCGCTGGCCTACGCTCATCTCCAGTTTGCCGACCCGATGTACCTGATGGGTGTCGGTGAAGATGGAGTGACCGGCTACTACGTTGGCGCGAACAAACCGCACGTGCGGGCGATCTCCGTACACAACCTGTTCGAATATGGCGAGCCGGACGCAGTCCAGGGCCAGGGGCCGTACTGGATGGTGCGCGCCAAGGCAGCGGCGTTGCGCATCGCCGCGCTTGTACGTCCGACGACGGAGATGCCCGGCACACAGGCAGTGCCATGGGGGTGGATCTTCGCCGGGCCCGGCGACGACGAAGGCATTCGGTTGCTGCAGGGTGATCCGCTGAGCCTGCACACGATCCAGATCCGCATGGTCAGCTCCATCCTCGAAAAGCTGCCACCACCAACGCCGTTCGAGCAGTGCCGCACACCGGTCCAGGTGATCGCCTCAAACCGCAATCTGGTTTGCCCCTATGAGCTGGTAACACGCAACTACCGGCTCCTGGGCGGCCCCAAGGAGCTCATCACCCTCGATGGCCGGCCGCAATGGGAGCTCAACCGCGAGTTCAACGAGCTGTATTGCGCCCACGTGATCCGCTGGTTCGAAGCCAACGGCGCCTCTCAGCGCTAGCGCGGCTCCGCGTGCATGCGCATGCCGTACTTCGGGCGTAGGGAGATCAAGGGCAGTAATTCGAGCGGATAACCCAACTCCAGGCGCAGCCGCCAACGCTGCGCAATGGCGGCTACGACGAGCAGCATTTCCATCCAGGCCAGGTGCTCGCCGAGGCAGCTCCGCGGGCCGGCCGAGAACGGCAAGTAGGAGAACACAGGTCGGCTAGAGATAGCCGCGGGCGTCCACCGTTCGGGGTCGAAGCGCAGCGGCTCGGCGAAGTAGCGCCGGTCGCGATGCATGACGTACGGACTGACCAGCACGAGCGAGCCGGCCGGCAAGTGCACGCCGCCAATGGCATAGTCCTGAATGACGCGGCGGCCAATCGTCCACGCCGGCGGATACAGTCGCATGGCTTCCGAGATCAACATGCGCGTGTATTCGAGCTTGGCTAGGTCGTCGACACCGGGCAGGCGGTCCGCCAGGACGGCGTCAAGCTCAGCGTGGAGCCGTGCTTCAACATCCGGATGCTGGGCAAGCAGATAGAAGGTCCACAACAGACCACTCACCGTGACCGCGTTGCCGGTGGTGATGTTGGCGATAGCCTCCTCACGTACCTGTTGATCGCTCATTGGGGCTTGCAGTAAGGTCGACAGGAAATCATCGCGCGCACCCATTGGCTCGGCCCGCCGCATGCGCACCTCACGCTCGATGCCGTGTTCGAGACGGGCCATGGCCCGCCAGAAGCGCCGGTTCCCCGATCGTACGGGCACGGCCTCGGCGATCGCACTGAGCGGGTTGGTCGAGCGCGTACCCAGATATTCATTGACCACATCAGCTGACGAAAGGAGGTCCGCCCACTCTGGCCCCCTAAGGTAGCTTGCACCGCCCAGCAGGATCTCGACTGAAATGCGGACGATCAGTTGCTCGATCTGTGCTTCGAGATCCATCTCCACGCCGGCCTGCCACCGGTCGCGCATCCAGTCGCTCCACCTGGCGATGATTCCGCCAAACCTGGCGACCTGCGCGTGCGCGTAAGCCCCGTGGAGTAGCTCACGCTGGTGGTGGTGGAGGTAGCCTTGGCTGGTGAACAACCCCTGGCGCATCGCGCGCTCGACGGTGAAAGGTCGCACGGGGACGAAGCTCCAGGCGTCCCGGACGAGCACCGTCTCGACGTGCTCGGCGCCATTGATCAGGAATGCATTGACTGGCCCGGCGATGAAGCGCACGACATCGCCATACGCGCCAGCCAGATTCAGCAGCGTCTGAAAGGGATCGCGGTTGTAGGCCAGGACGGTCCGCAGGACCTCCAGGCCGCGGGGTCCAGGAGTCAGCTGCTTAGAACCGAGTTCCGGCCATCATCCGTATGGCCGAGACGATACCGCCGCTGCGAGGTGTCTCCACCACCGGCCAGGCGTCCGTTTCCTCGTCGACGAGATAGCTGCCGTCAACCTCCATGATGCCGCCGCCGACTGCGCCGACCATCGCGTAGCCGGACACTTCCCCGCCGCCGATCGCTGCTTCCAGCTCGGCCTGGCGTTCCGCGGGCACCCGTGCGCGCTCGACCACGTCCAGCGGGAGGACGTAGTAGTTGCCCTGCGCATCTCGTAGAACCATTGCCCTGGAGTGTTCCGTGCCCATTGTGTCCCCCTCTTAGCTGTTAGCTCTTAGCTGTTGGTTATTCGCTTATGGCTGACTGCTGCCGGACTATATCACTCGATGCGCCGCGGCCACGCCACAGATTGACCCACACCGCGCGCGCAATCGCCTTAGGCGCCAGGAACTGGGAGAGCGAGATGTTGCGCCCCTCGAATTCAGCGAAGTGCCGCGCGGTCACGGGATCGTGCACAGCCGCCATGAAGAACTGTTTTTCAATCGGATTGAGTCCGCGGCCGGTCGAATAATCGGCGATCTGAAAGGCGTGGCCACCCAGCTCTGAGTGATGCTTGTGCGCGTAGCGCTGCAGCGCCTGGTCGACCTGCACCGGCCCACCACCATCGCGCAGCGCCGGCACGGTGCAGTCGACCAGCCATTCTGCCGAGCGCAAGGCAAAGCTGACGCCGGTGCCCCACATCGGGTCGACGGCCAGTGCCGCATCGCCAATGAGTCCCAGGCCGGGGTGCCCGGCGCGGCGCGAGATATTCGGGATCTCGAGCATCCCGCGCGTCTCGGTGATCTGCTCGACACCGTCGAACTGGGGGCCGTTGGGCAGACCTTCGTACAGCCGGCGAAAGCTCGTTTTCAGGTCGCGCTTGAAGTCCGGCAGGTGACGCTTGTGGATATACGAGCACAGCACGGTCACGCCGTCGTCGTTCGGGAAGGCGTAGATCCAGTTGGGCTCGTTGAACCAGATCATCTGACTCGGAAACGAGAAGTTGACGTAATACGCGTAGTAACAGAAGCGATTGTTGGGTTTGACCCTGGTCCGCACGCCCGAGGCAGCGGCTATGCGCGAGTTCCGTCCGTCGGCACCGACGACCAGTCGCGCGCGGATCTCCTGCGTTTGGCCCTGTTTGTTGTCCAGGACCACGCCGCTGAAGCGGCCATTGTCGGCCAGCAGTTGGCGCGCGGTGAGGCCCGGCATGAAGTCGACACCCGCTGTCCCCGCGGCCATATTGCGCAGCATCGGATCGAGCTTCAATCGGCGAATGTTGTAGCCGTATGGCTGGTGCGTGCTGCGGCTATCGGGGGTCGCATGAATCAAGCCCCAGCGGGTGTACACGCGAATGTCACCGTTGCGTAAAGCGCCAGCGGCTTCGAGTGTGTCCACCATTCCCAATCGTTTAAATGTGTGGACGGCGAACGGCTGAATGAAATGGTTGCAGATTTTCTTCGCCGAGTCTGCTCGAAATGCCGCCGCAGCTTGACCAGTCGTGGCGCCCAGATCATCTTGATGAAGCCCAGCCCAACCGGGCCCATCCAACCGGGATCGATGTCGAGCCGATCGGTGTACAGCGTCGAATCCCCCCGGCGTTCGTAGAGATGGGTGTGACGCCAGAACGGGAAAGGTGTGTTGGTAATGGAGTCGACAAATCTATATGGCGGCTCCCACTCGACGATCTCCTCGTGCCAGCGGCCGTACGGGATGATGCCGAGCAGCTTCCAGTCCGTGTCTTTGGTCCAGCCGGCGGCAAGCTCGTGCCCCGCATTGCTGCGGTCGTAGGTGATGGTGAACCAGGGCTTGAGCAGATGAACGACAAAGTCGAAGTCCGTCGTAACGCGCCAGACCTCCTCGATTGGAGCCGGCAGCAGCGATGGGAAATCGAGGCGCTTGATGGCCTTGTTGCGACTGAGGTCGGACACGGAAAGAGGCGCCATACTATCAGTCAGCCGTTGAGCCCGCTATCGCCTGGTGACGCCTTTTTCCCGACGGAATCGCCTCTGGCATCGGCAGTGCCGAATATCTTTCCCCGGGGGCATCGGTCGTGAGCTTGCGTTCTCCTGACGAGAGTTTGTCGCTGTCACTGCGGAGGTGACGGGCGTCGCCGCGGCGGGCATCGCCAGTGGCGGCGCCATCCCGGAGGGGTCCCCTCTGGGGAATGACACTTCACTCACTTGTGCTTCATCACGTAGACGAGATCCCAGTCGGGGTCGGGCGGCTCAGCGGCTAGCTCCTGGCAGCGCTCGACGTACACCGCGCTTGGGCCATCGCTGCCGTTGGTAGCGGCCAGCGCCAGATTGAAGAGCTCGGCAGCGGCTTCGAATTGACGTGCCTGGTACAGC
>WNFI01083752.1_pt1 | contig 10421 bp, 13 predicted proteins | sample 5400471 | NCBI WGS metagenome assembly WNFI01 (sample SAMN13153348, study PRJNA577476) | soil metagenome | isolation source: 100 cm saprolite on Douglas fir-dominated hillslope | place: USA:California | collected 2013-09-17 | reverse complement strand
GGGAAGGAGCGCAACCAGCGACGCGCCGACGAAAGCGCCCCACAGGCTCTTGCGCCCTCCGAGCACCACGCCGAGCAGGAGGATGACGGTCAGCTCGTACACGAAGGTCTGCGGCTGCAGGTACTGGAAGTTGAGCGCGTAGAGCGCGCCGGCGAGGGCGCCCAGCGCGGAGCCGAGCGCGAACCCCGCGACCTTGTGACGGTAGGCGCCCACGCCCATCGCGTCGGTGGCGATGGGGCTGTCGCGCAGCGCCTCGAAGGCGCGACCCCACTGCGAGGCGAGCAGGTTGCGCATGCCGATCCAGACCAGGGCCAGGAGCGCCATGCAGAGCCAGTAGAACTCGCGCGCGGACAAAAGGTGCCCGAAGAGCGGCGGGCGCGAAAGGCTCAGGCCCTGCGCGCCGCGGGTCAGCCACTCCAGCTCGTTGAGGGCCGTCACCGTCAGCGCGGTGAAGCTCAGGGTGGCGAGCGCGAACTGCGGCCCTTCGAGGCGCAGCGCAGGCAGAGCGAGCAGCGCGCCGAGAAGAACGCCCACGCCGATGGCGGCCAGGGTCGCAAGCGGCATCCCCCATCCCAGCCGGGTGACGCAGAGTCCCGCGGTATAGGCGCCCAATCCCAGGAAGGCTGCTTGCGCCAGGTTCACCTGGCCCAGGTAGCCGACGGTGACGTCGAGCCCGATGAGCAGGATCCCGTAGATGGCGAGGAGCGTGAGCAAGCCCAGCACGTACGGGTTCTGCACCGCGAGCGGCACCCCGGCGAGGAGCGCGAACATCACCAGCTCCGCGCCGCGGATGAGAAGCAGCCTCTTCCACATTCCCGTCGCGCTCCCGGTCAGACTTTGCGGATGATCGCCTTTGGCGATGCTCTCCAGCGCACCGAGAAACATTCCGATCAGCACCACGCCGAACCCCGACTCGAGCCCGGCCACGACCGCGACCGAGAAAGCCTTGAGGACCAACGCCGAGGCCATGGTGGGGCCCACCGTGGTGATGGGCGAGACGAGGATGCCCGCCAGCGCCGCCACCATTCCGGAGAGGGCGTAGGAGAGCATCACCGTGTGGGTGGCGGAGATGCCCATCAGCTCGCCGGCGTCGCGGTCGGCGGAGATGGCCTCGAAGGCCTTGCCCAGGAGCGTCTGGCGCTTGAAGACCTCGATGAGGCCCATCACGGCGAACACGCCGACGGCCACCGACAGCTCGACCGGCGTGACGTCGACGCCGAGGAAGCGGATGGGCTCCGAGGAGATCGGCGTGGGAAACGGCCGGTCGTCGCGACCCCAGACGTTCTCGGCCACCGAAAAAAAGAAGAGGCCGAGTATGATGGTGAGCAGGATCCAGCCCTCGCTCTTCTGCTCCAGCGCGAGCCGGACCGCGGCCCGCTCCACGAAGAGCCCGAGGGCCGCCCCGAAGAGCAGCCCCGCCGGCACCACGACCCAGTAGGGAAGGCCCAGCGTGATCAGGGTCAGCGTGAAGGACGCGGAGACCATCACCAGCTCGCCGGCACCACGACCCAGTAGGGAAGGCCCAGCGTGATCAGGGTCAGCGTGAAGGACGCGGAGACCATCACCAGCTCACCCTGGCCGAAGTTGATGCTCTTGCTGGTGGCGAAGGTGAGCTGGAACCCGTAGGCGATGAGGGCGTAGACGAGGCCCATCAGGGCCCCGCTCACGGCCAGCTGGGCGAGGATGGACAGCGTCACCAGCCCGCCCTGCTACTTGCTCGCAGCCGAGGAAGCAAGCCGCTTGCGGTCCGAGTCGTGGGCGAAGACCACGTGGCCGTCCTGCACCATGCCCATCACCGCCTGCTCGCGGCGGAAGGCCTCGTGCGCCTCGACGCTCGCGTTGTCCCACTTGCCGTAGGGGTGCTTCCAGGTAGCGATCACGCCCTGCATGGGCTCTTTCAGGTCCTCGAGCGCCGCCTTGATCTTGTGGGTATCGGCGCTGCCGGCCTGCTTCACCGCGGCGGCGAAGAGATAGACGGCGTCGTAGCCCTGCGCGGCGGAAACGGCCGAAGGGATGCGCGTGACCTTGTACGCCTTGTGGTAGGCCTCGATGAACGACTTGGCCTTGGGCGTGATCGGGTCCTCGATGAACGTCTGCGGCATCAGGGCGCCGTTGCCGTTCTTGCCGGCGTTGTCGATGAAGTTCGACATGGAGAGCGTCCAGCCGCCGATGAGCGGGGCGGTCATGCCGATCTTGGCGCGGCCGTTGGCCACCGCCGCGAGCTCCGGGCCGATGGCCCAGATGAGGATGGCCTCGGCGCCGCCTGACTTCGCGCGCAGGAGCTGGGCCGTCATGTCCTTGTCGCCGATGTTGAACTTCTCGGTGGCCACCACTTGCAGCTTGTCGCCCTGCTTCTTGATCTCGCGCAGCAGGTCGTCGCGCCCCGAGACGCCGTAGTTGGTGGCGTCGTGCAGGTCATCGATGCCGAGCCGGCTGCCGGCGTGATGATCTTGGTGATGCCCTTTTCCTGGAGATGGCGGTCGCCGGCCATCACCACGCCGGTGTTGACCGAGCCGATCACGCCGGAGAGGTCGGGCATCGCCGCCAGCTCCTGCGCGATGAGCGCGCCGCGCTCGTTCTTGGCCTCGTCGTCGCGCTCGATCACTTCGATCTTCAGCTTGCCGCCGCCCACCTGGACGCCGCCGGCAGCGTTGATTTCCGAGATGGCCAGCTTGGCGCCGTCGCGCATCGAGGTGCCCATGGGCGCGGAGCCGCCGCTGAAGGGACCGGTGATGGCGAGCTTCAGGCTGTCTGCGGCGGAGGCGGGCAAAGCGAGACCGAACACCAGCAAGGACGCGAGCAATTTCGTCATGTTTGGACCTCTGGGGGGAAAAGGGGCAGCGGAGGGCCGCGGACTATAACCGGCGGCCGGGGTTTCTCCACAAGAGAGGGCAAAGCCTCGCCAATATAACTCGCGGGAGGCGAGCAACCCCTGGTGCTGAGGGCGATGAGAAAACGAGGCCGCCATGTCGAGCCGCTGGTTTGCGCTTCTCCGTTCCGCCTTCTTCGCGGCGCTCTTCGTCGCGCTCTGGATCTGGTTCATTCCGAGATCGCAGGCGCGGCGATCATGGTCCGCTGCGTCTTCGACTTCGCGTGGACCGGGCGCGGCACGCCGGCGCCGTTCGATCCGCCGCGGCATCTCGTCGTGCGCGGGCCGTATCGATGGGTGCGGAATCCGATGTACGTGGGGATGTGGACGTTCCTCATCGGAGAGGCGCTCGCGCTTCCCGCGATTCGTAGGGAGATGTTCGTGATCATCGGCGCGGCGTGGGTGCTCGCCACCACCTTCATCCTCTTTTACGAGGAGCCGATGCTACGCCGACTGTTCGGCGCGGACTACGCCGAGTATTGTAGCAACGTGAGAAGATGGCTTCCGCGCCTGACGCCGTTTGACAAGGACTGAGGCAATGACGCTCCTCCCTTTGGACGGTCCGGCCGTTGCCCGTTCGCAAACTTCCCCACCTGTCAGCGGTCTGGAAAGAGTCCTGAGAGGAATTTCCGTATTCACCCTGCTGATGACGGTGCCCCAGGTTCTCACCATCTGGGTCGGCCGTGACGCTCACAGTGTCTCGCTCACTTCGTGGGCCGCGTATCTTCTTGCCGCTTGCTTGTGGTTCGTTTACGGGCTGAGGAAGCACGACAAGACCATATACCTCGCTTGCGTCGGCTGGATTCTACTCGACGCGGCCATCGTCATCGGCATCGTCATCTTTGGATGAGCATGGAGGCACGTCGAGGTGGCGAACCGCCTCCTGCAGGGCTAAACACGCCCGATGCAAACGTCAGCGGAGTTCGGGGTGGCGAGCGCGGTCGAGCCGATCGGGCATGGCCATTTCCGGGCCACCATCCCTGATGGCTGGCAGCAGGGTCGCGGTGCGTTTGGCGGCCTGGTGTTAGGGACTCTCCTCCGCGCCATCCGGTCCTCTCAGCCGGAGGTCGCCCGTGAAGTGCGCACGCTTGCGGGCGATCTCTGCGGCCCGGTCAAGCCGGGTGCAGCGGATATCCACGTCCGTGTGCTCCGTCGCGGCTCGCACCAGGCCAACGTCGCCGCCGAACTCTCCCAGGACAACCTGCTCCTCGCTACCGCGACCGCCGTCTTGAGTGAAGCACGCCCGTCCCCTGCGCCGGTCACCCGTCTCACCCCACCGGTCGCCGAGGACTGGCGCGCGCAGGAGCTGATTCCAATCGCCCCGCCGATCGGACCTGACTTCGCTGTCCACTACGAGTACCGCACGGGGGGTCCTCTCCCGTTCAGCGGCCATGCCGAGCCTGTCTGCCTCGGGTGGGTCCGCGAACGATGCCGACCCGCCCCTCTCGACGCCCCGGCGATCATCGGCCTGCTCGACGCGTGGTGGCCCACGCTCTTCAGCATCGAGCAGGGCCCTCGCCCCTGTGCCACGGTCCAGTTCACCGCCGAGCTCTTCGGCATACCGGCCTCGCTCGACGCGCAGTCACCGTTGCGCCACCGCTCGGAGATGATCGCACTGCGCGAGGGCTTCTTCCTCGAGTCACGCGAATTATGGCACGGCGACACTCTCGTCGCCTTGAACCAGCAGACCTTCGCCATCCTTCGCTGAGTAGCGACAGTGGAGGACCCTATGCTCCAACTACGCCCCAACTGCGAATGCTGCAACGTCGACCTGCCGCCTGAATCGCCGCAAGCGCGCATCTGCTCTTTCGAGTGCACTTTCTGTGCGTCTTGCGCGGAAGCGAAGCTGGGCGGCATCTGCCCGAACTGCGGCGGCGAATTGGTGGCCCGGCCGCGGCGGCCCTTGGGCAAGCTCGCGATCTATCCGGCCTCTGCAGAGCGGGTCTACAAACCGAGCGGCTGCGAAACGGCTGCACAGCAGAGCAGCCCGACTTAGGCCGCGCATCGAAGCCCGTGGGACTTATCAACCCTATCGTTCGCTTTGCGCGTCGAGCTTCGCCTCCAGATCGACGATCGCCGGTGCGGCCAAGCCTCCATAGTGTGCGTCGATCGCATGGATCCGTGCGCGTGCGCCGTCGCGATCGCCGCGCGCGATCGCGGCTTCGGCGTCGGCCAGCTTCGAGGACAATTCCCGCTGGATGTTCGCATTGCACTCCGCCACCTTCGCCTCATCGACCTCGGACGGCTGCTCCAGCGCATCCAGGGCGCGGTCCAATGAAGCGGCGTCGAGCGGTTCGTGTCCAAGCATTGGAGCTCGCTTGACCGCCAGGTTGAAGACGCACCAATCCTTCATGGAACCCCGGCTGACGTCATCGTCGTGGAGGTTGAGGTCGTCGTGGTCGCCCGTCACGTAGACGAGCCTCGTCTGCTGAAACTTCTGGAACAGGTCGGCAGGCGGCAGGTGGATCCCCGTATTGTCGCTGATCGGATCGCTGCCGGCATTCAACAAGGCGCCGCGGAACACGTCGGGATAACCAAGGGCGGTCATCTCGGCCACGCGCGAGCCGCCGGACAGGCCGCCGACATAGACGCGCTTCGGATCGACCGGATACCGCGAGCGAATGTTTTCGTACGCCAGCAAGGCCAGCGGCAAACGCCGATCGTAGATGCTGGTCTCGTTGCCGGAATTCGCCGCGGCGACGAAGATCAGGCCATGCCGGTCCAGCGGCGGCCGCCAGCGTCTGGGCTCTGTCGCCTGGGACCAGGGCGCCACGAACACGAGCAGGCCGTAGCCGCTCTTCGGCGGCGCTCCGGCCGGCACGTAGACGGCGAACTTCTCCTGCGCCAGATCGACGGGCTGCTCGCGCAGATCCTGCCGCTTGCTCGAGATGAACTGCCGGACATGCCGCGACCCCAGTGGCGTCATCATGCGACGCGCAATCTCCGCGCTTCGGGAGAGCGGCGAGTATTCGGTAAAGGCCACGTCCTTCAGCAGGGTCCCCGTCGATAGCGGCGCCGCCGAGCCATGCGCGCACCCGCCCAGTGACAACAGGAGAGAGAGAGAGAGAGCGGCCGCGGTCGCAGTCGCCGCGGTCGAGGTCGCAGTCGCGGTCGTGGTCGCCGTCGAAGTCGCGGTCGCGGTCGAAGTCGCGGTCGCGGTCGCAATCGCAGTCGAGGTCGCGGCCTACTTCGCGACCGCGAACCCCGAGTCGGCGACGGCCTTCTCCAGCTCCGCGTGCTTCGTCTTGCTGTCGTCGTACTTGACGACCATCTGGCCCTTCTCCCGGTCCGCCATGACTGACTCGACGCCCTTCAACGCCTTCATCTTCGCCTCGGTCTTGGCCGGGCATTTCTCGCACTTCCAGCCGCTCACCTTGATGGTCTCCGTCTTCATTGCGGCCAGCGCGGCGGTGCTGGAGCAGAGCGCGATCGCCAACCCGAACAGAGCAGTCTTCATGGCTTCCTCCCTCAGAGGGACCTTCCGGAAGGGAGCTTGGCGTCCGCTCGACAATTCTGTCAACCTCGCGCCGGCCTTTGCGCGGTTCCAAGGATCGGTGCGCGCGCGGTAGAGTGGCTTTCGAGATGGATGCATCCGCAGCAGCGAGGCGCGCCGGCGACCTCCGGGTGATGTCGCTGGTCGGCTTCGCCCACGGCACCTCGCACTTCTTCCACCTCGTCATCCCCTCGCTCTTCCCCTGGCTGATGGCCGACTTCGGCCTGAGCTTCACCCGCGCCGGCACGCTCACCACCGCCTTCTTCCTCGTCTCCGGAGTGGGGCAGGCGCTGGCCGGATTCGCAGTCGATCGGTACGGCGCTACGCGCGTCCTCTCGGCGGGGCTGGCGCTGCTCTCGCTCTCCGCGCTCACCCTGGCCGCGGCGCACGGCTACCCTGCGCTGGTCGCGGCCGCGCTCCTCGCCGGAGCGGGAAACGCCGTCTTCCATCCTGCCGACTACACGGTGCTCAATCGCAGCGTCTCGCCGGCCAGGCTGGGCCACGCCTTCTCGGCACACGGCGTGGCCGGCAACATCGGCTGGGCTGCCGCACCGGTGTTCATGGCCGGGATCGCCACTGCCGCGGGTTGGCGCACCGCCGCTTTGGCCGCGGCGGCTCTCGGCCTGTTCGCGTTCACCTCCGTGCTCTTGCTCCGCGGACACCTCGCCGCCCCCGCGCCAGCCCACGCCGCCTCTGCCGTGGATGGGCCGCAGCGCAGCCGGCCGTTTGCCTTCCTGCGCGTGGGTGCCGTCTGGATGTGCTTCTTCTTTTTTCTCGCCTCGACGATGGGACTGAGCGCGCTGCAGAACTTCGCGCCCTCGGTGTTGAACAGCATCTACGGCCTTCCGCTCACCGCGGCGGCGTCGGCTCTGACCGTCTACCTGCTCGGCGGCGCCGCCGGGATCGCCATCGGCGGTTTCCTCGCTGCGCGCTACCAGGCACACGAGCGGGTGGTGGCGGTGCTGCTGGTCAGCGCGGCATTCATGGCGCTCGCCCTCGCGACCGGCACTCTGCCGCGCGCCGCCGTCCTTCCCCTGATGGCGGTGTTCGGTTTCTGCACCGGCACCGCGACGCCCTCCCGCGACTTGCTCGTCCGGCGGGCAGCGATGGCGCGCTTCGGAGAGCGATCGTTCGGCCGCATCTACGGCTTCGTCTATTCCGGCCTCGATGCCGGGCTCTCCATCGCGCCCGTCCTCTTCGGCCGGCTGATGGACCGGGGAATGTTCCCGGCAGTGCTCTACGGCGTGGCGTTCTTCCAGGGCCTGGCAGTCCTCGCGGCGCTCCGCGTCGGCCAGGCGCGCATGGAAAGCGCGGCGGCACCGGCGGTGCAGTCGCAGTCGCAGGCATGACCGATGGCTGCCCTGCGCACCGTCCGCACGATGTGTCCGATGAACTGCCATCCGACGCTGTGCGGAATGCTGCTCGACGTCGAGGACGGCCGCGTCGCCCGCGTTCGCGGCGATCCGGATAATCCGGACAGCCGCGGTTTTCTCTGCATGCGCGGCCACGCCGCGCGGGAGATCATCGACAACCCGCAAAGGCTCCTCCACCCGATGCGCCGCACGGCGCGCAGCGGGACGTGGCAGCGCACCCCCTGGGAGGACGCCCTCGACCTGATCGCCGAGCGCGCTCGAGCCGCGGGGCCGGCAGCCGTCGGCACCTGGTCGGGGCATGGATTCTTCGCCAACGATTACGGCACCCGCCTCTCCTCCCAGCTGCTGCGCCGCTTCGCCAACCTGTACGGCTGCCAGTGGTGGAGCCCGACGATGATCTGCTGGGGCCTCGGCGCCTTCGGCCTGGGGCTCACCGGCGTGCTCCGGACCAACACCAAGGAGGACATGGGCGCGAACGCCGCGCTCGTCCTTCTCTGGGGCGCCAATCTCGCCAGCCAGCCGAACACCGCGCCCCATCTGGCGGCAGCGAAACGGCGCGGCGCGTACGTCGTCACCATCGACGTGCGCAGCACGGAGGCCGCGGCGCATTCGAACGAAACGCTGCGGCTCCGTCCGGGGACGGACGCAGCTCTCGCTCTCGGCATGATGCACGTCATCGTCGCGGAGCGGCTGTACGACGCGCCCTTCGTCGCGCGCCACACTGCTGGCTTCGACGCGCTCGCCGCGCACGTCGCGAAGCACGACGTCGCCTGGGCCGCCGCGGAGACGGGCGTGGAAGCCGAGCGCATCGCCGCCCTCGCGCGGCGCTACGCGACGACGAAACCGGCGATGATCCTCCTCGGCGGCAGCTCCATGCACAAAGGCGCCGGCGGCTGGCACGGCGCCCGGGCGGTCGGGTGTCTGCCGGCGCTGACCGGGAACCTCGGCATCCCGGGCGGTGGTCTCGGGCCGCGGCACGGCTCTTCCGCGCACGGGCAAGACCTCGCCAGCGCTGGGGCGGCTCGAGCTCCTCACCAGCTACGATCTCTTCATGCACGACACCGCGCGCCAGAACGCCGATCTCATCCTGCCTGCGACCTCGTGGCTCGAGGACACCGGCTGCAAGAGCACCAACACCCATCTCTATCTCATGCCCAAGGTGCTCGAGCCGCCCGGCGAGACGCGGCCGCCGCAGTGGGTGCTGCGCGAGCTGGCCCGCCGCCTCGAGGTCGCCGATTTCTTTCCCTGGGCGGAGGAGTCGGGACCTCTGGACGCGATCCTCGACCATCCCTCGACCGGCCACGCCACCGTCGCCGCACTCGAGGCGGAGGGAGGCATTCGCGCGCTGCGCGTCTCCCACGTCGCCTATCCCGATCTGATCTTCGATACGCCCTCCGGAAAAGTGGAGCTCGTCTCCGAACGCGCGGCGAGCTTCGGCCTTCCCGCGCTGCCGGTGTTCGAGAAGCCGAAGCCATCGAGATTCCCTCTTTCGCTGCGCAGCGGCCGCACGCTCACGCACTTCCACGGCTTCTACGATCACGGCCGCGCCCTGCCCTCGCTGGCCGCGGCCGATCCCGAGCCGCGCCTCTGGATCTCGCCTGCCGACGCCAAGAGCCGCGGCCTCGGCGAAGGCGACGACATCCGCATCTTCAACGACCGCGGCGAACTGCGGGCGCGCGCGTCGGTCACCGACCGCATCCCGCCCGGCACCGTCTGGATGCGCGACGGCTGGCTCGGGCTCAACACGCTCACCTCGGGCGCGCCGGTCCTGCCGGACGCCGCCGTCGACCTGTTCAGTTTCTCCGGCGGCCAGGCCGAGTTCGAGGCCTGGGTGGAGGTCGCGCGCGACGTTGCCCGCTGAGGCCGCTTCCGGCAGACTGGAACGGAGCCCCTCCAAAATGGCAAGCTTCCAGTAGGGGGCAGCATGGACGGATCCGAGAGCGAGAGTCCGGAGCAGCGGCCGATCATCGAGCAGGCCATCCTGCACGACACCATCGACTCGTTGCAGCTGGGCCCGGCCATCTCCGTGCCGCAGGAGATGACGCTGCAGCTGGCGGTCGAGACGCTGCAGCGCGAGCACATCGGCTGCGTGCTGGTGGTGGGCCCCGACGGCAGGCTGAGCGGCATCTTCACCGAGCGCGACCTGCTCAACCGCGTCGCCGGGCAGCGCCTCGACTGGGAGAAGGAGTGCGTCGGCGATTACATGACGCGCGACCCGGAGACGCTGCGGCCCGACGACCGCATCGCCTGGGCGCTGAATCTCATGTCGATGGGCGGCTACCGCCACGTGCCGCTCACCGACGAGGCGGGGCGGCCGGTGGGGGTGGTGTCGATCAAGGACATCGTCTCGCTCATCGTCGACCTGTTCCCCGCTCCGGTGCTCAACCTGCCGCCGGATCCGCGCCGCAAGCCGGGCTCGGACGACGTGGGGGGCGGGGAGGATTGACGCCCACGCCCCACGCACGGTGCGCTCACGGTATTGGCTCGCATGTGACGCGGCGCTCACCGCAACGGCCCGTCCGGGCCACAGCGTGCCCCGCGCACTCGGCGCTCGCAGAGCAACTGGAAGATTTCGAAGGGCGGGTCCCGATGCGGCCCGGCCGGTCCATGCGGCTGTCGCCCCGCTCATGCGGCCGCCCCTCGGCGCTCGAGTGTGGGCGCAGTCGCGGCACTGCGGCCTTGGACT
>WNFI01037423.1_pt1 | contig 10423 bp, 11 predicted proteins | sample 5400471 | NCBI WGS metagenome assembly WNFI01 (sample SAMN13153348, study PRJNA577476) | soil metagenome | isolation source: 100 cm saprolite on Douglas fir-dominated hillslope | place: USA:California | collected 2013-09-17 | reverse complement strand
CTTTAGAATTGTCCCACCCGCGTTATCCTGCTCTCCCGGTACCATGCTCGCATCCTGGATCACCACCCAGCCTTCATTATTGATGGACATGGCACAACCTAAATTGTCATTCCCCAGGGCGCCTAAATCGGTAACTTTGTAGCTTACTTGTGAGAAGGCGTTGCCGAAGCAAACCAAAACAATCGGCGTAACCCACGGTATCCAGTAATTCCGCAACTGTCTAAGCGTCCTCATATGTCCTCTTTTCCTCCGGTAGAGTCGTGGTGCCGGGATCACTGGCGATTTACGTCAGGTACCACTCGGCGCTCGGACAGTCAGTGTGCAAGCGAGAGCAGAATTGGCTCACAACTTCACAAACTCCTGCTGAGTGAGAACTGAAGGAGCATGTAGTGTTCCACGTTCACGACGATTACGTGAGACTACAGGCTCGACACTTCAGAGTTCAAAAACGAGTGGCGGACTAACAACCTCGCGGGACGATCCCAAAACGGCTAGAGCGAAGGTTTCTCCAACTTTTCATACACACAGGCGAGGGGTTCCGCAATTCGAGAACCTCAGCAGCCAAAAGTCAGGTTGCTTAATTGCGGTTGATTTTCAGATGATTAACATACATACTGGTTGGTATGTTGGCAGCACGCAAGAGTCCGACACAGAGTTCGAAACCTGGAGCCTCCAGGCTGCGCGATTCTGAGCGCACACGGGAGCGCTTACTGCAGGCGGCATCCCGCGAGATCTACAGGTCGGGTTTCCAGAGTGCCAGCCTGGACACCATTCTGGCCGTAGCTGGGGTCACCAAGGGCGCACTGTACTACCACTTCGAAAGCAAGGAAGCCTTGGGCTACGCCGTCGTCGAAGAGGTCATCGCTCCCAACGTCCACGGCAAGTGGGTGCGCCCCCTACAGAGCGGCAAGGACCCAATCGACGCTTTGATCGGCGCTGTTCAACGTATATCCGTTCGGCCCGCGGATGTGCGGGGCGGCTGCCAGCTGAACAATCTGGCGCAGGAAATGTCCCCTCTTGACCCGGGATTCCGGAAACGACTGGCGATAGTTTTCGGTGCCTGGCGCGAGGCCGTTGCCTCCGCTTTGCGAGAGGGCCAGACCCACGGAAGCGTTCGCCGCGACGTTGAGCCCGCTGACGCCGCCGGCTTACTGATCGCGATGGTCGAAGGCTATGGGTCGCTGGCGAAGAATGCTCAGGATCCGAAAGTAATGAAGGCGGGGATCAGAAACATCGTGGACTGGCTACGATCCCTGCGCGCGCCAGGCAACCGCAAGCGAGGGTGATCGCATCGGTGGCAACAAGCGGTTGATATTGTTACATACCAACCGGTTCGTACGCTCGGTGAACTGCATCGCCTGCAGGTACACCGAGACAAGAGCGGACGAGGGACTGATGGAGGGAGAAAAACGATCACATCTGTGCCTCTGAATAACAAGCGCTGTGAGATCAGCCAATACAGGAGGAAGTGATGAACCGAAAGAGATTCCAGGCGATCGCCTCTCTAGGCTTCGCGCTGATTTTTATCCTGGACGCGGCCTGGCAGGCGCGGGCTCAGGATCGTCAAATGTTGTATCCGAGTATGGCTCCGGTCGAGCAGTACCTTATGACGGATCGCAATGCCGAGATTGCCTTGGCTCGAAGCGCGGCACCGGAGGCCATATCCCGCGACGCCACGATTCTGGTCCTCGGACGGCATGGCTACGAGACTGCCGTCGAAGGCAAGAACAGTTTCGTGTGCGCCGTGGAGCGAGGGTGGATGGGCCCATTCAATGGTGAGGATGCCGCTAATTTTTGGAACCCTAAACTTCGAGGTCCGCTCTGCTTTAATCCGCAGGGCGCGCGATCCGTCCTGCCACTTACCTACAAGAGGACGGAGATGATTCTGGCTGGGAAGTCAAAAGCGCAGGTGATTGATGCTCTCAAGGCCGCATACGAAAAAAAGGAACTGCCGCCCCTGGAGCCTGGAGCCATGAGCTACATGATGTCGAAAGACCAATACCTAACCGATGCTGGTGATCACCGCTGGATGGCTCACCTGATGTTTTACACTCCACTCATGGACAGGGCCGCTTGGGGTGCCGATCTGCCCAAGTCTCCCGTCATGCTCAATCCACAGTTCCGTGGCGCTCCGGAACCAATCGACGTGTTCATGGTTCCTGTGGGCAAGTGGTCAGACGGATCCGCTGCTCCGGTCATGTAGGACCCTTTCATCTAGAAGCAGTGCACTCGTCATTCTCACTTTGGTAGCAGGAAATCGAAACGACCGACTAAAGGGTTCCATCATGAGCGTCAGTGAAATTCAGGATCAAAAGGCGATTGCACGTGAGATGTTTGTTCAACAAGCTGCTCATGCTAGTGCGGACGTTTCGGCTAGCCCACTGCGGGGAGCTACGATTTGTTCCACCAAGAGTAGACGGGATTACACTCTTGAATCGACAGCGGACGAGTTCTGCGAAGCTGCAGACACATCATTGCTTCCGGTAATCCGAGTTGATGCTGCGAACCTCATGCGAGTCTTGCGGCAGTTGGAGGTTATCGCAAGACGACAGCCGCCACGAATCGCGTTCAAGGCAAAGGGTAGCATCCTACTCCTGGATTTAGCCGACATCCCGGCCGTGCAAGCCGAGGGCAATTACGTTTCGTTGCAACATCGACCTAATCCCTATTTGGTGCACGAGTCCCTGTCGTCCATGGCGGAGAAGCTCAAACCCTACGGCTTTATTCGCATCCACCGCTCGGTCGTCGTGAATATTTCCGCCGTGGAGAAGATCCAACCTTTACCGACGGGGGAGTACAGGCTCCGTGTAAAAGGTGGGAAGGAATACTTGGTAACGCGTACATACAAAGCCAACCTCAGAGATCTGGCTCAACTGTGGGTAGGCTCAGAGCGGCTTTGCGGCTAACAGGCAACAATAGGTTTTACCTCGTTATTCCGCCGTAGCATTCCCGATCGTTTCTCACGAAGAACAAGCGCACAGAATAAAAGCGCAAGCAGAAAATCTTGCTGGCCGCCGCATGGCCACGGTCGCACCACTTGCTTGATACCGTGTGCTTTTCCAACTCAGCTGATGGCATAATCATCGGTATGCATGCGGAAGGCGTCAAGCTCGGTGCTCGTCCTTCGAAATTCGGTTTGAGAAGTGACACCCACCGGACCGTGAAGTGTGAAGAATGTGATGTGTGCTATCGCGTCCACTATGACAGGGACGCGGAGGAATCGGCCACGCATTGGAGCCTGCTGGCTCAGGAAATCATCACAGCTCGGCATCCGGATCACACAGATAACGTCGTCCTGAATCAGTTAGAGAAGTTTTAGGCCGATGAAAGGCGTCCCTCGGTCCACCCGATGAACTCATCTTGCCCGTTATATTGGGGCGGGACACGATCTAAACAGGAGGGCGCGTCTACAGGGGCGACACCTCATCTTCCTTGTCCTCTTTTTTCCCCGTAACGAGTCTTCTCTCCAGAAATTCCCTAGCCAGATCCTTGCCTCCGATGCCGAACGCGATTGCCAAGCCGAGCATGACGGCTCCAAATGCGATCCCGAAAGCAATCAGCATCGTCTGGTCTCCAACTCCCAGGACTTCGAACACCATCGACAATGCAAAGATACTGATAATGACTCGGATCGAGATACTCAGTAGTCGCGACGACCGGAAGTTCGCATTGACCGCTGCCAGTAGTACCGCGCGAGAGAAGAAGCTGGCCGCCAACAATCCGAAGAAGAGAATGACCAATGACACAAACATCCGAGGCAGGAAGAGAAAGAATCGCGAGACGTATTCCTGCAAACCCACGATCCCGAGTACGCTCACTCCCATGAGAATGAATCCAACCCAGGCTACCCAAAAAACAAATCGGCTCAGCAGTTCGGTCGAGGATGGTAATGCGGCCTGTTTCAGAAGCTGGGTTGCGCCTGAGTTTTCGGAGAGCTTGGAAAACTTTGTCAGGCGCAGGATACTGCGCACCAGCACCTTGAACAGATAGGCAACTACCCATCCTACCAAGGCAATAATTAACATCACGATCAGACGAGGCAGGTAGTGCGCAAAGCCTCTGGCCAGCTCCTGTGAGGCCTGCGTCAGTTCGTTGATGATGATTTCCCGCATTAGCATCTCACTTTCTGTCCGCCCAGACTTCGAGCAGGTACGGCTTCAGTCGTTCGAATTCACCGCAAAGAGACTCCACACTTCTCTCAATGTCTTCCCCGGAACCTTCTCGGTTTTCCAGCAAGAAGGTCAAAGCTCTCCCACGGTACAGAGGGACCAGGGCCTGAATAACATGGTCACGATTTATAACGGATTTGTGATACGACGCCGCGAATTCAAATACGGTTTTGGCCCAGACATCCGCCGGATAGTTGAAGTCGCTAACCGCCAGACAGGCGATTCTTTGCAGCTCGGAAAGTGTCGACGCTGAAAGGATCGACCGGAAGATAGGTTCCAGTTCGGCGACGCCGGTGGCAAACATCTCCCGCAGTCGCTTGCGATTTACGCGGACTGGCTCCAGTGTGATCTCTGATTGAGTACCCAATGTGGGCATAGGTTGAGAATCGGTGATCGTACTCCAAAGTGGAAAGTTGGTGTCTAGAGACGAGAACAGGGCGCCCACCGTTCGCCGTATCGTTGCAACCAGATCGCTGCCACTTCGATCCGGATGCGTCTTCGTTCCCAGGAAACACTGAGACGTGCGATAGTTTCCGGTTATCGCGGTTATGGTGAGGCAGATTTCTGCGCCGACCCTGCCCCAGTCTTCATTCCAGGTGTCCTTCGCCAGGAAGTCTGTTGCGAGGCGGCCCGAGATACCGAATTCCGACGCGTACGGTTCACGGATTCTCTGACCGTAGATTGCGCGCGTCATAGGGTAAAGCAGATTTCGCATGAGGACGCCTTCGGACGTCTGCCTGCGATAGATGGGGGAGACCATGTCGAAGTTGTCGTTGTAGACAGGACGGGCAAGCCGCTGGAGCCAATCGGGTTCTATCGTTGTCGAATCAGGTGAAACCAGCACACACGCCTTGGCACGCAGCAAGTCAGCCGCAGCCAGGATTGTTCGAAGCGCGGTTCCGGGCTCTGGGGTGCGCGCATACCGAGTGCTGATGGAGTGCAAAGTGCGTAATGCATAGACTTTGGAGACGTTCCACACGTCGTCGATCGAGGCCCCGGTTACCAGTTCCGGAGTCCCGTCTTGCGATCCACCGTCGGCATTGATGATTACGACTCGTTCGCGGGGAAAGCACTTGAGAATGCCGGCCTGGATGGCCCGGATCACAGGATCAATGGTCTTGGCATTGTTATGGGTCGGCAGGCCCACCACGATGTCCACCTCGCCCACGTTGATGAGCTGGCGAAGAAAATCATCTGGCAAAAGGTTCTCTTCCGCCAATTCAGCCTCCGAGCGGCGTTTTACAACTGTGAGTCAGTGTGCGCATGTCCAAACGAGACTGCTAGCATCCCGTCAGATCAGATACGTCGCAGCCGGAACCAGTAAAACTGGTAGGGGCCCATCGTCAAAAGGTAAGGCAGATCACCAACGCGAGGAAAGATATTCTTGCCAAACATCTCGATCAGAATATTTCCTTTGAACCGTCGCAGATCCAGTTCGACCGCTTGGGCTGCGCTGGAGAGATTGTTTACGATCAAGAACGTCTCCTTGCCCAACTGCCGGACGTAGACCAGTATTCGGTGATTCGCCGGGTGCAGAAACTCGATCGAGCCCGAACCGAACACCGGACTTGAACGGCGAATCTGTATGAGATGCTTCATCCATGAGAGCAGCGAATGCTCGGTACGCTTTTGGGATAACACATTCACCGCCTGGTAACCATAAACGGGGTTGAGAATGGGCGGTGAATAAAGGCGTTCCGGATCAGCCGTGGAGAAGCCTCCGTTCCACCCGCCGCTCCACTGCATCGGAGTTCGGACTCCATTACGATCTCCCAAGTAGATGTTATCGCCCATGCCGATCTCATCGCCGTAATAGATGATGGGAGTGCCGGGCAGCGACATCAGCATGCCATTCATCAATTCGATTCGCCGCCGGTCATTGTCAAGCAGCGGAGCCAAACGTCGCCGGATACCGAGGTTCAACCGCATCGTCTTGTCGAGAGCATAGATGTCATACATGTAATCGCGTTCGATATCGGTAACCATTTCCAGCGTCAATTCGTCATGGTTGCGCAGAAAGAGGCACCACTGACAGGACGCGGGGATCTCCGGCGTCTGTTGCATGATTTCTGTAATCGGCTTGCGGTCTTCCAACCGGAGACCCATGAACATCCGCGGCATTAAGGGAAAGTGAAAGGCCATGTGGAATTCATCCCCGTTGCCAAAGTAGGGACGAAGGTCAGCCGGCCACTGATTGGCTTCCGCCAGCAACATTGTGCCCGGGAATTGATCATCCGCCTTCTTGCGCAGGTCGCGGATCACCTCGTGGGTTTCCGGCAGGTTCTCGCAGGAAGTCCCGTCCCGCTCAATCAGGTAAGGGACAGCATCCAGCCGAAACCCATCGACACCAAGTTCCAGCCAGAATTTCTCGGTGTCGATGAAAATAATTCGCGTTCCACGATAGCCCGTATCGGTATCGGACCACACATACCAATTACGTTTTGGATTGTCCTGAGAGCTTCGGGATTCTAAGAACCAGGGGTGTTGATCGGAAGTGTGGTTCGCCACCAGTTCGACAATCACCCGGATGCCACGGTCGTGAGCACTCGAAAGAAATGTGTTGAAATCTTCCAAGGTTCCGTAGCTGGGATGAATCGATCCGTAATCGGAGATGTCGTAGCCATCGTCCCGCAAGGGAGAGGGGAAAAACGGCATCAGCCAGATTGCATTGACGCCAAGTTCTTGCACGTAATCCAGCCGCTGAGCGAGACCCTGAAAATCGCCGATTCCGTCGCCATTGCTGTCATTAAATGTACGCACATGGACCTGATAGATGATGGCGTCCTTGTACCAGCCAGCTTCGCGCTTCAATGGCAACGGTGCTCCTTCCGAACAATGGCCGGCTCGCCAGCGCCGACGTTAGACGTTAGATTTTAATAGAATAGCAATGTGGACTGTTATCCGCCGTCGTGTCCGCTGCACACTTTTCAGAGCACGTTTCAAGTACGGGCGACAAGATGGCCGTCGCCCTCTCTCGCGACGGGCTTTTACAATACTCCGGGGCGCCCATCTTGCTCGGAGCACAGTGTCTGCGTATCGTTACAAAGTGAAATTCCCCCGCTGCAGCGGAGTCCTGCTCCACATTACTTCCCTCCCTGGCCGTTTTGGCATAGGCGACTTGGGCCCCAGTGCCTACGAATTCGCCGACTTTCTTTCGTCCGCAGGGCAGAAATTGTGGCAGGTACTGCCGCTGAATCCTACCGGGTATGCTGACTCTCCCTACCAGTGCTTCTCTGCGTTCGCCGGAAACCATCTGCTACTCAGCTTGGAACGTTTCCACGAACTGGGCATCCTCGAAGCCTCGGATTTGGCGAGCGTGCCATTTCCAGACGACTTCGTCAATTACGGCCCCGTTATCGACTTCAAGGTCGGAGTCCTGCGACGCGCCGCGCAAGTGTTCTTTGCCGATGCCTCGCGGGGGGATCACTCTGCCTTTGAACGCTTCTGTAAGAACTCTGCCTCCTGGCTAAACGATTACGCACTCTTTATGGCCTGCAAAGATATTCGCCCGGACAATACCTGGGCTACGTGGGATTCGCCGATTCGACGCCGCGAGCCTCTGGCAATCCAGGAGTGGTCGGCGAAACTTGCTACCGGGATCAAAGCCCATAAGTACTGGCAGTTTGAGTTCTTTCGTCAGTGGGAGCAACTCAAGGCCTATTGCCAGGAGCGCCGCATTCGCGTCATGGGGGATGTCCCGATTTATGTCGCGCACGACAGCTCAGACGTCTGGGCCCGTCCCGAACTGTTTCAGCTCAACGACCGTGGCCTTCCGACCGTTCGGGAGTGCCACCCGACTACTTCAGTGCCACTGGCCAGTTGTGGGGAAACCCCATCTATCGCTGGGACGCGCTCGCCGCGAACGGATATGCGTGGTGGATTGAGCGTCTCCGGGCGTCATTGAACTGGTTCGACATGATCCGCCTCGATCACTTCCGCGGATTCGAAGCCTACTGGGAAATACCGGCCGGTGAGACAACTGCCACCAACGGCCGCTGGATCAAGGGACCGGGAGCGGAGTTGCTCTCTGCTCTACAGAATGCGTTTGGAGAACTCCCGATTGTGGCGGAGAATTTGGGCGTGATTACTCCGCCGGTGGAAAAGCTTCGCCAGCAATTCGGACTGCCTGGCATGAGCCTTTTGCAGTTTGCATTTGGCAATGATCCGCAGGGCCCATCATTTCGCCCGCATAACTACAGCCACGATCTCGTCGCATACACCGGCGGACACGACAACGACACCACGGTCGGCTGGTGGTTAAGTTCCGGCGTTGGTGACAGCACGCGCACTCCGGAAGATGTCCGAAAAGAACGCGAGTTCGCGCGCGACTATCTCGATTTGCGAGATGATCGCGAAATCCACTGGGTCATGATCCGCACGGTGCTCTCTTCAATTGCAGATGTGGCTGTGGTCCCCTTGCAAGATGTACTGGGCCTGGACAGCGAAGCGCGGATGAATCTTCCCGGCACAACCAGTGGCAATTGGAAGTGGCGATATCGGCCTGGCGTCCTGACTGATGCCTTGGCAGCAAAACTTCGATCGCTGACCGCAATCTACCAGCGGTAATGGCAAGACTTTATCTTAGGTCTCGCCGTCACGACTGACTTTTAGCCCTCGCTTACCTGGCAGTCCACCCACCATCGATGAGAATTGTCTCCCCCGTGATAAGGGACGCTGCGCGGGAGGCAAGGAATACGACCACTCCGGCCACGTCCATGGGTTCACCAATTCGGTGAAGCGCGGCAATACGCTCGATCACGTCCGAGTGGAACTCGGGATTAGCGAGACAGCTCTCCGTCCCCGGAGTACGGATGAATGTCGGTGCAACCGCATTCACTGTGATGTTGTACTTACCCCACTCGACGGCAAGGCATTTGGTCAGATGCGCAACGGCAGCTTTGGTCATGCAGTACACAGACTCGGTCGGCAGCGCCACGAATCCTGCCTGGGAACTCAGATTGATGATGCGACCGCTCTTCTGCCGGATCATGACGCGTCCGGCAGCCTGACTAGCGAAAAATGTTCCCTTCAGATTGACGGCCAGCGTCAGATCAAAGTCCTCCTCGCGTACATTCTCCGCGAGGTTGTCTGGTGCGAGTCCCGCATTGTTGACGAGGATGTCGATTCGTCCGAGATGCCGTACTGCGTCATCAACCGCCTGAAATATCTGATCCAGGCGTCTCATGTCCATCTGTAGCGGAACAACCTGTCTGCCCATTGCTGCGATCTGAGCTGGGAGTTTTCCCTGTGCGTTCACATCACGCAGGCCAAGTGCCACGTCTGCGCCGGCATGAGCCAAAGCCAGCGAAATGGCATTACCTAAACCACGGGCAGCACCAGTCACCAGTGCCACTTGACCCGTCAGATCAAATGTCGGAAATCCGTTCAAAAACCCTCCAGTAGATTCGGGTCACTCGACATCCTTGGTGATTCCTTCAATTCACGTTGCGTGGGAGGGTCGCGTAGCGCACAAAACCAGCAATTAATTCGCTTGATAATACGCCGGTCTTATTCGAGGCCGCTACATGCGTTTACCAGGGATGCTCGCGCGGCCGACGATGTCATGCAGCATATTCGTGCACGCTTCAAGCAAGAGCCCTTCGATAAAACGGAAGTAATGGTATTAGATATGGTGAAGGGCGCAGTTCGCTTCGTCCATGAGAACGGCAAGAAACTTAATGTTGCAATCGACTGGCTCTTCGATGAAGATCTTCCCCACGTCTTCGTTGACTTTATCCAAATCCAGCAAGTTTTCGCTAACCTGATTTCGAATGCAATCGACGCGATGGAAGGGAGCCGGTTCCCCCCTATATCAAGATTCGAGCTGCGAAGACGGACTCGAACGAGCTATCAATTCAGGTGATAGATAACGGCACGGGAGTCGAGGACCCTGAAATCCTCCCGCGTTTGCTCGAGGCAAAGACCGTTTCCATAAATCGAAGACGACTGCCCGAACCGAACGCCTTTGTGAAAGACCTTGGTATGGCGCTATGTTTGGCAGTATCATGCATAAATCGGATAATACAAGTATATACGTGCATAACCAATTGTATTCGTGCAAGCTGGGCACCATGAAACCAGAACCGGAAGCAGGCCAAATCGCCCTAAAGGAAGAGCGCCACCAGTACATTCTGGAGATGCTTGGCAGTGAGGGGCGAGTCCTCGCCGCGGACCTTAGCAGTCGATACAAGGTCTCTGAAGACACGATTCGTCGAGATCTGCGCGAATTGGCGAGTTCGGGAAAGATCCAACGG
>WNFI01707907.1_pt1 | contig 10424 bp, 8 predicted proteins | sample 5400471 | NCBI WGS metagenome assembly WNFI01 (sample SAMN13153348, study PRJNA577476) | soil metagenome | isolation source: 100 cm saprolite on Douglas fir-dominated hillslope | place: USA:California | collected 2013-09-17 | reverse complement strand
ATGTCATGGATCCTTGATCATCCCAAGGAAACTGCGCGGTCCGACCCCAACGTGCTGTTAGCCATCACCCTGCACCACTTCGTAGTGGCGCGCCTATTGATCATATTCGATCATCATCGACTGTACGTTGGCTGGGACTACAGCGGTCTCAACGTCCTCGCCGGCAAACTGGGCGATCGCCTCGAGTGACGTCCAACGTGTAACAACGAGGAACTCGACACCATTCCTGAGACGACGCTTGCAGAGGGTGGCACCCAGATAACCGGGGATTCGCTTCAAACTGGGAAAGGTGTCATCGCGAAGGTGCCGCTCGTATTCCGCGGCTCGATCATCGCACGCCAGCCCGCGCCAATATCTGTCAATCACGAGAGCGTTTCAGGCGCAGCGAGGTCACCCAAGCCATCTAAGGGCCAGACCAACCAGCAAGAGGAGTCCGCCAACGCCAGCCAGCGCAGAGCCCTTCGGATCAACGTTCTCCGGTACCCGCAATATGCTGCGGACGTCGGCGTTAAGCGAAAGCGGACACACGAAGCCGAATGCTCCCAAGATCGCAACGCCAACTCCCGAGATGGCGAGTCCCAGATCACCGTAACGAACGGCAAACACTTCAGTGACGACCGCAAATCCGGCCAGAGAGACTAGCCAAATCCATGATGAGTAATCTCGGGACTCGCTCGAAATAGTTGGCTCCATCGGGTGACCTCTGACCATTAATTGAATAGACGGACCCTAATGCTAGGAGATTATCTAGCGGAAATTATCCTAGCGGGCGATTGAAGCCCGCCAACCCCGCAAACCCTACCTGCGCATGTAGGGTCCCCAAGACGGCGTCCGGCCGTCAACGGCGGTTACTGGTCGAGCTTTTTCAACTGCGCGCGCGCCATATCGCCGGTGAGCGGGAGGTATTTCACTGCTCCTTCGGTGAAAACGCGTTGGCCGTCGCGGGAAAGCACGAAGCGCAGGAACTCTCGCACCGCGGGCCGCATGGGATCGCCCGCGCGCTGGTTGACGCCAAGGTAGATGGTGCGCGTGAGCGGATAGACGCGGGCCTCGACTTCCTCGGGCGTTCCCTTGAACCACGGCCCCGCATTGGTCTCGGCGAGCGCGAGCGTCTTCGCCCCGGGCGCGGGAAAGCCGAAGCCGCTGAAGCCGATCGCGAGCGGATCCTCGGCGACCTGGCGCACGATCCGATTCAGCATGTGCTGGTCGATGCGCGGGCCGTTGCTGTCGACCTGGTAGATGCTGCGGCGCAGGCCCTTGTCGCTGCGCAAGACGCGCGCCTGGAGGAAGTTGATGATCCCGAGCGGGTTGCCGTTGGGATCCGCGATCGGCACCGAGAAGACGTGGATGGGCTTGTCGGCCCACTCGCCGGTCGCGCCGAGCTGGCCCCATTTCGTGATCTTCCCGCCCGGCAGGTAGATCTCGCGGATCTGCTCGAGCGAGATGCGTTCGACGGGATTCTGCGAGCTCACGTAGAACGCGAGCGCGTGCGTGCCGCTCTTGGTCGCATAGCTTCCGGTGGCGACCGCAACGACCAGCGGCTCGCCGCCCAGCTTTTCGGTGAGCCGCTTACGCTCGGACGGTACGAGCTCGCGCGCCGAGGGAATGAGGTCGATGCCGCCCGACGCGATCGCCGTGTCGAAGGCGTCGGTCGTGAGGCGCGTGTCATCGCGCAGGCGAATGCGCACGCGCGGATGGAAGCGCGCGAACGCCACGCCCCAGGCGGCCATCACGTCGTCGGTCGCATGGTTGCCGGCCACGACGATCTCGCCCTCGACCGCGGCGCGCGGCTCATACGCCGGCAGCGCCGGATCGAGCGTGGCGGCGTGCGCGGCGATCGCCGAGGCGGTCGCGAAAGCCGCGAGAAAACTACAAGTCTTCAAGCTTCTTCAGCTGCGCCCGCACCACGTCGGCGGTGAGCGGCAGGTACTTGCCGTCCTTCATCACCGCCTCCTGCCCTTCGCGAGAAAGCACGTAGCGCAGCAGCTCCTTCACCTTCGGGTCCATCTTCGTGCCGGGCTTCACGCTCACGTAGAAGTACTGCTCGTTGTAGAGCGGATAGGTGCGGTTCTGCACGTTGTCCAGCGTGTGCGCGACGCACGACTTCGAATTACCCGGCGACACCGCGATGCGCTTCACGTTCTTGCGCTCGCCGCGGAAGCGGTTGTAGCCGATGCCGTAGCGGTCCTTGCCGAGGTTGTCGGTGATCTGGTCGGCCTCGACGTATCGCGATCCGTCGGGGTTCACGATGTTGCCGTAGGCCTGGATCTTGTCGTTCCACTTGTCGCTGCCCTTCAGCACGCGGTCGGAGAAATCGGTCGCGGTGTTGTAGCGCAGGCTGAAGCCATATACGTTGATCGGTTTATCGGCCCACTCGCCGGTCAGTCCAAGCTGGCCCCAGGTGCGGATGTCCTTGTCGGTGCCGCGCGCCCAGTCCTGCCGCCAGTTCGTGCCCGCCCATCCGCCGGTGCGCTGCGAGCCGAAGATGCCGTCGAGCTGCTCCATGTTGATGCAGCGAAGCGGGTTGTCCTCGTTCACGAGGATGGTGAGCGAGTTCTCCCAGCCGCCCACGTCGAACGATCCCGTCACCACGGTGAACTCCGTGGGATCGAAGCTCTTCACGCGCTCGTAGGCGAGGAGGTCGTAGAAGCCGGGACGATGGCCCATCACGAGGTCGGCCTGGTCGTAGTAGAGCGCCGCGAATGCGAGCGCGGACGTGGGCAGATAGAACGAGAGACGAATGCCGGGCTGGTATTTCGCGAAGCCCTGCTGCCAGAGCTCGCCCAGCATCCCGTCGCTGAGATAGTTGTTGCCGTGCAGCCGCACCCAGCCGGTGAGGACCTGCTGCGGCTCGTAATGCGGCAGGCCCGAAAGGTCGAACTCCTTGGTGTAGTGCACGGCGCGCCCGCGCTTGTAGATCACGCCGGCGCGATCGGCCTGCGCGCGCAACGCGTTCTTCCCATTGTGGACTTCCACAAAAAAAAGGGGCCCCGGATGACGGGGCCCAACCCTGGGTGTTCCCAACCAACAACCACGGCCGCCGGAGGCGCGGCCGATCCTTCAATCCAGCTTCTTGAGCTCCGCCGCGACGACCTCGGGCTGCAGCGGAATGAAGACCTGTTCCTTCGCCACCACGTCCTGGCCTTCGCGCGAGAGCACGAGCTTCAGGAATTCCCTGACCTTCGGCTCGAGCGGCTGCCCGGGCTTGCGGTTCACGTAGATGTACACGAAGCGGCTGAACGGATACTTGTGCGGATAGATGTTCTCGACGGTCGGCGCGTAGCACGGTCCGCCGTCGGTCCACGAGAGCTTGAGCACCTTCACGTTCGGCGTGACGTTGGCGAGCAACGCGTAGGTGAGGCCGCCGGGCTTGTCCGCCATGTCCTCGGCGGCGACGGTGAACGCGTGCGTGAAGCCCTTGCCCTTCACGAACTGGATGCCGTCCTTGTACTCGCCGTCGTGCATCGCGACCATCTTGAAGTACTGCTCGATGCCGTTCACGGGCTTCAGGCCGTAGAGATGGATCGGCCGGCTCGCCCAGTCGCCCGAGGCGCCGACGTCACCCCACGTGCGCACTTCCTTGTAGCCGAGCTTGCGCGTCTTCGAGTAGATCGCATCGAGCTGCGGAAGGCTGAGGCACTCGATGGGGTTGTCCTTGTCGACGAGGATCACGCTCGCCGCGGTCTTGCCGAGCGATCCCGCGCTGCCGGTGGCGACCTTGATCTCGAGCGGCTCGTAGCCGTATTTGTCGACGAAGAGCTTCTTCTCCGCCGGGAACATCTCGCGGCCCACGGGCGCGAGGTGCGCCTTGCCCGAGGCGAGGCCCGGCCCGCCGGCGCCCGAGGCGCGCAGGTCGAGCGTGACCGAAAGGCGGGGGTATTGCTTGCGGTAGATCTTGGTCCAGCCCAGGACGATCTCGTCCATGATGTCGGCGCCGACGATGGCGACCTCCTCCTCGGGCTCGCTCTTCACCGGCCCGGGCTGCCACGAGGGAATCGACGGATCGACGGAGAGGTTGTGCTCGGGCGCCGCGTACTTCAGCGCGAACGAGGGGACGCAGAATGCTGTGGACAACGCCGCGAGCGTGGCGACGGCGAGGGCTTTCTTCATTGCGGATCTCCGGGTGGGGGACACTCCTCGTGGCACGTTAGGCGCGCGCTCTGAAAGCAGGCTGAATCGTGGATGAATTTTTCTTCAGCGTCGGCCGGCGCTCACATAAATCGGGACAGACTCCATTTATCACTGATTGATAATTGGAGTCTGTCCCTATTTCAGGCTGGTTTCAGGTTGCGCGCCTAGCCTCGCGGCCATGAACCGACTCCTCGCATGGGCGAGCTCGCTCGCCACGACGTGCGCGCTCGCCACCGGCGGGCTTTCCAGCGTGGGCGACGCGACGGTGCAGCCGCTTATGGACGCCTGGCTCGGGGCGCTGCAGAAGCGCGACGCTTCAATCGAGCCCGGACGCTGGGAGCACGGCGCCGACGCCACCGCCATCGGCGCGGTGATGTTCGAGCTCGCCGACATGGCGCCGCTCGCGCGCGAGCTTACGCCGGCGGAGACGGCACCGTACGCGCACCAGTTCTCGGGCGACATGATGAAGACGCCGCTCGCCGTTCGCGTCGCCACGCGCAACGGCAAGCCGGTCTACGTGCTCGTCAACAAGCGCCCCGGCGCGCCGCTGCCGCCGAAGACGAAGACGTTCCTCGCCTTCGCGCTGGGCGCCGAGGGCCAGGCGATCGTCGCGCGCGACGCACGTCTCACCCCGTTACCGCCGGATCAGGCCGCTGGTGAGCTTCGCAAGCTCGACGGCTATCTCGCCACGCTCGATCCCGCGATCGCGCCTTATCGCGCGACGTCGCGTGTCTCGGGGGCGGTGCGCAGCGTGGGCAGCGACGGCATGAAGACCCTCATGGATCGCTGGATGCGCGACTTCCACCGCGTGCAACCGGGCGTGCAGCCCGGATGGCGCTGGGAGCATCTCGGCACGCTCAATGGATTCTGGTCGCTGGTTTCGAACGACACGGACATCGCGCCGATGGGACGCGAGCTGTGGCCTTCGGAGCTCGCCGCGTACAAGGCGACGCGCGGTGTCGATGCGCCGCTGGAGATCCGCGTCGCGCGCGGAGGATTCAACACGCCGCAGCGCACCACGGCGCAGGCGATCTTCGTGCACGCGTCGAATCCCATCGAGCGCATCACGCTGGCGCAGCTCGCGGGAATCCTCGGCGAGCCGCGCACCATCACGCGCTGGGCCCAGCTCGGCGTGGGCGGCGAGTGGGCCGAGCGCCCGATCGCGATCTACACGCCGCCGCGCGCGGCCCCGAACGCGACGTCGATGCAGATCATGGTGCTGAAGGGCGGCGCATGGAACGCGACGATCCGCGAAGGCAACATCGCCGAGACCGCGGCGGCGATCGCGCGCGATCCGGCGGCGATCGGTTTCGGCGGCTTCGAGGAAGGCGGCCCTGGCATCAAGGCGCTCGCCGTGGCGCGCGACGAACGCGGCCCCTTCTACGAAGGCAACTACGACAACGCCTCCAGCGGCCGCTACCCCCTCACGCGCTACATGTATATCCGCTTGAACCGCAAGCCAGGCGAGCCGATTCCCGCGCACGTGCGCGAGTTCCTGCGCTACATCCTCTCGCGCGAAGCCCAGGAGCCGATCCTCTACTCCGGCTACTTCCCGCTCACCGCGCAAGAAGCCGCGCAGGAGATGGCGAAGCTCAAATAAACAGGGACAGACTCCATTTATCACGGAGCGACAATTGGAGTCTGTCCCTATTTGATTTTTTCGAGCTCGACGGCGGCCTGGAACGCCGAGAGCGGGATGTAGCCCTGCGGGCTCGCGGCCACGGCTTCCTGGCCTTCGCGGGAAAGGGCGAAACGCACGAACTCGCGCACAAACGGCGCGATCGGCGGGCGCACGTAGATGAGGAGGTAGCGATCGAGCGGATAGCGCCCGGCGCGAATGCTCTCCTCGCTCAACGCCACGGGCGGATCGCCGATGGCGAGCGCCTTCACGCCCGACGTCTCGCGCATCGCGGCGGCGAAGCCGATGCCGAGCGGATCCTCGGAGACCATCTTCACCACGTCCACCGACTGCGGGAAGCCCACGACGCGCTCGCCGTAGAGCCGTTCGCCCAACACGCGTTCGCGGAAGAAATAGGCGAGCGCGGTGTCGGGCTTCATGCCATACGCATGCAGCGGCTTCATGGCCCAGTCGCCGTGCGCGCCGAGATCGCCCCAGGTCCTCGCCTCGCCCGTGAAGGCGCGGGCGAGCCGATCCATGCCGAGGGAGGCGAGCGGATTGCCGCGATGCACGAAGACGGCGAGCGGCCCCGAAAGCGCGTGCGCGTCGAGCGCGGCGTGGGCCACGCGGATCGCGACCGGATCGGCGCCGACCTTCTCCCGATAGGCGAGGAGCTGCGGCGGCGTGAATTCCGCGCCCATCGGCGCGAACGCCGAGCGTCCCTCCGCGAGCGCCGCGGGCGCGAAGCGCGTGCCCGTCAGCTCGAGGCGAAGGTGAAAGCCCGGGTGCAGCGCCTCGAACTTCACGCGCATCGGCTCCAGCAGGTCGCGCATGTCGTTGTAGCCGACGACACGCACCACCTCACGCGGCGCCTCGAAGGGCTGCGGCTTGTAGGCCGGCAACGCCGGATCGAGCGCCGCCGCGCCTGCCAGGAGGAGCGCGCCCAGCATCAGCGGTAGCGCTTCAGAGCCTCGTCGACGAAGGTGTTGTCGTACGTCTCCACCTTCACCGACTTGACGTTCGGGTTGAAATCCGAGAGCTGAATGGCCCGTGAAGGGCCGTTCAGTAATCGAATGAGAATTACTTCGCGGGGTCGAAGAGCGCGTTGTAGCTCGCGATCTTCTTCGCGAGGTCGTTGCGCAGCTTCATGGATTCCTTCAGGTAGTGCTCTTCCATCCCCGTCATCTTCGGCGGGTTCTTGAACGCGTACACGACCAGGCCCACGTTCTCGCCGGCCTTGTCCTGCATCGGCATCAGCACCACGAACTTCTTGTCCGTGTCCTTGGTGCGGTGCCAGCGCGGGTCGAGGATCGTGATGCCCTTCTTGGTCACGTCGATGTCATCCGGGTCGTCGGGGTTGCCGATGCGCTCGGGATAGGAGCCCGCGAACATCGTGTAGACCTCCTTCTGGCCGGGCGGCACGCCGTGCAGCGTGATGCTGAGCAGCTCGGGGTGCTTCTTCATGTCGTCGTCGACCAACTTCTGGCCGTAGATCTTCTGGGCCGGGGCGGTCCAGTTCTTCTTCGGCTTGTCCTGCGACCACGCAAGCGTCGGCGGCAGCGCGACGGACGTGGCGAGGACGGCGGCCAGGGCGATTCTCGCGAATGTCTTCATGGATTTCCTCGTGGTGGGGTTCGATCCGCGCCCATGGTAGGGCGCGCGGGTTAAATACGAATGAATATCGCCTGAATTGCCAGTCAGGTTCATTTCGAGAGGAGCGCGCGCGACTCCTTCGCCTGGAATTCGCGTAGCGGGATGTAACGCGCATGGTCGAGCACGACCTGCTGGCCTTCGCGCGAGAGCACGAAGCGCAGGAATTCCTCGATCGCGGGTGGCAGGGGCTTGCCCGGCGCCTTGTTGGTATTGAAGAACACGAGGCGCGAGAGCGGATAGGTGGCCGCCGCGACGTACTCGTACATGGGCGATGTGAACGGCTTTCCGGCACCCTCGCTCACCGCGATCATCTTCACCGGCGCGTCGATGTACGCCACGCCCGAGTAGCCGATCGCGTATTTGTCCTCGGCGGCGTGCTTTGCCATCGGGAACACGACCTTCTCGAAGCCGATGTCGTCGCGCCACTCGCCGCGCTTGCCCGGCACGGAGAGCACGCGCTGGCGCACGAACTCCTCGAAGCCGTTCCACGGCTTGATGCCGTACGCCTTGATCGGCTTGTCGGCCCATTCGCCCGTGAGGCCGAGATCGCCCCAGGTGCGAATCGGCTTGCCGCCGCGGTGGCGCGTCGACGAGTAGATCGCGTCGAGCTGCTCGAACGTGATCTTTTCGAGGGGATTGTCCTTGTGCACGAAGAAGCCGACCGCGTCGAGCGCGCCGAAGTGGCGATACGAGCCGCCGTGGATCGGGACGCTGAGCGGCTCGTAGCCGTACTTCTTCTGGAAGTCGATGACGTCGTCGGGCTTGAGCTCGCGCGAGACGAAGACGAAATCGAGGTCGCCCTTCACCAGCTCTTTGGCACCAAGGCTTCCGGCGTACGGCGGCGCGATCGAGAGCGTCACGCCCGGCTGGTACTGACGGAATTTCTCGAAGAGCTTGTTGGCGAGCACCACGAGCACGTCGGAGGCCGCGCCCTTGAACGTTCCGGTGACGCCAGGCTTCGGCTGGTACGAGGGCAGAGACGGATCGAGCATCGGCTGCAGGATCTCCGGCGACGGCAGGTCGCGGCCGCGCTCCTGTCCCGTCTTCGCCTGCTCCGGCGTCTGCGGCTTGTTGGTGGGCGGCGCGGGAGAGACCCATTCGACCATCGGCTGCGCGATCGCGGTAGTGCTGGCGAGCAACAGTGCGGCGAGCATCGTTCTCATTTGGCGATCTCCTCGAGCTTGCGGGTCTGTTCGTTGGAAACTTTCGCGGTGAGCGGCAGGTACTTCGCATCGCGCATCACCAGCTCCTGGCCTTCGCGGCTGAGGATGAACTTCACGAACTCGTACACGATCGGATTGATCGGCTTCGACGTATCGCGGTCGAAGTACGCGTAGATCTCGTCGGCGAGCGCATAGCTGCGGTCCTGCACCGTCTCCAGCGAGTACGGCACGTACGGGCCGGCGGAAGTCATCGCGAGCGGCAGCACCTTGAGCGTCGGCAGCGAGCCCACGCCCCGCAAGGTCGTCGTCGGCGCCGCGAGGATGCCGATGCCGTACTTGTCCTGCGAGAGCTCCTCATTGAGACCCCTCTCGAGCGTGCCCTCCTTCGAGACGAAGTTCGCATAGGTGCGCATCTTCTCGTTCCACTTGTCGCTCGCCTGCAGGATTCGATCCGAGAGCGTCGTGGCCTGGTGGTAGCGCAGGTTGAGCCCGTAGGGAACGATGGGCTTGTCGGCCCATTCGCCCTTGAGGCCCAGCTGCCCCCAGGTGCGGATGTTCTTCTCGGGGCCGCGCGACCATTGCGGGCGCCAGCTCGTGCCTTCCCAGCCGCCGAGGCGTTCGGCGCCGAAGATGCCGTCGAGCTGTTCCATGGTGATCTTGTCGAGCGGGTTGTCCTTGTGGACGACGACGCCGAACCCCGGATTCCAGCCAGGCACGTCGAAGGATCCCGTGGCGATCTCGATCTCGCGCGGCGGCCGGTCCTTGTAGCGTTCGAAGAGCTGTTGCTGCGGGAACGTGACCTTCACGCCGATGCCGAGATCGCTCACGCCGAAGACGAGCGCGGGCACGGCGGCGCCCGTGGTCTTCATGTGCCACTCGATCTTCACATCGGGGTGGTACTTGCGGAACGCCTCCTCCCAATAGCCGCCCACCTTGCCGTCGGTGATGTAGTTGCTGCCCCAGATGCGCAGCGTGCCCTTCACCTTCTGCTTCGGTTGATAGGCGGGCAGGCCCGAGAGATCGAACTTCTTGGTGTACGCGACCTTCGCGCCGCGCGCGCCCATCATCTTCGCGCGCGCCTCCTGCATGTCGAGGCCTTCGGTGGACGCGCCGGGCTCCTTCGCCTTCTGCTGCGCCACCGCCGCGAACGCCATCGCCGACAACAGCACGCCGATTGCGATTCTCATGGTCCGTCTCCGTTTCACTTGTACTGGTCGAGTTTCGCGAGCTCTTCACGCACGGCGTCCGCCGGAAGCGGCAGGTACTTGCCATCCTTCTCGATCAGCTCCTGGCCTTCGCGCGAGAGCACGAAGCGGATGAACTCGCGCACCTTCGGATCCATGTGCTGGCCCTTCTTCGCGCTCACCCAGAGCGACTGGTCGCCCCACAGCGGATAGGCGTGGCTCTGCAGCGTGTCGATGTTGTACTCCACGTAGGGGCCCTTCTCGTCCTTCGCGAGCTGCAGGATCTTGACGTCCTTCGGGAAGCCGTTGTGGAAGCGCGCGTAGCCGATCGCGCCCGGATCCTTGCGCACCGCGTCGAAGATCTGGTCGGCCTCGAGATACACGGTGCCGTCGGACCGGCGCGCGTTCGCGTACGCGTGCAGGTCGCCGTTCCACTTGTCGCTCGCCTGCAGCACGCGATTGGAGAATTCCAGTGCCGTCGCGTAACGAAGCGCGTAGCCGTGCGGCGTGATGCGGCGCTGCGCCCAGTCGCCCGTGAGGCCCATCTGGCCCCACGCGCGGATGTCCTCCTCGGCGCCGCGCTTGAATTCCGGATGCCATTCGGAACCGACCCAGCCGCCGTCGCGCACCGAGCCGAACACGCCGTCCAGCTGCTTCATGGTGATCTTCGTGATC
>WNFI01511803.1_pt1 | contig 10424 bp, 4 predicted proteins | sample 5400471 | NCBI WGS metagenome assembly WNFI01 (sample SAMN13153348, study PRJNA577476) | soil metagenome | isolation source: 100 cm saprolite on Douglas fir-dominated hillslope | place: USA:California | collected 2013-09-17 | reverse complement strand
GAAGTCGGCCGGATCGGCTTGCAGCATTGGCTTCTCCCGTTTCGCCTATAGCTTCGCGAAGCCGTCGTTCAGCCCCTTGAACGTCTCGAGACCGGGCAGACCGCTCGCCGTGCCGAGGCCGACGAACTGGCCGAAGTTCGCCGCGCCGCTGGCATTCGCCGCCGCGAAGGCATCGGCAAAGTTCTGCCAGCCGAAGGCCGCCGCGTGCGCCGCGTCGCTCATGCCGTTGTCGTGCTCGACCGCGTAGCGTGCGACACGGCCCCATCGCCGGGCGATTTCGCCCGCATCGAGCATTTCATTGACGCTCGATTCATCCGCGAGCCACGCGAACAGCGCGGCGTAGTCGTACTGCGGATCCTGCGCGAGCTGGGCCGCCACTTGAGCTGAGGCGTCGGTGGCCGGCGAATTCGAGGCGCTGTCCGTGCCGCTGGTAGCCGATGGCGTGACGGCGGCATCGGCCGGAGCGCTTGCGAGCGGCGCCTGCGCGATCGAATCTCCGGCGTTGTGGCTGTTACCTCCGCCATTGCCATTGCCATTCCCGTTGCCTGCACCCATGACGCGCTCCGCGGCCGCGGACTGAACCTGATGGCGCTGCGGCAGATCGGTAAGCAAGCGCATGGGCGGTGCCGTGCGCAGGTGGCCGATACCGTTTCCACCCTGTGCGCCGGGATGGCCGGGTCCGGTTCCGGGACCGTCGTTGAAGTTGGTGTCGTGTCCGGGCGGCGGCGGGTCTTCGCCGTTGCCCACGCCTTCATTGCCGTGGCTTCCACCACCGCCGCCTCCGCCAGTGCCCGAGAAGTCGACGCGGAAGATGTCGGTTGCGGTGAGTCCGGGCACTTCACCCGTGAGCGGCCCATCAGCAGCCGTGACCTGGATGTCGAGGAAGCCGGCGGCATCGCGCGGCACGCGGCCCGAGAACGCCTGCGTGGCCGCGCTGAACGTGAGCCATGCCGGCAACGCCGAGCCATCGGCGAGCGATGCGGTGTAGCTGAGCACGTCGCCGCGGTCGATGTCGGTGAAGCTGCCCGTCGCCAGTTGGTAGCTGAAGCTGCCGCCCGCCTTCGCGCTCTGATCGACGAGCGGTATCGCCACGACCGGCGCGTCGTTCGTGCCCTGGACTAAGACGTCGAGCGCAGAAGGTGTCGAGACCAGGCCGTCGGTCGCGCTGTACGCGAAGTGGTCCGTGAAGAACTGGAAGCGCGGCAGCGACTGGACGGCGATCGACGCATTGTTGAGGTCGTAGCGGTAGCTGCCGTCCTGATTGAGCGCGAGAGTTCCGTAGATCCCGGACTGGTTCCCTGCGTTCGCCACGCGCAGGGTGGTGCCAGCGTCGATGTCGCTATCGTTCTGGAGCACGTTGCCGGTTGCGAACAGGACAAAGTCTTCCTGCACGTAAGCCTGGTCGCTGACGGCGACCGGCGCATCGTTCGTGCCGTTGATGGTCACGACAATGCGCGACGAAGAGCTCGCGGCGCCTGCCGGATCGTCGTCGGTCGCGGTATAGGCGAAGGGATCGATCGCAGTCTGGCCCGCGCCCAGGCTCTGCACCGTCGTGGCGGCGTTATTGAGGTTGTAGGTGAATGCGCCGTTGCTGCTCAGCGAGAGCGTGCCGTATGCGGTCGAATAGGTGTTCGGGTTGGTGACGCGCAAGGCGCGACCTTCCGGATCGAAGTCGTTGGCGAGCGCATTACCGCTTGCGCTAAGGGTTACGTCCTCGGTCACGGACGCCGCATCTTCCGCAAGCACCGGCGCCTGGTTGCGCACCAGGCGCGCCTCGACGCCCGCGCGGTCGAGCACGGTGCCGTCGCCGAGGTCGAGCTGGTTCCAGTTCGCGGGATTCGCGAACCAATCGCGCGCGGTCAAGCGATCGGTGGTGCCGTTGACGAGCACAAGGAGATCGTTACCCGAGCGCTGCAGCGTCACCTGATTCGCCCCAAGGCTGCCCGTCAGCTGAATGCCGTTGACGCCTTGAGTATCGGCCGCCACGTCCTGGCCGTCCCCGGCGCCGAAGACATAGGTGTCGTTTCCGGCGCCGCCATCCAGCGTCAGGTCATTCCCAGGACCGCCGCCGAGCTGGTCGTTGCCGGCACCACCAACGAGCTGGTCGATGCCCGCGCCACCCGCCAGCACATCGTCACCGTCGCCGCCGAGAATGAGGTCGTTGCCATCTCCGCCATCCGCGAAATCGTTGCCGGCTCCAAGGTCGATGGAATCATTGCCACCCGCACCGAAAACGAAGTCGTTGCCTGCAAACGCCTGGATCGAGTCGGCGAGAGCAGTTCCCGAAAGGGCGTCGTCCCCGGGTGTGCCCCGAAGCTGAAAGCCCAGCGTCTGGATCAACTGCTGGCGGCTCAAGACCGAGGAATCCGCAAACTGGAAGTACTCGATCGATCCTGCCAGCGGGTTGTCCGGATCGAAATCATCGAGGCCCACCGCGCCACCGTCGGGAAGCGCAATCTCCAGCGAACCGACATCAAGCCGGAGATCGGTCACGAACAAGTTGTTGAACACCAGGAAGTCGGTACCGCCGCTGTCGGAGATGTGGTCGTGACCGTCACCCAAGGAGTAGAAGTACACGTCGTTGCCGTCGCCGCCGACCAGGGTGTCATCGCCCACGCCGCCGATCAGCTGATCGTTGCCGGCGCCGCCCGCGAGCGTGTCGTTGCCCGACTCGCCGAAGAGCACGTCGTCGTCAGCGCCGCCATCGATGGTGTCGTCGCCCGCGCCGCCCTGCAGCTGGTCGAACCCCGCCCCTCCCGAGATCACATCGTTGCCGCCGTCTCCGAGCACGAGATCGTTGCCATCGCCGCCGTCGATGACGTCGGCGTCTCCATTCACCCCGTCGCCGTCGTCTCCGACGATGGTGTCGTTGCCGGCGCCGCCGCTCAGGATATCGGACCCGGCGTTGCCGTAGATCAGATCGTCGCCGTCGCCGCCCTCCATCTGATCATTGCCGCCCTCGCCCAGCATGGTGTCGTTGCCTGCGCCGCCGTCGATGGCGTCGTTGCCGTCTCCGATCCCGGTCCCCGAGTCTCCCTGAAGGAAATCGGCACCGTCTCCGCCGAAGATCTGATCGTTGCCCGAGACGCCGAGAATCGTGTCGTCGCCCGCCTCGCCATCGAGGTAGTCGTCGCCGCCCACCAGAGTCGAGTCGCCGAACATCAGGTCGTTGCCGTCGCCGCCGAAAAGAATGTCGTTGCCGCCGTCACCGTTCATTAAATCGTTGCCGGCGCCGCCGTCGATATAGTCATCGCCCTGCCGGTCAAGCGGCACCAACGCGGAATCACCGAAGAGCTTGTCGTCTCCGCTGCCGCCGAAAATATCGTCGCTCCCGGCTTCGCCGAACACGACATCGTTGCCTGCGCCACCGTCGATCCAGTCGTTGCCATCGCGCGTGAAGAGCCAGTCATCGCCGCTGCCGCCGAATACGATGTCGTCGCCGCCGGGTGACGTGGAGCTGAAGCCGACGTTGTTGTATGTGCGGCTATAAAGCGTCGAGCCGTCCGGCTGCACGATGACCTGGCGCGTCACGCTCCAGTCCATGGAAACGATCGAGGTCTCGAGATCGCCGTCGACGTCGTCGTCGCCGCCGCCCCCGATGATCAAGTCTCCGCCCGAGCCGCCGTTTAGCGCGTCGTTCCCTGCTCCCGCAATGATCGTGTCGTCGTCTGTCCCGCCGTCGATGAAGTCCCCGCGCAGCCCGGTGCCGGGCGCGTCCTGCGCGGCGATCGCGGCCGCGACGGTCATCTCCGATTCGCCGTACAGCTTGTCCTTGCCGGCGTCGCCGCGCAGCAGGTCGCCTTCGGTTCCACCAATGACGATATCGTTCCCCGCGCGTCCGGAGACGATATCGCGTCCCGCGCCGCCGTCGAGCTTATCGTCGCCGCCGCGGATGGCATCGATGATGTCGGTGCCGCCGAAACCCTGGATGAGGTCGTTGCCCGCGCTGTCGAACAGAACGTCGGAGCGGCCGGGCTGCGGCTGGTTCGGATCCGTGATGACGTTGCCGAGATCGTCGGTGCGCGTTTGAACGCCCGGCGTCGACGGGTCGAAGTCGACCGGCGCCAGATCGCCCACGATCGTCCGGTCCGTCGTCGGTCCCGGAGTTTCCTCATGGAGCCGCAACCGGAAGTTGTCGTCGAGCGCTTGCGCGCTGGTCTGATTCTGGAAAACGATCTGGGTATTCGCGTCGAGCGTGAGAAGAGCAGGAGAGTTGATTTGGATCGTCTTGCCGTTGTCGCCGACGAGCTGGTAAACGCCCGAGGCCTCGTCCTTTAGAAATAGGCCGGAGAGTAGCTTGCCGTTGTACAGGATGCGATTGACGCCCTCATCGACGATCGTGTCGGCCCCGTCCCCCGAGTAGTAGACGTACGTGTCGACGCCTTCGCCACCGATCAACGTGTCGTTGTCGGCGCCGCCATAGAGCGTGTCTGCACCCGCGCCGCCATCGAGCCGATCCGCGCCCGCGCGGCCGAGCAGGACGTCATTGCCCCCGCCGCCGCCGAGATCGTCCGCCTGAACGCTGCCGACCATCAGATCGGTCTTGCTGTCCGCGTTTGAAGGCGCGACCAACACTCCGGCCGTCGGCAAGGTGTAGCGCTCTGCCGTGGTTTTTAGGAATTGGCGCACCTCCGGCAAGTAAAGCCTGAGTTCGCTCATGACCTTGCTCAGTGCGGCTTGGTACTCGCCGCGCCGATCAGGATCGGGGGTGAACTGGATTCCGCCCGCCAGGGAGTTGATGAGCGGATCGAATGGCGTGTTTGTTACACCAATCTCATTGACGCCGCGCCCGTAGTGCAAGCCGATCGCGAGCGCGTACAAAGCCGACTTGAGCGTATTGGCGTCGGCAGGATTGAGGACCCCGGTGAACTTCGCCAAGTCGGCGGAGAATACGTCCAGCGCCGTGTTGCCGGCGGCCTGTTGCTGTACCAATAGGTTCAGAAAGTTGCTCTGGCCGGCATCGCTCTGGTCGACATTGAGTGCCGAACTGAAAATCTGCCGCAGCAGCTCAGGATTGCTCTTGCTGGCCGCTCGGAAACTGTCCGATTGAAGAGCCGCTGTTAAGAGCGTCATCGAATGCAGACTAATGGCGTTGACGGAAGTCCCCGCATCAACCGACGTGATCTTTCCGGTACCGGCGATTACGGAAGGAGCGAGTGCCAAGCCAAATAGCACACCCGCCGGCCCGCCAAGCACGCCGCCAACTGCGGCAACAAGAGCTCTATTCGTCAGGAATTGCAGCGCCTCCCCTTTCAGGAAGGTCTGCGTCACGAATTCTTTTCTCGTGGCAAGACTTGTCCCCGGTACGTACGAGAGCAATTCCTGCGGCAGGACGTAACCAAGGCCGGTCAACCTGGATTTGAGGGCGTTGACGGCCGTTGCCGAATCGGCGGATTTGGCGAAGGGCGCCTGGTCGAATGTGTTGGCTTGACGTTCGAAGAAAACGCCCATCAAGGCTGCAAGGCCGCCGCCCAAGGAGTGGCCTGTAAAGCTGATTTGGGCATCCGGGAATTGGTTGGTCACGTCGAGATAGAACCTCGCCGCGTCGACGACCTGCTGCCCAAGAGCGGTACCTGTTGCGCCGGGCAGATTTCCGTTGGTCCAGTCGAGGGTTTTCATCCCCTGTTCAAATGTTGTGCCACCGTATCCGATGACGATGTCAATGCCGTTCGTGTACGCCCGGCCAAGAAAGCCGGAGGCATTATTCGCCCGGTTTTCCAGAACGACCCAACCACTGGGTAGAGGTACTTGGTTTCTTTCGCTTACGACATCCGCGGACGCGGCGTAGGCGTTGGCTGCGAACTGCGCATATTCAACTGGGCCTAGCATGTCAGTCTCCTCGCGGTCGATTAAGGTTGGCAGGCGCTCCTGCCGTCGTTGATGAAGATCTCCGGTGTTTCGTCGGTGGTCGTCTTCTGAGTGCGGCAAACATTGCACCGTCCAATTCCTTTGCCGCTCTCGTTAATGCGCTTCCAGCCCTGCTTCTTTTGCTCGAGTCGAAGGGACGATGAACGCCCTTGCTTGTCCTCAAGACTCAACAGCCCGCGCGGGTCATCCTTCTCGTGTCCTGCGGGTGCAACAAGGCTCATGAGTAAATTCCATTCGGATTTCGCCGGAAACTCCCTATGCGTGATTCGCTTCCACTGGCCGTCGTCCCAAACGAAGTACAGCGCATCAGTTTCGGGATATCCCTGAAGCATGCATTTGAAGCAGTCGAAGAGCGGTACGTGCATATATGCTTTGCCGTCCACGACATCAAAAATGTCGGGCTGGTATCCGGGCTTCGATTTCCAGCGAATGTTCATGGGCGCGTAGCAGAGCTCGTGATATCTAATGAATCCGCGCTGCTGCACCGGGAAACCGGATTCCGTCAACTCGATTCGCCGCTGGACCTGAATGACGCGCCCGTCGGAGAGCTTTACCTCCTCGGCCCACTTGATCTCGTTACTTGCGCAGGCAGTTAGGCTGACAGAAAAGACCAGGATCGCGGCCAACTGGGAGTACGCACTGCCAAAGTGCTCCAACCATCCCCCCTTCGTTGATGAGCGTTCCATGGTTAAAGCCATCATTTGCGCTCTCCTTTACTGTAAGGCTCAGTGATTTCGTTCGACCTGCCCAGCTTTTGCAAGACGCTCGCGAAACAGCCGTGCGCGTTCGCATTGATGCGCTCTCGGCTGATCGTTCGATAAACGGGGGCAATGCGACGCAGGTAAGCCTGGAGTTCCGCGAGCGTCACGTATCCGTCCGCGGTGTAGTGCTCGAAGCCGCTTGCCTGCGTGACGAGATTTGGCGCGGCGAACTTCGTCGGCAGCGCATCCAGTGCGATGCGGCTCCAGTTTGCGCGCTCGTAGCGATACACGATCCACGGGGGATTCGGACATTCCCAATTGTTGTAGTCGGCCACGGTATGCGCCGCGAGCACGTAATAGGCGACCTGCCCGTCGAGGTCGATCCGCGCTGTTGCACGGGAAAGCCTGATGCGGTGAGCTCCACCCGCCGCTGAAGCTGGACGACGCGCCCATCGGACAGCTTCACTTCCTCGGTCCAACGGATATCGTTGTGCGCACACGCGACTAGAGTCATGGTGAGAATTGGCAGCAATCCTCTGGTGAAGGCTTGCACGGCTCTCACTTCTGCCCCTCCTCATCCACCACGCGCATCTGGGTCGCCTTCTCGCCGCTAAGCGCGAAGACTTCATCCACCGCCAGGCCCTTAGGCAGCTGGTGCGCGATGAAGAGGACGGTGACCTGCCCCTTGAGCTTGTTCACCGTCTGCGCGAAGCGCTCGGCGGTCTGTGCGTCGAGGTTGCTCGCGGCCTCGTCGAAGATCAGCACGCGTGGGCGCTTGAGGACCGCGCGAGCGATGGCGAGGCGCTGCTTCTGGCCGCCCGAGAGGCCGACCCCGTGCTCGCCGAGCTCGGTGTTGTAGCCCTTCGGCAGCTTCTCGATGAAGTCGTGGAGCTCGGCGAGCTTGCAGGCCTGCACCACGTGATCGAAGGTCGCGTTCGGATTGGCGGCGAGCAGGTTCTCGTAGATCGAGCCCGAGAAGAGGTAGGTCTCCTGCGGCACGACGCCGAAGTACTGGCGCAGCTCGTTCGCCGAAAGGTGGCGCAGGTCGCGGCCGTCGATGGTGATCCGGCCGTCGGTGGGCTGGTAGAAGCCGAGCATCAGCTTCGCAAGCGTGCTCTTGCCGCAGCCCGAGGGGCCGGTAAGCACGGTGAGCTTGCCGGGCTTCAGGGCGAGGGTCAGGTTCCTATAGAGGAAGGGGTGCTCGGGCGTGTAGCGGAAGGAGAGGTCGGCGACCTGGATCTGGCCTTTGCCTTCCGCCGTGCGCGAAGGCGTGAGCGCGTAAGGCTCGGCCGGCGCGTCCATGATGTCGCCCAGGCGCTTGACCGCGATCGAGGCCTGCTGGAACTCCTGCCACAGGCCGGCGAGGCGCAGCATCGGCTGCGACATGCGGCTCGCGAACATCTGGAAGGCGACCAGCATGCCGATGGTGAAGCCGTCGTTCCGCATGACGAGCAGCGCGCCGACGCAGAGAATGGCGAGCGTCATCACCTGCTCGAGCGCATTGGCGACGACGTTGTAGGTGTTGGAGAGCTGGCGCGTGGCGAACCCTGCGGAGAGGTAGGTCGCGAGCAGCTCGTCGTAGCGGCTCTCGAGGCGCGGCTCCATTTGCAGCGACTTCACGGTCTCGATGCCGGCGACATACTCGGTGAGGAAGGCCTGGTTGCGCGCGCCGAGCAAGAACTGCCGATTGATGCGCGCGCGCAGCAGCGGCACCACGGCGATCGACACGCCGGTGACCAGGCCGAGCATGCCGAGCGCGATCAGCGTGAGCTGCCAGCTGTAGGCGAACATCACGGCGACGAAGATCAGCAGGAACGGGAAGTCGAGCACCAGCGACACCGCCGCGCCGGACATGAACTCGCGGACCGTCTCGACCGCGTGCACCCGCGCGATCAGCGTGCCGGTGGGGCGATGCTCGAAGTACGGCAGGTGCAGCCGCAGGAGGTGCCGGAACACCTGGCTGCCGAGCGCCGCGTCGACGCGGTTGCCGGTGTGCAGCACCAGGTACTGGCGCAGCCAGCTCATGCCGGCAGTGAAGAGCATGAACATCGCCAGACCGACGGCGATGGCGATGAGCGTGCTCTGCGTCTGGTGCACGACCACCTTGTCGATGATCACCTGCGTGAAAAGCGGCGTGCTCAGGCCGATCAGCTGGATGAAGAGCGACGCCAGCACGACGTCGCGCCAGATGCGCTTGTGCTTGAGGAGCTCGTTCCAGAACCAGCGGAAGCCGAAGCTCGCTGCGGCGGGCGCGTCTTCCTTCTGCTCCTGCTCATGGCGGATGAGCAGCGCCTCGCGCTCGAAGCGCTCGAACGGGCAGGTTTGCGGGGCCTGGCTGCCGGCTTCGAAGCACAGCAGCCGCGCGCCGTCCGACTTGACGACGATCGCCGGGCGCGGCGGTTCGCCTTTAAGGAACGCGATGCACGGAAAGGCGGCCTTCGCGAGATCGGCCTCGCCGGTGCGAAAGCGCAGTGACTGGAGGGCCTCGATGAGCTGCCGCGATGAATGCGGTGCCGGAAAGCGCTGCAGGAGCAGCGCGGCGTCGAACGGCAATCGGCTGGCCTGGCAGAGGCTGCCGATCAGCCAGACGAAATCTCCTCTGGACAGCGTCTCCCCGCCCACTCGCCTCCCCTGGTGCACGAACTGCGCGAGTCGCGACGGGCATATTTAGCCGCGTTCGCACGAGAATTAACATCGGGGTTTTCCCCAGAGGGGGAGCGCGACTTATCTGGGCGTCCGCTCGCTCCTTCGCATCGCCGGACGACGAGCCAAATGCTAAACGCGCGCGACGCGGATCACGCCCTTCAGCTGGCGCACGATGTGGCGGTGACCGCCATCTCTACGGTATAGCTGCCGGGGCCGGCGCCCCACTGTGCTTCGATCAGGCGCTCGGGCTGACGCTCAGCGAGCCGCTTGAGGCTCGCGCAGTCCTCGCGGTGCACCGAGACGCCTTTGCCGCGCGTGACGAAGCCGCGGATCGGATCGGGCGGCACCGGCTTGCAGCACTTGGCGAGCTGCGTCATCAGCCGGTCCATGCCGCCCACCATCAGAACGCCCGCCTTGGCCGGCGTCGCGCGCGACTTAGCTTTTGGGAGCTGTGGCGCAGGTACTTCAAAACCACGCACCGCGGTCTGCAGCTGGCGCAGGTTCACTTCGTCGCGCGCGACGCCGACGAATAGGTCCTCGGGTTTCTTGAATCCCAGGCGCTCCGCCAGCAGCTCGAGGCTCGCGTGCGCCGCGCCTTCACGCTTGAGCTCCTTCTCGACGGCGGCGCGCCCCGTAGCGACGGTCTCGGCATGCGCCTTGGCGTTGAACCATTGCCGGATCTTCGCCCGCGCACGCGGACTCTTGACGAAGCCACGCTCGGCGTTCAGCCAGTCGCGCGACGGGCCGCCCGACTTGGCGGTGACGATCTCGACGCGCTGGCCGCTCGCGAGCGGCGTGTCGAGCGGCACGATGTGCCCGTCGACGCGCGCGCCGCGGCAGCGGTGCCCCAGATCGCTGTGCAACGCATAGGCGAAATCGACCGGCGTCGAGCCCGCCGGCAAGTCGATCACCTTGCCCTGCGGCGTGAGCACGTACACGGTATCGTCGAGCTGCGCCTTTTTCGTGGTGCTCGCCCAGTCCGCCACCTCGTCGCGCCACGCGAGGAGCTCGCGCAGCCATGCGATCTTCTGCTCGAACGCCTCCGAGGTTTTCACCTTCTCCTTGTAGCGCCAGTGCGCGGCGACGCCGAACTCGGCATGCCGGTGCATCTCCTCGGTGCGGATCTGCACCTCGACGGTCTTGTCTTGCGGCCCGATCACGGCAGTGTGCAGCGACTGGTACAGGTTGCCCTTCGGGCGCGAGATGTAG
>WNFI01381244.1_pt1 | contig 10425 bp, 6 predicted proteins | sample 5400471 | NCBI WGS metagenome assembly WNFI01 (sample SAMN13153348, study PRJNA577476) | soil metagenome | isolation source: 100 cm saprolite on Douglas fir-dominated hillslope | place: USA:California | collected 2013-09-17 | reverse complement strand
GAGCATTAATAGCCTCGGTCTGGGCCAACAGGGAGTTGGGTATGTGGGGCATGGGTGGTGATTGTTCAGCAGAGAAGCGCCGGCCTGTGGGGGATTTGGGCGGTGGAGGAGTAGGTACACGATCGTGAAGGGAGCGGTTGGAATGCATTGACACTGCACCTGTCGATCGACGGCGGCGCGTGGACGAGCTTTTGCGGAGACTTGCTCCAGGTTCTGGAGTTGGCTGTCTCGCCTCCGATGGGAAGATTAATGTTCGCCGCACTATCGTTGAGTTGACGGATTCTGCCGTCGTTCCGTTGCGGGCAAGCGGCCTCCGGATGGGCGCCTTTTCGATAATTTCACCAGATGGCTGCTGCGATGACTGCACGACACTCCGTTGCGCGCTTGAACCGCCAGCAGATACTGGCGCGGATTCACTCGACGGAAGGTCACTCTTGCTGTGTCCTCTATCGCCGGGCGTGGTGGACAAATGCTTGGAGCTCTGAGCAGTCAGCCTTGAGCCAATGGTGTTAGAGCGGGATAGTAGCTCTGTTAGGGCGTCTTGATCAAGACCCAGATTATTGGCAGCGTCCATGAACTTCTTCAACGCGCTTTCATCTACGGCGCTCGAGGCACTGGAATCGGGGACTGAAGAGGGCAAAGGGGGCGCAGAGGGAGGTTGTTTCTGTCGCGGAGAAGACTCAGGAGTCACGGGGGTATTTGGGCGGAAAGACTTGTTGTCCGCAGGTGCGGATTGCGTAGCTTGTTGAGAGACGCCCATCTCAGGCTGTCGTTCTGACTGTTGCTGTGCAAAATATGATGAAACGGACACCGAAGCGGAAGAAGACGGCCACTGTTTTCGGCGGTCAGGTTCTGGAGTTTCTCCTGAACGAGGCCTCAAGAAACGGGATACGAAGCCTTTTAGGCCTGGGCCAGTCGCGGCTACAGTGGCTGGAGCGGGAGCAACAACGGGCTTGGGTCGAGAAAGGCCCAGTTCGGTTGCACTAAACGGCGGAGGTCCATCGGGTGTGACTGCCAGTGAACGATCGCCATTACTCGAAGGTAAATCGGCAAGGTGCTGTGCCGATCCGTCACTTGCAGGGTAGTTTGGCTTAGTCCTAAGGGATCCACGAAGCTTTTTGAAGCGTGTTCCAAACTTGGACGGAGTCGGGGATTGATTGTGTACCGAGGATAACTGTCCGGATGCCGCAGACTCGGAACGCACCGGGATTGTATCGACGCTGGTGGACGCGGAGACCAACTTCGGCCCAGAAATCTGGCCTGGTTCGATACGCCTTCGTTGGGAGGCATCGTGGCCCTTAGGGTTGGATGGCATCCTATTCAGGTCCGCCATCGCTGCTTGAGTCCTGCGCTGCACCTCTTTTTGGAGTTCCCGCTGTTTATCTGGTGGCTGCATTGCGGAGGGCAATGAGGTAGGAATGCCGACATTTACGGAAGGAGAGGAAGGCGAAAGCGTCTCGCGGAGGGAGCGGGCACTGGTACTGGCGGAGCTCTCAATAAGAGGTGATTGCTCTGCAGGTAAACCAGAGCCAGAGTTCGGCTCATCCGCCGGGGTGAGGGATGACGAAGTGAGAGACTGATCATCTGATTCTGAGGCACCGAATAACGCCTGTGCAAGTGCATTCTTCCTACGCGTTGCACTGGAAGTTTCAGGTTCAATGGAAGAATTAGCGACGACATCCGTGTCGATTCTCGTTTCGCTCAGGGCACTGGAAGTCTTCGATCGTGGGGCTTGTATGCTATCCACCACAGAGTCTAGAAGTGCATTAGCTTTCGATACGTTATGTGGGGACATTGCGCGCGGTGGGGACCCTTGCTGGGTGGCATCGGTAACCTAGACATTACTTGGATCATCTGTCACGACCGACAACTGGATCCGACTCACTGTTTGTGACGCAGATGGCCGTCTTCTGCGGAGTGAATTCCTGCGTTCGCGGGGCTCAGATACCTCTGCCTTTAACTTGGCCGCAAATAAAAGTCGCTGTTGTATCGCGACAAAATCGTTCTTGTTCAATCCAGAATGTTGCTGCACAATCCCCTCTACGTTACCATTGGCGCCTGAAGAAAGTTCGCTTGCCGTGTTGGAAAGGTCGTGCCACGCAGGAGGCCTGGGCTCGAGCGCCGCGACGAGTGGTATTGTCCGATCCTGTTTGTCTGCTTCCCATGTGTGGTAGCTCGAACCTGCTGATTCTAGCGATGAGCGAGAGGAGTTCGCCAGTGGGGACAGGACGAGCTGCGATTGGTTGAGGGAAAATGGCGAGGCTATGGCCTGCTGCGAGCCGCGCCGCGAGCTACGACCAAGATCGGGCTCAGAGAAAGCCGGTGAGGTAAAGGAGCGTGATGGATATTGGGTTGGGGTTGGAGACCTCAACGCGATACTCCCCGGGGGCGATGAACCCATATCATTGTCCAGGGATGATGGCTGGCCTCGTTTGGACAATGTGAGAGCTCCGGCACTCTGCGCCGCACTTTCAAATAGAGGGGAATCTGGTAATGGTGGGGATCGCAGTGATCGGTCTACCAAGGACCCGGAACGACCCAATTGCCCAATCTCATAAAGGTCACTTGAACTCATGTTGCTATCGTCCCTCGTGTGCGCGGAAGATCTATCAAACCCGTTCCGAATCTGTGACGGTAGCCCGGACACGGCGAAGTCTACCTCGGAGAAACCCATGACACTTCCACTGCGGCTCCCACTGCCCGGCGAAGTTGGTGGTGTTTTCCATGTGACGTTACTCGGTGTGGAGGGGCGAGAAGATGCCGTCAGGCTCTGATACGTGCCTTGAGAGAAGGGCGAGACGGGTCGACGTCGACCCAGAAGTGATGAATCAATGGGGTTGCCAAAATCAACAGATGTGCCATCAGGGCCTTGCGAGCGGTCTGGCGTAAAGCGGCCATTGACACCGGATATCAGGGAAGCAATCGGAGCACCCGGGTTCGTGAATAGAGGAGACGCGGCGCGGTGCGACTGCCGTATGGATGTTGAATCGCGACGACGGGGACTATTAGAGGCGAAGGTCGGGGAAGTAGCTCTATCTGTGTCAGGGATACGGGGGGACGTGGCACGTGGTGTCGATGAAGACGATGGAGGAACTTCATCGGAATCGAAATTCGCCTCTCGGGGTGTCATGGGTCTTGGCATACCTGGTATGTAACCTGGCAATCGAGGGGTGGGTGAGGTTTCTGCCCGAGGGTAGGGAGATGGGGTGTGACGGAACACGGCGGCCTCTGCTCGTGTTGGAGGATCTGGAGAGACAGCTGTCCCTGTTTCGAATACACTGGTTTCGGTTGATGGGACTGGACGGGGTTTGTCGGCCTGCACGTGCGTTGAGAACACAAACGAAACAAGTCCCCATCAGTCATCAACACAGCCACTCACCGATATTCTCTTGAGACTGGAAGCACGTTCGGGGGCAGGGGATCGTGGAATTAGGATTTGGTCATCACCGTCGCCATCTCCATCGCCGTCGACCTTCTCCTCAAACTCGCGTATTACCTCTTCCAACGCCATTGATGCCCTTCGTAGGTGACCCGACTGGAACGTTTTCACAATGCTCTGCTCCAGTTCAGAGACAGATGACTCCACGCCAGATGCAAGGGCAGTCGTATCAGAATCATGGGCAGAGAGCTCGGTGTCTGTAAGCGTGGGTTCCTCTGGTATAGAGGTGTCTGACGCGTTGTAGGTGCGACTACTTGTCGAGGAATGAGCAACGCCCCGCTTGCCAGCGCTTCCTTTCCCAGCACGTTCTCTGGCCACGCTGCGAAGATAAGAATGATCCCTAAATTTACCAGAGCCGAACATGTTGTTGCTGTAACGTTTTGTTGAGCCCGAGGCGGACGTGATGGAGCTGGTGGTCGTGTCCATGGAGCGTAAAGACCCGCGAGCCGGGCTGTGGGTGGAGTCGCTGCTAGTGGAACTAGCGGATGGCTTTGAGCGCATGCGACCGAGGGTTTGCAAAAACATGTCTGTTTCTTCTTCTGAGAGATAATTCTCCGCACCGCGGGCACGTTGGGCGGCAAGCTTGCTTTTGAGATCGTCTAGGGAAAGAGGGACGCCAGATGTGGCACGAAGGAAGGTGAAGCGACGTGATAGACTAGGAAGAGTCGCATCACGCATTTAAGGAGGGGAAGGTATGAGAGTAAAAGGAGTTGGGGACGCACTCTGGGAGGATAAGCGAGGTGCGGAAGTCGCCGACAGAGCCGACAGACAAGGCTGGCAGGGGGCCAGTTTCGGAAGGTTTTGTCGGAGTGCGCGTGGGAGCGGCACTAGCGCGTAAGGATTCTGGAACAGCACTTCGCCTAGGGTCTGACTTGTTACTGTTGGGGGTGATGATAGTGCGGAGAGAGACGGGGAAAAAAGACAATTGATTGAGATTGTGAAGAACACCGGCACCAGGGGCACCGAAGGGTGTACGTACCGAAAGCGACGCATTGTTATTATTGCCACCTCGTTTTGCGCACGTTTTGGAAAGCGCCTATTGAGGTAAGGACAAGGGAAAGTGGAGGAGAGACTGGAAGGGAAGGAAATGAGGGGCGTGCAACGTGGTGAACACGAGGAGTTGGCGAAGGATGACGGCAAAGGTAATTGATCAAAGCGGCTGGCTCGGGGTAGAGAAAGCAAAAGATGTAGATGTATGCGTATAAAGAAGAGAAAGAAAGTAGGGACAGGATCCGCTCCACGCCGACAGAGTCAACCAGCAGATCGCCGCTTTCCCTTCCCATTTCCCTTGCCCTCAGCTCCAACTCGATTGTTTCCTTTTACGTACCGGTTCGAGTCAAAATCTTTACGCGTGCCTGTGTTCGATCCCGTAAACTGTATCAAGTGCCACAGGGGAAAAGCTTACTTCTTGGTCCATTCCCGTGCCGTACTCATGAACGCCCCCTTGTCGTTCTTCAGTTGCTGCATTCAATCTCAGCCTCGGCCCGGTTCACCTCCCCAGCTTTGACCACTTACCGCTGCTATCTCAGGCTCAAACGGGTCATCAGCGCTCGGGTTGTTCACCTTTTCCTGGATGACGGAGAGCACTACAGCAATTGTCATACACAGTGGCAGTCCAGTATTCCATTCCTCACCTGTAGCGATAGTGATCGACGGCTTCCACTGAGGGTCTCCTATCCAGCCACGTGCTCCCACCACAGGGAGGTAATAACGCACCTGATCTCGCAAAATGGGGACACAGATGGCCCCCTCCTCATTGATCCCAGGATGGTAGATCTTCGTCATGAACGTTACCTGGACCGGATCACCAATGTGAGTCGCCGTGCCATGATACTATACGCCGTACCGTTGGCGCTTTGAACGGAAAATCCTCTGGAAGCGCAAGCCTAAAGTAAAACGTGCCACCCTTGTACGGGCTGTCCGACTGCGCGGATCTCAGAATCCGTGGAGCGGATGCGAGATGCGAGAATAACGCACAGATCCCTTTATGGAACACTTCCAATTGAACAAATTATCCTCGGCCGGCTCATAAGTGATACCCTTAATAGAGTTGAGACAACTATCTGTGGCTCCTTGATGAACACCCACATCAATTGGATTGGTGTTGAGATCATTGAGTTCCTGTAACGTGTCGATCGTGAGAGTGAGAGGTTGGGACAGGGGTGATTAATCCATTACCTTTTGGATACGACTGATCCGACGTCAGTGATGGTAATTGATAGGAAACAAGGCGGAAGGACGTACCGAATAGCACGAGACATGGTGGATGAGCGATGGAAAGAACGAGGAACAGGTTAGGGTTTACGTTTACCTCTTCTTCTCTATGCTCGTCCAGCCAGATGACTCTACTCCCTCCAACAATGGCCCTCCCATCAAAAAGCGAAAGCATAATCCACCTTCACACAACAGTGCCGCCCACTCACCCGCCCCATCCGACCCATCGTCACTATCCAACAACCCCACAACGACAACAGAGAACGTCGTCCTACCTGCATACCTCTATGACCTCTCCACGCGACCACGACTCTCCATCTCCCGCGCCCCCGCCTTCGTCCCTATCGCCGATGATTCGCCCTACCACCACACCGATCAACTCGCGCACAACCGCCTCGGTTTCCGCTACATGCCCGCGGGACTCGCATCCGAAGGTTCCATCATACCGTTTCGCACAATCGAGAGCGCACCGCAGTCATACCGCGTGAGCTGGGAGGATCGCAGTCCATTCGTTAAAGTCACTCAGGATGGACTTGGCCTGCTAGGCGAGAAGGGTTTCCGTAGCGCACGCTGCAATGCCCCTGTCCGTCAAGGCAAGTGGTACATGGAGGTGACGATCGAGCATGGAGGCGGCGCTCACGCGTCGGACTTGCCTGGTCCACCCAAAGGCAAAGCTGAGGGCGCGCACGTTCGTCTTGGTTGGGCTCGTCGCGAGGCGCCCCTAGGCGGGCCCTGCGGTCTCGACGGGTACTCGTATGGCATGCGCGACAAAACCGGCGAGAAGATCACGCTCTCACGTCCACGACCATACGGTCGTCCCTTCAGCTCTGGCGACGTCATCGGTTTATACATATCTCTTCCACCACTACGTCCTCCATCAAAGCGCGACCCGCATGACCCAGCGCACGTCAAACGCGAGCGCATCGCCATCGAGTTTAAAGGACAGGAGTACTTCGAGTCACTTGAGTACGCCCAGTCAAAGGAGATGCTCGCCGTGGACTTTTCACGCAAACCCGCAGACGGCTCCTCAGTGCCCCCCACGGCCAAAAAGTCAGCTACGGTCAAGAACGTGCCCGAACGCGGCACCCGCGGGGCATCAAGCGCCTCGGGGCCGACTCAAATGCGTGCCCTTCCCACATTACCAGACTCAAAAATCGCCTTCTTCATAAATGGTCAATGTCAAGGTGTCGCCTTCCGCGAGCTTTACGACTTCCGTCCGCTGCGCGCGCCCGCGGATGCGCGCAAGGCGCAAGCCAAGCGTCGCACGCGCGAGGGCACACGCGAGCACAAAGAGAACCATTTTGATGATGGCTCGCTAGGCTACTTTCCCCTCATTTCCCTCTTCAACGGCGCTCGCGTCCGACTCAACCCCGGTCCAGACTTTGCCTTTCCCCCTCCACCGGATATAGATGCCATACTCTCCGGCGACGCGAACATATCCGATGCGCCCGATGCGCCCGCAGCCTCCAACACCAATAGGACCTGGCGCCCGCTCTGCGAGCGTTATGCCGAGTTCATGGAGGAGCAGTGGGAACTGGACAAGGGCGAGGAGGAACATGCGCGCGTGGAGGCGGCGCAGCGCGCCGTGAACGTACAAGCTGAAACTGAAAAGAAAATTGAGCGCGAGCGAAAACGCGCACAGGCCAACGCAAAGAAGCGTGCCAAACGCGACGAGGCCACCACCCCCTCCACCGCCGCTACTGCTCCTGCTACTGCAGCTGCCGGCACCAGTCATCTCAATGTCAGTGCTGCAATGCCGCACGGAGGTGCAAATACCGCGTCGACTTGTACACCCCAACCTGAACGAGAACAGTCAACACCTTTCACGGACGTATCGACGCGCGATCCTTCCGCCGCCGCAGCAGCACTACCTTCTTATTTGCTCAACGAATTGCACTCCCATGTAGAAACCGATCAGACGTCCACAGGTCCGTCAACACCTGGCCCACAGAGTGCATATGGCTCAGAGTACGGAGATGGCGATGCAGAGGAACAGGAGCAGGAGCAAGAGGAAGACGCTCCGCCTGATGATCTCGTGGACATATACGGCGATCCTGCCAAGTTGCTACAATACAGACGCGCCGCTGCGATACGGATGGAAGAGGAAGAGGACTAACTGAAATGGTTTTCTTTACGATACATCTCAGGACGCAAGCAGGACTGTAATACAGTAGAACTAGCAGACGAACAGTGTACGGTCAATTAAAGCGCACAGAAGGGCGAGGTAGTCAAATGATATCACAAAATAGTATGCACCACAAAAGAAAGTTCACTTGTTGACAGTTTTTGGAGTCCACCGCGGTGGAGGTGCTAGTACGGAATACCTGCAAGAGGACGACAAATTTGGACCAAGCAGAACCGGGGGAATGGATGCCTTACCCGACCGTTTCTCCATCCCCCTTCTTCTTTTCCACGCGGATGTCGAATGATAAATCACCCGATGGCTGCTTCAGCGTGATGCTGCACCAATTACGTCGACCCATGATGTATTGGCTCTTCGGTTTTGATCCATCAGTGTCTTTGTCGAACAGTGGAATCTGATCGCCAGTCCGGTTACCGTAATGAGTCCACCACAGTGCACTGCAGGATCTAGACTCACCATTTCCTCGTCTGTGTCAGCATAATGCATGCTTCGGTGCCGTTTTGTTGATCGCGAATCCACCAGAGTAAGCACGCCATTTGGAGGTCTAGAATTTGAAGTGCGTCATATCATTAAAAAAACACGAGGTGGTGTCAAGCTGGGCGCAAAATCATAACTTACGGTGTGTTAACAATCGCACCTGAACGTGGTGGGGTCATTATGACATACGGCACACAACACGCTGAAGAACTAAAACATCCTTATCACCACGCTAAGCATGTATCGGTAATCTGATGTTGGTGCGAGCGCGGAGGACGTTTTGGTGGTCTTGAACACGCCAACTGCTGCGCAATGCACGTCACCGCATAAGAAGGAAATACGGATTCTTCGGCTCAGGGCAAATCGTTGAAGTCGTTCAATGAACTGATTGCGCTCTACCTAACAAAGCCCAATGAGCAGGAAATTTTTGTGAAATGACAGAACAAGGACCTTGTGGTGCGCGGACGTCCAATGGTCATTCTTTTTTAAAAAACAATTAGCTCGGAACGCAGACAAGAGAATAAAACTAAGGACCAGATCGTCCAATAGCTCCGCATCACCATTAAATCTATTCACGAATCCTTTATTACCCAACCTCCCTAATACAACGAAAGGACTGAATTTTGACGATAACGCGTTCTCCAAAAACACCATGCGGGGATAAGCAATCGGGATCCCTGTGTAAACACTGGCATTCAGTCTCGCTTGAAGTGACGGCAACAGTTCGAGAGGCATCACCGAGCTGTATGATAAGATGCTCCACCCTCGACGGCAGTGAATTCAGCCGGTCGAAGACTTTCATGTACTCTTCCTCACTACACACCTGCCCAAGCTTTCTTTCCGCTCTAAAAAGCATAGGGTCAAGAAACCATCCTACCCCGACAGTAATTGACCCACCTGCAATCCAGCATGAGAATCCAAGCAGTCGAACCGATGGGCGCTAGAAATGAATGGGATGGGAAGCGCACGTATGGCCCTGGGCTACCAATGATGGCCGACTTGAAAACGTGAGCTCGATCGTCCGTGCCATCGACATCAACTTTTGTAGCGCTGTCGGCTATGTGGTTGAAATGACAATTACGTTTACGAACCGTTAATAAAGCATTGGAACAAGAGGTAGAAGAAGTATCCTCTAGATCCGATTCTTCGTGAAGAACGAATGAGTGACTTCCTATATTGATAGATGAGGTAAATGCCTCACGCGTTGAAAACTGGTGCTTTTTGCAAGTCATCAGGATCTAGCAACAATCAGACAATCTAGAGAACCCAGAGGAGGCATATTCACGTACAACTTCCAAATCCATCGATCTTCCGCCTGTGATGTCAGCAAGCGGCCTGAATTACATTACATACACTCACCAAATCTATAAACGGAGACCACAGGTTAGTCCAGAGGGTCATCATAAGCATGCTTCAACGAACCATGATCATCTTTGATAGGGAACATAATTCATTACACGCAAAGTCGTGGGTGTAGCGCATATACTCACCTAGCATGTTCAACATGGGGCTTGAAAATTTGTTTTCATTATGAAACCCGCATGACAGACCGAGGGTCAACATACATCGAGCTATTAGCGCGGGCGAACGCTCCGCTACGAAATATCTGACAATAGTGATTGAAATAAAAGCTGTCTATCGCGAACAGTATCTCTTGTGTTAGAGGATAACGCATTTTCTCCTCAAGATTTGGGTGATTTAGCCATCCCTGCAATTCGGGTACCCGGACGACATTGGATCACAGTTTCTACCGGAGACACACAGAGATAAGTAGAATTACGCACCCATCACAATCAAGTTGATCACCACCACCGACGAGTAGATGGAAGGGCCGCTCAGTATGTTTTGCTAACAGGTCGACCCAGACAGGGTCGTAGCCAGACTGGAAACCCGGTCCGCAAAAGTCATCTGGGTCCACACCAGCGCTGAACCCATTGCACTACGTGCGTGGATTGACGTCATCAAGAGGTCACGGTGCGGATTCGGTTCACTCACAGAATATGCAGCCAAACGCATCGTCTCACGAAGACCGGGGACAAAGAAATCCATCTTCAGCCCATCGTTAATTGGATACTGGATCTTCATCTCATTTTCAGTAAGCTGAATCTGTATGAGGAATCTCCAAAAAGTATATATGCTAAAAGTACCGAGG
>WNFI01387312.1_pt2 | contig 10426 bp, 9 predicted proteins | sample 5400471 | NCBI WGS metagenome assembly WNFI01 (sample SAMN13153348, study PRJNA577476) | soil metagenome | isolation source: 100 cm saprolite on Douglas fir-dominated hillslope | place: USA:California | collected 2013-09-17 | reverse complement strand
GTCCGCGGAACCCGCGATCTGTTACCGCCCGATACCGAGACCTGGATCTTCGTTGAATCGACGGTGCGGGAGCTGTTTCGCCTGTACAACTTTCAGGAAATCCGCACGCCCATCATCGAAGACCTTCAGCTCTTTCAACGTTCAGTGGGCGAAGAGACCGACATCGTTTCCAAGGAAATGTTCGCGTGGGAAGACCGCGCCCGCGCTCAGAGCGAAAAGGCGCAGTGGCTGGCTTTGCGCCCGGAAAACACCGCCGGAGTGGTGCGCGCCTACATCGAGCACAAGCTGGGTGAAGCGGGAAGACTTCAGCGCTTTTACTACATCGGTCCGCAGTTCCGCCGTGAGCGCCAGCAGAAGGGACGCTTTCGCCAGTTCTACCAGATCGGCGCCGAGGTCATCGGCCCGGGTTCAGCCGGCAGTGAATCGCCGGCCATCGATGCGGAATTGCTCGAAATGCTGGCGGCGCTGCTCGACCGTCTTGGCATCAGAGGATGGACACTCGAACTGAACTCCGTGGGCTGCGCCAACGACCGGCCGGTTTATTTTCAGGCGCTCAAAGGCGCGCTCAAGGATGTAGTCCACACGATGTGCGTGGATTGTCAGCGACGAGTTGAGACCAATCCGCTGCGGGTGCTGGATTGCAAAGTACCTGCGGACCAGCCGATCATCGAAAAGCTGCCCCGGCTGAGCGATTATCTCGATGAAAGCTGCCGCGCGCACTTTGCCGAAGTGCTGAAGATTCTTGAAGCCACTGCGGTTCCGTATACACTGAACCACCGGCTGGTGCGGGGCCTCGATTACTACACGCGCACGGCCTTCGAGTTCACGCACGGAGCGCTGGGAGCGCAGAACGCCATCCTGGGCGGAGGACGCTACGACGGTCTGTCGGAATCGCTCGGCGGTCCTCCGGCTCCCGGTATCGGCTTTGCCATCGGTGAAGACCGCCTGGTGATGACCCTGCAGGAAGCCGGCGCACGGACCGTGCTTCCCGTCGATGTGTACATTGCCCCTCTGGGCCCCGGAATGAACGCGGCCGCCGCCCAACTGGGCCGTGAGCTGCGCCGCCGGAATCTGATAGTTACTCTCGGCGATGAAACCTTCCTGAAACCTTCCGCCTGAAGAAGTCGCTCGAAACCGCCTCCAAACAGGGCGCGCGTTTTGCCGTGATTGTCGGCGAGAACGAAGTGAAGTCCGGTCAGTTTGCCGTGAAGAACCTGGCCACCAGCGAACAGGTAAGCCTTGGCCGCGACGAAATCGCAGCGCATGTAAAGAGTCCCGCGTAGCCTGGCGCAAATTTCCGGTGAGCTATCCGTGTCCTGAGGGTTTATTCCAGCCGCCCATTCCAAACTCACCGATTGTCATTCCGAAGTTTCCGGGCGCGGTTCCACCGCGCACGGAAATCTGAGAAACCTGCTCCGCCGCTGCTTCGGTAAAAAAATTGAAGAGCGGGTCTGATCTGCCGGCGCTGCTTCTCACCTTGACAGGTTGCCCGAAAATCTAATCCCTGCCTTTGCTTTCGCCGCACGCATATGTGCGGAGACCTGCGTCCCGAGCATGCGGGGCAGCAGGTGGTTCTCATGGGATGGGTCAGCCGCCGCCGCGACCTGGGCAACCTGATCTTCATCGATCTGCGCGACCGCACCGGCATCGCGCAGCTGGTCTTCGATAAGAGCGACGACTCCGCCATTCACGAGAAGGCGGAAGGCCTGCGCTCGGAGTACGTGATCGCGGCCATCGGCCAGGTGCGCAATCGAGATCAGGAGACCGTCAATAAGAACATCCCCACCGGTGAGGTCGAACTCGCAGTGACCGGACTTCGTCTGCTCAACGTATCGAAGCCGCCGCCGTTCTCCCTGACCGAGACCGGCCCGATCAACGAAGAGGTGCGGCTGAAGTACCGCTATCTCGATCTGCGCCGGCCTGAGATGCATGCCAACATCGCTCTGCGCCATCACGTCGCGCTGGCCATTCGGCAGTATCTGGCGGGCAAAGGCTTCTACGAGATCGAAACGCCGTTCATGACGCGTTCTACGCCCGAGGGCGCGCGCGACTATCTGGTGCCCAGCCGCGTCTATCCCGGATCGTTTTATGCGCTGCCGCAGTCGCCGCAGCTCTTCAAGCAGATTCTGATGATCTCGGGATTCGACAAATACTTTCAGATCGTGCGCTGCTTCCGCGACGAAGACCTGCGCGCCGACCGCCAGCCCGAATTCACGCAGATCGACCTTGAGATGTCGTTCCCGCAGCCCGACCGCGTCTTTGAAGTGGTTGAGGGATTTCTGCAGGCGGCCTTTCAGGCCGCGGGATTGCAACTGGTGGCGCCGTTCCCGCGCATGAGCTATGACGATGCCATTCGGCAGTACGGAATCGATAAGCCCGACATGCGGCTGCCGGCCATGACCGATATCCGTTCGGCGTTTACCGACGAGGACCTGGCCGAGCTGCGCATCGACGGCGGCATGAAGATGGTTGCGATCCGCACGCCGGGCGTTGGAAAGATTTCCGATCGCGAGAAGAAGGAGATTCGCTCCCTCGCCGACGAACTTGGCAAACGCTTCAAAAACTTTGTGGGAACGCTTTACGATTTCAGCCAGATCGAAAAGAAAAAGCCCCAGGTGGCGGCGAAAATCCGTGAGCTGTGCGGCGCCGCGCCGGACGACCTGATCGTTCCGGTGGTCGCCATTGCCTCGGTCGACAGCACGCCCCGCACGCGCGCCCAGGAACACGCTCAGTATGCGGCCGCAGGCGAGGCGCGCCTCGAACTGGGGCGCAAGTACGCCGAAAAACACGGCGCGTTCAACCGCACCGGCGACACCGCGCGCGACTTCCGTTTTTTGTGGGTCACCGATTTCCCCATGTTCGAGTATGACGAAAAGGACGGCCGCTGGAACGCCGCCCATCATCCCTTCACGTCACCGCACGAGAAGGACATGAACAAGCTCGAATCCGACCCGGGCGCGGTGCGCGCGCTGGCCTATGACGTGGTGCTCAACGGCACCGAACTCGGCTCCGGCTCGATTCGTATTCATCGTCAGGACATTCAGAAGCAGATCTTCCGTGGTCTGGGCATGAGCGACGAAGAGGCAAAATCCCGCTTCGGATTTTTCCTCGACGCGCTGGAATACGGCACGCCTCCGCACGGAGGCATTGCCCTGGGTCTGGACCGTATCGTGATGATTTTGGCGAATGCCGACAGCCTGCGCGAGGTGATTCCGTTCCCCAAGACCGCGAAAGCCGTGGATCTGATGGTGGACGCGCCGACACCGGTCAGCGAGGCGCAGATGAAAGAGTTGGGAATCAAGACCAGGTAGGCAGAAAAACGCCGCTGATTTCGCAGATGTACGCGGATAAAAGCAAAACCTGAAATGCAGAGGAAGCGGAGGAAGCAGAGGTTTTTGGGGTTGTGTCGTGGAACCGGCGGTAATTTTTCAGACACACAAAATGTCAGGCGCATCGTCACACCTCCTAAAACCTCTGCTTCCTCCGCTTCCTCTGCATTTCAGGATTTTGCTTTTATCTGCGTACATCAGCGGCGAATCTTTTCTTACGCCTTAGTCAGCGTATCTTTCTCGATGGTCCGCGACCCCGCCCACAGCACCCCTGCCAGGCCCAGGGCCAGCACCGGGATGACCAGCATGGATTGCTGCAATCCGATGGCCTTGAAGGCTTCGGTGACTATCGGGACGCCCGCCGCAGCTGCGGCTTTGCGGGCCATGCGGTCGCTGAGACTTCCTATAGTGATCGGACCGAAGGACGCGCCGATCATATACATCACCAGGAAATAGATCGACATGCTGGTCGCCCGCAGCGCCGGGCCGACGATATCCTGAATCGAGGCATAGACCAGACCGTAGTACATGTTGAGCAGCCCGTACGAGACAGTCAGCAGAGGCAGGGCAGTGGCGATCGCACCCCAGGATTGCCGCACTCCGAAGTAAGACAGCGGTACGGCGCACAGAGCTGCAATGGCGGCGATCATCATGCGTCCGTTGGGTTTTCGCCGGGCGACGGTATCGCCGAGGTGTCCCGCTAAGAGCCCGCCGCAGATTCCTCCCACAGCGTAAACGATGCCGGTGAAGATTCCCGCGCGCGCCACGTTCATGTGATGGATGCGGCCAAAGAACGCCGGAAGAAATGTTCCGATGGCATAAAGGATGAAGTTGACCATCGCGCCCGAGAGGCAGATCCACCAAAAGGTCGGAATTGTCAGTACCTGCCAGATTGAGCCGCGAGCAGCCAGGATGGGATTGCGCTCCGTAGCGCCCCGCTGCGGTTCGCGCAGCATCAGTACCACCGGCACGATCAGCAGGGCGGGGATCGCGGCCGCGATCATAGCCATCCGCCAGCCGTATTTGAGAGCAATCGGTCCGCTCAGGAAAAAGCTCAGCGCGCCCCCGATGGGCACGCCCAGCATGAACAGCGCCAGAGGGCGCGCGCGCTCTTCCGCGGGGAAGAGGTCTCCGATCCAGCTGGTGGCCGCCGGAGCGCAGACGGCCTCGCCCACCGCCACGCCCAGCCGGGAAGCAATCAACAGGGGCAGAGTTGCCACCCATTTTGCATAACCAGTCAGTGCGCCCCATACCGTAATACCCGCCGCCAAAAGCCACTTGCGGCTGAGGCGGTCGGCCATGAGCCCCAGGGGCAGCCCCACCACCGCATAGAGCCATATAAACGTTGAACTCAGCAGCCCGATCTGGCGGTCGGTCATCCCGAACTCTCTGCGGATCGGCTCAGCCAGAGCGCCCGGCACCTGTCGGTCGTAGAAATTGATGATATTGACGAGCACGAGGACGAGCAGCTGGCCCATGGCGAAACGGGAAGCCGTGGAACCGCGGTCAGAGGGAGTTTGATCCATGCGCGGACATGGTAACAGACAAGGGGATTGGGTAATTTGGTAATTTGAAATTTGGTACTTGCAGATCCTCGGATCAATTTGCATTGACGATGCGCGCGAGCCGGCCTGCACGTCGCGGCTGCCCAGAGGTGTGAGATTGATCTGCGCGAGACGCTCCTCGCCCCGTACCGCATTTCAATTTCTCCGGCGGTGAAAGGCATTCCCGCCGGAGAATAATTGATGGTTCCATTGCCGATCAGATCATTTGCAGCGTTACCTGCTGGGAATGAGACAGAGAGCCGCTGGTCCCTGTAATGGTCAGAGTGAATGTGCCCTGAGGAGTGGCGGGCGGATGCTGGGTCAGGATGTCGAACCCCGATGTCCCGGAACCGGTTACGGATGGCGGAGGAACCGGGAAAAGACTTGAACCCGGGAACAGGCCGGAGACCGCGAAATTGACAGTCCCGCTGAATCCGTTCACCGCCTGAATTGTGATGGTGTAGGGCTCACCGCTGCCCCTTTTTCTGACTGCCGAAACCGGCGTTACCGACATGGTGAAATCGGGAGAGGACTGAACTGCCGCGGTTGCCGGGGCCGAGGCCGGGATTGCGTGTCCCAATGGGGCAGGCGCGATTAAAAGCGTCAACAGTGTGTAGAAGAGAAGCGTGTATTTCACTTTGAGTATTGTCTGAAACATATTCGATCTCCTGTGCGACTTTCTCAATCGGTCGCTAACATACTTCCCAATCGCCCAGGGATGCAACGAAAATGGCGATTTTGCTCAGGATCCATTCCCATTTCGGGATGCTGAACCGCGGGATTGCGACGATTTCCAGGACCAAAACCATAAACCTGAAACACGGAGGAAACGGAGGATAAAAAATCTGAGGGAACCCAGAAATTTTTCAAGGATTTTCCGGCAAATCTGAAGAGTGCCATCGGCGAAGATGGCTATGCTTTTGATCTGCTGCGAATCCCCTTTTTAAGAACTCCCTCCGTTTCCTCAGATTTTTCCTCCGTTCCCTCCGTGTTTCAAGGTTTATGGTTTTGACTTTGTTTTTTGGTTGCGGCTGTGTGGCGCTGTGCCTTCGTGGCGGCGGTGGTTGCCTGCGCGAAAATGCTTGAGAAAGTCATCTACACCATTTCGGTGGTGGTTCTCTATGTGCAGGGGCTGGTGCATCCGAAGACATTGGCGCCCGCGCTGATCGATCCGGTGTTCGGCATCTTGTTTGTGATCGCATATGTGCGGACGCGAGGGGGTGAAATAGCTCTGATCACGAGGGGGTGAAATAGCTCTGATCATTTGTAGAGCGAAGTTGCGTGTCTTCCGGTCAACCCCCAGTTGACGATTCTCCGAATGACCGGCACCAGACTTTTACCCATCTTCGTGAGCGTGTACTCCACTTTAGGCGGAACAACAGGGTACTGTTTTCGGTGAATGATGCCGCGCTGCTGCAGTTCTTTGAGTTCACGGCTCAGGACACGGGGTGTGACGGGCTTTCCCATGGCGGTGACGATCGCCGACCGCCGCAGTTCGCCGTAACGCTGTGTGCCCCGGCTCAGCTCCCAGATGATGCGCATTTTGTATTTGCCCATCGCCGCTCTGTTAAACGCGTTGAGCGGGCAAAACTCGCTGACTTCGTCTCCGGACTTCTCTTTCCTGCCCGGCCCCGTCCCGCTTTTTTCAGCCATCGTGCCGCCTCCTTCATGCCGATTGAGACTGAATCCCGTTCGCTAAAAGGAATAACAGTATCCAAAATGTCCGTACTTGCAATATCGTACCACCGCGGATATTGTGACTTCATTCCGAATGTTTAAAGGAGATGGTCGATGGTGACACGCGTTCCCAGACTCATTCTTGCGCTTGCGGGGCTGGTCCAGCTGGCGTGCTCAGCGATTCATGCTGCGGCTTTCAGCCGCGCCGATGCCGCATTTGCCGGCTCGAATCTGCGACCTCTTTTTGCCAATAGCGCCAGGGCGCTTTGGCTTGGCGACTCCACGACCCTCGCGGTGGTGGCGGTCCTCTGCGGCCTGATCGCCATGTGGCCTTCGGCCGCGTCGCGGGCGGTCGTGATATTTCTTGCTTTTATTCCCGCGCTGACTGCTCTTCTCATCTACATATTCCTCGGCGTGTTCTTCGCGGCCCATCTGTTGCTGATCTCCGCCGTCGCGATGTTTTTCGCGGGCCTGAAATTTCCCGGAATCCCCATGAAGGTCGGCTGAGACAAACCTGCTCCCCCAAAAATTCTCCGTTAAGAGACCTTTAATTTCCGGCCGCATTTCCGATGAGACCGTAGGAAATCGACTACACATAAACCGAAGTTAAGTGACGATAGTCACATAAATGCGACGAACTGTCTGAATCATCTTGACAAAGATTATTCATGCGCTAAGGTTGCAATTCACCCCCGACAAATTGTTCGCTGAGTTTTCCGGAGGGAGCATGGTACGTCGCTTTAAGACCCGTTGGTTGAAATTGTTGTTCTTCGCATTCTGCGCGATGGCGTTTGGGATTCCTGAAGCCAAAGGCGTCTGTGTCGCGCCCATTCCGCCGCTGCCTCCGGCAACCACCGCGATTTACCAGAATGCCGTGGTTACGTGGGTGCAGCGTGGCTGCTTTAAACAGTGGCAGTCCGATCCGAAGCCGAGGCTGTCCGGAAGCACCGCCGGCGACGGGACCAGTTACACCACGCACGATCAGATTCAGGTTTGGTATTCGCCCGCAATGGTCGCGTGGATGAAGACCAATCGCCCCGACGGAAGCACGGTCCCGCCCAACCCGACATCGATTCCCGACGGCGCGGCCATGGTCGCGGTGGTCACTCCTCTCGCGAGCACCACTCCCAGCGGATATCTGGTCATGATTCGTCAGGCCAAGGGCCGCCCGGACGATCCGGCAAGCGGATGGTTTTTTAGTCAGGTCATCGCCAGCGCCGCAACATGGGGCGGAACGCGCGTCGCCACATCCATGGGAGATTTCTCCATGGGCCTGTGCGTGGCCTGTCACTCATCGGCGGTCAGCAATCTGACGTTCGCCAGCTATTCGAATCTTTCGACGACGCCGGTGTCGCCCGCGTATACCGCGGCATTCGTCACGCAGTCGACAACCTCGCTGCTGTCGGCTTTGACGCCCCCGGCAAGTCCGCAGTTGCGGCAGCCTCTGGGCGACAGCGCGGCAAAGCAGTTTATCGATTTCTACAACTCCGCGGTTTCAGAATTTCAGATGAAGCCCCTGCCTCCGCCTTCGAGCCTGCCCGCGTCGAAGGTGCTCGTCATCCCCGGCCAGGATACGGACGATGTCTATCTGCGCAACAAGCAGACGGCCTTCGTGACTTCCAACCAGTGCCAGGGATGCCACGACTCCACCGCGCTTCTCTCGGCGCAGCTGGGGGGTGCGCGCCACTGGACGGGTTGAGCCGACCTCCATCGACAACTTCTGCTATCGCTGCCACGGCCCCATGGGCCAGCGTCAATTCCATATCGATCACGGCGGCGATCCCACGCAGGTGCCGCCGGGGACTCTGCTCAAACCGGAACCGAACTTCAGCCACTTCATGACCTATTCCACACCGGGCTCGTGCATGTATCAGGGCTTCCCGTGCGACAAAATTGCGGCCCAGCCTCCGTTCGCGAAGTACGGCGCGCTGGCCCGCGACGGAATCTCATGCACCATGTGCCATCACATGGGCCCCCAGGATGGGCCGGCACCGTCCGATCCGTGGACTGTCTTTTATGGCTTCCAGAACCCCGCGATTGCCGGCCTGGAATTGCCGCTTGGATTTCCTTATCCCTTCGCGGGTTCGGTGCTCTACAACCTGAATGCATTCGCCGCGCCCAAGCCCGATCCGCTGCAGGGCTTTGTCGGAGCGGCCAACCTGACGGGCGCGCAGCCGCAGCAGGCGCAGATCTGGGGACATCAGCAGAATTTCAACTCGACCACCACGATTACGCGCGACTACATGCCGAAGGGTGAATTCTGCGGCGGATGTCACGTGGTCATCGCCCCTGAAATTCCGGTTCAGTATCCCACGGTGCGCAACAAATATCAGATTCTGTCCAACGGTAAGATCGCACCACCCTATTATCCAGGGACAACGAAGCCGTGCCCGCCGGTCAAGCCGGCAATCAATGGCAAGTACGATCCCACGACCGATCCGTGCGTGACCCAGTCGTTCGAGCAGACCACGTATCTGGAATGGGCGGCCTCGGCGAGTTTTGGCGGAGCGAACCCGCAGACCTCCTGCACCTACTGTCACATGCCCAACGCCCAAGGCAACATGCTTTCGATTGCCAATACCGATTCGCCCGGCAACACTTCGAACGTGGGCGGCTTTCCCAAACCGCAGTATCGCGCCGATGCGCAGACGCAGACCTCATCGAATTCAAGTTATCCGCGCCATCGCCTGATGGACGACCATCTCGCTGGCCGTGTGCAAGCCGGGAACGCCCAACACGCCGTGCGCGAACCTCCAGGGCGCGGCGAACACCCTCACCTATGAAGTGACGGTGCAGAACTTCGGCGGACACCGCTTCCCCACGGGCGCGGGCTTCCGGCGCGGGTTCCTGGAATTCCGGCTGCTCGATGCCTCGGGCAACACACTGTGGGTGTCGGGTGCGGTGAACGCCTGGGGAGCGATGGTCGACAACAATAACAAAGTCCTGGCCACGGAATTCCCGCCGGGCAATGTGCCGTACCAACCGGCGTTTCTGCAGCCGCATTTCGGAAGCATCGCGAACCCGGCCATCACCACGCAGCAGCAGGCGCAGATTTACGAGGTGCGCGCCACCAACGAGTACGGGCAGCTCACCACAGCCACCACGCGGCTGTTCGGCGGAGCCAAAGACAATCGCATTCCGCCCGCGGGATGGATACCGCCCTACGACTGCGGTGGGCAGCAGACCCCGGCCACCGCGCAGAGCGGGACCATGATCAACGGACTCGACCAGTTCACTCTCTCGCGGGTCACCGCGCCCGAAGGCATCAGCGTGGCTTCCAACGGGACGGTAACCATCGATCCCGCGGGCGCGTTCTCCGATCCCGACTACTGCACGCCCGGCGGCGTGGTCGGGGGCGGGCCTTCCGGCATCCCCGGTGTGGACCACGTGCTCTATCAGGTTCCGGTGAGCGCGCTCAATGGCGGCACGGTCGCCAAAGTTCAGGTGACCATGCACTACCAGAGCATTCCGCCGTATTTCCTGCGCGATCGTTATTACGATGGCCAGCAATATTCACATCCGTGGAGCGAGGGCGGCGTCGTGGGACTGGGCGCGGCCACGGAGAGACTGCTCTATGCAACCAGCCATCTCGATATGACGATCAGCAACTCCATTCCGCAGCAGAACAACCTGCCGAACCCGGTGTCGACCAACTGGACCATGGATATCGGCTCGGCCTGTATGGTGGAAGCGCCAGGCGCAAGCTGCGCCCCAGCCGCGCCCAAACCGTCAGACCTGCCGGAGCGCAAACAGATCCAACAGATTTTCAATCGGGGAGGTGGTCAATGACCGCGGGAACACTGAACCTGAACGACTTCATCAGCCTGTCGGAATTTCTGCTCGGCATTCCGTTTCCGCCGCCGCTGCCGCCGATCA
>WNFI01381133.1_pt1 | contig 10426 bp, 4 predicted proteins | sample 5400471 | NCBI WGS metagenome assembly WNFI01 (sample SAMN13153348, study PRJNA577476) | soil metagenome | isolation source: 100 cm saprolite on Douglas fir-dominated hillslope | place: USA:California | collected 2013-09-17 | reverse complement strand
GTGCGAACACCAGAAAGGCTGACGGCGAACTGCCGGTCGTGCGCGAAGGCGAGCCGGATGCGTGCGGATTCAATCAGCAGGCGAAGCTTCTCCGCGGCGGCCACCGTCGCCTTCGCGGCGCTTGCGTGATCATCGAAACTGACCAAACCAGCGTTCGTATTTCCAACTCGACGTGCCGATGACAATTCCTTTGGACGCGAGAAGCGCCGCCTCTTTTTTCATCTGCTCACGCTCAAAGGACATAGTGCAAGCCTGCCGCGCCTCATCCCGGATGGCGAGGCTGGTCAAACCACCCAGTCCGGTTGACGAATTCCAGGTGTTTGAAGCAAGCATCCCGGTATGCGCTTTTGGATTCCGGTGCTATGCGGCCGGTCTAATCTTTACATCCACCTCCATCCTTCGGTCGGTTGTTCCCTTGTAAGTACCCGTGATGGGCGGCACGTCGGCATAATCCCGGCCCACGGCGATTTTTACGTAAGTTTCATCCGTCTGCCGGTTGTGCGTCGGGTCGAGAGAGCGCCAGCCGACGCTGGGGATGAACACCTCCGTCCAGGCGTGAGTGGCGCTGGCTCTTTCCGTCGCGAGATAACCGCTCACATACAGCGCGGGAATTTTCAGCACGCGGCACATGCCGAGCATTACGTGGGCAAAATCCTGGCAAACGCCGCGCCGTTTCTTCAACACGTCGCGCATATGGGTGTGAACGCCGGTCGAGTCGGGCAGGTAAGCGAGCTGCTGGTGGACGCAGTTCATGATGGCCAGCGCCGTTTGCCACGCGTCGGTCACGCCCTGGGTTGCGTCCACGGCCAGCCGCCAGGCTTCGGGCGACAGTTCCACGAACCGGCTTTCCTGCAAGAAATCAAACACGCGCGCCTCGTGTACCGCCGCGCCGATGTTGGCCAGCGGCCACGGCGTCGCGTTTGCGGCAAGTTGCGGGTGCGCCCTGGCCGTCACGCGCAGGTGACTTTCCACCAGCAGCGTATTGTGCGGCTCGGTGATTTCAAAGTGATGGACCACATTCGAGTAAAAATCGTGATGATGCCGGAGTTGGGCCGCCGGCAGCACCTTCAACAGAAAGCGGTCCACAGTCTGCCATTCGTCCGAGAACGGTTGCAACCGCGCTTCGTTGAAACTGTCCTTCACTGGCGAAGCGTACGTGAACTGCGTGCGATGGATGATTTCCCATTTCATGCGCTTTTTTGTCGCTCAAACCTCCGCCACGTCCACGGACACCTTCACCAGATGGTCGCCGCCGCCGGTGAGAATGCCCGCCACGGGACTCACGTCCCCGAAGTCGCGGCCATACGCCACGGTGATGTGTTCTTCACCGGGTTGAACGTTGTTCGTGGGATCGAAATCCACCCATCCCGCGCCAGGACAGAAAACCTCGAGCCACGCGTGGCTCGCGTCCGCGCCCACGAGCCGGTCCTTGGCTACGCGCGGGCGTGTGCGCAGGTAGCCGCTCACGTAGCGCGCGGGCAAACCGAGTGAGCGAAGGCACGCGATGCCGAGATGCGCGAAGTCCTGGCAAACGCCGCGCCGCTTTTCCCAAACTTCCTCCAGCGGCGTAGCCACCGTCGTGGCTTTCGCATCGTATTTGAAATCGGTGAAGATGCGGTGGGTCAATTCGCGCGCGCCCGTGAGCAGGGGGGTGTCTTTCGCAAAACTTTGCGACGCGTAACCGGCCAGTTCCAGTGACGCGCGAATTCGTGGTGAATCGAACACGAACTGATACGGTTCGATGACTTCCGGCGAAACCGGGTCGCGGAACAACCGCGCGACTTCCTCCCACGCCCGCGAGGTTTCGGGCGCGAAGGACACGGGCGCGCGGATGGCCACGCGGCTGTGTGTGACAATCTCCAGCCGGGTGTGGATTTCCTGCACGCTGAAAAAGCAAAGCTGATTGCCGAAATAATCGTGGCGCGTCTTGCGCAGCGCCGGTTCGGGAAAAATCCTGAGGGAAAAACTTTGGCAGTCTTGCGCAGTCGTGGCCCGTGGTTCGAGCCGGGCGACGTGATGCGAGACTGTGACCGGCGCGGTGTATTCGTAAAGCGTACGATGCGCGATTTGATAAATCATGGCGCGTTATCCCGTCCGGTCCGCGAAATCGCCGAGTGAGCAAAGTAACTCGCGGCGATGGCGTCGGAAACTTTCGGCAAATCGCGCAGCGTTTGCTGGATCAGCCGGCCCGCTTTGCTCTCGTGCCAGTTCTGCTTGAGGCCGGCGAGTTCGCGCGTGTCGCCGCGGTCGAGGCGCGCGGCGCAGTCGTGCAGAATCGCCCGGCCTGAGCGGGGCTGGGCCGCATCGCGTTCCGCGGGGAGGCGCTCGAAATGTTTTTTGAGTTGGTTGACCTGAAACAAAACCGAGCGCGGGTTTTTGTCGTCGAGCAGAATCAAATCGAACACCGGCGCGAGATGCGGCAGCAAGCTGTAACGCGAACGGTAGGTGATCGAGCTGTCCGCGATTTCCAGCACGGCTTCGAGCACGCTGGGATTTTCCGCGTCCGGCGAGCGCAACGTCGCATCGAGCAGCGTGCCGAGATAGACTGCGCGTTCGATGCGCAGACCCATGTCAATGAACCGCCACGCCTGTGCGCGCGTCATGTTTTCGCGCGCCAGCCCGTGGAAAGCCGCGAGTCCCAGCAATGTTTCGTTGAGCACGGCGACGGCGTCGCCCGCCAGCATGACGAGGCTGGACGCGGGCGATGAGAGGCGGTGGTTGAGCCGGTTGATGACGCGCCACATGTCGCTGGACGTGCGGTCGCGCACTTGCACAGCCACCCGGAACAGGTGGTCCACGGTGTTGCGCAAACTTCCCGCGCTGGACGGATCGAAAATCGCCGCGAGCAATTCCGCCTCGAACGCCTCCGGGTTCTGGCGCAGTTCGGGCTTCTTCATCACGCCGGGCAATTGTCCCTGCGCTTCGAGCGTGCGCAGCAACGGCCCGAGCAGCGGCATCGCGCTGCCGGTGCGTTCGGGATTGAACCGCTGCAATGCGCTTCGCAACAGCCGCGACGTGGCATCGGCGCGCTCCGAATAGCGGCCCATCCAGAAAAAATTGTCCGCGAGCCGCGACGGAAGGTTGTTGCCAGTGCGGCGCAGTTCGATGGCCTGTCCCGCCGTGGGCAGCAGCGTGATTCCCTCGACTGGTGTTTCGGAAACAATCCACGTGTCCTTGCTGCTCCCGCCGCGTTGCATAGAAATGAAGCGCCCGCCCGCCTCCGGCGAAACGCGCGTGAGTCCGCCGGGCATGACGTGGTAACTGCCGCGGCACGCCACCAGATAAACGCGCAGGCTCACTGACCTCGCCGCAAGCCCGCCGCCGTGCCAGGCGGGCGCGGTGGAAAAGTCCACGTGCTCTTGCGCCACAAACAAATCGGGGTCGAACTGGATGTGACGGCGCAGTTCCTCGCGCTCCTTTTCCGTAAGCGATTTCTCCGCTTCAATCTGGATGGAGCGCGTTCGGAACGCCGGCTTCATCACGAGTTCGTCCAGATGTTCGAGCACGTACTGCCGCGCGGATTCCTGGCCGCACCACCAGGTCGCGACGGACGGCAGTTTCAATGCTTCGCCGAGTATGTGTTTGCACAAGCCGGGCAAAAACGCCATGAACGCCGGGCTTTGCAGCAGGCCGCTGCCGAGGGCGTTGGCAACAGTGACGTTGCCCGCGCGCGCGGCTTCCACGAGGCCGGGCACGCCGAGACCCGAGCTGTTCCGCAATTCAAGCGGGTCGCAGAAATCATCGTCCACGCGGCGCAGAATCACGTCCACTTTTTCGAGACCGTTGAGCGTCTTCAAAAAAACATGGTCGTCGCGCACGGTGAGGTCCTGGCCCTCGACCAGCATGTAGCCGAGGTAGCGCGAAAGATACGCCTGCTCGAAATACGTCTCATTGTGCGGGCCGGGCGTGAGCAGCACCGCGCGCGGTTCGTCCGCCGGGCGCGGCGCGAGTTCGACCAGCGTGCGTTGCGCATCGCGGAAAAATCCTGCGAGGCGGTGCACGTGATTGTCGCGGAACGCTTCCGGCTGGATGCGCGACGTGACGAGACGATTCGCCAGCGCGTAGCCCGCCCCCGTCGGAATTTGCGTGCGGTCGGAAACTACCCACCAGCGTCCATCCGGCGAGCGCGCGAGATCGGCGGCGTAGAAATGCAACAACGTATCGCCGGGCGCCCGGATGCCGTGGCAGGGGCGTAGAAAATCCGGCTGCGCGAAAACCAGCGCGGGCGAAAGCCAGCGGGAGCGGATGAGTTCCTGCGCGCCGTAGCAATCGGCGAGAATTTTGTTCAGCAACGTCGCGCGTTGAACCAGCCCCGATTCCAGCGCCCGCCATTCGTCCGGCGCAATGATGAACGGAATGGGATCAAGCTGCCACGGACGCTCCATCCCGCGCGGGTCGCCATAGACATTGTATGCGATGCCCTGTTCGTAAACGAGCCGCAGGCAGGTATCGTGGCGACGCTGAAGTTCCGCCGGGCCGAGTTCGTCGAGGGAGTGCATCAGCCCTGCGTAATGAGCGCGCGGGACGCCGTCGTCCGTCAGAAATTCATCGAACGCCGCCGTGCTTCGTTCGTAATTCGCCAGCAGACCGCTGGGCGCGCGCGCTGCCGTCTCGCCGGCAACGCTTTTGCCCGTCGTTGATTGAGACTGGGACTGGAGCATGGGCGTCTTGTCGAGGCTTCGGTTTTCGTTGTCCGCGTCAGACATTGCGCAAATCCAGCGTGAATGGAAAGTCGGGATTCACCGGCGGCGGTGGAATCTCCACTTTGCCCGGCGTATGGACGTGGCGGAAAAAACGCGCGAGACGGCGGCTCTCGGCTTCGTAGCTGTTCACAGGAAACGTGTCGTAGCTGCGCCCGCCGGGATGCGCGACATGGTACGTGCAACCGCCGAGCGAGCGCTGATTCCAAGTGTCATAAAGATCGAACCGCAGTGGCGCGTGCGAGCCGATGGTAGGTTGCAGACATACGGGCGGCTGCCAGGCGCGATAGCGCACGCCCGCCACGCCTTCGCCGTTCGTGCCGGCCGGATGCAGCGGCACGCGGTGGCCGTTGCAAGTCACGGCGAAGCGGTCGCCGACGAGGCCGCGCGCCTTGACTTGCAGGCGTTCGAGCGAGCTGTCCACGTAACGCACCGTGCCGCTGCCACCCGGTTCTTCGCCGAGGACGTGCCACGGTTCGAGCGCGGTGCGGAGTTCGACGTGAATATCGCGTTGCTCCAAATCGCCGATGCGCGGAAAGCGAAACTCGAAGTGCGGTGCGAACCAATCTGCCTCGAACGGAAAACCCGCCTCGCGCAAATCGCGAATGACATCCTTGAAATCCGTCTCGCAAAAATGCGGGAGCAACCAACGGTCGTGAATGTCTGTGCCCCAGCGCACGAAACCGCTGGTGTAAGCCTGCTTCCAGAATTTCGTGACGAGGCCGCGCAGCAGGAGATGTTGCGCGAGACTCATCCGCGCGTGCGGCGGCATTTCAAATGCGCGCAACTCGACGAGGCCGAGGCGACCGCTGCTGCTGTCGGGCGCAAACAGCTTGTCAATACTGAACTCGGAGCGATGCGTGTTGCCGCTGGCGTCAATCAGCAGATTGCGGAGCAGTCGGTCCACGATCCAGGGCGGAATCCATTGATCTGGATTCGGCAGTTCTCTGAAGGCGATCTCCAGTTCATAAAGTGAATCGTTGCGCGCTTCGTCCACGCGCGGCGCTTGCGAGGTCGGGCCGATGAACAAGCCGCTGAACAGCCAGCTCAACGATGGATGGTTCTGCCAGTAGGCGAGCAGCGAGCGCAGCAAATCGGGCCGGCGCAAAATTGGTGAATCCTGCGGCGTTTCTCCGCCGATGATGATGTGATTGCCACCGCCCGTGCCGGTGTGGCGTCCGTCCAGCATGAACTTTTCCGTGCCGAGCCGTGTCTGGCGCGCTTCCTCGTAAAGCACCGTCGTGCGCTCGACGAGTTCGTCCCACGATTTGCTTGGATGTAAATTCACTTCGATGACGCCGGGGTCGGGTGTGACGGCGAGCTTGTTCAGGCGCGGATCACGCGGCGGCGTTTCGCCTTCGATGATGACGGGTGTACCGAGTTCGGTGACAGCCGTTTCCACGCTCGCGATGAGGTCAAGATAATCTTCCGTCGTCGCGACTGGTGGCATGAAGACGTACAGACGACCGTCGCGCGGCTCGACGCACAGCGCAGTGCGCACAATCCAGGGCGCGCTTTCGCCTTGAACGGGACGGCGGTTTGGGTCAAAATCCTGTTTCAATTCGGGCAACTCCGGCTCATTTTCCAACTTGTCGAGCTGTTGCGCGCGCTGCCCTGGTCCATAACCCGCAGGCAACGGCGTGCTGCCTGTGCGCATAAACCGCTGTCCGCTGGTTTCAGGCTGTGCGCGATACGGAAATTCTCTGGGTAATTCGGGCACTTGCGGTCGCGACGGGTCTTGTTGCCAGACCCACGGGTAATCCTTTTTCGCGACCCAGGGAATGGAATCAATGGGCAGGCGCAAGCCCATCGGCGAATCGCCGGGGATGAGCCAGAGCGTTTCCTCGTCGCGCAAAAACCACGCGCCGGAAATCCAGCCGGGTTGGTTGCCAGACCACGCGCGCTTGATCGGCAGTGCGTAGCCGGTGACTTCGCCAAGCCCTTTCTGGAAAATCCGCGCGATGCGTTCGCGCTCCAGCTTGTCTTTGAAGTTGGATTTTTCCGGGGTGACGTTGGACGGCAGGCGGCGTTCCTTCCAAGTGTAATAAAACGCATCCTCGTAAGCGGGAATCAGGAATTTCGGATCCGTGCCGACCACTTTGGAGATGCGGGTCAACAATTCCTTCGCGTCCTTCGCGCCGTGGCCGTATTCCTTCGATTCGTCGGCGATGAGTGAATCGTCTTTCCAGATCGGCACCCCGTCCTTGCGCCAGTAGGCGGCGAGCGCCCAGCGGGGAAGTTGTTCGCCGGGATACCATTTGCCCTGGCCGTGGTGCAGCAGCGAGCCGGGCGCGAATTGTTTCCGCAATCTCTTGATCAGCGTGCCGGCGAGAATGCGCTTCTTGTGCGAGACGGCGGTGAAGTTCCACTCTGCCCCGTCGGGATCGTCAACGGAAACAAACGTCGGCTCGCCGCCCATCGTGAGACGCACGTCGTTCTTCGCTAGGTCGGCGTCAATCGCGTGGCCGAGTGATTCGATCTTGGTCCATTGCTCGTCCGAGTAAGGCAGCGTGACGCGCGGCGACTCATAAATGCGCTTCACGCTCATGTCGAAGCTCAATTCGCACTCGGCTTCATCCACGAGTCCGCTGATGGGCGCGGCGCTTTGCGGGTCGGGCGTGGCGGCGAGCGGGATGTGGCCCTCGCCCGCGAGCAGGCCGGAAGTAGGATCAAGTCCGATCCAGCCCGCACCCGGCAGATAAATTTCGCACCACGCGTGCAGGTCGGTGAAATCCTTTTCCGCGCCGCTTGGGCCATCGAGCGATTTTACGTCGGGTTTGAGTTGAACGAGATAGCCGCTGACGAAACGCGATGCGAGGCCGAGGTGACGCGCGAGCTGGCAGAGCAGCCAGGCAAAATCGCGGCATGACCCGCTCTTGAGTTGCAAGGTTTCTTCCGGCGCTTGCACGCCGGGTTCGAGGCGGATGGTATATTTGATGTCCTTCCAGAGGCGCTGGTTGACGGCGACAATGAAATCATTGGTGACCAGCTTTTCGCTTTCGGGTTTTTCAGCGCGCTGCTTCTTCGTCAGCCGGCGGGTTTCGCGCAAGATGTCGCGCCGCAGCGCCGTCAGATATTTTGTAAACCGGGGTGTGAGCCAGCATTTGCGCTGGAACGGGGCGAGTTCGTGATCGAGCGCGGAATCGTATTCAAACGGAAATGTTTGCGCGTCCGGTTCGAGGAAAAAGTCGAACGGGTTGAGCACGGACATCTCCACGACCAAATCCACCTCGACGCAGAATTCACGTGTGGGCCGCTCAAAGACGAGTCGCGCGAGATAATTGGACTGCGGGTCTTGCTGCCAGTTGATGAAATGCTTCTCCGGTGTGACGCGCAGCGAATAGCTCAGGATGCGCGTCCGCGAGTGCGGCGCTGGCCGCAGCCGGATGATTTGCGGACCGAGGTTGACCAGCCGGTCGTACTGGTAGTGCGTTTTGTGGTGGAGCGCGACGTGGATGGACATGGTTACAAGTAAGCCTCAATCGGTTCAGCGCCGAGTGTGCCGGCAAGTTTTTGCACGTAAGCCGGCGATTCGACTTCTTCCAGAGTTTTCCGTGCGCGAGCCAGGCGGCTGGCGATGCCGAGGCGAGCGGCTTCGTCAGCGTGACTCGCGCGCTTCGAGAATTTATCGAGGTATTCGACGTGGCGACGCCAAAGTTTGCGGTCAACAGTTTGCTTCGCCTTGAGCCGGGCGGCGTAGCAGTCGCTCGCCAGGAGATGCTCGCGCGTGAATAGTTTGCGGACCTCCGGGTGGTCGAGGCCTTTGCCTTCCCACTCGTCGTTCAGCATGATGTGGAGCAGCGCGCGCAACGGCGGGCACGCCTGTTTCACGCTGGCGTCGTCGAAATACATCTGCGCGACGCGCTTTTGCGTCGTGACGATGTTGTCCATGCCGTCGGCGAAAACGTCCCGGTCCTGAAGTTCCGGGCGGAGCATTTCGTCGGTGAACACGGAATGGGGATGGTTGAACACGCGCCCAAAAAACGAGTGGACGAAGCGGGCGTTGATGCGGTAGCCGAGGCGGCCCGCCAGAACTTTTTTTCCGTCGTGCTCGAAGTCCGCGCATTTTTCCAGATAATGATTGGCGATGAGGAATTTCGGGTCGCGTTCCTCCGGCGTCATGCGACACCAGATTTCCGGCACGAGCAAGCTGATGTCGTGGTCCACGCGCACTTTCGGGCCGAGGTGGCCAGCGGCGGTGACGAAACCGTTGTGGCCGGTGAGCATCCAGGAGACGAGCGCGTTATTCAGGTCAATGATGGGTGGCAGCGCGTTGAACGGGCCTTTGGTCAGCGCGCCCTCCGAACCCGCGCCGGTGGTGGAAGGCGATTTGCCAGTCATGCTGCAAATAAATTCCATAAACAATTCCGGCAACTCGAAATAGTGAATCGGGTTGAACACCGCGAGCGAGCGGACGCCCGATTCAGGCGGATTGTTGCGGCGACCGGGCAGCACGGCGGTGACGGGATTGTGAACGGGTCGGCCTGGCGGCACGCGGCGGCGCAGGCGAGCGGACATTTCCGCGAGATACGTTTCGCGCGCCTGGGTGAGGTCGGGGCGGATTTGCAGGTAGCGCGGATTTTTGCTTGGCTTGCCGTCCACGAGGCGCGGGATCGCGGAGCAGACGAAATAATTCGGCGTGCCGTTCGCGGCGACTTCGCGGATGACGGATTGCATCGGCCCGGTGAACTGGTAAAAGCCCAGCGCCTCCTCGACGAATTCGCGCGCGACTTTCGGCGTGAGCGGCTCGTAATTGGAAAAAAAGTTTCCGGGCAGCGCAAAGTCGGATTCGGTTTGCTTGTCGTAGCCGCGATGAATGGCATCGTCGGGACGCTGGAACAAACGTTGTTCGCAGTTCTTGACGAATTTCAGTGAAAACGCGTCCTTCGCTTCGGGCAAATCTGTCAATGCGCCGGGCGGCACGACGACGGACGCCGTGATGTCGTCCTCGGCCTGAATTTTTACCGCCGGATGAAAATCCTTCCGCAAACCGAACGTGCGCCACAAACCATTCGCGTCGAAGCCGACACGCAGGCGCGTCGTGACGAGCGTGCGATTGTCACACTTCAATTCATTGGCGGGGATACCGTTGATGATGTCCACGCTGAAATGCTCGCGCCAGTTCGCGCCCCACTCCGGCTTGTAGTAGCGCTTCACTACGAAGACAAGTTCCTTGAGATATTGCGGGACGCTGTCGAGCCAGGCGTTGTATTCCGGTTTGAAATCGTGCTCGTCGGGGGTGAGCAACTTGATGACCGAGCCGAGCGAACGTTCCGCGCTCAAAATCGAACGGCTGTCCGTGCGTGCGTCGTCCTGGAGACGCCCGCTATAGTCGCGCGCAATCAACTCCGCGACCTGGTCGAAATCCTTTTTGAAGTCCGCGACAAACACCGGCCCGACGAGAATGGCGTCGGTGATCGACTTTGAGATTTCCGATTTGCCGCCGCCGGAAACGGTGCAGGGTTTGTGGTAAAGCTCGCCTTCCGCCAGCACGCCCACGAGCCGCCAAGCGCGGTTCGCGCCGGGTTTTTCCATCCAGATTTTGTAACCCGATGGACGGACGTAGGTTTTGCCGGGCAGCAATTTGATGGAGCGCTCGGTCTTGCCACCGGGCCAGGAGATTTTTTGTTTGTGCAAATCAAACGCCGCGTCTTCGGGCACATAGATGATGTCCGGATATTTTTTGTCCACCGCGCAGCCGTCGGGCAGCGGGTTCATCGCGTCCC
>WNFI01342302.1_pt1 | contig 10427 bp, 9 predicted proteins | sample 5400471 | NCBI WGS metagenome assembly WNFI01 (sample SAMN13153348, study PRJNA577476) | soil metagenome | isolation source: 100 cm saprolite on Douglas fir-dominated hillslope | place: USA:California | collected 2013-09-17 | reverse complement strand
TCCTCACGCCAGCAAGAAACAAAGAAACTGATCAAGCTCGCCGCCTGTTAGCTCGCCTCAACCAACCAATCAGGGACGTGTTCATCCTGCGGCACAAAGGCTTGAGGCCACACGAGGTCAGTGAAGTCTCTCGGATCATCCGCCAGGAAATGTATCGCCGTCACAGCACCTTCTGGGAGTGGTCGCTTCAGGAATGGGTAGAGATTCTCCGTCCCACTGCGGCCCTGTTTGGTGCCAAATGGGGAAAGCGGCGATACCGGACGACGCTCATGGATATCGCCTATCTTCTCGGAGGAATCGTTGAACTTCCGTTGGCAGGAGTTGGATATGATGCAACCTCAGCGGCTAACTGCTACTTTGAAGCATGGCGAGTAGCTGAGCGGTGCCAGGAAATCCTTGACACGCTGGTAGGAAGCAAACAATTAGGATACCAAGCAGGAAAAGTTGCCTGTGCCAAAATACGACAGTATGTGAGTATCCTTTTTCTCCTTCAGCGTTCTCCCTCTCTGGAAAATATCAACGAGGAGTTGCTAGCCAGGGCAGCTGAGGGACGCCCTGATATGCAATGGGCAAGAACCAAGGTAACAATTGCACTCCAGCGTCTCAACCTGCTTCCTGTCTTGCAAGAAGCACAGGCGAATGCACCCACCCGACAACTTGATAGCAGTGGGATGGCCCCAGAGTGGTATGGGTGGTGCATGGCCTGGTATGAGCAGACCGTTGATATTACGCCCGACGTGCGTGCTGGCTACACCTCTCGTCTCCTTGCCATCGGTCGCTGGCTGAGCCAGCAGGCACCTGAAGTCCACACTCCTGAACAATGGACGGAAGATCTCGCTTTGCATTTCAGAGTGGATGTTTGCACCTGGACCAATGGACAGTACTGTAGTGAGTTGGGAAGGCATATTCTTCAGAACTCAAATGATTTCGGCAAGCCCATGGCTCCGAGAACCATTGGCTATCATTTCACGGTCCTTCGTCGCTTCCTTTGCGATTTGCTTAGACGCCCTCATGCTGTGGGAGGCGCGGAATCCAGGAGAATTCGACTGGACTTTTCTCCAATGGAAGTGCTTACGACTCCTCGTCATATCAGGCAACTGATGGATCTGGCTGATCCGAGAGATATTGATCTCCGCGTCTGGGCACGGTTGGCCATAGCGGCTGCAACCCTCTCTCAAAACGACTTGCCACAAGGAACAACGACCTATCCGCTCAGCCTGTATCGTGCGCTGGCCTTGCTTTGGGTCACCTCAGCTCGTCGCCCCAACGAAATCATACGCCTGCGACTGGACTGTGTTCGAGCTGATGTAGCACCGGAATTGCTTGGCGAGAGCGATCAGGTGATTGAATATCTCACGATTCTGGCGAGCCGAAAGCAGCAGGAGTACCAGGAGGAAACAACAAAGGCTCCACTGTTACACTATCTGCATATTCCCTCTGGCAAGACGCGTGGCCCGTTCTACATTTGGATACCTGATTACGTCACCGATGCCATTGAGGCATGGAAACAGGAGCGGCCTCAGAATCAGGACAAACTCTTGGATAAGAAGGATCGAGAATACGTCGATTTTCTCTTCTGCTACAGAAATATCCAGCTCTCTCAAGGATTTCTGAATCGTTCGCTCATTCCCGCGCTTTGTATGAAGGCCGGTGTCGAGATCGAGGATGCGAAAGGAAGAATCACCGGGCACCGAGGGCGTAGTACGCGTCTGACGCTCCTACGAAGTCGGGGCGTAAGCCTGGACGACCTGGCGGAATACGCTGGTCATGCCAATACCCAAACCATTCGCCGTTACGCTCGGCAAAACCCGTTACAACTCCACAGAATCATTCGCGATGCCGATGATGTGAGCCGTGTGATCGAGGGTGTCGTGGACCTGGAAGCTGCAGCTCAAGGGATAGCAGCGCTGCGCTGGTTCATTGGCTATGATGCTGACGGAGAGCCGATGTACTGTGCCAACCAGGCGTATCATACGTGTCCGCATCGACTTGACTGTGTTCACTGTGGCATGTTCATCGGCGGAGAGAAAGCCAGGCTCTGGCGTGAGGGTGAGGCGACGCTGCCGGTCACGTCAAAGGTTCCCATGACGCCCATTGAGAAATGCGTGGTGAATGGGGATCAGGCCGGGGCAGAGACCTGTCTGGTCGCGTTGCGGCAAGTTCCGGCGCCAGAGACGCTGGATCTCGCACTGATCTTCAACCCGGAGGGGTTGAGTAATCGCGAGCTAGAGAATCTGGCCGAGCTTGGGACGCGAGAAGCAGTAGAAAAGCTTGGGCAGGCTTTGACTGCGCATGAACAAAAACTGGCTGAGATTCAACAATCGAAAACAGGGCGGAACGCGCTGGTGAGCGCGCAGAAAAAGCGCATCGCCCTGTTGCAGAAGCTCATTGCAAACTGTCAAGCGAGGCTGGGAGAGACAGAGCAAGATGAGCACCTGTCGTAATGGACTTCTTGACGCCACAAAGAGCGCCCAACTTGACAGCGACGCGTAAGCCCTGGCACAATGATCGCGCAAAGAGACGTGTGCATGGGTGGTTGCTCGCGTAACCACAATGGAAAGGAAGCAAGAAACTGTGTCACTCCCTGACACCACGACGAAACAGGCGTATCCGCCGACAGAGCAGGTACAGGGGATCGTGGAACGAGTCACCTTTCATAGTGAGGAAAGTGGCTACACCGTAGCACGGCTCAAGGTGCCCTCCGCCCGTGATCTGATCACCATCGTCGGCAGCTTTCCTGACATGCACGCCGGGCAGACACTGCGCCTTGGTGGATATTCCCGTGAGCATCCGAAGTATGGTCAGCAGTTCCAGGTCGTCTGGGCGCAAGAAACGAAGCCGGCTACCTTGACCGGCCTGGAAAAACCCTGGACATCATTGAGCAGTCGTGTGCTCGCCTGATCGAAGTGCCTGGTATTGGCGAGCGGCGCGTCGCGATGATCGAGCGGGCCTGGGCGGCGCAAAAAGCCATTAAGGACGTGATGCTGTTTCTGCGCAGCCACGATGTTTCGACCACCTACGCAGTGAAGATTTACAAACAATACGGGGATCAGGCTATTACAACGGTGTCGCAGAATCCCTACCAGCTTGCCACCGATATTTATGGCATCGGATTCATCACCGCTGATACCATTGCTCGCAAACTGGACATCGCTCCGGATTCCGACTTTCGCTATCAGGCAGGCTTGCTTTATGTGCTCAGTCAGGCCGGCGAAGAGGGCCACTGCTTCCTTCCCGTGAAGAAACTCGTTGAGCATTCGACGAAACGCCTGGCCCTTCCAGACGCTCCGGTTGATCCGGCGCGCATTGAGACGCTGATTGAAGCGATGGCCAAAGAGCAGCAGCTCATCGTCGAGCAGGGCTATGGAGATCTGGCGGACCAGCAGATCTGCTACGCGCCAGCTTTCTACCATACCGAAGTCGCCCTGGCCAGGCGCCTTGCTGCATTTGCCGGCGCACCGGTTGAAGTGGACCTGGAGCGTGTGAACATCTGGATCGACCGGTTCACTGAGAAGCGCGGGATTACCCTCTCCGCCGAGCAGCGCCGCGCCGTCGAACTGGCAGCGTCTTCTCGCCTGCTGGTGCTGACCGGCGGGCACGGGTGCGGCAAGTCCTTTACCACAAGGACCATCGTTGCTTTGTGGCGGGCGATGCGCAAATCGATCTTGCTGGCTGCCCCGACCGGACGTGCGGCGCAGCGACTCGCCGAAATGACGAAATGCGAGGCGAAGACCATTCATCGCCTCCTTGCATTTGATCCGGGAACGATGCAGTTTCGCTCCAATGAAGACAACCCCTTGGAGGCTGAGGCCATTGTCGTCGATGAAACATCGATGCTCGATTTGTTCCTGGCACATTCACTCTTCAAGGCGATCCCATCTTCCGCGCAGGTATTACTTGTCGGTGATATCGACCAATTGCCCAGCGTTGGCCCTGGTATGGTCCTGCGCGATTTGATCGCGTCGGAGCAGATCCCAGTTGTGAGGCTCAGCCAGGTCTTCAGGCAAGCAGCCAGCAGCCAGATCATCACGAATGCCCATCGCATCAACGCTGGGCAGTATCCACATCTTGTGCCAACCACGAAGTTCGCGGAGTCTGACTGTCTCTGGCTGGAAGCCGCTGAGCCGGAACTAGGCGCCGAGGGGATTCGTCACTTAGTGAGCGAGTTCTTGCCGAAACACGGGATTAATCCGGCGCAGCAGGTGCAGGTCCTCTGCCCGGCGACGCGCGGTCAGATCGGCACACGGCAACTCAACGTCATGCTCCAACAGGCGCTCAACCCAGCCAAACTCGGAAAAACGGAATTGTCTCGCGGGGGAAGTGTGCTGCGGGTTGGCGATCGAGTGATCCAGCAGGTCAATGACTACCAGCGCGAAGTATTCAATGGGGACGTTGGCACGGTGACGAGCATTGACCCGGAGGAGCAGGAGGTGGTGGTGCAGTTTGCCGACGAACGAGCCGTCAGCTACGACTACGCCGATCTCTCGGAACTCTCGCTCGCGTGGGCGGTGACGATTCACAAGAGCCAGGGAAGTGAATACCCCGTCGTGATTTTACCGCTGTACATGCAGCATTATCTCCTTTTGAGTCGGAATCTTCTTTACACTGGTTTGACCAGAGCGAAGCAACTGGCTATTCTCGTCGGACCGCCCAAGTCCATCGGGTTTGCGGTCAAACGCATGCTGGATCGGCAACGCTACACTGCGCTCGCTGATCGCCTCAAGCAGGTGGAACGCACTTCTCCATCTTGAAGAGGTTGGCAGAAGAGCGTTCCAGTCAGAAATACCATTCTCTGCACCAAATACTTTGTTTTTGATCAGAGCATGAGGTATACTCTGGAACATCATCCCTTTCCGACCGTCTATCGTCGGGTGGTGAGTTCCTCTCATTGTGCTTACCATCACTGCGAGAATGGCGGGAGCAGTTCCCATCGATTGGAGGTGACTCGTGGCTGTCTTGTCCCGTTTTCTCCCCTCACCACGCCTATCGGCCTACGTTGAGGCGTTCGGCATCTCGGAAGGAGAGGCAGAGCTTCCCACCAAGGAACGCTGTCTTCCCAATGGCCGGATGGCGATGATGATCAATCTCGGCCATGACACGCTTGCCGTGAGTTGACTAACCAGGTGGTGGGCCTTCCCCACGTCTTCGGAACTGCCGCCCTTGACCTGCGCGAGCAACTGCTGAGAATCCACACGAACGCCGACAGGGTGCAGATCCTCGAACGTTTTCTCCTGGGGAGGATGGCCTGGGAGCGGGCACCGCATCCTGCCGTCACATTCGCACTGGCCTCGTTCCAGGCTGAGGCAAAGCGGCGTTCCATCTCGGAGGTCACCGCACACCTGGGCCTGAGTCCCAAGCGCTTCATCTCTCTGTTCGAGGAAGCGGTCGGACTCACGCCGAAAGTGTTCTGCCGCCTGCTGCGCTTTCAGGAGGCGCTGCGACGGACTCACAAAGGCCAACCCATCCGGTGGGCAGACTTGGCGCTCTCCTGTGGTTATTTCGATCAGGCGCATTTCATCCACGACTTTCAAGCATTTGCTGGGATGAGTCCGAGCGTCTACCTGGCGCAGCGGAGTGAACATCACAATCACGTGCCACTTCCCACATGACGGGAAAATTTTTACAAGACAGGTGCTTTGCCTTTCGCTATCATATGAGCTATACCACAGGCTCCATGTTTCTCGCGTACGCGTTCGAGATCACTACGCGCTCCCGTCCCGTTCCGGATCGGATCGCAGCGCGCGTGCAGGAGCCATCAGGAAACCGATGAGGAGGGAAAAAAGATGACCGATGACAAGACACCAGCGGAAAGCCCCAATCTCAGCGTGCTGAGCGATCTGTGTACCCCCTGGTGCATCCACGTGGTGGCTACCTTGCGGATCGCCGACCACATCGCCGCTGGCGCTACAGATATCACCACACTTGCCCAGCAGGCAGAGTGCGACGCCGACTTCCTGCAGAGGGTACTCAGGCACCTGGTGGGCAAGGGCGTCTTTGCTGAACTAGCGCCCGGTCAGTTTGCCCTGAACCAGGCCGCTCAGGAGGTGCAGCGCTTCGGCCTGAACCTCGATGACATTGGTGGCCGCATCGCCCACGCATGGGGCACCTTGCTCACTGCTGTCAGGACAGGAAAGCCCGCCTACCAGGAACGGTTTGGCCTGCCTTTCTGGGAGGATCTGCAAACCCATCCCGATATCGCGGCGAGCTTTGACGCGCTGATGGGGCTGGCAGGTCATGGCATTCCCGACCCAGAGGTGCTGCTCACGGGAGATTGGGAGGAGGTCAAGACCGTGGTGGATGTCGGTGGTGGGACGGGAGCGTTGCTAGCCGAGATCCTGCGTGCCCACCCTCAGATCCAGGGCACACTGGTTGATTTCCCTGGGACGGTGGCCCGTGCGGAGGAGCTCTTGCAGGAGGTCGGCGTGAGGGAACGGGCCCGAACGGTTGGGCAAAGCTTCTTCGACCCGCTGCCAGCCGGGGCGGATCTCTATCTGCTGAAGTCCATTCTCAACGACTGGCCCGACCGAGAAGCACAGCACATCTTGAGCCGTTGTGCCGAGGCAGCACGCCCTGGCGGTCGCCTGATGATCCTGGGCGGAGTGTCGCCAGACAACAGCGTGAGCTCTTTTCTCACGCCGGAGATGGTTTTGCTTGGAGGCAAGGACCGCACGCTCACAGAGTTTCGAGCGTTGGCCCAACAGACGGGACTCATGGTTTTGGCTGCCGGACAACTCCCGTCTGGCCGCTTTGCCGTCGAGTGCCGTCCGATGTGATACCACTGCCATCCCGATGGGTGGTGGGTCAATTGTTGAGCGCTTCGGTCTGCACGCTGTCATTCATCCAGTTCGCTGCCAACTGCTGTCTTTCCGTTGCCAATCGTCCTGCGGCGTGCCGTAGCCATTTTTCGTCAACCAGATCCGGGAGAGCCTCGGCATCTGTTTGAGTGCCTCAATCCGTCGTCGCGCTTGATCGATCGGGCAGGCTGCGGCAAAGACCTGATGTACTGGACACCGCTGTTCATTTTCCTGTGTGTACAAAAAAACATTGATCAAATTGTACACACAAAAAATGCGTGGTCAAATTCAGGAGGGTTAATCACAATGATGGGGCAAAAAGGGATCTTGTACTGAGAGGGTTGACTTCTTCAAGATCATCCTATATAACGATCTCGATGGATTGGTCGCCGTAGTGCTTGTAGATTTTCACGGCGTAGGTGGTCGAGACATCGTGGCCCTGGAGAAACAGCATGACTTCCTTGATCGCCTTTTGCGCGGCCCAGGCCCGCTCGATCATGCCCACGCGCCGCTGCCCGATGCCGGGAACTTCGATGAGGCGGGAGCACGACTGCTCAATGATTTCGAGCGTCTCCAACCCGAAGTGCGCCACGATGCGCCTGGCAGTCACCGGGCCGATCCCTTTGATGAGGCCGCTGCCCAGGTACTTCTCCAGGCCGGTCAGGGTGGCCGGCTTGGTTTCCTGGGCCGAGACGACCTGGAACTGCTGGCCGTACCTGGCATGCTCGCGGTAGTACCCGAGCAGGCGCAACGTTTGCCCGGCATGGATGTCGGGGAAGCGGCCCACGATAGTGATGAGATCGTGGGCACCAGGTATCTTGAGTCGCGCCACGGTGTAGCCGGAATCTTCGGCGTGGTAGGTCACCCGTTCCACGATCCCCTGGAGACGATCTGTGGGCGGATAGACGCGTTCACTCTCGGCGTCAGATGATGGCACAGTTGCTCTCCTCCTTTCCCCAGTCAACTCGATGGTTGCTCACTCGAGCGTTCATTGTGCCCCTGCTGTCTTTGCTTGTCAAGGATCGGGGCCCCTCTTGATCATGGCTCAGATCCGCAAGCGAGAGGGCTCAGGCTGGGGAGCATATCACGTGTGCGCCTGCTTGAGGACCTGGCGCAGGGCCTCTGCTTGTTCATACTCCATGCGCCCTGTCTCCTCAAGAAACCGGATGAAGCGTTTGAAGCTGGTCACGGCTGTTTTGGTACCAGGCGTCTGCAGATACGCCTGCACCGTGGCGGGAGTGGTCTCCAGCAGCCCCAACGGCGGGATATGCTGCGCAAGCGTTGTGTGGGCGAAGGTCTGGATGATGCCCGCGTGCTGTTCGACCATTTTGAGACTCAGACCGGCCTTGAGCAGGTGCTTGCGAAAGGTGTCCACGACCTTCGCATTGCGCCCCTCGATCTGGGTCCGCTGTTCCTCAAGGCTCCCAACGCTGGTTGGAACCAGTGAGGTGATGATCCCCTCCCGCTCTTTGGCGTTGCGGTAGTCGTCATTGAGGCGGCGGCGGATATTGGGACCCAAAAAGACCGTGTAGGAGGTCAGCAGGCTATCGTAGATAATGCGATCCTCAAACGGCAATAAGACTGCTTGCGCAATGACTGGCAGGGGCCATTCAATCGTTTCCTCAATCGGGCTGGTCAGTCCCACGACCCCGTAGGCGCGGGCCGGTGTGTGATCCGTGAGAAAGATGGTGTAGGTTTTGAGGGCGCGCGTAATGAAAAAGCTCCCGGCCAGCCGATGCTGCCAGCTCGCGACCTGCGCCAGATCAGCCGGGGAAAAACGCGCAGGGTTATCCGCCATAAAGCGCTCGCGTAAGGTGTCGTCGGCCCACAGTGCGTCGCGTATCTGTATGGCGTCTTCCGGCTGGACTGATCCCGGACCTGGGATCTCCGGAAAGGGGGCAACCAGGTGGCACCGCTCATTGACGTAGTGCAAGAGCGCGAACCAGATCCGGTAAAAACGAGCCGTCTGCTCAGTTGATAGGCATCGGGACGACATGAATTGATCACTCCTTTTGTTTTGATGGTGAATGAGGTTGTCGTGCGACGATCGCGTTGACCTTTCGGCCGCCCTTCAATCGTCACCACAGAACCTGGAACTGGAACAACATCCCAGTGTGCGGATTCGCTCAGTCAACTCCTGCCTCGCGATCTGGCCCGCTGGTAGCTCCATGAACCCGAATCACGAAGATTCGCGAGTTTTTAGGAACTATTCTTCTCTGTGCAACGCCAGGCGATCCTCCGGGAGGCGTTTCGTCATTTCACAGAGGCGTTGCTGTCTCTCGAAAGGTCCATGGCATGCTCTTCGCCCCTACTCACCCGTCTTTCTTGGCCTCCTCAGTGCCACTTGCTGGTCGCTGGATCTTCATCCCCAGTTGCAGGACCCAACTGAGCGTATCCTGGTAACTCCAGAGTTCAGCGATCTTGCCATCCGCGATGCGAATGAAGTCTGCTCCGGTGAGAACTGCCTCCTTACCGGTTGGCGGGCAGCCAGCAAATGTCCCCAGATGGGTTCCTCGCACCGTGAAGTGGAAGGCAACCAGATCTCTTTCGGCAAGCATCTGTTCCAAGATGATCCGCACATCAGGAAAGGCTTCCCGAAAAGATGTGGCTTCCCGTGTGACTGCCTCTGGACCCGGCTCCTGGTCGGGATGTGTGTGATCCACAAAATCCACCGCCAGGATCTCTTTCGCGAGCACCGGATTGCTTGTACCCCAGAGTTCGAGATATCTCCTCACGAGTGCCTTGCTTGCTTCACTCTCCATGGTCTCTGCTTTCTTGCTTTTTCGCGGAACAGTGATGCGTTGGGAAAGGTCTCCACCGCGCGACCCGTACTTTCGCATACAGCGCTGAAAGATCAAGCTGGGCTACGTTGTCTCCTAGGAAGCGGGCCAAATGCTCAGGTGGCAGACAGTCACCCAGCCCCACCGAAAGACTCGAGTGCCCGGTCGTAGCCCACTTTTTTGCATGTTCTACTCATACTCTCCAGTGTACTATCACAGACGAGGAGCACCTGCTTCTCTCAGACAAACTGCTAGAGCTGGTAGCCCTGGTTGACCCAATAGTGCCAATCCTCTAGAGCCCGTTGGGTCTCCTCATCGGCGTGTATGCCCTCTAGTTGCTGTAAGGGAACAGCAAACTCATGGCCTTTCCAGCGGATCATCACCAGCATGGTATGCTCGCAATCCTCCTCAGGAGGCATGCCCACGACCTCGACTTCCTCTCCTACTTGGAGCGGCGAGGTCGCGCGGCGGGCGATACAGCGGGCAGCAAAGGGAACGTGCACATGCTCCTCCAGATAATAATACCATCCTAACGCCTGCTCTTCCGGGCCATAGGCATCCACGATGATCTCCATGGCGATACGCTCTTCCCGTGCGGCGTCTTTGGCTGGTCGAGTCATCAGCATCCTCCTCTTAGTCGATCGCAGCCGCAAAACCCTCCAGGGGTTTGCCTCTGCTGGCTCTATTCTATCACCAAGTCCCGCAGTCATTTCCTGCAAACATGTCAGCGCACCTGGTCGAGCAGCGCGGCGAAGCGCTCCCGATCGAACGGCTTCTGTTCGTGAAGCATCGCCCAGGTTTCTTCCACGACAGCCGATCCAATCATCTCCACGGCCTGCTTTCGCGGGTATCC
>WNFI01122679.1_pt1 | contig 10428 bp, 8 predicted proteins | sample 5400471 | NCBI WGS metagenome assembly WNFI01 (sample SAMN13153348, study PRJNA577476) | soil metagenome | isolation source: 100 cm saprolite on Douglas fir-dominated hillslope | place: USA:California | collected 2013-09-17 | reverse complement strand
CGCGCTGTTGGCGCGCGCGATCTGCTCGCGGATGAGCCGCTCGGAAAGAGCCTTGGCGTCGTCGCGCGGCATCCGCTCGACTTCGCGCAGGTTCCACGCTTCCTGCAATCCGTCGCTGATGAGGGACGTGGCCATCCCACTCGCGACTTCGCCGGCGTTGTATCCGCCCATGCCGTCCGCGAGGACGTAAAGCCCGATATCCGTCCGCGATTCGATGCAGTCTTCATTGTGGTCGCGCACGCGCCCCGGATCCGTCAGGGCAGCGAAATGCAGCGACTGCGAAAGCGTCATGCGCGGGCTCCCGACGTGCGCACGATATTGCCCTCGCGAATCCCCGAGCGATCGCCCTGCCGCGTCCAGCGCGCCTGTTGTCTCATCCGTTTCCGGTTTTTCTAGGGGCACAACCCGCAAATTCTCGGATTTATAATAACTTAAATCGTTTTTTTCAGAAACACTCCCGCTTCGTCTCCGATGTCCCTGATTTTTCGGGAGACTTTGGTGCCCAGGGCGGTGGCGCCCGCGCTGTTGCCAGTCATTATACGATTGGGCTTAAATGGCCTTCCCCCCGCCGTAAATCCCCCGAAAAAATGGACCGACTCCAGGACATCGATCCCCTCGAAACCCGCGAATGGGTCGACTCGCTCGACGCCGTTCTCGAAATCGAGGGACCCGAGCGCGCGCACTTCATCCTCGAACAGCTCGTCGACAAGGCGCGCCGCTCCGGCGCCTACCTTCCGTATCGCGCGCAGACCGCGTACATCAACACGATTCCCCCGCATCTCGAGGAGCACTCGCCGGGCGACCAGGAGATCGAAGCGCGCCTGCGCTCGTTCGTGCGCTGGAACGCGGTCGCGATGGTGCTGCGCGCCGGCAAGAAGGACCTCGAGCTCGGCGGCCACATCGCAAGCTTCGCGTCAGCGGCGACGCTGTACGACATCGGCTGGAACCACTTCTGGAATGCGCCAGGCGAAAAGCACGGTGGCGACCTCATCTACTTCCAGGGACACTCCGCGCCGGGCGTCTATGCGCGCGCGTTCCTCGAAGGACGCCTGAACGAAGCGCAGCTCGACATGTTCCGCCAGGAAGTGGACGGCAAGGGCATCTCGTCCTATCCGCACCCGTGGCTGATGCCGGAGCAATGGCAGTTCCCGACGGTCTCGATGGGACTGGGCCCGATCCAGGCGATCTACCAGGCGCGGTTCCTGCGCTACCTCGAGCATCGCGGCATGGCGAAGACCGAGGGACGCAAGGTGTGGGCGTTCATGGGCGACGGCGAGATGGACGAGCCCGAGTCGCTCGGCGCGATCGGCCTCGCCTCGCGCGAAAGCCTCGACAACCTCGTCTTCGTCATCAATTGCAACCTGCAGCGGCTCGACGGACCGGTGCGCGGCAACGGCAAGATCATCCAGGAGCTCGAGGCGAGCTTCCGCGGCGCCGGCTGGAACGTGATCAAGGTGATCTGGGGCTCGTACTGGGATCCGCTCATCGCGCGCGACAAGGACGGCATCCTGCTGAAGCGCATGGAGGAAGCGGTCGACGGCGAATACCAGAAATTCAAGAGCCGCGATGGCGCGTACGTCCGCGAACATTTCTTCGGCAAGTACCCCGAGCTCAAGGCGAGCGTCGCCAACATGTCCGACGAGGACATCTGGCGGCTCAACCGCGGCGGCCACGATCCGCACAAGGTGTACGCGGCGTACGCCGCGGCGACGAAGCACAAGGGACAGCCGACGGTCATCCTCGCGAAGACCGTGAAGGGCTACGGCATGGGCGCGGTCGGCGAGGGAAAGAACATCGCGCACCAGCAGAAGAAGATGCCCATCGAGGCGCTCAGGCAGTTCCGCGACCGCTTCGCGATCCCGATCCCGGACGACCAGCTCGCGGAGCTGCGCCGAGGGACGCGAGATCTCCACCACGATGGCGTTCGTGCGCATGCTCACGATCCTGGTGAAGGACAAGGCGATCGGCAAGAACGTGGTGCCGATCGTTCCCGACGAATCGCGCACCTTCGGCATGGAGGGCCTGTTCCGCCAGCTCGGCATCTACTCGTCGCTCGGCCAGCTCTACGAGCCCGAGGACAGCGACCAGCTCATGTTCTACAAGGAGGACAAGAACGGGAAGATCCTCCAGGAAGGCATCAACGAAGCGGGCGCGCAGTGCTCGTGGATGGCGGCGGCGACGTCGTACTCCAACACCAACGTGCCGATGATCCCGTTCTACATCTTCTATTCGATGTTCGGCATGCAGCGCGTGGGCGACCTCGTGTGGGCCTCGGGTGACCTGCGCGCACGCGGCTTCCTGCTGGGCGGGACGGCGGGGCGCACGACGCTGAACGGCGAGGGCCTGCAGCACGAGGACGGCCACAGCCACGTCATCTCGTCGGTGATCCCGAACTGCATCTCCTACGATCCCACGTTCGCGTACGAGGGCGCGGTGATCGTCCAGGACGGCTTGCGCCGCATGGTGGAGAACCAGGAGGACGTCTTCTACTACATCACCGTGATGAACGAGAACTACCCGCACCCCGCGCTTCCCGAAAGCGCGCGCGAGGGAATCCTCAAGGGGATGTACAAGCTGATCGATGCCGGACCTGCCGATGCCGCTAGCAAACCAGCCCCACGCGTGCAGCTGCTCGGCAGCGGCACCATCCTTCGCGAGGTCATGTTCGCGGCGGACCTGCTCAAGAAAGACTGGAGTGTGACCGCCGACGTCTGGAGCTGCCCGAGCTTCACCGAGCTCGCGCGCGAAGGACGCGCGGCCGAGCGCTGGAGCCTGCTGCATCCGACGGAAAAGGCGAAGGCCTCGTACGTCGAGCAATGCCTCGCGCCCACGAAGGGCCCGATCGTCGCCTCGACCGACTACGTGCGGGCTTTCGCCGACCAGATCCGGCCGTACGTTCCGCGCCGCTACAAGGCGCTCGGCACCGACGGCTTCGGCCGCAGCGACTCGCGCGAGAACCTGCGCCGCTTCTTCGAGGTCAATCGCTACTACGTCGCGGTCGCGGCGTTGAAGGCGCTCGCCGAGGATGGCGAGGTGCCCGCCGCGAAGGTCGCCGAGGCGATCAAGAAATATGGAATCGATCCAGCGCGCCCCGCGCCCTGGACGGTATAGAGATCGCTGGTCAGAAGTACGGACCGCCACAAAGCAAGAACAAACAGGAGACATCCGTTGCCTGCTATCGAGGTGAAGGTCCCCGACATCGGCGACTTCAAGGACGTGCCGGTGATCGAGGTGCTGGTGAAGCCCGGCGACAGCGTGAAGAAGGACGACTCGCTCGTCACCCTGGAGAGCGACAAGGCGACGATGGAGGTGCCCGCGCCCTCCTCCGGCACCGTGAAGGAAATCCGCGTCAAGGTCGGCGACAAGGTGAGCGAAGGCGTGGCCATCCTCACCATGGATGCGGCGGAAGCCGCCAAGGCGGCACCCGCCGCGACTCCGGCCAAGACCGGCGCGTCGCTGCCCACGGCGCCGCAGAAGGCCGAGGCGCCGAAACCGGCCCCCGCGCCTCAGGCCGCGCAGCCTGCGCCCGCCCAGGCGAATCGCGCCCCCGAGGCGCCTCCGCCGACCAAAGCCGAATCGTTGCCTTCGCAGCCGCAGCGCGCGGGCTCCGTCGCGCACGCGAGCCCGGGCGTGCGCCGCTTCGCGCGCGAGCTGGGCGCCGACATCGGGCAGATCAAGGGCAGCGGTCCGAAGGCACGCATCCTCAAGGAAGACATCCAGAATTTCGTGAAGCAGGCGCTCGCAGGCGGCGCGCCGGCGGCCGCGCGTGGCGGCGGCAGCCTCACGGATCTCGGCTTGCCCGCGTGGCCGAAGGTCGACTTCGCGAAGTTCGGGCCGGTGGAAGTCCAGCCGCTCACCCGCATCCAGAAGATCTCCGGCCCGGCGCTCGCGCGCAACTGGGTGATGATCCCGCACGTCACGCAGTTCGACGAGGCGGACATCACCGACCTCGAGGCCTTCCGCGCCAGGGTGAACGAGGAGAACGCCAAGGCGGGAATCAAGATCACGCCGCTCGCCTTCCTCATCAAGGCGGTGGTCGCGTCGCTCAAGAAGTTTCCCAGGTTCAACAGCTCGCTCGACGGCGACAATCTCGTCGTGAAGCAGTACTGGAACATCGGCTTCGCGGCCGACACGCCGCAGGGGCTCATGGTCCCGGTGATCAAGAACGCCGACCAGAAGGGCGTGGTCGAGATCGCGAAGGAGACTTCCGAGCTCGCCGCGAAGGCGCGTGACGCAAAGCTGCGGCGCGCTCGGCGCGCGCTTCACCGCCTACCTGGCGCAGGTGATTTCCGACATGCGCCGCAGCGTCCTCTAGGGCTCCTTCCATGGCGCAAATCGAGATCAAGGTCCCCGACATCGGGGACTTCAAGGACGTTCCGGTCATCGAGCTGCTGGTCAAGCCCGGCGACACCATCGGCAAGGAAGACGCGCTCGTCACGCTGGAGAGCGACAAGGCGACGATGGAAGTGCCCTCGACGCACGCGGGCATCGTGAAGGAAGTGCGCGTCAAGGTGGGCGACAAGGTGTCGCAGGGGACGCTGATCGCCGTGCTGGACTCCGCCGATGCGAAGCCGGCATCGGCAGTGGGGACGGCGCGCCCGACCGCGGACGCCGGCCCCGCCCGCGATAAGGGCACTCGAGGGCAGGCTGCGGCGGGGGACCAGGCCGACGCCTCCAAGGACACGGCGGCCCTGAAGAGCGCCATCGCGCAGTCCGGCGCGAAGCAGGTGCGCGAGACGCTCAACTCCGCCCTCGCCTCGCTCGATGCGGACATGCACGCCGAAGTCCTCGTGCTCGGCGCGGGCCCCGGAGGCTACACCGCCGCGTTCCGCGCCGCCGACCTCGGCAAGAAAGTCGTCCTCGTCGAGCGCTACGCGGCGCTCGGCGGCGTCTGCCTCAACGTCGGTTGCATCCCCTCGAAGGCGCTGCTGCACGCGGCGAAGATCATCACCGACGCGGAAGAAGGCGCGCACCTCGGGCTCACGTTCGGCGCGCCGAAGATCGAGATCGACGGCGTGCGCAAGTTCAAGGACGGCGTGGTCGGCAAGCTCACCAAGGGCCTCGCCGGGCTCGCGAAGGCGCGCAAGGTCACGGTCGTCGAAGGCAAGGCGCAGTTCGCCACCGCGCACACGATCGAAGTCGAGACGAAGGAGGGAAAGAAGGTCGTCTCGTTCGACCACTGCATCATCGCCGCGGGATCGCAGTCGGCGAAGATTCCCGGCTTCCCCTACGACGATCCGCGCCTCATGGACTCCACCGACGCGCTCGAGCTCGAGGACATCCCGAAGCGGCTCCTCATCATCGGCGGCGGCATCATCGGCCTCGAGATGGCGACCGTCTACGACGCGCTGGGCTCGAAGGTCTCCGTGGTCGAGTTCATGGACCGGCTCATTCCCGGCGCCGATCCCGACATCGTGAAGCCGCTCGCGAAGCGCATCGAGAAGCGCTACGAGAAGATCATGCTGAAGACCAAGGTCGCCAAGATCGAGGCGACGGCGCAGGGACTGAAGGCGCATTTCGAGAGCGCCGAGGGCGGCGGCGCTGCGCCCGCGCCCGAGCTCTACGATCGCGTGCTGCTCGCGGTGGGACGGCGGCCGAACGGCAAGAACATCGGCGCGGAGAAAGCCGGCATCCAGGTGAACGATCGCGGCTGGATCCCGGTCGACAAGCAGATGCGCACCAACGTCGCGCACATCTTCGCCATCGGCGACATCGTGGGCGAGCCGATGCTCGCGCACAAGGCGACGCACGAAGGAAAGCTCGCCGCCGAGGTGATCGCGGGCATGACCCACCATGCGTGGGAAGCGCGCACCATCCCCAGCGTCGCGTACACCGATCCGGAAGTGGCGTGGATGGGACTCTCGGAATCCGAGGCGAAGCAGCAGGGCGTCGAGTACGACAAGGCCGTATTCCCGTGGGCCGCGAGCGGACGCGCGCTCGGAATGGGCCGCGAGGAAGGCCTCACGAAGGTGCTCTACGAGAAAGGCTCCAAGCGCATCCTCGGCGCGGGCATCGTCGGCGTGAACGCGGGCGAGCTCATCGCAGAGACCGTGCTCGCGCTCGAGATGGGCGCCGATGCCGAGGACATCGGCCTCACGATCCACGCGCACCCGACCTTGTCGGAGACCGTGTACTTCACCGCCGAGATGGCGGAGGGCTCGATCACCGACATGATGCCGCCGAAACGCTAGTCGCGGCGCGCGCGGCGCACCAGCCAGGCCACCATCGGCGCGACGAGCCCGAAGGCGATCGCCGCGAGCGACCACCACGAGCCGCGCAGCATCAGGTAGCACGCGCCCGCCCATCCGATGGCGCTGAAGAACTCGACCATGTTCACGAGCTTCGACGACTGCGCGCGCTTGCGCAGGTCGCGTGCGCTTCCGGGCTTCTGCGTCCAGACCTGCACCGCCGCCGACGATCCCAGCGCGCCGGTGAGGCCCGCCGCGAAGGCGACGCTGGAAGCGAGCGAGATCGTCGCGTAGTAGGCAATGAACGGGATGCAGATCGCGAGTGGCATCAGCATCGCGGCCGCGACCTTGAGCCACAGGATGCGCTCGCGCGAGACCGGCGCGGAACCGACGAGGTCCGGGGACTCCTCGCCGCTCACCGTGAGGAATGCGAGGTTCCCCGCGAGGGACGATGCCACGAGCACGATGGTGGGCGCCAGCAGCGCGTGCGCGGAATCCTTGCGCAGGAGCAGGAAGAAGAGCGGCAGCAGGTAGAGCACCTGCAACAGCATCCCCGAGATGAGCTTGGGATCGCGGGCGATGAGCCGCATCTCCTTGGCGATCACGACGTGCGAGAGTCCCGAACGGAACGCGTGCGCGCGCACTGCGCGCCGGGCGGGCGCGGCAACGGCCTCGCGCGTCCCGTCGAGGAAGAGTCTCTCGGCGCGCACCACCACCGCCACGAATGCGCCTACGCCGAGCGCCATCACCGCGAGGAATGGCAACGGATCGCCCATCAGCGCGCGGAAGGGCCACCACAGGATGCTCTCGGGTCCGATCAGCGACTGGCCCGCGTCGCCGCGCGACCAGGCGACGATGCGCAACTGCGTGAACCGCGGCAGGAAATTGAACGCCTGCATCGCGAGGAAGATCGCGGCACCGAGCAACGCGCCCCCGATCTGCGCGATGGTCCGCGCGCGGCGAGCGCCGAACGCCCGCACCAGCGCGAGCGTCGATGCGAACGCGCACGCCACCGCGCCGAGGCCCAGGGCCGCGAGCGCCGGGTAGGTCGCGGCGAGCCGCCAGTGGCCGTGCGCGATCGCGCCGTTGGCGAACGGAATCCAGAAGAGCGCGAAGAAACCGAGCGATTGCACCGCCACCGCCATGCCGCGCACGGCAAGCACGGTGCGGGGCGCGATCGGCGAGGAGAGCAGCAGGTCGAGGTCTCCGCGCTCGAAGAGGGCGATGATCGAAAGGGCGAACGCGGTGGCGACGATGAGCAGCATGACGAACCACGTGGCGATGCCCGCCGTCACGAGCGCAGCGCCGGCCAGGAGGCGCGAGGGGTCGCGCATCAGGAGCCACCCCGCGACATGGCCGAAGCTCCAGAAGATCGCGATCGCGGCGAGGAGCACCCAGATGCCCTTGCCTCCGGCGCCGCGCCATCCCACGCGCAGCTCGTGGGCGAGCAGCCAGCGCCAGCCCGGCGCCCTACCCGCCCACCGCACGCGGCGCTTCCTCGCGCGTGATCTCGAGGAAGATGTCCTCGAGCGTCGCCCCGGAGGCGGCGTCGCCGCGCAGCTCCGCCATGGTGCCGCGCGCGACGATGCGCCCGCGCTGGATGATGCTGATCCGCTCCGCGAGGCGCTCGGCGATCTCGAGGATGTGCGTCGTGAGGATCACGCACACGCCTTGGCGCGCGCGCTCGACGAGCTGATCCTTCACCTGCCGCGCCGCGGCCGCATCGAGCCCGGTGAGCGGCTCGTCGAGGATCATGACGCGCGGCTCGTGGATCAGCGCGCCCGCGAGCGCGAGCTTCTGCCGCATGCCGCGCGAGAAGCCTTCGATGAGCTCGCCGGTGCGATCGGCGAGGCCCAGCCATTCGAGCAGCTCGTGCGCGCGCCGGCGCGCCGTTTCCGGATCGAGGCTCCACAGGCCGGCGACGAATTCGAGGTATTCGAGCGGTCGAAGCTTCGCGTAGAGCATCGGATCGTCCGGAAGGAACGCCAGCCCGCGCTTGGCGTCCTCGGGAGCGGCGAGCACGTCGTGTCCCAGCACGTGAACGCTTCCCGCGTCGGGCTTGAGCAATCCCGCGACGATGCGAAGCGTGGTGGTCTTGCCCGCGCCGTTCGGACCGAGGATCGCGTGCAGCTCGCCGGGCGGTATGGAAAGATCGAGCCCGTCGACCGCGGGCCGGCCGCCGAAGCGCTTCACGAGCCCCCGGATATCGAGGGCCGGCGTCATGGCATGACGGCGTGAGCGACGAGCGCGAGCGCGGCGATCACGGCGAGGCGCTCCGCGCCGAAGAATCCCTTCGGCTTCGCCTCCGCGTCGACGATGCCCGCGACCTCGCGCGCGTCGTCGAGGATCGGCACGCACGCTTCCGATTGCACGCCGTCGTCGCACACGTAGAAGCCGCCGCCGGCCTCGACGTGCTTCGAGACGTCCTCGATCACCGTCGCGCGGCCGGTAAGCCCGACCGTGCTGTTGGTGCTCTTCTCCGCGAACTCGCGCGTGAGCGGGAATTCGGCGCGGCTGGCGCGCCCGAGGTACGACACCTTCACCAGCACGGGCTCACCGGCGGCATTCGTTCGCCGCTGGTAGATGCCGATCCAGTCCGCGCCGGTGGTCTCCTGCGTGCGCTCGATGAGGCGCTCGAGGAGCGCGAGCCTGCGCGTCGTCTGCTCGCTTCGCCCGCCGAGGATCGCGCCGAGGTCGTACGGAACGGGCGCGAGCTCGTCCACGATCGAGCAGGTGCCGTCCTCGGTGAGCATCGGCACCCGGTACGTATAGAGCGACGCCGGGTCGCCGATCGCGACCTTCTCGGTCATCGCTTCCATCAGGTCGCGGACGGCGCGCTCGACGTCCGGTTCGCGCCCGCTCAGGGACTCGAGGCCGGCGATGCGAAGGTAGGAGGAGATTCGGGCGCGGGGATCCATCCCGATATTTTCTCATGCGCCACCGCGCTTTCCGTGGCCCGCCGTGCGTTGCCTAGCGAACTACAACCGCTCCTCGACCCAGTCCTTCACCGACGCGAGCGCCTCTGGCAACCCCTTGGGATCGGTGCCGCCGGCCTGCGCCATGTCGGCTCGCCCGCCCCCCTTGCCACCCACCTGCGAAGCGACGAAGTTCACGAGCTCCCCAGCCTTCACTCTCCCGGTGAGGTCCTGCGTGACGCCGGCGATGAGGCTCACCTTCTCGCCTTCGGCGCTGGCGAGCACGATGGCGCTCGACTTCAGGCGGTCCTTGAGCTTGTCCATCGTGTCACGGAGCGTCTTGGGGTCTGCGCCCTCGAGGCGGGCGGCGAGCACCTTCACACCCTGCGACGGTGCCCGCAACCGCCTCCACGCGCCGGATGCCCGCCGCCACGCCGCCCTCCGACGTGATGCGGAACAGGCCGATGTCGCCCGTGCGCGCGACGTGCGTGCCGCCGCACAGCTCGCGCGAGCTGCCGATGTCGAGCACGCGCACCTCGTCGCCGTACTTCTCGCCGAAGAGCATCATCGCGCCCAGCTTCTGCGCGTCGTCGATCGGCATCACGCGCGCGCAGGTTTCGTCGTTGTGCAGGATCTCGGCGTTCACGATCGCCTCGACGCGCCGGATCTCGTCCGCCGTCAGCGGCGCGTTGTGGCTGAAGTCGAAGCGCGTCTTGTCCTCGTCGACGAGCGAGCCCTTCTGTTGCACGTGCGCGCCGAGCACCTCCCGCAGCGCCTTGTGCATGAGGTGCGTCGCGGAATGGTGGCGCATGGTGCGAGTGCGCTTGTCCATGTCGACCCGCGCGGCGACCGTGTCGCCCACGGTGAGTTCGCCCGTCTTCACCACGCCGTGGTGGCCGAACACTTCCGGCTGGATTTTCTGCGTATCGCGCACTTCGAAGAGCGTGAGGCAGGTGCCGCCCTTGGTGAGCTCGCCGCGATCGCCGACCTGGCCTCCCGACTCCGCGTAGAAAGGCGTGCGGTCGAGGACGACGATGCCCTCCTCGCCGCTCCCCAGCCGATCGACGGAGCTGCCTTCGCGATAGAGCGCGACGACGCGGCCTTCCTCGGACATCGTGTCGTAGCCGCGGAAGGTGGTCTTGACGCCGCCGTATGCGAGCTGCGCGCCCGCCTTGAACTTGCTCGCCGCGCGCGAGCGCTCCTGCTGCGTCGCCATCGCGGCGTTGAAGCCTTCCATGTCGATGGTGAAGCCGCGCTCCCGCCCGATGTCGGCCACCATGTCGACGGGGAAGCCGTACGTATCGTAGAGCTTGAACGCCACGCCG
>WNFI01697755.1_pt1 | contig 10429 bp, 13 predicted proteins | sample 5400471 | NCBI WGS metagenome assembly WNFI01 (sample SAMN13153348, study PRJNA577476) | soil metagenome | isolation source: 100 cm saprolite on Douglas fir-dominated hillslope | place: USA:California | collected 2013-09-17 | reverse complement strand
TACTGGGCGCTTGATCGTACCTTCGAGCCGCAGATGAGCGACGATCAGCGCGAAAAACTCTATGCCGACTGGAAGCGGGCGGTTGAGCGTTCGCAGCACTGGGAGCATGTGTAATGGAATTGTCCCTTTCTCATAGCCATAATCTACAATCACTTTCGCCTGCAGCACGTAAGCAGAATCTCTCCCGGATGGGGGGCGAACAATTTGATGTGCTGGTAATTGGTGGTGGGGTCACCGGCGTTGGCGTCGCGCTTGATGCGGTTGCGCGCGGGTATACGGTCGCGCTCGTCGAGAAGGCCGATTTTGCCAGTGGCACGAGCAGCAAATCCACCAAATTGGTGCATGGAGGGATTCGCTACCTGCCGGAATTTGACTTTGCGCTGGTGCGTGAAGCCCTGACCGAGCGCGGCATCCTCTTGCGCACCGCGCCCTATCTGGTCGATCCAATTGGCTTTGTGCTACCTATCTACAAGGGCGACCGTCACCCGGTTGGTTTACCATTTACCACGCCCGGCGGCATCGGCCTTGGCTTTATTCTCGACGTTGGCCTCTGGCTCTACGATATCTTAGCGCGCCGAGGCGGCGTGCCGAGACATCGCCATCTCAGTCGCACAAGGGTGCTCCAGCTTGCCCCTGGCCTGGTGAGCGACGGGCTGAAAGAAGGCTTTATTTATTACGACGCCCAAACAAACGATGCGCGTCTCACCATGGCTCTTGTGCGCACCGCTGCCCAACACGGCGCGGTCCTGGCCAATTACGCGGAAGCGACCTCTTTCTTATTGGAAAAGGATCGGGTATGCGGCGCGCGGGTACGCGATCAGTTGACCGGGCAGGAAATGAGCGTGCGCGCCCGTCATGTGATCAACGCAGCCGGGATCTTTTCTGAAGAGGTAGAGTCGCTGTTGAAGCAAGATCCACAGGCAAATATTGAACCGAGTAAGGGAGTGCACCTGGTTTTCTCGCGCGAGGATGTAAAAATCGGCAATGACGCGATTGTTTTGCCGGAAACTGATGACAAGCGCCTGCTCTTTATGGTGCCCTGGGAATCGCGGGTGATCTTTGGCACGACCGATAGCGGATCTGGGGATTTGAGCCGCCCGTTGACCACCAGCCAAGACATTGGCTATCTGATGAACCATCTCAATCGCTATCTTTCGGTTTCGCTCACCAGGAAGAATATCGTCAGTACCTACGCTGGCTATCGGCCACTGGTGCGGCCCGGAAAGGGCACGAAGCACTCGCCCTCTAGGCTTTCGCGCACCCATGCTGTGCTCGAAAGCCCTTCTGGTCTGGTAACGATCGTAGGAGGGAAGATGACAACCTATCGGCGTATGGCCCAGGACACCGTTGATGTCCTGAGTCGCCGCGATGGTTCCCGACCTGTTCATCCAACGCAGAAACTCCCTCTCTATGGAAGCGTTGCGTATCCTGCAACTGGTCGAGGGTGACGCCACATTAGGCCAATTGCTCATCAGCGATTTGCCGTATATCCGCGCGGAAGTCCCGCACGCCTGCCGCGAAGAGATGGCGCTGACACCCTATGATGTGTTGGCGCGCCGCACCTCGATCACTCTGGAGGACTACCAGCGCGGCCTGGGCATCGTCGAAGAGGTAGCCGCGCTGATGGCACAAGAACAAGGCTGGTCGCCTGAGCAGCGAACGCACATGGTTGAGGAGTATCGCGCTGTGATTAAGGAGCAGATGGCTGCTGAAAAAGAGTGAGAAGCAGAAGAAGGAATCATCACCTATGGATGAAGCGACCTTACACAGAAGAGGAAGAGTCGCTGTTCCGAGAATTTTCACCGGTTTGCTATTTGCACGAGATTCCCGCCAGTATCCCACCATTGTTTGTTGTTCGTGCGGCACTGGACAGGCCTTTTCTGAATGAGTCAATTGATGAATTTGTGCAACTGGCCATTGCCAAGAATGTGCCGGTCACCTTTATGAATCACCCGGAGGGGGTACATGGTTTCGATATGCTCAACGACACTGAGCGCGCCCGCGAGATCATCCGTGCGACGCTGGAGTTTATCAAAGAGCATCTGTGAAGTGCATCTCCTTAAAGATCGCGACGCGAGAAGCGCCACATAGCCAGTGCTGGTAGTACGAGGCAGTAACAGATGATCCAGATGAAACACTCTGGTTTGACGAGATCTCACTTGTTGTATATACTTTTGTGTATACGTACAATGGCATAAATACAAACAGGAGATTTCTCTGATGCAAGCTGTAAAATTGCGCAAGGTAGGCAACTCAATGACGGTCACACTACCAGCCTGGGTAGTAGAGTCTCTGCATCTCCATGAAAATGATGAGATCGCGGTGGCGGTTGCTGGCGATCGTATTGTCCTCACGCGCTCTACAGAAGATTTTCAGGACGCATGGGAAGCGTATCAAGCAATTGAACCCCGCTATCGCAATGCTAATCGCAAGCTGGCGGAGTAGAACCTATGATTCGTTTCCTTCCCGAAGCAATCGCCATAGCGATTCGTGACGATCAGATTCGCCTTTATGGTGGAGCATATGGTATACGCGATACTGCCGCTCTTGATGCGGCCCTGAATATGCCGCTCGCGCAATTCGAGGGTCAATATCTGCACGCATCAATTTTTGAGATGGCAGCAGCCTATGGCTTTCATCTCTGCCAGAATCACCCTTTTCTGGACGGGAATAAGCGCGCTGCCGGTATGACAATGCTGACATTTCTTAAACTGAACGGCTTAGAGCCGGTAGTTGCTGAGTCCGACTATTATACCGCTGTAATGGCTGTTGCAAGTGGCACAATGGACAAAAGAATGCTTGCCGATTGGCTGCAAACCGCTGTGAGCGGAACCCCACCGGATATAATGGCTGAATAGTATCTTGGCGGTTCTATAGCAATCGCGATGGCACGCAGACGGCGTAGAAGCTCTGGACTGACCTGGCTGACGCGGATCTCCAGCACGCTTGGACTAGAGAACAGGGTGGCGGGTGCGCCAACTTTTAAGATCTGGCCTTGATTGATAATCGCAACGCGGTCGCAGAGCGCTTCGACATCGGCGAGTTGGTGGGAATTGAGGAAAATACTCATCCCGGATGTTTTGAGCTGGCGCAGCAGTTCGCGCATATCGCGTACGCCGACCGGGTCCAGACCAGAGACCAGTTCGTCCAGGATCAGCAGGCAGGAAATGTTACAGCAGGAAGAAAGTGTTGCTTTCAGCCACTCTTCCAAAGTTATTTGAATGAGGATCGATTCTTTCCGCCTTTTAGGATAAACTGTGTATGGGAGCGAGTCAAATATGCTGTGTTTGAGAGGTGACTCTCTCATAAGAAGAATGGATATAAGGGGTTAAGCATGATAAACCTGGATATTGCGCACCAGCGACTCTGCAATCAGGGTATTGCGTCGGGACCATTTGAGAAGCCAGTCGATGTTGTTCAGTGGTTTGGCGCGATTCAGGCCCAGGACTATCTCGGCGCGCTTTGGGCGGTCGGGCTGCGTATGCCAGGCGCGATCGAAGCGGATATTGAGCAGGCCATTGCCGATGGAAGCATCGTGCGCACGCACCCTATGCGCGGCACCTGGCATTTTGTCGCGGGTGCGGATATTCGCTGGCTGCTTTCTCTGACAGCGCGGCGTATGATTGCACGCTGTGCCCTGATCTATCGCCAACTCGAATTGGACGACGCGACCTTTGCGATAAGCAGCACAGTGATCGCGCAAATGCTCCAGGGCGGGAAACAGCTCACCCGGCGCGAACTGGCTGCCGCGCTGGAGCAGGCAGGCATTTCGACACAAGGGTTGCGCCTCACTTTTCTTATGAGTCGCGCTGAATTAGATGGTGTAGTTGTTGGTGGGAGCCGGCGTGGCAAACAATTTACCTATGCATTGCTTGATGAATTGGTGCCGACCTCCAAAACTCTTGAGCGCGATGAGGCGTTGGCCGAACTGGCGCGCCGCTATTTTACCAGCCATGGGCCCGCCACTGTGCAAGATTTTGCCTGGTGGTCAAGTCTGACGCTTGGCGATGCAAGATCTGGCCTTGAGATGGCCAGACCCCATTTAGTGCGCGAGGTTATCGGCGGCCAGACCTACTGGCTCTCTCCATCTCTCCCGATTGCCAACATTACTTCTCCAACGACCTATGTGCTGCCACCTTATGATGAGTATACAGTTGCCTATAAAGATCGCAGCGCTGTGCTTGAGCCAGAGCATATTATCTCAACCAAAAACGGCATATTCAACCCCATTGTTGTAGTCAATGGCCAGGTTGTTGGCACCTGGAAGCGCACGATTACCAGGGATGCTGTTATTTTCACTCCGAATCTCTTTACTTCGTTAAATGAAGCCGAAATGTGTGCACTCGCGGCATCGGTAGACCGTTATGGTGCGTTTCTTGGTATGCCTGTGAAAAAGTCTTGACCTCAACACTTCAGATGGTGCGGGCGCGTCTTCAAGAAAGCCAGCGCATCTGCCGCGCTTTCCTTGAGGTCAGGCCTGATGATCCCCATCTTCATGTGACCAGAACGCACATCCCTCTCTTTGGCCCTATGAACGCGGTAGGTTTCTCTGTTCTTGGCATAATACATGCTCAAGAACACCTCGACCAGCAGCGCGAGATAGCGCGCCAATACAGACTCTCTGAAAATCCCTAGCAGCAACTTTAAGTGATTACCAGCACTAAACAGAGTGAGTCCAGGCGCAGCACACGCTCACCTGGACTCACTCTGTTTCTATTGGGTAACTAAATCGCGCCCAATGGCCGCAGCGACCGCGTGCGCTGTAGGCATGAGTTGAGTGAATTGCTCAAGGGTCAGGGACTGGGCACCGTCCTTGAGGGCTTCATCGGGGTTGGGATGTACCTCAATCAGGAGCGCGTCAGCGCCAGCCGCAATCGAGGCCAGCGAGAGCGGCGTAACCAGATCGCGCCGCCCGGTACCCTGGCTGGGGTCGGAGATAATGGGCAGGTGCGAGAGACGCTTGATCAAGGGGATCGCGCTGACATCCATGGTGTTGCGGGTCATCTTCTCGAAGGTGCGAATGCCGCGTTCACAGAGCATCACGTTGGGGTTGCCTTGTGAGAGCACATACTCAGCCGCCAGCAGCCACTCCTCAACTGTGGCCGACATGCCGCGTTTGAGCGCCACCGGCTTCTGACATTTGCCCACTTCATCGAGCAGCATATAGTTCTGCATATTGCGCGCGCCGATTTGCAGGATATCGGCATACTCACAGACCATCTCTACATCGGTTGGCGTCATTACTTCAGTGATGATCGCCATACCAAATTCAGCGCGGGCCTTGCCTAGCAATTTCAAGCCAGCTTCACCCATGCCGCGAAAGCCGTAGGGCGAGGTCGAGGGCTTGAACGCGCCGCCGCGCAAGATTACCGCACCCTGTTTCCTGACTGCCTCGGCTGTCGTCATCAACTGCTTCTCGCTCTCAACGGTGCAGGGACCAGCCATCATGACGACACTCTCGCCGCCAACGCCTACGACTCCTGAGGAGACGCACCTGGCGGGAATATCAACGATCGTATTTTGGGGATGGAATTCGCGGCTGGCCAGTTTGTAGGGCTTGGAAACCTCTAGCACCCGCTCGACGCCGGGCAGGCTTTCCAGGGCATCGCCGATCGTGGGATTGATGCCACCAACTGCCTGGCGTGTGCCCGAAGGACCGACCGCACCAAGCACGCCGATCACAGTCAACTCTGTGCCACGCGAGAGATGGCCGCTCAGGCCACGGTCCTTGAGGAAAACCAGGATGTGTTCAATTTCCGCGTCGCTACAATGCTGTTGCATGACGACAATCATGAGAAAAGCTCCTTTTGCTCTAAATGGAGGGCAATCGACTGGCTCTCTTTGCCAGCCTCGCGGCCTTTTAGTGACATCATCGTCATGAGTGTAAAGATTTTGCCCTGTGAAATTACAGTTGAACGGCGAAGGTCGGACGTAAATCGACCGCGCCACGGACATAGACGTGCTGGATCTCAGCCAGACCCCGCGTGGTATTGACGTGGAGCAAAACGCGAACGCACTTGCTCAAGCTACCGGGCACGGGGATCTCGCGGCTACACATTAGCGGCACATTTGTCCAGCCCAGCAGGCGAGCCGCCACAGCTGGAAATTCCGCGTCCAGGTCCTCAGTCAGGCTAAAGATCGCACTGGCAACGTCCTCGGTTTGCAGGTCGTTGCGGCGGATCATCAATTGCAGGAGTTCTGTGGTTGCGGAGAGAATCTCCTCGCGATCATTGCGCTCAACGGTTGTTGCGCCTCGAATGCCTCGGCAATACATCAAGTACCTCACCCCCTTGAAAAAATGAATTGCTAGCTCCTGTTGCTCTGAGTGATGCCAGGAGTATGGCCCTATTGTACGGGATAGGGGCAAGAAAGGGCAAGCAAACTACCTGTTTCTTCAACGCTGTTTATCCTGTAGGACGCCTGTGCTACAAGCTTGCTTTTTCTCAAAACCACCTGAAAACTTTTCAACTAAACGGGTGAACACCGTTTACAAGCGCGCTCACACATTTTAACTGCTGAGTCTCAGAAGTGAGAACGAGGGAGATGGCTAACTGATCCATTAGTTAATCTGGGCTATAAGCAATTTGTATCTTTGTGTATTTATCTGTTTCAATGTATCCTTTCGTTATCCCAGCAAGGGAGCAACGCACTGCACACACCTTTGTGTGCAGTCATAGGAATTTTGTGCGCTGGACAACTTGCAGAGATTGTAAGTGGACCTAGGAAGAAAGGTTTATTGTGAAAAAGCAGAGAAATATTTTACAGGGAATACAGCGTCAGGGACGACATATGGCAAAGTTTGGTTTGGGCGTTTTGCTCGCTTTACTGGCCGTGACGTTTCTGGCGACGACGACCAGTCAGGCGCACGCGGCGACGACGGGCCGGAGCTACACGATCGTCAGTGGTGACACCTTGAGCGGCATCGCCAGCGAATTTGGCAGCAGCGTCTCTACGCTGGCCGCCGCGAATAATATTGCTGATCCCAACTTAATTTACGCCGGGCAGACCATTATCATTCCGAGTGGTAATGGTGTTGTTGCCAGCGCTCCGGTTGCCCCCGCGCCCCAGCAGTTGCAGGGATCGTTCCCTGACATGATCCGTCAGGTATTTGGCGCGTATGGAAATGGGGCAGTGCAAGTTGCCATGTGCGAGTCGAGCATGAACCCACAGGCCTATAACGGTATTTTGGGCGCGGCAGGCCTTTTCCAGATCATCCCTGGCACCTTTGCCAGCACCTCATATCGTGGCCAGTCGGTTTACAATCCAGTCGTTAACATCAAAGCCGCGTACGAGATTTTCGCGCGCGATGGCTATAGCTGGCGCGAATGGGCCTGCAAGCCGTAAGCTAACCATTCAACCCAACAATACAAAAAGCTGACGTTGCAACGTCAGCTTTTTGTATTGTTGGGTAGCTTTTTATCTGGTTGTAGCCGCGTGCAATGCGCCAGTATAGTCCCGCACAGCAGCCACTTGCTCGTGTTCAGCGTGTTCATCGAGTAGCTTGACCAGCGCGCTACCAACCGCCGCGCCATCGGCGAGCTGTACCACAGTCGAGATATGCTCTGGCTTGGAGAGGCCAAAGCCGACCGCTATCGGTAGCCCATGCTCTTTCGTATAACCATTGACTCGTTGCAGGAAGAATGGCAGGTGCTCAGACAACTCACCGCGCGCGCCCGTCACGCCGCTGAGGGAGACGCAATAGATAAAGCTGCCGGGGATAGTTGCGGCCTGACTGGCGATACTGGCGATACGTTCGTCTGGTGTGGTAGGCGGAACCAGAAAGATCAGCGTCAGGCCGGATTGGATAGCTGCCGCCCGCAACTGGATGGCCTCTTCGGGTGGCAGATCGGGGATAATCAGCCCGCAGACGCCGTTGGCCACGGCGTCCTGGCAGAAACGCTCGATGCCATAGGCTAGCAACGGGTTGTAGTAGCCCATCAGGATCAGAGGCACACTGCTGTGAGCGGAAACCTGGCGCGCGACCTCCATGCAGCCGCGCATGGTCATGCCGCGCTCAAGGGCGAGGTGCCCAGCGTGCTGGATAGTCGCTCCGTCGGCCAGCGGATCGCTGAACGGCATGCCCAGTTCGATGATATCCGCCCCGGCCTCAGCAGCAGCCAGAATCACAGCGATACTCTGTTGTTCCGAAGGGTAGCCGCACATAAAGTACGGAATCAACACGCCCCGGTTGGCATCACGAGCCGCGTCAAAGGCTGCGCGTACCCGTAATCCAGGCGCAGATGCGGCTGTCGGTAATGTATTTTCTGTTGTCTGCATGTTCATGTCTTTCTTATAGCCAATAACCTACACTGGTAAGCTGCTGGGAACCAGCCCTTCGGACTGCTCCATGAGCAATTCATTCAATCGCGTAGCATATCGCTAAGATCAAAGCGTCACGCCGAGCGCCTTCGCTACAGTTAGCATATCCTTGTCGCCACGCCCGGAGAGATTGAGAATGATCAGCGAGCCAGCAGCTAAATCACCCTGTTTGCCCATCTCCAGCAGATAGCCGAGCGCGTGCGAGGACTCCAGCGCGGGGATGATACCCTCAGTACGGCTGAGTTCTTGCAAGCCGTGCAGGGCGGTGGCATCATCGGCGGAGACATAAATTGCGCGCCCGCTGTCCTTGAGATAGCTGTGCTCAGGGCCAACGCCGGGATAGTCCAGGCCAGCGGAAATACTGTGCGTCTCAATGACCTGTCCATCCTCGTTCTGCAAGAGATAGCTGAACGCTCCATGCAGCACGCCAGGATGGCCCGCAGTCAGCGTGGCGGCGTGTTTTCCGCTATCGAGACCCTCACCAGCCGCCTCCACGCCAATCAGCTGAACCCCGGCATCGTTTGCGAAGGGGTGGAAGAGGCCGATGGCATTGCTTCCGCCGCCCACGCAGGCTACAGCATAATCGGGCAGGCGACCTTCCAGTTGCAGGATCTGCTCGCGAGCCTCGTTGCCAATCACCGTTTGCAGGTCGCGCACAATCATCGCTCATTAATCGCATCCTTGAGCGTGCGGCTGCCGCTCTCGACTGAACGTACCTCAGCCCCTAATAGCTTCATGCGGAAGACGTTAAGCGATTGACGTTGAATATCTTCGGCTCCCATGTAGATGATGCAATTCAGGCCCAGCATCGCGCAGACCGTCGCCGTGGCCACGCCGTGTTGGCCCGCGCCAGTTTCGGCGATGATGCGCTGCTTGCCCATGCGTTTCGCCAGCAATCCCTGGCCGAGCGCGTTATTGATCTTGTGCGCGCCGGTGTGAGCCAGATCCTCGCGTTTCAGGTAGACTTTCACATCTGGCGCGACCAGTTGTGAGAAACGCGGCACATAGTAGAGTGAGGTTGGGCGACCAACGTAGGTGCGCAAAAGCTCGCTGAGTTCTTTCTGAAAGGCCTGGTCCTGCCGAGCCTCATTATATGCCTGCTCTAACTCGGCCAGGGGAGCCATCAAGCTCTCCGGCACGAATTTGCCGCCGAAGTCACCGAAGCGCCCGCGCTCATCCGGGTAGGCTCCGTGCTGATAGGTTGTTTGTGGGAGATGTTGTTGTATCTGCATTGGTTGTACTGCTCTCGTTCTCTATAATTCTTCGTATGGAATGGTTGTGTTCAAACGACCGTTCGCGCCTGCGCAATAAACGTGCGTATCTTCGCCTCATCCTTCACTTTATCGGTCTCGACGCCGCTGCTGACATCGACACCCCAGGGTCGGACCTGCGCGATGGCCTCGGCTACGTTCGCCGGACCCAGGCCGCCAGCCAGAAAGACGCGCTGTTCACGCGCGGCTCTCCGGGCTACGCTCCAATCGTGAGTTTCACCGCTACCGCCCCAGCCGGGCGTGGGCGTGTCCAGCAGCGTGCGCCAGGTGGTTTCGTGGTAAGCCTGGAGCTTGCCGAGATCGCTGGCATTGTTCATGTGAATGGCTTTGAGGACCGGACGCTGGATGAGCTGGCAAAACTCAGGCGATTCGTTGCCATGCAATTGCACGACGTCCAGACCAACTCGCTCAACCACATCGTTGATAAACTCTGCTTCTTCATTGACAAACAGACCAACTGCCTCGATCTGCGTACGCTTGTCGCCTAACGATTGCACCAGATCTCCCGCCTGTTGGAGCGTGACATAACGATGGCTGGGTTTGTAGAAAACCAGGCCAAAGAGATCCGCGCCAGCCTCAACCGCCGTACGTATATGGCGCGCATCACTGAGACCACAGATCTTCACCTGGACACTCTCGTTTGCCCCGCGCAAGAGCTGATCAAGCTGGCTGGGAATGTCGTTAGCTGTGACCAGCGCTTCGCCTACCAGCATGGCCGCAATATCGTAGCGAGCCAGACGGCGCGCATCGGTGGCGCTGTGGATGCCGCTCTCAGCTACCAGCGCGCGATCAGCGGGGATAAGTGAACGCAGGTCGCGGATCAGGCCGGGATGCATCTC